>Ga0214473_10000480_pt1 | contig 56534 bp, 39 predicted proteins | sample RVTome_7_FD_203509 | JGI IMG/M metagenome (GOLD analysis project Ga0214473, IMG submission 203509) | Soil microbial communities from uranium-contaminated site in the Upper Colorado River Basin, Wyoming, United States - RVT98D197 | ecosystem: Environmental > Terrestrial > Soil > Contaminated >... | reverse complement strand
CGGAGAACGCATAGGAGCCATCAGCCGCCGAGCTCGTTGCGCCGATCGTGGTGCCGCCGGGCGCGCTCAACCGGATGTTCTGGCCCGCGAGTGGCTCGCCGTTGCCGTCAAGCACCCGTCCATGCAGCGTGATCGGCGCGGCCTCCACCAGGAACACATCCAGCACACGATCCGCCGTGACCGATATACCAGGCACCAACGCCGTCTGCAGCCCGCTCTGCACGGGCGGTGTGACCCGGATGTCATACGTGCCACCGGCGAGCGTCACCGCGTAATTGCCGGAACCGCTCGCAGTTGCTGTTGCGATCACCGTGGTCGTGCCGGGTGTCAGCGCGTCAACGATCGCGCCCACTACACCCGTACCGGTCTGGTCCGTGACGCGGCCGGACACCGTGTACGTCGCGCCCTCGGAAAACGCCGGACGCGGCGGTCCGGTCATATCGCGGTCCGCGCAGCCGAGGGGGAGCAGCAACAATGCCGCTATTGCGAAACGGGAGAATCGCGAACTCATGGCGCATCACTCCTATGCGTGGTGTCGGGATGACATGTCGGTGACACGTGGTCGTGACCGGCCTACCCTTAGTCGGGCAACGACCTGAAGTGTGACCACGCGGCCCTGATCGTCATGCGGCGTACCAGCCGCGGCCGGTGGGCGAACGCGTTGAACCACAATGGCTTGAACGAATCGAGATCGACGGATGGGCGCCCGGTGGGTAATGGATCGATACAATCCGGCATCACTTCGTGACAGGCACGTGCGGCGGCGGCGCCGTTATGCTGCCATGCAGCTCACTCGGTGCGCAGTGCTTCCGTCGGGCTGATCCGCGTCGCGCGCCGCGCGGGCAGCCACCCCGCGAAGGGATAGGAAGTTCAACCCACCTTTTTGTCGCCGAGCCAAGGTAGGCCAGGTTCGCCGCCCGGGTCAATGGTTCTGTGTTCGGACATCGAAGCATGCCGGAGCGGGGCGGCGGGATCAGGCGGGCGAGGGCGGCCAGGAACCGGAGTGTAGCGGGGGTCGCCGACGGCAACTCCAGGGGTGCAGTGATCTGGATGTCCTCGTAGTCCTCGATCACATTGATTCCTTCTGGCGGAAAACCCTCCGGACGAGCCAGGACACCGCGGACCCCTCCCTGGAGCACGACCTCACCGTCAGTATCGTCTTCACAAGCGAAGATCATTGGCAATCCGCAGCGTTGCCGTTCCTGCGGACCATTCGCGAAGAGAGTCGAGCGGCGTGACTGGCTCCGCCGGTGTTCGCGTGGCGAAGGCTGTCAGGGCGCTTGCTGGCGCGCGGCGCGACCTCGAGGCTGGTGAGGCACGGCTCGCCGCAGCCGACTTCAGCAGTGCGGATGCCCGGCAGCTGATCGACCACGCGGAGGAATTCGTGACCGCGACAGCGGCCTTCCTCCAGTCAATTGGTTTAAGGCCCGCCCCCGGAGGTAAGGCGCGCCGGCGCACGCTCACTCCTCTCGCAGGGTGACGGCCGCGTCCACCCGTGAGGCTCGCCGCGCGGGTCCGGAGCCCGCCGCCAGCGCCACCGCCACCAGGAGCGCCGCGGCGCCCGCGAGCGCTGGCGGGTCGGTGGGGCTCACGCCCCAGAGCAGCCCCCGCAGCGCCGCCGCCATGGCGGCGAATAGGAGGGCCCCGGCCGCGCTCCCGGCCAGCACCAGCCACGCCGTGTCCCGCAGCACCTGCCGCCGCACCGCGGCCGGCGCGGCCCCCAGCGCCATCCGTATCCCCCACTCGCGGCGCCGCCGGGACACCGTGTAGGCCAGCACCCCGTAGACGCCCGCGCCGGCTATGAGGAGCCCCACACCGGCGAAGGCGCCGAGGAGCACGGTGGCCAGCCGCGGTCGCGCCCTGGCGGCCGCCACGATCTCCTCCATGGAGCGCACGTCCGCCAGCGGCAGGGTGGGATCGAGCCGCTGCAGCGCGGCGCGCACGTCGCCCAGCACGCCCGGCCGCTGGTCGGCGGCGCGCACCACGAGCGCGAAGCCGCGCGCCACCTCGCCCCAGGGGTAGGTGCGGTGCGGGAAGTAGACGGTGGGGGGCGCGGGCCGGCCGGGGCCGTGGTGGAGCACGTCCCCCACCACGCCGACCACGGTATGCAGGAGGGTGTCCGGCCCGCCCAGGTGAAGGCCGCGTCCCAGCGCCGGCTCACCGGGCCAAGCTTCCCGCGCCAGCGCCTCACTCACCAGGATCACGCGCGGGCCGGCCGTGTCACTGGCCACCAGGGTGCGTCCCCGGAGCAGGGGCACGCCGAGGGCGTCCAGGTAACCGGGCGTCACCGTGAGGTGGTGCGCCTGGGGCGGCGTCTCGTCCTCCGGGCTCGCCTGGCCCGGCAGGCGCCATCCGGCCACGCTGTAGCCGCCCGTCATGGGCAGGGCGTCCACCAGTCCGGCGGCCGCCACGCCGGGCACTTCCTCCACGGCCGCCGCCAGCCGCGCGGCGAAGGCCTGCACGGCGCCCGCCGTGGGGTAATCAGCCTGCGGAACGAAGAACCTGCCGGTCAGCACTCCGGCGGCATCCACGCCCGGTGCCTCGGCCGACAGGGCGTGCAGGGTGCGGAGTAGAAGCCCGGCGTCCCCCAGGAGGGCCAGCGCCAGCGCGAGCTGGGCCACGACGAGAGCGGAGCGGAAGCGCCGCGCGGCGGTGCCCCCAGTCGCCCCGCGGCTCCCCCGCAGGAGCGCCGTGGCGCCGTGTCCACGGCCGGCCAGCGCCGTGACCAGGCCGAAGCCGGCGCCCGTCAGCGCGACGGCGGCGGCGGTGGCGGCCAGGGTGGCGCCGCCCACGGCCACCTCCGCCATGCGCGGGAACTCCGCGGGCGCCAGCGCCGCGAAGGCCCGCACGCCGGCCCACGCCAGGAGCACGGCCAGGGCGCCCGCCGCCGCGCTCAGCACCAGGCTCTCCGTCACGGTGAAGGCCAGCAGGCGCATGCGCGCGCCGCCCAGGGCGGCGCGCACGGCCAGCTCGTGCCGCCGCGCCTCGTGGCGGGCCAGCAGGAGGTTGGCCACGTTCGCGCACGCCACGAGGAGCACCAGGAGCACGCCGGCAAGGAGCAGAACCAGGATGGAGCGGACGCTGCCTACGACCGTTTCCCGGAGGGGTACGAGATTGAAGCCGTCGGCGTTGTTACGGGAGCCGTAGCGGAGCGGGATGTCAGCGGCCAGGGCGGCGGCCGCGCGCGTCAGCTCCGGGGCCAGGGCGGCCGCGTCCGTGCCACGCCTGAGGCGCACCACCGCGCGCAGGTAGCGGCTGCTCAACTCCGGCCCGGCTGGATCGATGGCGCGGGGGACCCAGAGCTGCACCGCCGGATCGGGGAAGCTGAAGTCCGGCGGCATGACGCCGATCACGGTACGCACCCGGCCGTCCAGGCGGACGGCCTGTCCCAGGACGGTTGGATCGCCGCCGAAGCGGCGCTGCCAGAGGCCGTGGGAGAGGAGCACCACGGCGTCCCTCCCGGGCACGTCCTCGGCGGTTCCATAAACGCGGCCGTGCGCAGCCCCGATGCCCAGCGCGGGGAAGAGGCCGGCCGACGCCACGGCTCCCGTCACCTGCTCCGGCTCGCCGCCCTCCAGCAGGTTGAAGGGACCGCGTGCCCACACGCCCACGTGCTCGAAGGCCGGCACGCGGCCGGGCAGTTCCAGCGCCTCCGGCTCGGTGATGCCGAAGGTGCGGCCGTCACCGTACGGCTCCCAGAGGGTGTGGATCCGCTCCGGCTCAGGGTAGGGGAGGGGGCGCAGCAGGACCGCGTCCACCACGGTGAATACGGCGCCCGCGGCGCCCATGCCCAGCGCCAGGGTGAGCACGGCCGCACCGGTGAAGGCCGGAGCCCGCCGCAGGCTCCGCAGGGCGTGGCGCACGTCCCGGACGACCGTTTCAAGGAGGGGGACGCGCTGCCCCGCCCGCATGGCCTCCCGGTGACGCTCCACGCCCCCGAAGGCCAGCCGCGCCCGCCGGCGCGCCTCCGCCGGCGGCACCCCCGCGGCTACCAGCCGCGCCGCCTCCAGGTCCAGGTGGAGGGCAAACTCCTCGTCCACCTCCGCGGCGGCCCGGCGCCGGCGGGGGAGGAGGCGCAGGCGGGCCAGGAGGGTGCGGAGGACGTCCATGGCCGGCCTCACGCCCGCTCCGCCGCCAGGACCCGCTCCATGGCCCGGGCATAGCGGTGCCAGCTCTCGGTCTCCCGGGCCAGCTCCCGCTGGCCCCGGGCGGTGAGCCCATAGACCCGGGCGCGCCGGTTCATCTCCTCGAGCTGCTGCCACGAGGCGCGTATCCACCCCTTCTGCTCGAGACGCTGGAGCGCCGGGTAGAGGGAGCCCTGGTTCATTTCCAGGACCCCCTGACTGAGCTCCTGGATGCGGTTGCTGATGGCCCAGCCGTGGCTGGGCTCGAGCTCCAGGGCCCGGAGAATGAGGAGGTCCACGGAGCCGCGCAGGGGCTCGCTACCAGAAGGTGAAGGCATGAGGTCCTTGCGTGAATTGTCAGTTCCGACACAAGATAGTGCGCACGATTGTCGAAATCAACAATGGAGGTGGGATGCGCGGGTTTGCGATGGTTATTCTGCTGGGGGCGTGGGGACTGGCCGGGGCGGCCGCGGCCCAGCAACCCACCTTGTGGCACGGGCTCGAACCGGGCCCCCACGACGTGGGCTTCCGCCGCGCGTGGGAGCTGGACCGCTCCCGCGTCTGGCCGCGGGCGGCGGCACTCGACTCACTGCAGGGAGAGGTGGCCCGACCCGTCCGGGTGGATGTCTGGTATCCGGCACGCTGCCAGGGAGGCCCGCCCATGAAGATGCGCGGCTACCTGGAGATGGAGCCCCCCGCGTCCGCCTTCGCGGACGCCGTCTTCCTCCTGCACCGCTGGGACAGCTACAGCTATCACGGGCTGGCCGGTGACACGGCCGCCTTCGAGCGCCTCATGGCCGTTCCGACCGCGGCGTGTCCGGGGGCGCCGGCCGCGCCGGGAGCTTTCCCCCTGGTGCTTTACTCCGCCGGCTGGTTCAACCGGTCTCCCGACAACACGGTGCTGGCCGAGGTGCTGGCCAGCCACGGCTACGTGGTGGCAGCCGTCCCCCAGTTGAATCCCGGGTTGTGGACGTGGGACTTCAGCTCGGACGCCCCCAGCGTGGAGAACCAGGTGCGGGATCTGGAAGTTGCGCTCGGCGCCCTGGCGGACGCCCCCGGGGTGGATCGGACACGGGTGGTGGCCATGGGCTATAGCACGGGCGGAGACGTGGCGCTCCTCCTCCAGGGGCGGAACCCCCTCGTGGACGCCGTCATCGGCCTGGATGCATCGTGGACGCTGGGAGAGAACAATGACGCCGTGGGCTCCCCGTGGTTCGGGGGGGAGGTGAATACGGTGCCGGTGCTGGCGCTGCGCCGGCCGCTGGCCGACGGGATGTCGCTTCCGGCCTGGCTGGACAGCCTCCCCGACGTGCGGGTGGTGCACATCCCCGATAGCGACCACGGCGCCTTCTCCGATGATCCGCCCATGCGGGTCCACCTGGGGCAACGGCCGCCGGAGCATGCCGGCTCGCACGGTGCGGTCGTGCGAGGGGTGCTGGACTTCCTGGCCGAGGTGATGGGGCGTTGACCGGCCTTGCGAATCCCTCTCTCGACTCCTAGCATTGCTAGACACATCAACTAGCAACGTTAGGGATTGTCATGACCGACAAAACCGTGCTGGGGGAATTCGAGCACCATGTCCTGCTCGCCGCGCTGCGCCTGGGTGAGGAGGCGTACACCAGCACGATCCTCACCGAGCTGGAAGTGCGCACCGGGCGCGAGGTGTCGGCGGCCGCGGTCTACATTGCGCTGCGCCGCCTGGAGAAGCACCGGCTGGTACGCTCGCGCATGCGGCGGGCGCTGGAGGAAGGGCAGCGGCGGGAGCGGCGCTACTTCACGGTCACGCCGCCGGGCGTGGAGCTGGCGCGGACGGCCCGCCGGCGCCTGGAGGCACTGTGGGACGGACTGGACGCCGTGCGGGTGGGAGGATGACATGAATCCTCCGGGGCAAGCGACGTCCCCGCGCCCGCCACGCCTCGCGCGCTGGCTGCTGCGCACCCTTCTCCCCACGGAGGCTCGCCATCTGGTGGGGGAGCTCGACGACCTGCACGCCGCTCGCGCCGCGCGGTCCGGGCGTGGGGCGGCCCATGCCTGGTACCTCCGCCAGGTGGCCGGCTGCGCGGTACGGCTCGGGCCGCGCCGGCTGCTGGCAGCCGGCGCGGGCCCGGTCTTCCTGGGCCGGGACATCCGCCTGGCGCTGCGCGCCTGCCGGCGGGAGCCCGCCTATGCCGCGGCGTTCATCTGCACGCTGTCCCTGGGCGTGGGCGGCGTGGCCACGGTGTATGCGGCCGCGCACTGGGTGGTGCTCCGGCCGCCGCCCGGCGTGGGCGCGCCCGCTGACCTGGTCACGCTGCGGCTCGGGGCGGTGGAGGCCCCGCCCAACGTCACCTTCGGCGTGTCCGAGCCCGATCTGGTCCGCCTCCGCGAGCGGCTCCGCGGCCTCACGGGCCTCGCGGCGAGCACGCCGCGCAGCGTGAACGTCATCGGCGCGGACGGCCAGCCGCGCCGGGTGGCCGCCGAGCTGGTTACGGCCAATTACCTGGACGTGCTGCAGGTAAGGACGGTGGCAGGGCGCGGCTTTCTCCCGGAAGAGGGGGACATGGCCACGCCGGCCGCCGTGGTGGTGCTGGCCTACGACCTGGCGCTCGAGTTGGCCGGCAGCGTGGCCGGCGCCGTCGGCCGCACCGTGCGGGTCAATGATCGCCCGCTCCTGGTGGTGGGTGTTGCGCCGCCCGGTTTCCGCGGCGCGGAGCTGCCCGGCCGGGCGCGGCTCTGGTTCCCGCCCTCGGCGCTGCCCGCGGTGGCGCCCGCTACGCCGCCCGACGTGCTCCGCCGTGGCGGTGAGCAGTTCTGGCACCGCCTGGTGGGGCGGCGGGCGGCCGGCGTGCCGGTGGCCGCCGTGGCGGCGGCCGCGCATGCCGAGGTGGAGTTGGCCAAGGAGGAGGGGCCTTACCCGTCCTCGCTGGTAGCTGGAGTAACGTTCCGCTTCGACGTATGGGGCGGCGTGGGCCTGGATCCGGCCGTGCGTGCGCAGGCGCGCCGCACCCTGGCGCTGCTGGCCGGTGCGGCCGCCTTCCTCCTGCTGCTGGTGGTGGCCAACCTGGCCAGCCTGGTCCTGGCACGCGTCTCGGGCCGCACCACCGGCACGGCGGTGCGCCTGGCGTTGGGCGCGGGTCGCGGCCGGGTGGCGCGCGAGGTCCTGGTGGAGACCATGGTGCTCGGCGTGCTGGGCGCCGCGGGCGCCCTCCTGCTGGCGGTGGCGTGGCGCGGCTGGTTCGAGCACGCGCGTCTCGGCGGGGGCAGCGCGTCGCTGGAGGGGATGCCGATCGGTGTGCCCGTGGTGGCGTTCGCGCTGGCCACGGCCGTGCTGACCGGGCTCCTGGCGGGTATTCCGCCGGCTCTGGCCACGCGCCGTGCCGGCCTGCTGGCGGTGCTGCGAGGTGCACGCCACGGGGACCGCGCGGGGCAGCGCCTGCGCTCGCTGCTGGTGGCGCTGCAGGTGGCGGTGTCGGTGGTGCTGCTGGTGGGCGGGGGGCTGCTCGTGCGCACGGTGGCCAACCTTCGCGCCGTGGAGCTGGGCTTCGACGGGGCCGGCATTGCCACGGTGACCTTCCATCCGGAGAAGCACGACCTGGGTTCCGCCGGTGTGGCGGACCTTGCGCAGCGCGTGGAGCGGCACATGGTGGAGCACCTGCCCGGGGCGCGGGCCGGCGTGGTGAGCCCGCCGCCGCTGCAGGGCGGCTTTTTCACGCACGGCGTCCGGAGCCACGACGAGAGCGCCAACTGGGTGGCTGGCTACTACGTGACGCCGGGCTTCGTGGCCACGCTCGGTGCGCGCGTCCTGGCGGGTACGCCGGCGTGGCGCGCGGACAGCGGCACCGTGGTCATCACCCGGGCGGTGGCCACGGCGCTCTGGCCGGGCAGCCCCGCGGAGGCGGCCGTGGGACGCACCGTCTGGGAGCCCGACCACATGGGTGGCGGCGCCATGCGCGTGGCCGCGGTACTCGAGGACATCCGCACGGCGGCCGTCACCGGGGAGATACCGGGTGCGCTCTTTCGCCCCCTCGTGGAGATGGGTCGCGACGCCGAGATGCAGGTATGGGTGCGCGGCGCTGACGGTCCGGGGCGGGCGGCCGCGGAGGTCCGGCGGGCGCTGGCGGCGGCGGCCCCGGGCCTGCCCGTCTACGACGTCCGCTCCGTGCGCGCTACCGCCGAACTGCAGTTCGCGGAGCGCACGGTGCTGGCCCGCGCCGCGGGCGCGCTGGCCGCGCTGGGTCTCCTCCTGGCCGCCGTGGGGCTCTACGGCGTCATGGCGTCCGCCGTGGCCGAGCGGCGCAGGGAGATCGGTGTGCGGGCCGCTCTGGGTGCCGCGCCCGGGGAGATCCTCGGCTCCGTGGTGCTCCGCGGCCTGGTGCTGGCGCTGGTCGGAGGGGTGGTGGGCATCGCAGCGGCCACCGTGGTGGGTCGCGCGCTGCGCGCGCAGCTCTTCGGCCTGGATGCGCTGGACGCAAGCACCTACGTGGGCGGCATGGTAGCCGTGCTGCTGGTGGCCGCCGCGGCCAGCTGGCTGCCCGCGCGCCGCGCTACGCGTATCTCACCCATGGAGGTGCTGCGCAGCGAGTAAAGCCGCTGGGAGGTCCGCCGATGCCGCGCCCGCCGGTGAGCGCGCGGACCCTGCTAAAGCGTCTTCAGATACTCCACCAGATCCGTTTTCTGCTGCGCCGTGAGGCTCAGCCCGAGCAGCGCCACGTAGTGATCCACGACCGCGTCCAGTGTGGCGGCGCTGCCGTCGTGGAAGTACGGACCCTGCGTGAACGGCGGGCGGAACACCAGCCGCAGCGGCGTGGTCCGATACTGCTTCGTGATGCTGCGCGCTGCATACGCGGGATCCTGACCGACTGCCGCCGGCTGATGCAGCACGCCACGGTTCACGTCCGTGAACGACTCGGTGGGGATATGACATGTGGCGCATTGCGCCACGCCGTTGAACACCGCGCGGCCACGCTGCGACGCCGCCTCGTCGACCGCGCCCGCATCGGCGGCGGGTGTCTCCAGGCTGTGCTGGTACTCACGCAGGGCGGGCAGCTTGGACGTCACCAGGTCCGGCGAGTGCACCACACTGATGCCGAGACGCGGATCCACGAAGCGACCGCGGCCGTGCATCTGGGTGACGGCCACGTAGGCGTTCCAGTAGGACAGCGTGTCATCACCCGTGTAGATCTCCCTGCTTACGCCGCGCAGGCCGAGTGCCGGGGGCATCACGACCGGGATGTTCAGGCCGTCGATGCTGAAACGCGCATCGTACATGCCGGGCCCCCAGGAGTTGTAGACCTCCTTCTGCGCCGGGGTGATCGCGGGCGACAACGCGATGATCGCGCCCACGTTCAGATCGCGGTTCGGCCAGCCGTCCAGCCGCCCGCCGATGCCCTCCGTGAACGAGTTGTCCACCGTTGAATGGCAGAGTGCGCAGGTGATGCCCACGCGCACCAGCGTGTCGCGACCCTCGACCGTCTCCACCGTACCCATGACGCCCACGACCGCGTTCAGCTTCAGCAGTGTCACGGTCGTTGCCGGACTGGTCAGATCCACCTCGCCCGCCAGGATGGCGTCCTTCACCGCCTGCGGCAGGGCGTCCGCGTCCACCTTCAGCCCCACCTGCAGCGCCAGCTCCGGACTCACGGCCTGTGTGATCACCTCGTGCAGTCGCGCCGTGTCCGCCCAGAACGTCTCGTCACCGAACGTATCGAACCGGAAAATCTCCCGACCCTCCGCCACCAGCTCCGGATCAAGCGGCGGTAGCGGCAGGGGCGGGCCCGTCGGCGTCCCGCACTTCAGGACGAGCGCGCTCAGCAGCAGGACACCCGCCACGGCGCCTGCCCGGCCGAGTCGGCGCGCCGTCGCGACCGTTTGCACAATGATGTCTGGCGACGGCATGTTCTCTCCATATCGTCACTGTATAACGCTGATTCGATAACGAATCGTCTGCAATCGGCGCGTTGAGAAGCAAAATCCGTACCCCTTTGAAGCGCGCCCGCCCAGCGCCAGTGGTTCACACACGAGGCGATTGCGCCTGTTGGCGGAGGTGGTGCCGAAGCACCGGATCCACGCGCCCCTTGCCTCATTCCCCTGCCGGCCGTATCTAAGGACTACGAAGTAGGCAAAATACGGCTCGGGTCTGCGCTGCGGGTACCGAGGCCCCCACATCCGGAAGGCTCCATGGCACCCACGCTGGGTTCGTTCGAGCACGTCATCCTCCTGGCCGTGCTGCATCTCGGCGAGGAGGCCTACGCCGTGAGCATCCGTGAGGAGATCGAGCGGCGCACGGGCGGCGCGGTGGCCCGGGGCGCGGTCTACACCACCCTCATGCGCCTGGAGGGGAAGGGCATGCTCCGCTCGCGCATGGGGGATCCCACACCGGTGCGTGGGGGCCGGGCCAAGCGGTTCTACGCGCTCAGTCCCGCGGGGGCCGCCTCGCTCCGGGAGGCACGCTCGGCCCTCCTCGAGGCGTGGCCGCGCTCCGCCGGCCTGCTGGAAGAGCGGGGCGGATGAGGCGACCGCCCGCGCTTCCGGCGGCGCTCCTGCGCCGCCTCCTCGCGGATCCGGAGTACGTCGAGAGCGTGCTCGGCGACCTGGAGGAGGAGTGGCACGCCGTCGCTTACCGCTCGGGCCTGCGCAGTGCCGACGCGTGGTACAGGCGCCACGCCCTGGCGGTGGCGCTCCGGCTGGCGCTCGGTCCCAGCAGGGGGGCGGTGGAGCCCCGACCACACACGTTCACCATGGTGAGGCTCATGCAAGCATTCCTCGGGGACGTCCGCCTGGCGCTCCGCTCCCTCCGCCGCGCGCCGGGCTTTACCGCCGCGGCGGTGGTGGCCCTGGGCCTCGGCGCGGGGGCAGCCACCGCGGTCTTCACCCTGCTGGACGGCGTGGTGCTCCGGCCGTTGCCGTACGCGGACCCGGATCGGCTGGTCCGGCTCTACGACAGCAAGCCGTCCGATGGGCTGGATCGGCAGCCGCTCTCCCCCGTGACGTTCATGGACTATCGGGCGCTGGGGGTGTTCAGCGACGCGACCGCATGGTGGCGCCCGGAGATCGTGCTCACGGACGCCGTGGGGGAGCCGGTGCGCGCGTCCACCGTGGAGGTGGCCGAGAACTTCTTTGCCCTGCTCGGGGTGGAGCCCGCCGTTGGCCGTGCCTTCCCCCTGGATGAGACGCTGCACGGGAGCGGGCAGGAGGCGGTCATCAGCCACGCGCTGTGGCAGCGTCGCTTCGGCGGCGAGCGCTCCGTCCTGGGCACGACGATCCGGCTGAACGACGGCAGCTACGAGGTCGTGGGCGTCATGCCCCCCGGCTTCCACTTTCCCGGGGATACCGACGTCTGGCAGCGCTTGCGCTGGGACCTGTACGACCACAGCCGGAACGCCCACTTCATGGGAGCGCTGGCACGCCTCCGGGCGGATGTGTCTCCGGCGGTGGCCAACCAGGCGCTGGGCGCGCTCACCGCCCGCCTGGGGGAGGCCTATCCGGCGAGCAACGCGGCGTGGAGCGCCCGTGCCGAGCCGCTGGCCGACGATATCGTGGGCGTGTTCCGCCCCGGCCTCTACGCGCTCTTCGGCGCCTCCGGGCTGCTGCTGCTCATTGCGTGCATCAACGTGGCCAACCTGCTGCTGGCGCGCGGCGCGGCGCGGCGTGGGGAGATGGCGGTGCGGGCGGCGCTCGGTGCGGGTCGTGCGCGCCTGGCCGCCCAGCTCCTGGCGGAGAGCCTGGTGCTCGGGGTGCTGGGCACCGCGGTCGGCTTCGGGGTGGCGGTGGTGGCGGTGCGGGGGTTCCTGGCGTGGTCGCCGGTGGCGATCCCGCGCGCCGACGCCGTGGCCGTGGATCTCGGCGCCCTGGGCTTCGCGGCCGCGCTGGCGGCGGTGGTGACCGTCCTCTTCGGCCTGGTACCCGCGCTGGCCGCCTCCCGCACCAACCTCCAGGGCATCCTGCGCCAGCGCAGTCGCAGCGCCTCCACGCGGGACGCCGGCCGCAGCCTGCTCGTGGTGGCGGAGGTGGCGCTCGCGGTGGTGCTCCTGGCCGGTGCGGGCCTCCTGGTGCGCAGCGTGTCCCGGCTCATGGCCGAGGAGACCGGCGTCCACGCCCCCACCGCATTGACCATGGACGTCCAGTTGGCGGGCGACAACTACCCCACCTGGGCCACCGCGGGTGATTTCTACCACCGCCTGCTGACCAATCTGCGCGCCAATCCGCAGGTGACGCATGCGGGCGCGAGCAACTTCCTGCCCCTGGAGGTGGGTTGGCCCATCCCGGTGGGCGTGGCGGACAACGCCGCGCCCGCCGACGGCGTGGCCCCGCGTCCCCAGTTCCACACCGTGGACGGGGGCTGGTTCGAGGCGCTCGGGGTGCCGGTGTTGGCGGGCCGCACCTTCGATGAGCGCGACGGCGCGGACGGCCGACCGGTGGTGGTGGTGAACCGTGCCCTGGCCGATCGGTACTGGCCCGGGGAGGAGGCGCTCGGCAAGCGTCTGCGTGTGGTGGACCGCGGCATCGGTCCCCTGGGCCGGCGGGAGGCGGTGGGAGACGAGCACGTGGTGGTGGGCGTGGTGGCGGACGTCAAGAACGTGGACGTGCGCGCGCCGCCGGAGCCCGCCGTCTACTTCTCCGTGCGGCAGTTCCCCTTCCTGCAGATGCACCTGGTGGTGGCTGGCCCCGGCGATCCCGCCGCCCTGGTGGCCACGGTGCGGGCGGAGCTCCGCCGTCTGGATCCCGGTCTGCCGCTCGGCCGGGTGCAGCCCCTGGAGCGGGTCCTGGGCGCCACCGCCGACCCGCCGCGCCTGGTCATGCTGCTCATGGGCTCGTTCGCCGTGCTTGCGCTGCTGCTGGCGGCCGTGGGCATCTACGGCATCCTCTCCTACGGCGTGACGCAGCGGCGGCGGGAGATCGGCATACGCATGGCCGTGGGCGCGCGCCCAGGGGATGTGCTCCGGCTGGTAGTGGGGCAGGGGATGTCTATGGCCCTGGCGGGTGTGCTCCTCGGCGCGGCCGCCGCCGCGGCGGCGGGGCGTCTGCTGAGCAGTCTGCTGTATGACGTGGCCCCCGGTGATCCCGCCACGCTGGCGGCGGTCATGGCGGTGGTGGTGGCCGTGGCGCTGCTGGCGTGCGCGCTGCCGGCGCTGCGCGCGGCGCTGCTGCGGCCGATGCAGAGCCTGGGCGGGGAATAGGGAGCAGGCGGGCTAGTGTCCTCTTGACACTAGAATCATCCTGACACTATCATGCACGCGAACCCATTACCGGAGCGCGTCCATGAGCGTCACGACCGACGCCGGAGACTTACTTCCCCTGCACCCCCTCGAGTTCCGCATCCTCCTGGTCCTGCTCGAGGGCGCCAGCCACGGCTACCAGATCGTCCGAGCCATCGAGGCAAGGGAGCCGGCTGCGGCCATCTATCCGGCCAATCTATACCGGCGCATCCGCGACCTCCTGGCCCGCGGTCTCCTGCGGGAGGCGGACGCGCCCCGCGGTGGTGAGGACCCGGAGGGCCGCCGCCGCTACGTGGCGGTGACCCCGCTGGGGAGGCGCGTGGCCCGGGCCGAGGCGGAGCGCCTTCAGGCGCTGGTGCGGGATGCCCGGGCGGCGGACCTGCTGGGGAGGGCGTGACCATGGCGCTCTACCGCCTGCTGCTGCGCCTCCTGCCGGTGGACTTCCGGGCCGCGTACGGGGAGGAGATGGTCCGCATGCTGGCGGCGCGGCTGGCGGCGGTGTCCGGCCCGCCCGCCCGCGTGGGGGTCTGCCTGCGTGCGGTGGCGGATGTCCTTCACGCGGCGGTGGCGGAGCGTCTGCGGCCGGCTCCGCCCTCTTCTTCCGGAAGGAAGCGACGTCCCCTCGCCGGCTTCCTGGCGGATCTCCGCCTCGACGCCCGGTACGCCCGGCGCACCCTGCTGCGCGCTCCGTCCTTCACCCTGGGCGCGGTGCTCACGCTGGCCGTGGGGATCGGCACGCTGACGGCCCTCTTCACCGTGGTGGACGGCGTGCTCCTGCGGCCGCTGCCGTGGCCCCACGCGGAGCGGCTGCTGATGGTGAACAGTCCGTATCTGAATCCGGACAATCGGGCACAGTGGCTGGAGGACCTTCCGCTGGCGGAGGCGGCCGCGGCGTTCACCATCGAGAGCGGCACGGCGCGCACGCCGGAGGGGGCGGAGAGCGTGCGGATCCTGCCGGTGGGGGAGGGCTTTCCCGACCTCGTCGGTGCACGTGTCCGCGTCGGGCGCGGCCTCACGCCCGGCGACCACGCACCGGGGGCTCCGCCGGTGGCGCTGGTGCGGGAGGACTTCTGGCGCCGGTGGTGGGGGGAGGCGCCCGCCCCGGGCGCCGTCCTGGAGATCGACGGCCTGAGCTACGACGTGGTGGGTCTTCTCCCCGCCGACGCCGGCTTCTTCCGCTACCGGGACGCGGTGGTGTGGATGCCGCTGGAGAACCGGGAGATCCGGGGCCTCTCCCTCCTGGCGCGCCTCCCCGCCGGCACCTCGGTGGAGGACGCCCGCCCCGGCCTCGAGGCGCTGGCCGACCGCATGGCCACGCCGGAGCGCCGCGCCTTCGTGGCGCGCATCGACGCCTCCCCGGTCAACGCCCACGGTGTGGCGGACGCCATGCTCGGCGACGTGCGCTCCACCCTCTGGGTGCTGCTGGGGGCCGGAGGAGTGGTGCTCCTTCTGGCCGTGGCCAACGTGGGCAGTCTCTGGGTGGGACGCGGGCTGGGCCGGCGCGACGAGCTTGCCGTGCGGGCGGCGCTGGGCGCCGGGGGCGGCCGGCTGGTGCGGCAGCTCACCGTGGAGGCGGTGCTGGTGGCGGGTGCGGGAGCGGCGCTCGGGCTGGCGCTGGCCGCCCTGGCCCCCGCGCTCCTGGCGCTGGCCCCCGACTACCTGCCCCGGGCCGAGAACATTGCCGTGGGGTGGCGGGCGGGGCTCTTTGCCCTGGGGGCCGCGCTCGCGTCCGCCCTCCTCTTCGGCGTGCTCCCGGCGTGGGCGCTGGCGCGGCGGGCCGGCATGCCGGCCCGGGGCCGGGGCGCCACGGAGGGCCGCGGTGCGGGGCGGGCCCAGGGGGCGCTCGTGGCGGCCGAGGTGGCGGCCGCCCTCGTGCTGGTGGTGGGCGCCGGCCTCCTGGCCCGCACGTACGACGCCCTGCGCCCCGAGGATCCGGGCTTCCGCGTGGAGGATCGGCTGGTAGCGTCCTTCAGCCTGTCGGCGAGCGCCTACCCCGAACCCGCGGACCGGCTCCGCTTCACCGAGCGGCTCCTGGCGGAGGTGCGGGCCCGCACCGGCGGCGCTCCCGCCGTAGTGGCCACCGACCTCCCCCTCACGGGGATGTCCAGCTACATGACCGTGCCGCGGGTGGATGGGGAGTCCCTCCCCGAGGACGGGCCGAGCGGGATCCACTTCCGCGCCGTCACCCCCGGCTACTTTGCTTTCATGGAGATGCCGATGCTGTTGGGCAGGGGCTTCAGCCCCGGCGACGGCGACGGCGCTCCCCTCGTGGCGGTGGTGAACGAGAGCGCGGCGCGGGTCCTCTGGGGCGAGGGAGTGAATCCGGTGGGCAGGGAGCTGACGCTCGAGGTTACGGAGGAGCGCGGCCCCCTGCGGGTGGTGGGCATGGTCCGCGACGCCTGGATCCTGCGGGGTCCCGAACCCCGCGCGGAGGTGTACGCCTCTTTCCCCCAGCTCCCCTCCGGCCGCTTCCACCTGGTTGTGGCCACACCGCCCGCTGCTCCGGTGGGCCCCGCTATCGTGCGGCAGGCGGCGCGGGCGGCGGATCCGGGGGTCCCCATCCGCGAGCTGGCGCCCTTCGAGCAGCTCGTCTCCTGGTCGGTGGTGGTCCCCCGCTTCCAGGCATCGGTGCTGGGGGCGGTCACCGCCGTGGCCCTCTTCCTGGCGGCCATGGGGGTTTTTGCCGTCCTCTCCCAGATGATCGGGCGGCGTCGGCGGGAGCTGGGGATCCGCCTGGCCCTTGGCGCCACCGGCGGCGGCATCATGATGGCCGTGTTGTGCCGGGCCGGCACACTGGCGCTGGTGGGTGTGGCGGTGGGGACGGGGATAGCGTGGGGCGCTACGCGCGTGCTGGAGGCGCACCTCTATGGCGTGACGCCTCATGATCCGGCCACCTTCGCGGCGGCGGCGTTGATCCTGGTGGGCACGGTGCTGGCGGCGGGCTTCGGGCCGGCACGGCGCGCAGGGCGGGTGGAGCCCATGCGCACGCTCCGGGACGACTAGCGTCCTGGAGCAATCGGCAACACAAACTGCTTGGCCACCTTGGGAGGCCCACCACTGTCCCCTTCAGCCGCCGTACCTCATGGCCTCGGTGGCCTGGATGCGGAGAGCTCGCAGTGCTGGAACGCCGCATGCCGCGAGACCCACGAGGAGCATCCCGGCCGAGGCGATGAGCACGGCCGGGAGGACCACTTGCACACGCAGCTCGCTGATCCCGACGGCCGACATGAGCGCGGGCAGGAGTGCGTTGGCCAGGACGATGCCGAGGCCCACCTGCACGGCCGCGCGCGCGAAAAGCGTGGAGAGCACCGCCCGGGGGCTCGCGCCGATGGCCAGGCGAATGCCCACCTCGCGGGTGCGGCGGGTGACCACCACCGACATGAGCGAATAGAGGCCGGCCGAGGACAGCGCCATGACGATGAGCAGGACGATGAGCACGCCCATCATGCCCTGGATCTCAGGGGCCTTCCGGCGGCGCAGGACCTCCTCCAGCGACAGCACGTCGTAAAGGCGGAGGCCGGGCTCGATTTCCATGGCCGTGGTACGTAGACGGGGCGCGAAGGCGGCGGCGTCGCCGCGCACCCGGATGGCCAGGGCCAGCGGGGAGAGATCGGCGGCGGAGGCGGGATGGAAGACGTAATCGGAGGAGGACTCCATGCCGGCGGCCCGCACGATGCCAACCACCTCGTACCACGGGTTCACCTCGTCGTCGGCACCGCCGGCGGCGTAGCGGACCCGCATCCCCAGGGCGTTGCCGCCGATGTTCCGGGCGAGGGTTTCGTCGATGATGACAGCGTTGCCGGCAGCTACATCGTTGCCGTGGAAGGCGCGGCCGGCCACGAGGGGCATGCCGAAGGCGTCGAAGAAATCGGTGGCCACGGCCGCAGACCTCACCCTGTCTCCCTCGATGTTGGCGTCCACAAGGAAGGGCTCTCCACCCTCGCGCTGCGCCTCCAGCTGCCGCACCGAGAACCCCCCGAGCAGGCCGTTGGCGGAGGTAACCGCGGCCACGAGTGACTCGGATTCCAGGCGCCGCTCCAGCTCCTCGTAAATGCTCAGCAGGCGCGCCCTGTGCGCCGCTTCGCTGCCTTTACCTTGCGCGGTGGCGGCGCCGGGGGGCGGCTCCCGGTCGAGCTCCGGGCGGAAAGTGAGGAACTGTTCGGCCGGGAACGCGGGGGGCGAGCGCTCCTCGTGCAGCGTGTAGTACACCGCCGCGAAGCCAAAGGGCAGGCACAGCGCGGCGAACGCCACCTGGAGCACGATCATGACGGACCACACCGGACCGAAGCGGATGCTGGTACCGCCGCTTCCCATGTTCGCGAGGGCCCGCTGGACGCGCGGGCTCGTGGCACGGATGGCGGGAAGCAGGCCCACCAGCACGGCCCCGCCGACGGCAAGTGCCAGGGCATAGGCCACGGTGGCCGGCCGGATGCTGAAGCGCCACCAGAATGGCGGCTCACCCGCGTGTTGGGCGAACAGGCTGACCGCCAGGTCCAGGCCGTAGCTCGCCGCCAACAGACCCACCGCCGCGGCCACCCCGCAGAGCACCAGCGCCTCCACCAGGAGCTGCAGCATGACGCGGATGCGCGAAGCACCCAGTGCGTTACGTACCACGATCTCCGCTTCCCGCGTGGCTGTGCGTGCGAACATGAGCGTGGCCACGTTCGCGCCCGCCACGCCCAGGATGAGCCATGCGAGGAGATTGGAGAGGCGGATGAGGCCGGTCACCTCAGCCCCCGCACGGAGGGTCCCGTACGGGGCCGCCATGGGCCGGAGCTGGGCGTGGGTGGCGGGCTGCGCCGCCGCCGTGCGCTGGCCCACGGCGGTGAGCTCGGCCTGCGCGGAGGCCAGGGACGCGCCCTCCGCGAGGCGCCCGAAGACGGTGACGGCCGGGCCCTCGAGGGGCGCCGCGGCGGTGACCTTCAGCGGCACCCAGACCTGGTGATTGACGGGGAATCCAAACCCCTCCCGCATGACGCCCACCACGGTGGCGGCGGTGCGGCCGAGCCGCACCGTACGGCCGAGGACGCCATGATCCCCCTGGAAGCGGCTCCGCCAGAGGTCGTAGCCGAGCACCACCACGTCGGGGGCGCCGGGTTCGGCGTCCGCCGCGACGAGCGTGCGGCCCAGGAGGGGCTGCACGCGGGTGAGGGGGAAGGCGGACGGCGTGATCTCGGCGATCTGCGTGGGTCGCGCGTCGCCTTCGGGCGTGGCGAGGTTGCGCTGGATAGTGCGATAGGCGCCCAGCTCCTGGATGGCGGTGAGCTGCTCCCGCCAGAGCTGGAAGTCGTGGAGCGAGCGCAGCTCGAGGGAGGCCTCCGCCGCGTCCCACGTGTCGATGCGAACGATGCCGTGGCCGTCGTCCAGCGGCAGGCGCGGCTCCAGCAGCTGCCGCGTGATCTCGAACCAACCCGCGCCCAGGCCGATGGCCACGGCCAGGGTGAGTCCGCCGATCAGTGACAGGGCGGGGTACTTGACGAGCATCCGCCCGCCGAGCTTCACGTCGAGCCAGGAGATCCAGGTTGTCATGCGCTGCTCCGCGCTGGAATGGGGCGTGGTTCGCACCACCATGCCTCAGGAACGTATCGTGCCGAGGCGCGTGAAGAATGTCCAGGCTGTTGTGGGGCAGGCAGATACGCCGAGACGTGCCGCCGCGGTCCGGACGTGGGGCCGTGCTGTCGCCGGGACGGGGCGTCCCACGTCCGAACGGCTCGGGAGCGGCGGCACCCTGCCATACTGCCTGCAGCGCTGCGATTCAGGCGCCTCCGTCTCCCGACAGCGCCATCTCCAGCGCCACCCGCCGGCCGCGACTCAGCGGCACCCGCTCGCCATTGGCAAGGACGATGATGTGGCGATTGCGGTAGTCGGGGCGCAGCTCCCGCACGCGCGCCAGGTTCACGATCGCGGAGCGATGGACGCGCAGGAAGCGCGCAGGGTCGAGCCGCGCCTCCAGCGCCGCCATCGTCTCCGCTACGAGGTGGACCGTGCCACCCACGTGCAGCTTGACGAAGTAGTCCGCCGCCTCGATCCAGTCGATCTCCTCCACCGGCTGGAAGAAGACCGCGCCCCCGTCCTTCACCATGATCCGCGCCATGGGGTGGCGTGGGCCGAGCTGCCGGAGGAGGCCCTCGAGACGGGGATCGAGCCCCGTCCCGCCACCGCGGAGCATGCGCACGTGGCGCTTGGCCCGCTCGAGGACAGTGCGGAAGCGGTCGTCGTCAAAGGGCTTCAGCAGGTAGTCCAGCGCCTGCGCCTCGAAGGCCTTCAGGGCAAATGCGTCGTGGGCGGTGACGAACACCACCACGGGCATGGCCTGCGGCTCCACGCGGGCCAGCACCTCGAAACCGTCCAGACCGGGCATCTGCACGTCCAGCAGGAGGAGGTCGGGGCGCTGCGCGTGGACGAGCGCCACCGCCTCGGCACCGTTCGCGGCCTCCCCCACCACCTCCACCTCCTCATCCACCTCCAGAAGGCCGCGTACGCCCCGCCGGGCAACCGGCTCGTCGTCCACCAGCGCGGTGCGAATCACGTTCGCCACGGCAACTCCACCACGGCGGCCACGCCGCCGCCGCGGTTCTCCAGACGGAAGGCCGCCCCCCCGTTGTAGAGGTGGGTCAGACGCGCGCGGGTGTTGCGAATGCCTACGCCGCGGGTGGTGTCGAGGGAGAAGTCATCCGCGAGGGCCGCGCCGTCGTTCAGCACCTCGATGTGCAGGCGGTCCCCCTCACGATCGGCCCAGAGGACCAGGGTTCCTGCCGCGGGGTGGGCTGCAATGCCGTGGCGGATGGCGTTCTCCACCAGGGGCTGGAGGAGGAGGTTCGGCACGTACGCGTCCAGCACCGCTTCCGGCACCCGGACGCGCGTGGTGAGGCGGTCTCCGAAGCGGGCACCCTCGATTTCCAGGTAGCGCTCCACGTACTGCATCTCGGTGCGCAGAGGCACCTCCGCCGTCCGCTCTTCCTCCAGCATATGGCGCAGGAGCTCGGAGAGGCGGGCCAGGAGGCGGACGGAGGTTTCCTTGTCGTCGGCCCGGACGTGCATGGCCACGGTGTTCAGGGTGTTGAAGAGGAAGTGGGGGTCGAGCTGGTTGCGGAGCGCCTGCAGGCGGGCCTCACCGAGCTGGGCCTCGAGGCGCGCTGCGTGGAGGTCCCGCTCCGCCAGGCGCTGCTGGTAGGCCAGCACGAAGCCTACGCTGGCTATGGCGGCGTAGAAGATGAGCCCCATCGGCGTCCACACCAGCGCCGCCTCCGCCCACATGCGCAGGAAGCCCGTCCCCGCGGCACCCGGCTCCGCCGTGGGGGCTCCCAGCATGCGGAAGAAGATCACGTTCACCGTGGCGAACAGCACCCCCGCCAGGGCGCCGGTGGCGGCGTGGATCAGGAGCGCCCGGCGGCGGCGCGGCGCCTCGATGGGGTGCCGCCGTGCCTGGGCCAGGACCAGCGGCGTCACCAGCGCCCAGTAAAGCCACGGCATGGACTCGGTCAGGAGCACGGTGCCTAGCGGCTCGCCGCGGCCGAGGGCCGGGACGGTAAAGAGGAGGGCGGGGACACTCCAGAGGAGGAGCGCCACCGCCCACTGGCCACGCAGCTGTGCGCTCATCCCTCCAACCTAACGCCCGGAGCCTCCCGTGCGCCGCATCTCCACCACGGCGCCGTTTGGATAGTCCACACGCCCGCCCAGGGGGAGGCGGCCGTCACGGGCCAGGTAGTATGTGACCTGGTAGCCGGCCAGCTTCACGCGCACCTCCCAGGCGGGCCGGTCGGCGGCCGTGGTCTGGCCCGCCACCTCCACCTCGGCCCAGGTGAGGCCGCCCTGCTCGGCTATGAAGAGCGGGAGGTGCGTGGCGTAGCCCGGCGCGAGCGGGAGGGCGCCGATGATGGTCTCCAGCGACGCCGCGTCGAAGGTGGGCACCTCGGTGGTGTGCTCGATGGGCCGGCCCGCGCTGTCCGTGGGCGTGCTCATCCCCGTCACGCGGGTGCCGTCGAAGTCCAGGAACAGCTTCCGCGGGACGGCGTGGCTGCGGTGCGTGAGGGGGCGCAGCGTCCCCTGCTCCATGACCACCGTGTCCGTGGCCACGCCGAGCTGACTCTCCGTGGTGCTCACCAGGCGCCAGCGTCCCTCCGGCTGGCGGTTGAGTTCGTAGCGGGTGGTGCCGCCCTGCATCACCTGCTCACCGCGCTTCATGGTGATGCTCACCTCCCAGGCGCCGGGCTGCAACAGGGAATCGTCCAGGGCGGGGCTGCCGGGGAGTGTCTGGGCCGTCACGGCGGCGGGGGCAACGGCCAGCGCGGCGATGGCCATTCTGAGCGTGCGTTTCACGGGATCACCTCGCGGTCAAAGGGTTCTGCCGCAAGCAAGGTGGCGCGGGACCGGCCCTCACGTCACGGATGCAGCCGTGAGCGGTGGTGCCGGGGCGGCGAGTGGCTGTGGGGGGCGGTGACCGGTGCTGGTGCAGGTGGCGGCGGGGGCGCCGTTCGGGCGGGAAACTCCGGGGCCAGGTTCGCGTATGGCCCTTTGGCACCTCACCCCCTGGCGGAGGTCATCCCGATGAGCGAGCAACAAGGCACCGGCGTTGGTAGGATGAGGATGCCGTCTTGTTGGCCAGGGCAGTTCCTGCTCAGTGGCATTCTGATTGGCGTTGCGTTCGGCGTAGCCCTTCCGGCGGCGGGGCAGGCACAAACAGAGACCTCACCTTTCCACCTGCACGCAAAGGGATCGTCAACCGCTGAATCGGCGGCGCTTAGGTCTGATCTTGAGTGGGCTGTCGACCGCATCTCACAGCTTCTAGGCCCGTTTCCCGACACTGCTTCGATGCAGGTCTTCCCTGGTCGGGAGAGCTTCAACACCGCGCTCCGCCAGGCGTGGGGCATTCCAGAGACGGCGTGCTGGATGGTTGGCGCGGCCGATGACCACCACCTGTATCTGCTCTCTCCTTCCGTCTGGTCGGAAGAGGCTTGCGAGCATGATCCTGGCGACGCGGAGCATCGGCGCCTCCTCGTAGCTCATGAAGCGGTCCACGTCTACCACGGTCAACTGAATCCATCGGAGGACGTGGGGCTGCTCGAGGGAATCGGCTGGTTCGTCGAGGGCCTGGCCACCTTCGTATCCGGGCAACTCGAAGCGCGTCATGCCGATCGCGCCGTCGAGGCGGTCACACGCGGAGCGTCGCCCGCTCGGCTAACGGAAGCCTGGTCAGGCCCGTACCGCTATGGTGTGGCGGGTTCGATGGTGCACTTCATCCATGAGCGCTGGGGTGTGGGGGTCCTGCGGCAGGCAGTGCGCACCGTTGCACAGGAAGAGTTGCTGCAACTCCTCGGCCGCACAGAAGCCGCTTTTCTGCAGGAATGGCAGGCATGGGTCCTGACCCGTGGGGCGTCGGGTGAGGTGATACCGCCCTAAGGCGTCAACGGCAAGACCAGGCGCGCCTCGCAGCCGGTGCCACCGGGACGGTTCTCCAGGGTGAGACTGCCATGGTGCGCCTCCGTGATCTGCCGGGAGAGTGCCAGGCCGATCCCCGTCCCATGGGGCTTGGTGGTGAAGAAAGGCACGAAGAGATTGGCGGTGTCCGCCATGCCCCGGCCCTCGTCCCGCACCCACACCACCACCGTGTCGTCGCGCCGCTCCCACCCAACCCTCACCTCGCCGCCCGTCTCCAGGGAGGCGTCCACGGCGTTGCGGATGAGGTTGATGAGGAGCTGGTCCAGCTGGTCCCCGTCCGCGCGGATCTCCACGGGCGGCCCCTCCTCCACATGCACCGGGAGCCGCGTTTCCAGCCGTGCCACCCGGCGGACCCACGCGGCCACCTGGAGGGGTGCAAGCTCTGGCGCGGGTAGGCGAGCCAGGTGCGCATAGGACTGCATGAAGCGGGAGAGGGACTCGCTCCGCCCGGCAATGACGGCCAGCCCCTGGCGGAGGTCCAACTCCGCGTCGGCGGGACGCTCGGAGCGGGCCAGCAGCTCCTGCAGGCTGCCGGCTATGGACTTGATGGGGGCCAGGGAGTTGTTGATCTCGTGGGAGAGGACCCGAATGAGGCGCTGCCAGGCCAGCAGTTCCTCCTCCCGCAGCGTCCTGCTGAGATCGGAGACCACCAGCAGGCGGTGGGGCGCACCGCCCTGCCGGAAGGTGGAGCGCCGGACCTCCCAGCGGCCTCTGCCGCCCGGGAAGGTGGCGTCCACGGTGCGCTGCTCCTTTTCCGCGAGGCAGTCAGCCAGCCCCACCGCCTCGGCCGTGCGTCCCCGCAGCCGCTCCTCTGGCTGCTGGAGGAGATGCGCCCCCGCCCGGTTCACGAGGCGCAGACGGTCTTCAGCGTCGAAGGCAAAGACCGCCACGTCGATTTCCTCCACCACCTTGCGCAGCAGCGCCGTGGCCTCGAGGGCACCCAGCCGCTGCTCCCGCAGCGTCTGGCTGAGGGCGTTCACCTCCAGCCTGGCCAGCCCCAGGGCGTCGTGCGTGCCGGCGCCCCTGGAGCGGATGGAGTAGTCCCCCTCCAGGAGGGCGGCCAGGAGGTTCGAGAGCGTCTGGATGGGGCGCACCACGCGCTCGCGGAGGGCCAGGCCGAACCACCACCACGAGCCCACCACAAGGAGCCCGAAGGTCCAGCGCACCCGGGGCGAGTAGTCGCCCAGGAAGAGGAGCGCCATGGCCACGAGCACACCGGGGAGTCCCGCCAGGAGGGTGAGGAGGAGGAGGCGCGCCTCGAAGCTGAGGCGGGGGCGCCGGGCGCCGGCGGCGGGCTCAGGTGGTGGGGATGTCATACTGCTGCAGCCGCCGGTAGAGGGCGCTGCGGGAGAGCCCCAGCGCCTCCGCCGCGCGGCTCACGTTCTTCTGACAGCGGTCCAGCGCCTTCTGGATGAGGTAGCGCTCCGCCTCCTCCAGCGTCATCTCCTCGAGCCGCTCCGCGCCGTCCACCCGGCCGCGCAACCCCAGGTCCTGCACCCGCACCCGCGGCCCCTGCGCCATGAGCACCGCCCGCTCCACGACGTGCTCCAGTTCCCGCACGTTGCCCGGCCAGGTGTACTCCCTGAGTGCCTGCAGCGCCTCCCGGTCGAACTCGGCCACGTCCTTCTTGTAGCGCACCGCCTGCCGCCTGAGAAAATGCAGCGCCAGCACGGCCACGTCGTCCGGCCGCTCGCGCAGCGCGGGGACGTGGATCTCCACCGTGTTCAGGCGGTAGAGGAGGTCCTCCCGGAAGCGGCCTTCCGCCACCTCCAGGCCGATGTCCACGTTCGTGGCGGACAGGACCCGGACATCCACGGAGCGTGTCTTCGAGGAACCCACGCGCTGGAACTCCCCCGTCTGGAGCACGCGCAGCAGCTTGGCCTGCTGCGAAGGGGGCATGTTCCCCACCTCGTCCAGGAACAGGGTGCCGCCGTCCGCAAGCTCGAAGTAGCCCACCCGGTCCGTCTTGGCGTCGGTGAAGGCGCCCTTCACGTGGCCGAACAGCTCGCTCTCGAAGACGCCCTCGGAGAGCCCGCCGGCATTCACGATGACCAGCGCCTTCCGCGTGCGCGGCGAGAGGGCGTGGAGGCGCCGCGCCACCACTTCCTTCCCGGTGCCGTGCTCCCCCGTCACCAGCACGTTGGCCTCGGATGGGCCCACCCGCTCGATGAGGTGGAGAACCGGCTGCATGGCGCGGGACTCGGAGATCATCTCAGGCAGCCCCTCCGGCCGGAGCATGCGGTTCTCCGTTTCCAGGAGCTGGCTCTCCCGGATGACGCGCCCCAGCTCCACGTGCGTCCGCAGGGTGGCCAGGAGCCGGTTGTTGTCCCACGGCTTCTCCACGTAGTCCCGCGCGCCCCGGCGCATGGCTTCCACAGCGCCCTCGATGCTCCCCCACGCCGTCATGACAATGACGGGCAACGTGCTGTCCAGCTCCTTGATCGCCAGGAGGAGGTCCAGCCCCTCCCGCCCCGACGTGGTGTCCCGGGTGTAGTTCAGGTCCATGAGGATGGCGTCGAAGTCCCGGGCCTCCAGGGCAGCCAGGACCCCCTGCGGGGACTTCACGGACTCCGTCTCGTAGCCCTCTCCCTTGAGCAGGAGGCGGAGGGCCTCCAGCACGTCGGCCTGGTCATCGGCTATCAGGATGCGGCCTTGCGGATCGCTCACGGTGCGCGCTCTCGGGGTGGCGGTGGCGGTGCCTTCAATCTAGGTGGCGGGGCCGCAGCCGCCACACGTCGGCCGCCAGCGAAAGCTACGCCTCCCCCGGCGTGTGCCCCCCCTGGTGCATGTCGAAGCCGCTCTCCTCCAGCTCCCCGGCGCGCTGGCTGTCCTCGTCCCGCACCACCTGGCCGTCGAAGAGATGGACGGTGCGCTCGGCGTGCCGGGCGTAGCGGGGGTCATGCGTCACTATGCAGATGGTGGCCCCATCGGCGTGCAGCTCCCGCATCAGGTCCATCACCGCCTCGCCGTTCTTGGAGTCCAGGTTTCCCGTGGGCTCATCGGCCAGGAGGATGAGCGGCTTGCCCACGATGGCGCGGGCCACGGCCACGCGCTGCTGCTGACCGCCGGAGAGCTGGGACGGATAGTGCTTGGTGCGGTGGCTCATGCCCACGCGCTCCAGCGCTTCCTGCACCCGCTCCTTGCGCTCGCCGCCGGACATGCCGCGGTACGTGAGGGGCAGTTCCACATTCTCGTAGACGTTCAGGTCCCCGATGAGATTGAACGCCTGGAAGATGAAGCCGATCTCACGGTTGCGGACACGGGCCCGGTCCGACGCGGACAGGCTGGACACGTCATTCTCGTCCAGCGAATACGTCCCCGAGGTGGGGGAATCCAGGAGCCCGAGCAGGGAGAGCAGCGTGGTCTTCCCGCAGCCGGACGGGCCGGCGATGGAAATGAACTCCCCCCGCTTGATCTCGAGCTGGATGCCACTCAACGCGTGGGTCTCCACCTCGTCCGTATAGAAGACCTTGGCCACGTCATCCAGGTGGATCAGCACGTCCGACCCCGTGGCCGTGGCACTGCCCGTGGAACCCGCCTGCGTCGCTTGCGCCATGTGGAACTCCTGTGTTGCGGTTCCCGCCCGGGGAACCGGGTGATCAGCCGCGCGAGCGGCTCGCTGACGGCGTGGATGGAGCACCGGCGGAACCTCCGCCGGATGCTGCTAGTTGCTGATGCGGATCCGGTCGCTGTCCTCCACGCGGTCCGTGCCGGTGAGGATGACCACGTCCCCTTCCTTGAGTCCCTCCAGCACCTGCACCTCGCTGACCGAGGCCTCGCCCAGGCGCACCTGGACCCGGCGGGCGGTCCTGCCGTCCGGCTCCAGCACGAAGAGGCTGATGGTGCTGTTGGCGCCACCGTAGGAGGGACGGGCCACGAAGAGGACATCGTCCATCCTGGTGATCTCGATGTAGCCGTCCACCGTCTGCCGGGGCCGCGCGCCCGACGGCAGGGCACCTTCGAAGGCCACGTCCACGCCCACGTTTCCCACGTCGGCCGAGGGGTCGATGCGGGTGACGCTCCCCCAGACGGTGTCCGGACGCAGCTCGATCATGGCCCGCTGGCCCACCACCACTTCCCGCACCTGCGCTTCCTGGATGCGCAGCTCCGCCTTCAGCCGCGGCGGGTCCTCCACCACCCGAGCCAGCTCGGTCCCGGCGGTGACGTACTGCCCCACTTCCAGGTCCAGATCCTCCAGCACGCCCCGACCCGGAGAGGTCACCATCATGTCCCGCACCTGCCCGTCGCGGAACTCCACGATGCGCTGCAGCTGGTCCACCTGCGCCTGCTGCGCTCGCACCTGCGGCTCCTCCGTCCGCTCCATGAGCTCCAGCCGCTGCTGCTCCGCGTCCAGCCGCTGCCGCAACTCCTCCACGAGCGCCGCGGAGTTGGCCGCTTCGTTTGTGGGGATGAGCCCCCTCGCCAGCAGCTCCCTGTCCGAGTCGGCCTTGCGTACCGCCTCGTCGTACTGGCGCTTCACGGAGGCAATGGCAGCGCCCTGCTGGATGCGGACGCTCTGCAGGTTCGTCTGCAGCTGCACCAGGTTGGAGCGGGCCTGGGAGAGCTGGCTGAGCGCCTCCAGGTGGGCGTTGTCAACGTCCGGATTGCTGAGGCGCACGAGCGGCGTCCCCGGCTCCACCTGCGCGCCCGGCAGTTCGTAGACCTGCTCAACACGGCCCGTCACGACCGCCGTGATGAGACGGATGTTTTCGGGGACCAGCGAACCGTTGCCGCGGACCGTCTTGACGAAGGTGCCGCGCTGCACGGTGTCCGTATAAAGGCCGGCCCGGTCTACGCTCGGCGGCGCCGGCTCCAGTTGCGCCAGCGCCACGGAAATGGCCAAAACGGCCACCACCCCCGCGCCGATGTACAGCGGCCCACGCTTCTTCTTCGGATTGGCTCTCGGCTTGTCCATGGTCTCCCTGACCGATGGGGAAGGTCCGGCTCACTGCCCAGCGGTACATTAAAGGGCCGTGCCAGCCCTGCTCATTTCGAATCCCGTTCCTGCACAAAACCTTTCAAGCGACGTCCCCCGTCACCTCCCACGCCCGCCGACCGTCTCCGGGAACCTCGGTCCCGGGATCGGACATCCGTCCGGGTCCGGATCGGCGCAACGGCTGCCCCTCGGCGCTTTCCAGGGGGCCGGTTCGGGGCTGGCTCAGCGCAGCGGTTGCCCCACGGCGCTCTCCAGCGCGGCCAGGTTGTCGAAGAACGCGTAGCGCGCCGCCAGCAGCGCCTGGTCGGCGCGGGCGGCGCCCTCCTGCGCCTGGGACAGCTCGATGATGGAGCCCACCCCCAGCCGGTAGCGCTCCTGCGCCAGCTCCAGTTGTTCCGCCGCCGCCGCCGCCGTCCTCTCCTCCAGCGCCACCGTCCGGTACGCCGCCTCCAGCGCCAGGTAGGCGCCCGTCACCTGCGAGCGCCGGTTCAGCTCCTCCGTGCGCACGCTCATGCGGGCGTCCTCCGCCGCGGACGCCGCCTGCTGCACCTGCAGCTCGCGGTTGAAGCCGTTGAAGATCGGCAGCGAGACGTACATGCTGACGGAGGGAGGGCGGCCCGTGAAGTCGAAGGGGAAGAGGCTGTTGGCCGCCAGCGCGGCGGCCTCGTCCTGCGGCGTGAAGGCAATGCTCGAACAGTCTTTGGGATAGCCGGGCAGTGGGGAGGTGAGGCGGGCGTTCAACTCGTTGTTGGCCTCGCAGCTGGCCCGCCGGCTGTCGATGGAGCGGCGCGCGGAGCCGATGGCCACGCTGTCCTCCGCCACGGCGCGCGTGGAGCCGCTCCAGCTGGCCTGGAAGTTCACCGAGGGCAGGTAGGACATCCGTGCAGCCCGGGAGCTGGCCGTGGCGGCAGCCTGGCCCCGGCGTGCCGCCACGATGCGCGGGTGACCGCGCTGTGCCTGCGCCAGCAACGTCTCCAGCTCCCACATGGGTTCGAAGACCTGGAACTGGCTGGTGAGCTGGATGTCCCGGTCCAGTTCCACGCCCACACCCTGCAGGAGCGCCAGCTTGGCCGTCTCGAAGGCGTGCTCCGCCTGGATGAGCGCCACCTCGGCACGGCCGTGCGTCACCTCCGCCTGCGCCACGTCCAGGCGCATGCCCTCACCCACCTCCATGCGCGCCTCCGCCAGACGGAGGGCGTCGGCGGCGGTCTCCAGCACCTGGAGCTGGAGTTGGACGGCGTCCTGCGCTCGGCGCGCGGCCAGGTAGAGCGTAGTCACGGTGGCAGCCAGATCGTAGCGTGCGGCGCTGATGCGCGCGTCCGTGGCGGCCCGGGCCGCGCGCTGGCCGGCCATGTTGAAATAGGTGGCGCCGCTCAGCCCCAGCTGCAGGCTCAGTCCGTAGCTGGAGGAGAGGTAGGCCGGCGTGGCGCTGATGCCGAAGTCCGCGGCGTTGAGCCCGCCCGTGAGCTCCGGCTTGCCCGCCGCCTGGTAGCTGGCGCCCATTCCCACGGAGACGCGGGGGAGCAGGCTGGCGTAGGCAGAGCGCACCTCCCAGTCCGCCACGCCGGCATCATTGGCCGTAGCGCGGAAGGCCGGGTTGTGGCGCGCGGCCAGTTCCACGGCCTCCTCCAGCGTCAGCGTGGCGGGAGGGGCCTCTTGGGCGCGCAGGGCGGAGGACGGCGCAAGCAGCGCCCCCGGCAGCGCGAGCAAGGCCGCTGCCAGCAGCAACGGCATCCGGCGGCGGATGGATCCTGGTACGGCGATCATGGAACGGCTCCTCGATAAGCTTGACGGATTGGCCCTACGGAGCGCCGCGCGCCCGGATTCACCGGGTGCGCAGCAGGCCTGCATCCGGAAGCCACCCCGGGCGCGGCCTGTCCATAGGGGAGGGAAGCCTCGTGCCGCCCCGCTCGATGCATGAAAGCGCCTGGGAGAGTATGGAAATCTTCGATACCGGACTCCGGTGGCCGGGCCGAAGCTGACCGGGGATGGGAGCCCGGATCCCGGATTCGGACACCCCTCGCCGCCGAGGGGAGCCCGATTGCCGGCTGCGGCTACGTCCGGATGGCGGGACGGGCCCCGTGCACTTCCTTGGACGGCGCCCGGGGTGGGAGGGTTGCGCTGGCTGCGCAAGCGCAGCACGCCGCGCCCGGCACCGGTGAACCCCGCCTATTCCGCGCGCATGGTCTCCATGGGGCTCACCCTCGACGCCTTCAGCGAGGGCAGGTAGCTGGCCGTCCACGCCGCGCCCGCCAGCACCAGCACCATGGCGGCGAAGGTGAGCGGATCGGCGGGCGCCACCCCGTAGAGCAGCGCTTCCAGGAGCCGCGTCAGCCACAGCGCCGCGGCGCCGCCTGCGAGCAGCCCGATCGCCGTGGCTCCCAGGAAATGGCGTCGTACCAGGCGCCGGACCGCCACCGGCTGCGCACCCAGCGCCATGCGGATGCCGATTTCCTTCGTGCGCCGCTCCACCGCGTAGGACACCACGCCATAGATCCCCACGCACGCCAGGAGCAGCGCCACACCGGCAAAGCCCAGCAGCAGCGTGAGCGTGAAACGCCGTTCGGTCAGGGCGCCCGCAAGCCGCTCTTCGATGGTGCTGAAGGCGAGCGGTACCTCGACGTCCACCCGTGCCACGGCCTGCCGCACCGCCGGCGCCAGCGCGACCGGCGGCCCCGCGCTGGCGGTGAGTACCACGCTCATGCTCCGGGTGCGCTCCAGCCGCTGCCCCAGCGGGAAATAGTAGGTCAGCTCCGGATCGTCGGTGACCGCGCGCTGGCGCACGTTGCCCACCACGCCGATCACCGTGGCCCAGCGGTCCTGCTCATAGTACTCGTCCATGCCGCCGCCGGTGAGGCGCTTGCCGATGGGATCCTCCCCCGGCCAGACGGCGTCGGCGAAGGCCTGGTTCACCAGCGCCACATGCGGCTGGTCCGGTACCTCCCCACCGTCGAACATGCGCCCTCGCAGGAGCGGGATCCTGAGAACGTCGTAGTAGCCGGGCGTCACCAGCTGGTAGTAGCCGGTGGCGAACGGCGTGGCGGCCTGGCTCACGTCCACGCGGCCGTTGCCGAGCTGCGCCATGGGTGCCGCGCTGGCCAGCCCCACGCGCGCCACGCCGGGAACCGCCTCCACGGTCTCCAGGACCTCCTGGAAAAAGCGCGTGCGGGTGGCCCCGTCCGGGTAGCGCCCCGCCGGTGGCGAGATGGAGACGGTCAGCACGTCCTCCGTGACGTAGCCCGGGTCCACGGCCAGCACCGACCAGAAGCTGCGCAGCAGCAGCCCCGAACCCACCAGGAGCATGAGCGCCAGGGCCACCTCCAGCGCCACCAGGCCGGACCACACGCGGTTCTCGCGGCGTCCGCTGCCGCCGCGCGTGCCGCTGCGCAGCGTGGCGGCCAGTTCGCCGGCGGAGTCCCGCAGCGCCGGGAGCAGACCCGTCAACACCGCGGTCAGGATGGCCGCCGCCACCGTGAAGGCCAGTACCGGGCCGTCCACGCGGACCTGGTCCAGCCGGGGGAACCCCTCCGGCGCCAGGAGCGGCAGGAGGCGCACCAGCCAGACGGCTAGTGCCGTTCCCAGCGCCGCGCCCAGGACGGCCAGCAGCAGGCTCTCCGTAAAGAGCTGCCGGATCACACGTGCGCGCCCCGCCCCCAGGGAGCGGCGCACGGCCAGCTCCCGGATCCGTGCCGTGCCACGGGCCAGCGTGGTGCTCGCCAGGTTCGTGCACGCCACCAGCAGCACCAGCCCGGCCGCGCCGAGCAGGATCAGGAGCGCGCGGCGGGTGTTGCCCACCATGGCCTCGCGGAGCCCCACCACCTCCGCGTGCGCTGGCCAGAACGCGGAGGTGCCGTCCACGTTCGCGGCGGAGCTCTCCTCCAGGAAGGAGGCGGTGATCACGTCCAGCTCCGCGTTCGCCTGCGCCAGGCTCACCCCGGGGGCAAGGCGTCCGAGGGTGCGCCAGTTGTGGGCGGTGCGGGACTGCGTTTGCTCGAAGATCTCCATGGGCACCCAGAGGTCCGTGCCTTCCGGGTAGGAGAAGCCCGCCGGCGCCACGCCCACCACCGCCACGTCCAGGCCATCCGCGTTCAGCCGCAGCCCCTCGAGCGGAGCGGCACCGAGCCTGGTGGTCCAGAAAGCATGGCTCACCACCACCACGGGCACGGCACCCTCTGCCTGCTCTTCCGGCGCGAAGTCCCGCCCCACGGCCGGCAGCGCGCCCAGCACCTCGAAGAAGCCGCGGCTGACCAGCGCCGACTGCGCGTGCTCGGCCACGCCGCCCGTCAACACGCTGATGGACCCGCCCCCGGCGTCGTGCGCCACCAGCGCCTCGAAGGACCGCGCGCGCTCGCGCCAGTCCGCGAAGTTGCGCCACGCGCTACCCATGCGATCCCCGGCGGGATTGACCTCCCACACCCGCACCAGCCGCTCCGGCTCGGGATAGGGGAGCGGCCGCAGCAGGACGCCGTTGACCACGCTGAAGACGGCGGTGTTGGCGCCTATGCCCAGGAGCAGCGTCAGGAGCGCCACCAGCGTGTAGCCCGGGCTCCGCCGCAACGTCCGCCCGGCGAACTTCAGGTCCTGCCGCACCGATTCCAGCATCCCCGCCCTCCTCCGCGCCCGTCGGGACGCGCGCTCGATGGTCTGCATCTCCCTCTCGATGGCCACCCGGTTGCCCAGGAGTCGCTCCGCCTCGGCCCGCGCCGCGTCCGGCGCCCAGCCGGCGGCCACCAGCTCCCCGGCCCGCTCCTCCACGTGGTGGTGAAGCTCCCGGGCCACGTCCTCCTGCACGGGCACGGCATGCAGCACGGGGCGCGTCAGACGGCGCCGCCTCACGCGGCCGCCGGCGCGGTGGCGTAGAGCACCCGCCCCATGGCCTCCACGTAGCGCCCCCAGTCGCGCACATCGCGGCGCAGCGCTGCCTTTCCTTCCCGGGTGAGTTCGTAGAAGCGGGCGTCTCGTCCGGTCTCCGTGGTGGCCCACTCGGATTTCAGGAGCCCCTTCTTCTCCAGGCGCCGGAGCGCCGGGTAGAGGGCGCCCTCCTCCACGCGGAAGACCTCAGCCGTGGCGGAGCGGATCGTCCGTGAGATGGCGTAGCCATGCAGGGGTCCCCAGGACACGGTCTTGAGGATGAGGACGTCCAGCGTGCCCTTGAGCAGTTCCATGGACCGATCGGTCATGTGCGGTTACTCCGGCGCGGGAGATCCGGCCACGATGGCCTTTGACACATAAGACAACGATGGGTAGCAGAACGTTGCATCGGTGTCAAGAAAATGGTCTTCCCGGGGCTCGCTGGTCCCCTTCCAGCCCCGCAAGCGGAGCTGCCCCTGCTCTCGAAGAAGCTTGACCACGAGTGTGGGTGACCTTATGTAGTATGATGACATATCGTCAAACTACATAGGAGCCGCCATGTCCGGGTCCCCCCTTTCCGAGCCGGTGTTCCTCATCCTCCTGATGCTTGCGGAGGGCCCGCGCCACGGCTACGCCATCCTCCAGGACGTGGAGCGGTGGACCGAGGGGCGGGTGGTGCTCCGCACCGCCACCCTCTACACGGCGCTGCGGCGACTCGTGGACGATGGGCGCGTGGCGGAGATCCCCGATCCCGACGGCGATCCCCGGCGCCGCACCTACCGCATCACGGCCGCCGGTCGCGCCCTCGTGCGGGAAGAGACGGCGCGGCTCCGGGAGGTGGTGGGGCTCGCCGACCGCCTCGCGACGGGCGGGAGGGGCGGGTGAGCGGGGGAGAGCGGGCGCTGACGGTTTTCTACCGCGCCCTGCTCCGGCTCCATCCGGCGGAGCAGCGGCACCGCTACGGTGCCCAGATGACGGAGGACTTCCTCCGCGCCTGGCGCCGAGCGCACGGCGTCCCGGCTCGCGTGACCGTGCTGGCCGGTGAGTTGGCTGCGCTGGCGTGGACCGGCGTGGCGGAGCGCCTGCGCGGCGCGTGGGCCGGTGGGTGGCATGGCGCGTGGAAGCAACTCCGCCCTGCTTCCCCTCGTGCCATCCTCCGAGCAGTGCTGCGGCGCCCTGGGCATGCGGCCACACTGGTGGGGACACTGGCGCTCGGCCTCGGCGCGTGGATGGCGGCGCTGGTGGTGCTGGATGCCATGGTACTGGGGAGCCAGGGCAGGGCGGAGCAGGGCGCGCTGGTGGAGATCTGGACGTACCTGGACGAGGAGCAGAACAACCGGCCGGACGTGGCAGCGGCCGCCCTCCCCGTCCTCCGGCAGGCCTCCGATCTATTCCTGGCCGTGGAGGGGGCGTCGAACAGGCGTGTGGTGATCACGGAACCCGGCCTTCCGGAGCAGGTGCAGATCACCCGGGTGACGCCCGGCTTCTTCGACCTCCTGGGGGTCCGCCCCGCCCGCGGGCCGGGCTTTGCCGGGCCGGAGCCGGACCCCGGCGGCGTGGTCATCTCCCATCGCCTGTGGATCCAACGCTTCGGTCGGGCGCCCGACGTATTGGGCCGCACGCTGGTGCTGGGCGAAGCGCGCCACACGGTGGTGGGTGTCATGCCGCCCGGCTTTGCCGTTCCCGGCTTCGACGAGGTGGCCGGGGCCGGGCTCTGGGCGCCGGTGCCGCTGGTGGAAGCCGGCGCCACCGTGAACGTCCTGGCGCGCCTTCGCGCCGGCGTGAGTGTGGATGCGGCGGCCGAGGCGCTCGATGCCCGCACCCCCGAGCTGCGGGCGGCGGGGGCGTTCGCGGAGGGCACCCGGCCGGATCTGAACGAACCGGTGCTGTTCGGGGTGCCGGAGTGGGCGGTCACCACCACCTGGATCCTGGTGGCCGCGGCCACGCTCATCCTCCTCGTGGCGGCCACGAGCACGTGGGCGCTGGTGGTCACCCGGTCGCTGGACCGCCACCAGGAGTGGGCCGTGCGACGCTCCCTCGGGGCACCGCGCCTGCGGGTAATGGCGGAGAGCGCCGCGGAGGGGCTCTTTCTGGGCGCCGCGGCGGGCGCCGCCGGAGCGGTCGTGGCGGCCGGGCTCCTCCGGCTGCTCGTGCTGCATGCCCCGGCGGGCGCCCGCCTGGCTACCGTGGGGCGCACGCTGGCCCTCCAGGGAGCGGAAGCCGTGGGGGCGGTGCTGCTGGGCGCCGGCATCGTGGGCGTGGCGGCGGCGGCCGCCGCCTGGGCGGGCTCCAGGGGGCAGCCGCGCTTCCCCGGCGCTGTGCGGGGCAGCACGGAGGGGAGGGGCACCCGGAGGCTCCGGGCCGGGCTCGTGGCCATTCAGGTGGCGCTCTCGTTCCTCCTCCTGGCGGGAGGCGGGCTACTGGCGAACAGCCTGGGGCGCCTGGCCAGGGTGGAGACCGGCTACGACGCCGAGGCGCTCCTCGTGGCCACGCTCCAGCCGCCCGGCGGCTCCTACGGCACGACAGCGGAACGGGAGGCCCTCTACGACCGGGTGGAGGACCGGCTGCGCAATGATCCGGCGGTGGCGGGAGTGGCGGCAACGGAGAACGCGCTGCCCCTCACCTCGGGCGCCTTCCGGCCCACCCTCCTGCTGGACGACGGGGGTACCCTGGAGATGGACGACTTCCTTCCGTACCTGGAGGTGACACCCGGATTCTTCCAGGTGGCGGGCGTGCGCATCCTGGAGGGCCGGGCCTTCTACCAAGGGGACCCGGTGCCGCATCCGGCGGTGGTGGGGGAGCAGATGGCACGGCGCCTGTGGCCCGACGGCCGGGTGCTCGGGCGCAGGTTCCGCGTGCGGGAGGCGGAGCCCTTTCGCACGGTGGTCGGCGTTGCCCATGACGTGGTGAACATCAACCTCCGGGATCCCGCTGGAGAGGGCATGGAGTTCTTCGTTCCTCTCGACCCGGTGGGACAGCGGCAGCGCACCTTCGTGGTGCGCGCCCGGGGGCCAGCGGCGGGCGTGGCGCTGCCCGTGCGCCGGATAATGCAGGAGGTGGATCCCGAGTTGCCCTTCGCCCGCTTCCATACGCTGGCGGATTCATTCGGGGACAGCGTGGCCCGGGAGCGCTTCGCCACCTCCCTGGTGAGCGTGCTGGCGGCCATGGGGCTCCTGGTCACCACGCTCGGGCTCTACGGACTCCTTGCCCACCAGGTGGGGAGCCGCACCCGTGAGATCGGCATTCGCATGTCGCTGGGTGCCCACTCGGGGCACCTCGTGCGCGGGATCGTGGGGTCGGGACTGGCCATTACCGGGGTGGGCGTGGCGCTGGGCGTGCTCGCCGCCGTGCAGTTCTTCGGCATCCTGGAGGTGCTGCTCTACGGCGTGGAGCCCGGGGATCCGGCCACGCTGGCCGCGGCGGCGGCGCTGTTCCTGGCGGTGGCGGTGGCGGCGTGCCTGCCCCCCGCCGTGCGCGCCGCGTCCGTGGATCCGGCAGCGGCCATGCGGAGCGAGTGAGGCGCGCGCCCTGCCCGCTGGTCACGGGGCGCCGAGACGACGCCTTCGACGACGCGGCCCGGGGGCGGCGGGTGCTCCGGGTGAAGGGTCGGCGGAGCTCGGCGTCGAGCGGGAGCTAGGGCTGGGGCGGTCCACAGGCAGGCGGCGTTGGGGGCAGCGTCATCGCCGTCAAGCATCCAGCACCGCCCGCACTTCGGTTTGCGCCGCCCGGAGCGCCGGCAGCAGGCACGCCGCCACCGCGGCAAGTGCCAGCACCCCCGCCGCGGCCGCCAGCAGCCGCGGGTCCCCCGGCGAGGTGCGGTAGACCAGCGCCGCCAGCACCCGCCCCAGCGCCAGCGACCCGGCCAGCCCCAGGACCAGCCCGCCAGCCGTGAGGGCCAGCCCCTGCCGCACCACCAGCCCGGCCACCTGCCCGCCGCGGGCGCCCAGCGCCAGGCGGATGCCCAGCTCCCGGCGCCGCTGCCCCACCGCGTACGACAGCACGCCGTAGAGCCCAAGGAGCGCCAGGGAGAGGGCCAGTCCCGCGAAGACCGCCGTCAACACGAAGGCAAAGCTCCGCTGGCTCCGGCCCCGCCCCAGCACGTCGGCCAGCGGCGTGGGCTGGTGCACCACCAGGAGTGGATCCGCCGCGGCGATCTCCCGCCGCACCGCCGGGAGGAGCGCCATGGGGTCCTCCCCCTCGGTTCCCACCAGGTAGTTCATGGTCCAGAAGCGCCCCGCGAACTCGTCGTGGAGGTGGTAGAGGTGGGGCATGGGCTCCCCCTCGGTGTCCCGGGCCACGTCGCTCACCACGCCGATGACGGTGCGGTTCTGCCCGCCCCCCCGCGTGCGCTGGCCGAGGGCCGAGGTGCCGGGGAAGAGGGCCTCCGCCGTGGCCCGACTGAGCACGGCCACCGTGTCGGGGCTCACCACGTCCCGGGCGTCGAAGAAGCGGCCTTCCAGCAGTTCGATCCCCACCACGCCGAAGTAGTCTCCCGCCACCACGCGCTGGTCCACGGGGAAGAAGGACGGCTCGTCACCGGCCAGCGGCCCGGTAAGGGGGAAGGTGCCCCAGTTGTAGGACATTCCGGTGGCGGGGAGCCAGGAAGTGGCGCCCGCGGTCCGCACGCCCGGGAGCGCCGCCAGCCGCTCCGTCATCCGGCGGTGGAACGCCGCCCGCGCGGGACCGTCGTAGCGCGCGGCGGGCAGATTGAGCTCGAAGGTGAGCACGGCGTCGTCGCTTATCCCCAGGTCCACATCCAGGAGCCGGTGCATGCTGGCCCCCAGCACCGCGGCGCCGGAGAGGAGCATCACGGCCAGCGCCACCTGACCGGCCACCAGGAAGCTCCGGACCCGGGCGTACCCGCGGCCCGTGGAGCTACCGCGTCCCCCCTCGCGCAGCGCCGCACCGGGACGGGTGCCGCCCAGGCGGAGGGCGGGGGCCAGGCCGAACGCCGTCCCGGCCAGGAGGGTCACGGCGGCGGCGAAGGCGAGTACGGCCGGGTCCACGCCCACCTCGGAAGCGCGGGGCAGGGCACCGCCGCCCAGCGCCAGGAGGCCGCGGACCCCCAGCACCGCCACGCCCAGCCCCGCGGCGCCGCCCACCGCCGCCAGCAGCAGGCTCTCCGTCATGAGCTGCCCCGCGATGCGCACCCGCCCGGCCCCCAGCGCGGCCCGCACCGCCATCTCCCGCCGCCGCCCCAGCGCCCGCACCATCTGCAGGTTGGCCACGTTCACCACGGCAATGAGGAGCACGATCCCCACCGCCCCCGCCAGCAGGAGGAGCCCGGGCCGCGCAGCCCGTACCACGTCCTCGTGGAGCGGGCGCAGGTGGAAGTGGGTGTCATCCGCCGCGTTGGGGAACCGCTCGGCCAGCGCCCGGTCGAGCGACGCCATCTCCGCCCGGGCCGCCGCCGGCGTCACGCCACCGCGCAGCCGGCCGATCATCCCCAGGTAGTGGTTGCCCGGGCTCTGCTCCCTTACCAGGTCCTCGGGGGTCCAGGCGTCCACGGCGCCCACCAACGGGTCCTCGAGGTCGGCAGGCATGATCCCCACCACCGTCCGCTTCTGTCCATCCATCTCGACGCTGGCGCCGGGGCTGCCACCGGTACCCAGCCGCCGCCGGAGGCGCGCCGAGAGCACCACCACGGGCGCGGGGGTCTCGTCCGCTCGGGTGAAGCCGCGCCCGGCGCTCGGCGCCACGCCCAGGACGTCGAAATAGTCGCCGCTCACGCGCAGCACACGGATGCGCTCCGCCTGTCCGCCCACCATGAGGTCGGCCCCGGTCTCGTCGTACGAGTAGACGGTGGCCACGTCCGCGAAGGAGCCGGCGTGCTCGCGGTAGTGGAGGAAGTGGGGCTGGGTCACGCTGCCGTACGCCGTGGGATCCTCGATGTCATACTGGTAGAAGCGCACCAGCGCTTCGGACTCCGGATACGGCAGCGGTTCCACCAGCACCGCCCGCACCACGGTGAAGATGGCCGTGGTGCCGCCGATCCCGAGGGCCAGCGTGAGGAGGACCACCAGGGTGAAGCCCGGCGTGCGTAGCAGGCCGCGCGCGGCGTGGCGGAGATTCCGTCCCAGCATGAGCTCTCTCCCTCGGTGTAAGCGACGATGTCCTTCCGCGTCCCACGCCGTCCCTCCGCCGTCCCGCTCCCGCCACGCTCCGGGTGCGCTGGCCACCATGGCCGCGCCGGCGCGGACGAGCCACGCCGCCCACGCCAGCCGACCGTGCTCACGGAGGCGCGCTGCGGAGCGCAGCCGGTGCGCCTCCACCACCTCGGGCCCCGCTTCCTGGCGAAAGGCCCGCGGGTAGAGGAGCAGGAGTATGCGCGCCAGACGCGCCGCGGTACCGCCGGCCGTGTTCATGCGCCTTCCGCGGCCAGGCGTTCCCGGCCGGCCGCCAGGAGCGTCTCCATGCGCCGGAGCTCCGCGGCCAGCACCCGCCCCCCCAGCGCCGTGGCCTGCCAGTACTCCCGCCGGGCGTCCTCCTCCGCCTCCGCCGGCGGCGCCTTGGCGGGGCGGATGAGTCCCGCCGTGCGCATGCGGCGGAGCGCCCGGTACAGGGTGGGGATCTCGAAGCCCGGCCGGCCGCCGCTCCGTTCGTCCGCCTCCTGGAGGATGGCGTAGCCGTGGCGGGGGCGGTCCACCACGGAGAGGAGGATGCTGAGCTCCACCTCGCGCAGGGGGAGATGGGCGTGGGGATCGTGGCGTGGGTTCATGGCGATTCGTGGGTCGGATTGCGATCGGCTGTTGACGCCACGTTAATAGTGTAGTTGCGTGGCGTCAATAGCTGAGTGGCGGGCACGGCTGCGGGGGTGGCTGAACCCCGTGCAACGCTTTCCCGCCTCCAGGCGTCTCATTGTACAGCACCCTATGTAGAAAATGGAGGAAGTGGTGGGAAGGCGACCCGGCTACGCGACCCTCGCCGTGCTCCGCGCCCTCGCGGAGGGGCCCGGCTACGGGCTGGACATCATGGCCCGGACGGAGCTCCCCAGCGGCACCGTCTACCCCCTGCTGGCCCGCCTGGACCGGGATGGCCTGGCCCGCGCGCGTTGGGAGAGGGAGGCGGTGGCGGCGGCCGAGGGTCGGCCGCGCCGCCGGTATCACCAGCTCACCGCCCGCGGGCGCCGGGAGCTGGCGGCCATGCTGCGGGAATGGCGCCCGCTGACCGATCCCCTCCCGGCGCCCGGCAAGGCGCGGCCGGAGGAGGCGTGAGTGCCGGTGGGCGGGACCGGCAGCGCGCCCCGCGGGGGCGGACCGGTCCCGGCGTGGCGGCTGCCCGGGCGCTCATCCGCCTGGCCGGCGTCCTCGTACCTGGCGGGCGCCGGGCGGCGTGGCGGGCCGAATGGGAGGGGGAGCTGTGGCAACTCCGTGACGACGGCCGCCGGTCCCTGGGCTTTGCCCTGGGCGCCTTCTCCGACGCCGCCGGAGAGGGGTGGCAGATACTGGGGCGGGACGTTCTCCGACACGATCTCCGGCAGGCGGCGCGGGGACTCGTGCGGGCGCCGGCTTTCACCGTCGTGGCCGTCCTCACGCTGGCGCTCGGGGTGGGCGCCAACGCCACGGTCCTCTCCCTGACGAGCGGACTGCTCTTCCGTCCTCCGCCCGGGATCGGTGACCCGGAAGCCCTGGTGCAGGTCGGGCGCAACGCCGACCCCACTGCCTTCGACAACTGGTCGGTGCCGGCGTACGAGGCCATGGCTGCGGCGAGCGGCGGCGCCCTCGGCGGGATGACGGCGTGGTCTGCCGCGGGGGCGGTGGTGGGGCGGGGGAGCGACGCCCGGTCCGTGGCCGCCCACCTGGTGGCTGCCGGCTACTTTCGGGTCCTGGACGTGCGGGTGGGGCCGGGGCGCGTCCCCCTGCCGGACGACGGGCCAGTGGTGGTGATCTCCGAGCGCCTCTGGCGGGAGCGCTTCGGCGCGGATCCCGGCGTGCCCGGGCGGCCCCTTACGGTGAACGGCCGGCCCTTCACCATCGTGGGCGTGGCCCGCGACGGCTTCGCGGGCGCGGATGTCTTCCGCGCTCCCGCCGACCTCTTCGTCCCGCTGGCCCACCACGCCGTGCTGCGGGGGCGGGACGACGGCGCCCTCCAGGACTGGGAGCGCTCGTGGGTGTGGGTGCTGGGGCGGCGGGCGTCGGGCGTGACCGCCGCCGCGGTCCGGGACGCCCTGGCGCCCGTGGTGGCCCGGCTCGGCGGCGCAGGGTGGCTGGTCCCCGGCACCGCGGTGCAGGTGGTGGAAGGGGTGGGCGTCCGTCCCGCCGAGCGCGCTGCGGTGCGCCCCGTGGCGGCCCTCCTGCTGGGACTAGCTGCGCTGGTGCTGGCGGTGGCGTGCGTGAACCTGGCGGGGCTCGCGGCGGCCCGGGGGAGCGCCCGCGCCGGCGCCGTGGGGGTGCGGTTGGCCCTCGGCGCACCGCGGGGGCGCCTGGTGCGGGAGCTGTTGGTGGAGAGCATGCTCCTGGGGATCCTGGCCGCCGCGGTGGCGCTGGTGCTGGCTGCGGCGTGCGCCCCCTTCCTGGACGACCTCCTCCCCACCGCCGTGGCCGTGCCGTTCACTCCGGACCTCCGCGTGGCGGGGCTCACCCTCCTACTCGGCGCTACGGCGGGCTTCGCCTTCGCGCTGCCTCCGGCGCTCGGGGCCACCCGTGCCGACCCGGCCGGCGCCCTCCGGGAGGCGGGCCGCTCCGCCACGGGCGGGCCGCGGCGCCTGCGGAGCGCCCTCGTAGCGGGGCAGGTGGCCGTGGCCTTCGCGGTGGTGGCCGCCGCGGCCCTTCTGGTGCGGAGCGTGATGAATGCCGCGGCAGCCCGGCCGGGCTTCGACGCCTCGGGGGTGGTGGCGCTGGCCCTCGATCCGTCGCTCGTGCCGGAGGCCACCGCTGGCCAGACGCTGGCCCTGTGGCGTGCCGTGCGCGCGGGTTCGGCGGCCGTCCCGGGCGCCGGCAGCGTGGGGCTGGTCTCGGCGCTCCCCGTGGTGGATGGCCAGCGGAGTCGCACGCCGCTGCCCCCCGGCGGGCTGCCGACGGCAGGTCCGCCGCCGCCCCCGGTGATCCTCGTCGAGGCGGACGCCGGCTACTTCGCGGCGCTCCGCATCCCTCTGGTGGCGGGGCGCCTCTTCGAGGCGGCGGACGAGGGGCCGATGCAGGCCGTGGCCGTGGTGACCCGCGCCCTGGCGGAGCGCTTCTTCCCCGGTGCCTCGCCGCTGGGCCGCCCTCTGCCCTTCGCTGTGGGGGATGGTCCGCCTCCGACGGTGGTGGGTGTGGTGGAGGACCACCAGCAGCGGAGCCTCACCGATCCCCCCGCCGCCGCCGTCTACCTCCCGGTGGGTTCGGGCGCACCGCTCGACCTCGTCGTGCGGGGCAGCGGGCCGCCGCACCGTCTCCTGCGCGAAGTGGCGGAGGCAGTGGCGGCGGTCCGCGCCGACCTGCCGCCCCGGCGGGCCGCGGTGCTGAGCGAGCTCCTGGCCAGGAGCACCGGGGGAACAGGCGTGGCGGCGCGGTTCGCCGCTGTGTTCGGTTCCCTCACGCTCCTCCTGGCGGCGGTGGGGCTCTACGGCGTGCTGGCGCAGGCGGTGGCGCACCGCCGCCGGGAGTTGGCCATCCGCCGCGCCGTGGGCGCCCGAGCCGGGGACCTGGCTGCCCTGGTGGCCCGGCACGCCCTGAGCGTGGTGGTCCCGGGTCTGCTGGCGGGTGGGTTGCTGACGCTCGCCGCCAGCCGCGCAGTCGCTGGCTTCCTCTATGACGTGACCCCAGGCGACCCGACTGTCCTGGCCTTCACGGGCCTCACCCTCGTGCTGGCGGCGGCCCTCGCCGCCGCCGGCCCCACCCGTGCCGCCGCCCGGGCCGAGCCGGCCGAGGCACTGCGGCGACCCTGACACAGGAGGATTTCAATGCGGAGAATTACCTCGTTCGCCCTGGCCGTGGCCCTGGCGCTTGCCGCCGACGTGCTCCCCGCCGGTGCCCAGGCCAATGGCGTGGCCGGCACCTGGCGCGTGACCTGGGACTCGGGGGTGCGCACGGAGGGCACCCGGGTGCTCGAAGTGACGCGCCGCTCCACGGCCACGCTGGTGCTCGAACTGCGGGGGGACTCCCTGGCCGGCACCTGGACCATGGACCAGGAGCCGGAGCGCCATGTACCGGTGCGGGGCGTGCTGCGGGGGGATTCCCTGATGTTCGTGTCGGCGCCGTGGGGAATGGCGGTGGGCGGCGGCGAGATGCCGGTGCACATAACGGGGAGCGGACGCGCCCGGGACGGCCGCCTGCAGGGGACGCTGCGCCTCCACCTCCCCGGACGGGAGCCGCCGCTCCGGCGCTGGGAGGCGGTGTCGGCGGGCGGCTAGTCGCGCCCCCTCGCCCGCCAGCGCCGTTCCGCCGCGCCCGCCGGCAGGAGGAGGGCGTCGGCGGTGGAGGCCAGCGCGTCCGCCTCCCGCTACTCGTGCTCTAGCGTCGTCAGCTGGCCGTCGATGCCGCGCTGCTCGGCCTCGTCGTTGACGGCGATCTCCAGAGCCACGGAGAGCTCGCCGGGGAGTCCATCCAGGGGCGGCGGCGCGGGCCGCCCCCGCCGTGGCGCTGAGGAGCGATTGAATCACTGAAGGGGGCGTCGCATGAAGAGTGGCAAGGGGAATCCGCCACGCTACGAGCGGACACGGCGGCGGAAGCTGCGCCCGTGGCGCCTGGCCGCGCTAGCTCTCCTGCTCCTGCTGCTGCCCGGGTGCAATCGCTCGGCGCTGCTCAATTGCATTCCGGCCGCATCGCCGGTGCTGAACGTCACCATCGTGGAGAGCGGGACCGGCGCATTCCTGGCTGCCGGCGCCACGGCCGTGGCCGTGGACGGCGGACACAGCGAGACGCTCGTCCCCGGTGATTACGCCCCCAGCGGGGAACTTGCCTCGCGCATGGGGCTCTTCGGACGCGCTGGCAGCTACACCATCACCGTGACCCACCCGGGCTATGAGACGTGGACCGGGACCGCGCGCGCCAGCAGGGACGCTTGCGGCGTTGTGACAGTGCCCGTCAGGGCGGAGCTGCAAGCCAGCGCGGCGCCGTAAGCCCTCCGGGGCTGGCGCGCGAAGCCTGGCCCGGTGAGGTGTCCCGGGTGGATCCGGGGCGCTGTTTGCCGGAGGAGTGAGCGCGGGCGGGGGACTGCCGCTGGCTTGCGAATATCGCTTTCCCGCCCCGTCGAACGATCCTTTGACGTGCGGACTGATCACGGCCCTCCTGGCCGCCGTGGCCGCGGTGAGCGCTCTACTCCCCGCCCGGCGGGCCACGCTGGTAGACCCGGCCCGGTGTCTCCGGGACGGCTAGTGCCGCGACGGTGGGTGGTCAGGTAAGAGGGGTGTAGACTCTGGTTCAGCCGTCGCCTTCATTCCCGCTGGAACGGGGGAGCACCCTCTCCTCGCCGCTTCCGCTGATGGAGATCAGCGCGTCCACCCGCCCGGCTGCGTCCCTGCGGAAGCGCATGAGCGTGCCGCTCGCAGGGATGTAGTAGCGGGCGCTGGCCACCGGGTAGAACTCGTTGTCGCCCCGGAAGAGCCGGCCGCCGTCCAGCGTGATCTCCGCCGGTCCGAACGTGCCGACGAGATCGGATGCTTCCTCGAAGGCTGGCGTCACTGAGGGAGGCAGCGGGATGGGCTTTGCCGCACGTCCCTCCAGGAGTTCCATGAGGCGGGCGCGGAGTTGCCAGTTCGTGGCCGACTGGAGGTTGCTCAGGAACACCAGTGTAAGGTCGGGGCCGGGCAGAATGTCCACCGACGCCTCGTAGCCGTTCGTTCGCCCCTGAAAGGTCACCCACTGTGCCGGATCGCCGCCGAATACCTCCGCTGTGAACGCCGGGCCGAAGACGCCGTGCCGAATGGCGCGTGCGAATTTCACCATGTCGCCCGCCGTGGCGAACACGGCTCCGGCGCCGGTGAGGAAGCGGAGATCCTTGTAGGGCGCCGCCTTCACCACCACTGCCCGATGATCGGCGCCGAGGCGATACGGCGCCGCCCGTTCCGGCATCAGGGCCTGGCCCGTCTCGCCGCTTGCCGATCGCATGCCGGCGGGATCGAACACCCGCTCCGCCAGCACGTCGTGGAAACTGCGTCCGGTCAGCAACTCCACCACTCGCGCCAACGCCGTGTAGCCCGCGCTGCTGTAGAGCCGGTCAGTGCCGGGTTCGAACAGCAGGCCGGCCACTTGGATGCGCGCCACCATGTCCGCGGCGAGCAGGCTCCGGCTCTCCTCCCATGGCTCGGTGACCCGGTGGGGAATGCCGCCGCGGTGCGCCAGGAGCTGGGCGACCGTGGGCCTGCCGCCATCCGGCCCAGTGGGAAAGCCCTCCAGATAAGTGTCCACGGGGGCGTCCAGTTCCAGTGCGCCCTCCGCGGCCAGAAGTCGCACCAGGATCTCCGTCATGGGCTTGGCGATAGAGGCCACGCCGAACCGCGTCGCCGGTCCCACGGGGTGCGCCAGCTCCCAGTTCGCGTGTCCGTACGCGCCCTCGTAGAGCACCTGGTCCCCACGCGACACGAGCACGATCCCGCTCAGCAGGCCCGCGGCTTCATGGGGCAGCGTGAGCGCCTCGATGGCGGGTGCCAGCGCCGCCAGCGCCATCTCCTCCTCTCCCTGGGCGGAACCCTGTAGCGGCACCAGTCCTCCCAGGAGCAGGAGTGCGGAAGCGCGGCGGCGGATGCGGCGGATGCGGCGGATGCGCATGGAAACTCCAGTGGCTGGGTGGAAGCGTGGGGACCCGATACATATTGTACTTATAGATAATCCGCATACGCAACCCGGCGAGGCAGGCTAGTGGTCGGGGTCCACCGCTCTCACCCGCCCGTCCCCACCAGCGCATGGACCTGCACCCGCTCCCGGTCCAGGTCATCCACCCGGATTCCCACCACGGCTCCAGCCCCGGCGTCCGTCAGCTCGAGGCCGGGGGGAGCGTCCACCTGAAAGACCCGGTCACCCGCAGCGTCGTAGACGGTCCAGCGCCCGCCGCCGTTCGCGGTACGCTCCCACGCCTGGACCCAGAGCCGTCCCAGCCCATCGGTAAAAAAGGACCGCAGCGCGGGCGCCTGCTCGGCGGGGGGGAGGCCGTCCACCCATTCCGCTATGACGCGCCGGTCGTTGGGCGTGGCGCCGCGCGCCACCATGCGCCGCCTTAGCTCCGCCAGGTCCGCGCGGCCGACGGGTAGCCGTGGCGGGGACGCCAGCACCTGGCCCACCACGCGGCCGCCCGTGGTCATGCGGCGCAGGCGGTACTCCCGCCCGGAACCCAGCCACAGGGTTCCCTCCGCGCCGGGTGCCCAGAGCAGCTCCGTGGGGGGCGCCAGTGCCCACGGCATGCCGTCCCGCATCTCCACTTCCACGGCGGCGAAGACACCGGTGGTGTCCGCCCTTCCAGCCTCGGGCTCCACGACGTAGACCCCGAAGCGCTGGGTGCGCCGGCCGTCGGCGGCGCCGAAGAGGCGTTCATTGCCGCGCAGCAGGACCCGCCCGTCGGGAAGGACCCCCCAGGGCACCACGTTGAAGGTCGCGTCGGCCAATGGCGGAATGTCGAGGGGAACCCGATCCAGCAGCGCGCCGGCGGCGCTGAAACGCAGGCGGCTGCCGTTGCGGTCCAGCGCCAACAGGGTGTTCGTGGCACCCACCTGAAAAGCCAGCAACTCGCGCAGCTCAGCGGGTCCCCCTCCCCGACCGCCTACGTCCCGCAGGTGGCGGCCAGCCGCGTCGTAGAGGCGCAGGCGGGCGGCGCCGGCCTCCCCCACCACGATCCCCCCGTGGCCGAGGAAACGGACGCCGATCACGCGATGGAGCTGATAGGCATCGTCGCTTTCCACACCGCCGATCTCCACACCGGCTCGCGGGTCGATGTGCTGCGCCGTGGCGGGGCTCGTCACGCAAGCCACCAGGGCGGCCAGCAGGAGGGCAGCGGCATTGCGGGCCATGGCAGGACTCCTTGGCTAGCCAACGGCGGAAGATCATCAGTCTTGCGGATATGCATATCCCAATTATATATATCGGGCAACCCTCACCCCGCGTTCCGAGGAGACCCATGTCCGTGACGCCGCTCACCTACCACATCCTCATGGCGCTGGCCGACGCCGACCGCCACGGCTACGGCATCATCAAGGAGATCGGCCTGCGCCTCGGCCAGGACGAGGAACCGAGCACGGGTGCGCTCTACGTGGCGCTGCAGCGCATGGGCGAGGAGGGGCTCATCGCGGACACGGACCCGCCCGCGGGGGAAGCGGGGGAAGCCGACCCGCGCAGGCGCTACTACCGCCTCACGCCCGCGGGGCGGGAGGCCGCCCGGGCCGAGTCCAACCTGCTCGCGGCGCTGCTGGCGGCGGCCCGGGCCAAGGACCTCCTCTCCGCCACCGGTGAGCGGTGAGGGCGCCGCTGACGGAACGCGTCGTGGCGGCGGTGCTTCGCCTGGCGCCGCGCGCCTTCCGGGACCGCTTTGCCAGGGAGATGCTGGCCACCCATCGGGCCCGGGCCGCCGAACGTGGTGGCGTAGCCTTCGCGCTGCGGGAGGTGGCCGGCGCGGTGGCTGCGGTGCTGCGTCTGCGGGTGGGTGACCGGACCAGTGTTCAAAGCGACGGTCCCCGGTCCACCCCCCGGGCCGACGGCCCGCTCCGCGGCATGCTCCGGGATCTCGGCCTGGCGGGGCGCGGCTTGCGCCGCGCCCCCGGCTTCGCCGTGGCCGCCGTCCTGGTCACGGGGCTGGGCATCGGTGCCAGCACGGCCATCTTCTCGGCGCTGAACGCGCTCCTCCTCCGCCCTCTGCCCTTTCAGGAACCGGAGCGGCTGGTCCTCCTCTACGAGACCAACCCCGAGTTCGACTGGACCCACGCCGAGGCCGCGCCCGCCAACGTGCTGGACTGGGCCGAGGGGGTGCCCGCCTTCCAGGACGTGGCCATGTATGGCGCCTTCACCGACCAGCTCACCTGGTTGCGGGACGGAGACGCCCAGCTCCTCACCCTGGCCCAGGTCACCGGAAACTTCTTCCATGTGCTGGGCGTGGCGCCCGCGGCGGGGCGGGTCCTGCTCCCTGAGGAGACCTGGGTGGGGGGCGGCACGCGGAACGCCGTGGTCATCAGCCACGCCCTCTGGATGAGCCGGTTCGGGGGAGCCGCGGACGCGGTGGGGCAGGGGATGGAGCTGGCCAACGGGGAGCGCGCGGAGATCGTGGGCGTGGCGCCCGAGGGCTTCACCTTCCCGGCCGACGGGGTGGACCTGTGGGCCGCGTGGGGATGGGATCCCGCCGACCGGACAGCCACCTACTTCCGGCGCGCGCACTGGGTACGCCCCGTGGCGCGGTTGGCGCCGGACGCCACCCTCGCGGGGGCGGACGCGCAACTCCAGGCCGTGGTGACGCGGCTGCAGGCGGAGTACCCCGCCACCAACCGCGTCATGGGAGCCGGGATGATGCCGCTGCGGGACTACCTGGTCCGGGATGCCCGCTCCGGGCTCCTGGTGCTGGCCGGAGCGGTGCTCCTGCTCATGCTGCTCGTGGTGGTGAACGTGGCCACCCTGGTGCTCGTGCGCGCCGCGGAGCGGAGCCGGGAGGTGGCCATCCGCCACGCCCTGGGCGCGGGGCGCTGGCGGGTGGTACGGCACATCGTGGCGGAGGGCCTGCTGCTGGCGGTCCTGGGAGGCGCACTCGGCCTCCTCCTGGCCACCCTGGGCGTGCGCGCCATGACCGACCTCACGCGCCTCGGCATTGCCGGCGCCACCACGGCGGCCACGGACCTCCGCGTGATCGGCTTCGCGGCCGCCCTCACGGCGGCCTGTGCCGGTGTCTTCGCCCTGCTTCCGGCCGTACGCCTGCGCGGCGGCTCGGCCGGGTCGGCCCTGCGAGTCGGGGGGCGGGGCGCCTCGGAGGGGCGGCGCGGTCTCCGGGCCCTCCGCACCATGGTCATCGTGGAGCTGGCGCTGGGGGTGCTCCTGGTGGCGGGAGCCGCCCTCATGATGCGCAGCTTCGATCAACTCCGCCGGGTGGATCCGGGCTTCCGGACCGAGGGCGTGCTGGCGGTGCGCTTCTCCGTGCCCGCAGCCCGCTATCCGAACCGCGACCAGGTCCTGGCCTTGCAGCGGGCGCTGGTGGACCGTGTGGAGGCCGGCCCCGGTGTGGAGCGGGTGGGGATGGTGCAACAGCTGCCGCTGAACGGCCCGTCGTGGAGCAGCCAGTTCCAGGCGCGCGGGTGGCCCGCGGAGCGGGTGGGGCTGGACATCGTGCACCGGCGCGCGGATCGCGGCTACTTCGAGGCCCTTGGCATCCCCCTGCTGCGCGGCCGCCTCTTCGAGCCGGGTGACGGTCCGGAGACGGAGCCGGTCGTGGTCATCAACCAGCGCTTTGCGCGGGAGCACTTTCCAGGGGAGGACCCCCTGGGGCAGTTGATTGCCTACGACCGGGCGGCCACGGAAGCATCCACCTGGCGGCGCATCGTGGGCATCGTGGGGGACCAGCACCAGGAGACGCTGCGTGCGCCCCCCCGGGCCGAGGCATTCGAGCACCGCGAGCAGGACTGGGGGCGTACCCTCTGGATGGTGGTGCGCGGCGGCGCCGCCGCCGCGGCTCTCACGCCCGTGGTGCGGGAGGCGGTGGCGGAGCTGGATCCCCTGATCCCGCTTGAAGAGGTGCGCACCCTCGGCCAGGTGCGTCGCGCGGCCATGGCGGGGGAGGAACTGGTCATGGTGCTCCTCGGCCTCTTCGGCGCCATGGCGCTCCTGCTGGCATCCGTCGGCGTGTATGGCGTGACGGCCCGGGCCGCCCGCCGCCGCACCCGGGAGATCGGCATCCGCATGGCGGTGGGCGCCGATGGGGGACAGGTGCTACGCCTGGTCCTCCTGCAGGGGGCTGGGACCGTCGTGGCCGGCATCCTCCTGGGCCTGGCCGCGGCGCTGCTGCTGACCCGCGCCATGAGCGGTCTGCTCTACGGCGTGACACCCACGGATCCCGCCACGCTGGCGGTGGTGGCCGCCGTGCTCGCCGGCACCGCCCTCGTGGCCATGCTCGTGCCGGCGCTCCGGGCGGCGCGCGTGGACCCCGGCGGCCTGCTCCGCGCGGAGTGAGGCGTATCCGCGGCGTGACCCGTGCGCTACTCCCGGAGCGCCTGCGTGGGAGGCACGCGCAGCGCGCGCACCGCCGGTACCGCACTGGCCGCCAGGGCGGCGGCGGTGAGGAGTCCAACGCCCGCGGCCCAGGCCACGGGATCGGTGGGCGCCACGCCCTCCAGCAGCGACGTGAGAAGCCGCCCGGCGCCCCACGCTCCCAGTGTCCCCGCCACCAGCCCCAGCACCGTCAGCCCCACCCCCTGCCGGAGGACCAGGCGCACCACGTCCCCGCCCGTGGCGCCCAGCGCCTGGCGCACCCCGAATTCCCGCCGCCGCTCCCCCACCACGAAAGCCACCACGCCATAGATCCCCACTACCGCAAGCACCAGCGCCACGCCGCCGAAGAGGGCAAAGAGCGTCACGGTGAGCCGCCGGGTGGCACTGCCCCGGCGCACCAGCGCCTCCATGGACTCCACACCGTAGAGGGGAAGGCCCGGATCCACCTCCGCCACCGCCGCCCGGAGTGCGGCCACCTGGTCCATGGGAGTCCCCTCCGCACGCACCGCCAGCCCCACGGTGCGCTGCACGGTGGGCCAGTACCATGAGGGCACCCGGGTGTAGGGGAAGAAGAGCTCGGGCACCGGCGGTTCGGCCGCCCCCTGACTACGCGTATCTGCCACGACGCCCACGATCTCGCGCCACACCACCACGTCGGGGGACCCCTCCCAGGCGGCAATGCGGCGGCCCACCACCGGCTGGAATTCGGGATCGAAAGCCGCGAGGCGGCGGGCCAGCTCCTCGTTCACCAGGATCACGTGAGGCGCCTGGGCCCGCAGGTCCGACTCCGTGAGCGCACGGCCCGCCTTCAGCTCCATGCCGAAGGTATCCAGGAACCCGGGGCTGACGGCGCGCTGGTGGGGGGATGGGATGGTGGACAGGTCGTAGTCGATGGGCTCCGGATAGATCCCGGAGTCGAACCCCACCCCGGTGAGGGGGATGTGGCTGAGGAGCGCCGCCGAGCGTACACCCGGCGCTGCCTCGAGCCGCTCGATCATCGTGCCGAAGGCGGCGTACACCGCTTCGGGAGACTCGTAGCTGGCTCCCGGCAGGGAGACGTGGGCGGTCATGACGCCGTCGGCCACGAAGCCGGGAGGGACGGCGGAGAGGTGCGCCGAGCTCCGCACCAGCAGTGCCGAAGCCACCAGGAGCGTGAGTGCGCACGCCACCTCTACCACCACCAGCCCGGATCGGACGTTGTCCCGCCCGGGAGTGCCGCCCCGTCCGCCCTCCCGCAGCGCCCCCTGGAGGTCCCGCGTGGAGCGCAGAGCGGGGGCCAGTCCGAACGCCAGTCCCGCCAGGCCGGTGAGCCCCACCGCGACGAGGAGGGCCGGGCCGTTCAGGGTGGCGGCCGCCAGGCGCGGGACGCCCTGGGCCGCCGCCAGCCCCCGGAGCGCTCCCACCCCGGCATGCGCCACCACGAGCCCCGCGGCGCCGCCGACGATGGCAAGGAGGAGGCTCTCGGTGAGGAGCTGCCCCACGATGCGCCGCCGGCTGCCGCCCAGCGCCACCCGTACGGCCACCTCGCTCCGCCGTCCCGCGCTGCGGGCCAGAAGGAGACTGGCCACGTTCACCACCGCCATCACCAGGACGAAGGCCACGGCCGCGAACATGGCCAGGACCAGCGAGCGGGTGGTCCGCACGAGTTCGGCGGCGAGGGGCGCCACGAGGACGCCGCGGTCGGCCATGGCCTCGGGCGCCCGCTCCGCGATGCCCAGGGTGAGGCGCTCGAGCTCGGTGCGGACAGCGTCCAGGGTGGCGCCGGCACGGTGACGCGCCAGGAGGCGCAGGCCGTGATCCCCGAAATTCCCCGCGGCGGAGGGCTCGAAGGCGGCGGGGACGAAGAGCTGGTCCTCCCCCGGCACCTGTGTGAACTCCCGGGGCGTCACCCCCACCACCGTATGCGGCTGCTGGTTCAGGCGGATTGTGCTCCCCACCACGCCGGGGTCGCCGCCGAAGCGCGCCTGCCACGTGCTCCACCCCAGGACCGCTACCTGCGCGGCGGGCCATTCCCCTTCCGCCTGGGTGAAGTAGCGCCCCACCGCCGGCGGGGCATCCAGCACCTGGAAGTAGGAGGGCGTGACCTCGGCCCCCAGGAGCCGCTCCGGGTCTCCGTCGTGGTCCAGGTTGAAGGTGGCCTCGTCGTAACTGGCCACCGCTTCCAGCGTGCCTGCCTCCGCGGCATACGTCAGGTAGTGCCCGGGGGAGGCGCGTCCCCGGTCGAACCCCCGCCAGGTCTCGTAGATGACCACGATCCGCTCCCCGCCGGCGAAGGGGAGGGGACGCAGCAAGGTTGCATCCACCACGCTGAAGAGGGCCGTCACGCCCCCGATCCCCAGCGCCAGGGTGGCCACCACCGCCACGGTGAGGACAGGTGCCCTGCGCAGCTGTCGCAGCCCGAACACCACGTCCCGCCGCACGTCCCCGAACCAGCGGCGCCGCCGCCGCGCCACGTCCCGCTTAGCGGCCAGGCGCCGGCAGCGCGCTTCCACCTCGGCCATGTTCCCGAACCCGCGCAGGGCCTCTGCGCGCGCCTCCGCGGGGCTCAGCCCCTCCTCGACCAGTTCCCTGGTGCGGAGCTCCAAATGGAAGGCGAACTCGTCCCGCACTTCCCGGCGGGCGTTCTCGACGGGCGGTCGGGAGCGGCGCCCGGGCGGCATCTCCGCCATGTCAGCCCTCCTGTCCCGCCGCCAGGACCCGTCTCACCGCACCGGAGAAAGCGTTCCATCCCGCCGTTCCGGTAGCCACCCGCCGCTCCCCCTCGCGGGTGAGGCGGTAGTACTTGGCGCGCCGGTTGTTCTCGGAGGTTCCCCACTCGGCCTCGAGGAGGCCCTTGCGCTCCAGCCGGTAGAGGGCCGGGTAGAGGGATCCCTCGTCCACGCGCAGCTCGGCCCCGCCCTTCTCCTCCAGCCACTTGCCCACGCCAAAGCCGTGCATGGGGCCCCGGCGTAGCGCCGTGAGGATGAGTACGTCCAGCGTGCCGTGGAGATGGTCCGACTTCATGGCTCCCTCCCTTAGATAGTCTGAGGGAAGATACCGGCGCTCCCTTAGACTGTCCAGGGGGGATTCGAAGCTGGTGTGGCTGGCGGCATGGCCGCCGCCGCAACGCACTCTACTCCGCGCGAAGGACGCTGGCTGGGTGGGTGCGCGCGGCGCGCAGCGCCGGCACGGCGGCCGCCATGCAAGCCACGGACAGCAGTGCCAGCGGCACCACCAGGAACGTGAGCGGATCCAGCGGCGCGACCTGGAAGAGGAAGGCGGCCAGCAGTCGTCCGGCCAGCAGCGCGCCGACCAGGCCCAGCATCAATCCCAGCAGCACAGGACGGAGCCCCTGGCGCATGACCAGTCCCACCACCTGCGCGCGGCGGGCGCCCAGCGCCATGCGCACGCCCAACTCGCCGCGCCGCTCCGCCACGCCCTGGGTGACGACGCCGTAAACGCCCACGGCTCCCAGCACGTACGCCAGCCCGGCGAACAGGGCCAGCAGAAAGGTGCGGAAGCGCGGTGCCCCCAATGTTGCGCCCACCACCTGCTCCATGGAGCGCATGCGGAAGATGGCCAGGCGCGGATCGATGGCGTGCACCGCGGCTCGCGCCGCGTCCGCCACCTCCAGCGGATCGATGGCCGTGCGCAACACCACGGTGGGCGTGAAACGCATCCACTCCATGGCCTGCGGGTCGGGCAGGTAGGCGGTGGGGCTCGGACCCTCCTCCAGCGAGAACTGGCTCACGTCTCCCACGATGCCTACCACCTGACGGTGCACACCATCACCCAGGTCCACCCGTGAGCCCAACGCGTTCCCGCCAGGCCACAGGTCGTCGGCCAGCGCGCGGCTCACCACCATGACCGGCGGGGCCCCGGCCCGGTCACTGTGCGTTATGCCGCGGCCCTGCAGCACGGGGATGCCCATCACCTCGAAGAAGCCCGGCGTGGCGGCGCGCGTTTCCGCCGAAGGCAGCTGGCCCGGCACCTCCGGACGCCCCTCGACGCGCAGGCCCATGCCGTTGAAGCTGCCCGACAGGGGCAGGATGTCCACGCTGCCCGTGGCGCTCACGGCTGGCAGGGCCCCGAGCTCCGCCCGCAGTTGCTCGTGGAGGATGTCCAGGCGGGCGGCGTCGTACTCCGCCGGGGGGCTCAGCCGGAATGTGAGCACACCCGCGGCACGGAATCCCGGTTCGATGCCATGGAGGTTCAGCAGGCTGCGTCCCAGCAATGCGGCGCCGGCGAGCAGCACCACCGCCATGGCCACCTCCACGGTGACCAGCATGGCGCGCGCCCGGTTGCGGGCGCGGCCGGGTGTGGCGCGTCCGCCCGCTTCCCGCATCGTGCTGGCGGTATCCGACCGCGTGCCGAGTGCGGGGAGTAGCCCGAAGAGCAGGCCGGTGAGGAGCGCGGCGGCCGCCACGTAGGCCAGCACCGCACCGTCCATGCGCACCTGTTCGAGACGCGGCAGCTGGCCGGCGCCGATCAGCACCAGCATGCGCGTTCCTATCGCGCCCAGTGCAACGCCAGCCGCACCGCCCAGGATGCCGAGCAGCGTGCTTTCCACCAGGAGTTGACGCGCCACCCGCCCGCGCGAGGCACCCAGGGCCGTGCGGACCGCGAGTTCCCTGCGCCGGCCGGCGGCCCGCGAGAGCTGGAGGTTGGCCACATTGGCGCAGGCCACCAGGAGGACCAGGCCTACAGCGCCCATGAGCAACACGAGGAGCCGGCGCGCGGGTGCCACGATACTGTCCATGAGGGGCACGGCGCGCACCACATGGCCTGCGTTCTCGGCCGGATACTCCAGGGCCAGCGCCGCATGGATGGTGGAGAGCTCTGCCCGGGCCGTTTCCAGGCTCGTGCCCTCCGCCAGGCGCGCGATCGCCGTGAACGAACGGGCGCCGCGCGAGTTGCTGGCGAAGTGCGGGAGAGAGGGCCGCCACATCACCGGCGGCTCGAAGCTCGGTCCTGAGAGGGCGGGATCCTCGAGGCCCGGCGGCGCGATGCCCACGACCTCGTATGCATAGCCGTTGATCCGGAGGCTCCTGCCGACCACGCCGGACTCGGCGCCGTAACGGCTCAGCCAGAGCGCATGGGACAGGACCACCACGCGGCTCGTGCCAGCGTCCTCCTCCGGCAGGAAGAATCGACCATGCAGCGGCCGCACGCCCAGGACGTCGAAGAAGGCGGCGCTGACCGCGGCACCGTCCATGACACTGGCGCCGTCGTCCGCTTCAAGACTCACGCGCCACTCGTCGTAGGCCGCGACACCATCCAGCGTGGTGGCGCGCTCCCGCCAGTCGACCATGTTGGCGTGCGAGATCGTGCCACGGCCCTGCCCGCTGCGATCATACTCGTGCAAACGGACCAGGCGTTCGGCGGCGGGGAAGGGTAGGTCACGCAGCAGCACACCCCGCACCAGGCTGAAGACGGCCGTGTTGGCGCCGATGCCCAGCGCCAGCGTGGCCAGCGCAAGCACCGTGAAGCCAGGTGCGCGGGCAAGGCCGCGCAGGCCGAAACGGAGGTCCTGGCGCACCTCGTCGAACGGGCGCCAGCCGCGTGCGGCCCGCGCTTCCTCGCGAAAGCGGTCAGCGGGCCCGAAGTCGCGCAGCGCCGTACGGCGTGCTTCGGCCGGAGCCATGCCGCGCGCCACCCGCTCCGCCGTCTCCTGCCGGAGATGCTCGCGGACCTCCTCATCCATCTCCCGATCCAGCGCCCGCTGCCGGAGCAGCCGCCGGAGGCGGCGGAGCAGACGCAGCGCGCCGTCCGCAGGACCGGTCACCGGGCTCCCTCGAGCACGTGCCGCACTGCCGTCTGAAAGCGCTCCCAGCTTTCCTGCTCCGCGGCCAGGCGCCTCCGGCCGCTCCGGGTGAGCTGGTAGAATTTTGCCCGGCGCCCCTCGGACGAGATGCCCCACTCCGCCTCGATGAGCCCCTGGTCCTCGAGACGGTAGAGTGCGGGATAGAGGGACCCCTGGTTGACCTCCAGTACGTCCCGTGAGCTCTGCCGGATGTGCCTCGAGATGCCCCATCCGTGCAGCTTGCCGAGCGCCAGCGTCTTCAGGACGAGGAGGTCCAGGGTGCCCTGGAGCAGGTCGGATTTCTGGCGCGCCACGAAGCCTCTCCCGGTCGCGAGTCCGGCCCGCGTTCCCACCCAGGCGGGAGGATCACGCACGCCGGACAATACCTAGATACTCGACAACAGTGCGCGGCTTGTTGTCGAATGTCAAGGTATCAATCGGAAGGACAGCGGCGGGGGTGGTTCCAACCCATCGCCCACCTTCTTATCGCCGAGGCAGGCTCGGACGGCGTGTCACTCCCACAGGGACACCAGCGGATCGGCTCGCGCCGCGCGCAGCGCCGGCACTGCCGCGGCACCGAGCGCGGATGGGCGTCTTAAGCCGGGTGCCCCGGGCGCCGCGCTCCGTGTCCCATCCAACTATTTCGACGTTCCAGCTGGAACGCCAGGCGCGGGGGGCTGCGCCACGGCTGGGCGTCTTGAGGCGGGCGCGGAGGGCGCCGCGCTCCGTGACCCATCCAGCTATTCTGACGTTCCAGCTGGAACGCAGTGCGGCGGAAGGGTGACACGGCTGGAGCGCTTAGCGGCGGGCGCGGAGGGCGCCGCGCTCCGTGACCCATCCAGCTATTTCGACGTTCCAGCTGGAACGCCAGGAGTGGGGGCGCTGGGGCGCGTGTCGCGCTGGACCGCTGGACCGCTGGACCGCTGGACCGCTGGACCGCTGGACCGCTGGACCGCTGGACCGCTGGACCGCTGGACCGCTGGACCGCTGGAGAGGCGCCCGCGACCGTCTCCACGTGGTGGGCCGTGGACCAGCCGTGCTGCCGTTACTACAGCTGGCCCATCCCCGCATGCGGATGTCCCAAACTGCCCATTGACAGCTTTTGAGCCGCCATTTCGG
>Ga0214473_10000479_pt1 | contig 56562 bp, 45 predicted proteins | sample RVTome_7_FD_203509 | JGI IMG/M metagenome (GOLD analysis project Ga0214473, IMG submission 203509) | Soil microbial communities from uranium-contaminated site in the Upper Colorado River Basin, Wyoming, United States - RVT98D197 | ecosystem: Environmental > Terrestrial > Soil > Contaminated >... | reverse complement strand
TTCAATTTTCAGAAGAGCACCGGTGGTAACTTTCAACGTCATTTGGTTTCCGCCTGAACGCTTTTCTTCATCGCATCTCGAGCGAACAAGTACTGACGATTATTTGGTGATAAGGCAACTGCTTTTTCATAATCGGCCAGAGCGAGATCCTTTTTTCCAAGAAAAGAGTAAGCATAGCCGCGGGTAATCCAGGCCCTGTCTTCGTATGGATTATCATCAATCGATTTGCTTAAATCAACGATTGCTTCATTATACCTTTGTAGTCTATGTTTGGCGTACCCGCGTTGAAAATAGGCGCGTGGATTATTGGGCCTGAGTTGAATGGCGATGTCCATATCTTTGATGCAAAGATCGAACTGTCTGGTGCTGGAATAGGTTACCCCTCTTTGGAAGTGGTAGAAAGAACCCTCTCCGTATCGTAGTGCTTCATTATAGAACCGAATGGCCTTTTGATAATCCCTCTCATCAAAGAACGCCTGGTCGCCATATTCAGCCGAAATTCTTCCTTCTAGTGCTTTCAGCTCAGGGTTCTTGATGTAATACGGCCGGGCCGACTCAATCTCTTTTCGCATTTCCTCGATGGTCCCTCCCCAGCGCGGAAGGAGGGTTGAAATGTAAGTCCAGCGTAAGGTCGAACTAGAGGGATTTACAGCCAGCCCCTTATCTCGCAATTGACGCAATTGGTCACGCTCGCCATAGTTTGATAGAATTAACATCTCGTAGCACAGCGCGTGTATCAACCGGGGATTGATTGAATGGGCTTTATCAAGGTCTCTCGCTGCCTTATTGAAATAGAGCTCCATACCTTCAAGCTGCTTTTCGGTGGTTTTACTTATCACATTCGAACCTCGCTTCGTCGCCCCAACCCTTGTGTAATAGATCCCCCTCGCAGTGTAAGCCGTATAAGACATTGATTGTTTGGATATCCATTCGGTAAGCAATGGCTCAAGGTCAGGAAGCGAACGTGAGAAAACCTCAAGAGCAACATCGACATATTTCTCACGCAAAGGGTCTGCTTCATAACTTTTGACATAGGTCCTGATCGTGGAATCTAATAGCTCGTACTGTTTTGATTTAAGGAGCGAAAGCAATTGCTGATCAATCTCTTGCAAGTTTATAGAGGTCGGTTCTGATGCCACAGCCCTATGGTCAAAGTAGAAGAAACCCGAAATAATTCCTATCACAAGAATGAGAACGATTCCTTTTCTGCCCATATTACTTCCCTTTCTGAAATAAATCATTTATTGATTGATAAGAACCTGCTTAGGGATGAGTCAAATATATGAGAAGAAGAGTTGCATGTCAAACAAAAAAAAGAACACGGGAATATGAACGATGATTTTAGTCCAGCATTTTTGATAACGATTACCAGGTGAAACCTTGAATCATGCTCGAAACCTGTCAATCAACGAGTACAGGAAGAAGCCCTCACAAAATGGGCATCGACTACACCACCAGTCTGTACTTTGTAGCATGATAGAAAAATGATGGAAGCTCGACGTAAATTACGACTAAAAAGGCCAAATTTTCACTCCACCCTTTAACCCAACTACTTGACACCACCAACCCGTGCATGGGCTCTCTTGGTTGAAAGGGCAAAGCCAGCAGCAACTAATAACGTTGTTGACTAAATTGATTTACTCAGGTCCGATCAGTCGAGTTTTTTGTTAAGAAGATAATAGAGGATACATATGTTTTTAAGTAAAATTAGAACATGGACGGAAGACTCGCCTATCAAATGAAGGGAACATGGTGTCAGCCCGTTGAAACATGACATATTGGACCCGGATCCTGGGTGAATTGACATAAGAGCAGGGGGATAGTATAGTGATAGCAAAATGGTATCGGAGGTATGTGATGCCTGCTTTGCTGATAAAAGAAATACCCCGTGAAGTGCATGAGTGGTTAAAACGTGAAGCGGAAAGAAACCGTCGTTCCATGACTCAACAGGCGATTGTGGTTCTTGAGGAGAGAATGAGGCGTTTTCATCCGGTGAGGTTTCCGCCTCCCGCGCAGACCCGGACGGTCCTGACGGCGGAATTTATCGATCGAGCTAAGCGCGAAGGCCGTCTATGTGGTTCGAGAAGTTAAGACGAGGTATCGCAAGAGAAAGGCATGACCCCGGCCCGACCGGAATCCCCTGGCCTCCTTATTTCCCTGCCATGAATCCGAAGACCAAAACGGCTAATCCGAGCCCACCTTAATGCGGGTCTCGCCTCCTCTATCGGCCCTTCGATAATCTTCCACACCCTCATTCACTGCGAAAGAAGCGCCGCACCTTTGGCATTTCACCTTTGTGTCCCTGACAACTCCGGCACAGCCACACAAGAAAATCATCAGTAGAACCAACGCCAAAAATGCATCCATCCATGTTTTCATGAGCTTGCTCCAGCCCCCTCACCCCCTCCCTCTCCCCTGAGGGGAGAGGGAGGGGGTGAGGGGAAAATCTTAAAGCTACTTCGTGGAATCGAAAGAAACCTGTTTGACGACCATATCGACCACCGGTAACAGAGGAACAGCGGCGAGACCGTAGATCTCTTTCAGGTCGATGTCTCCCGGAACTGCCGCAAGGAGCGCCTCCGCCACACCCTGGTCTGCTTGACGATAGCGAAGCTTGGCTTCCAGGAGAATCTTTTGGACCCCCTGGGGAGCATTCAGGCCATAGAAGATATCCTTATATCCTTTGGGCGGGATCGTATCGTGCCGGGAGAAGGAGGTGACCACCCACGGGTCGACGGCAAAATGGAAGTCTTTGCCCATCCCCTCGGAATTCAGTATCCGGGTATTTTCGGTCAGATGGCCTTTGGCGTCGATGGAACCACTGGTCATCAGGACATTTCCTTTATCATCCTTGGCCGTTACTTCCAGCCACATCTGGCGGACATTCGTTAGAGAGGTGGGAAGATTGTGACCGGCCCGAATGTTTTTGACCTGGACCTTTACTTCTGCCAGCTTTCCGTCTCGATAGATAGGAGAAACCTCCAGGTCAGCAGCCGACTGAAGGCGTTTCACCGCCATCTCATATTTCTCGTTTAGAATGGTAGCCTTTTTATCGTCCCCTGCCTTTTTCACTGCTCCCGAGGCCAGGTAATAAAGGAGGTAGTTTGCGCCGTTGAAGAAATGGCGGTATTCCTTACGCTCGGGCTTGCGAAACTCATCTGCCGTGCGCATGAAAGTGGGGATATCTACCATGTGGCAATCCTGGCAGAGGATTTCCTTCTGGGCATAGGCGCCGTGCTTCCATTCAAGGTAGGTCGCTTCCAGGGGGAAGTGATCTTCGTAATGGTAGACCTGGTGGCAGCCCGCACAGAGATCGGCGCGCAAGTGCAGCGGGGACTCAACGCATTCGTGAAATCCCGTCCCGCAGTCCTTGGAAGGCTTGAACGGACCGCGCTTGATCAGCTTTGGGCCTGCCGTGGTATCTACTCCGGGGGTGAGAATAAGGGACCCGTTTTCAGGTTCGTGCGAAGGTGTCTGCCAATGGGTAGTGCCGCTTACGGAATGACATATATCGCAGGAAACACCGGCAAGGGCAACGGGGCTTAGGCCTGAGATGCCGGGCTTCTTAATCTCACCGGTTACCGTCCCGGCTGCGGAGTGGCATCCTTCGCATTGACGGGTGACATCCTTCCCAACCGCCTTGACTGCCCTGTTCAATTCTCCCTGATATACCGGATCATGAAAAGAGAGTGAATGCGCCGATCCGGTCCACTCGTCATACAGTTTGAAATGGCAGCCGGCACACTGTTCCGGCGGAGTGAATTGGGCCGTCGATTTGTTCCATTTTATCAGAGAGGGATAATAGGGATAGAACTCACGGTCCACATCAAAAAACTTGGAACCTGCAAAAGACGTTCCCCAAAAGCATACAAATACCACGGTAAGAACCACAAATATTTTCGCAACCTGTTTCATCGAAATCCCCCTTTTGCCTTCAAGCTCTTGATCACCAGCCTCTCCGCAGGGGAAGGGCTTTCAGTATTGTGTGAAATTAGCTGATGGGTTTACTTCCAGGTTATTAATAATGATTTGAGGAGTAAATGGGGTCGATGCTGTATTTTATGGAGAAAAATACCGTATATTGAAGCTCCCAGGCCACAGCCCGGGGCGGTAATGTCGTTTTCCCGCCCCAGGCGGGATGCCCCTTCCTGCCTGCCAAGGCGGGGCTTGCGGGGCACGTTCCGGTCAAGCCAGGTTACGGCGTAAGCAATGCATTCGATCGCTGGGGAAATTTGCTCTATCTGAGGGTTCTACCGAAGAAGTTCAGACAGGGGTGATGATGAACGCCGATGGGATGGGTGGGGAAAGTTTCTCTCAACCGAATTTTCGCCTTTAATTTTCTCCTTTTTCTTTCTGATTTCGTCGTTAATTGAGACAAACTCTTTGCCTCCCGACCTCATCCTCATTATCTTTTCAGGCGGATACCCGTGATGCTCCGACATCAATTTAAGGTTAACAAGGTTTACAATGTCATCGTCCCTTAGCACGATGGTTTTCCACTTTCTTCGAGGTTTATGGTTGTAGTATCTATATACCCTGCTGTAGGGCGGATCTCTAACTACTACACCCACCGGAACATAGAATATCTCCGGTCCAAGGCCAAAACGAAGCGTGGTATAAAGCCAGGCGTTGTCACGGAGCCTGAAGTCCATTATGATCTCCGGTGCAACATGGGCCCTTTTCGCAATGAATAAGACAACTGGAATCTCATAGGGAGGGATTCCCCTTTGCCTGATGAGGATTACCTCCCACTGAGGAATCCTGTAGTAGTCCCTAACGGCAAGAAAGAATCCACCTAAGGCTTCCTCTCCGGGGGAAACCCCGGTATCCGCGCCACCTGCATCTGACTCGATAACCGAAGCGGTCGTAAGCATTAGTACTGCTAAGAGGATTCCCATCAAACGCATTGCAAGCACTCCTTAGCATCTTATGGAGGATCGTTGTCAATGTCCTAATTAGAGTCTGTCCATAAACCACGGTTTTCATAAGGATCGTCATTCCGGCGGAAGCCGGAATCCAGGGTTCCCGGTGAAAACCGGGATCCAGTCTTTGAGATGGTTCCCGACTTTCGTCGGGACGGGGTCTGGATGCCGGATCAGGTCCGGCATGACGGAATAACGGACTTTATGAACAGGCTCGAATTAATTGGTTGTCAGCAATTGCAGCTGTGCTCCTCCGGGCAGCAGTGGCTCTGTTGAGAATGCGGACCTGGCGGGAAGAGTAAATATGAAGTTTGAACCGTCTTCTCTTGCCTCATACCAGATATAACCGCCCAGCTTCTGGATGACCGTCTTAATCAAGTAGAGGCCCAAACCCGTGCCACTCGTCCCTTCTTTTCCATTGTCATGGTTCCCAATCTCCATGAATTTTGTGAAAAGCTTTTCCCGGTGTTCTTCAGGGATGGGCCTTCCGCTGTTATAGACATTAAACTGGTATGAAGAACCCTGATCTTCAAAACCCAGGGCGATCATCCGCCGCTCGTCACCGTATCTGATGGCGTTCTTGAGGAGATTCCTGAAAAGCATTTTCAGCAAAACCCGATTTGTCTGAAGGGGAATTCGTCTCCTCGACATCTCTTGAAGACGATGATCAATAAGAAGGTGGTGTCCCTTCAGTTCTGGAGAGAATTCCTTCAGGACCGGTATCAGGATATCCCTCATCGGATCCAACGCCTCTCCCTCCATCTCTAAATCGTCTTTGGACGAAAAACTGGTGGCCAGGTATTCTTCGGCTATCCCGATTAATCCAGTAGTCTTTAAAGAGAGTTCTTTGATCCTGTTCATGACTTCCTCATCCATTTTCCCATATTGACCCTTACTCAACAGCTTCAAGGTGGCAGAAATAGAGATGAGAGACCCTCTGATATCATGTGACAGGACCTTCGTCATGTTAGGAGTCTCTTTATGGAAGCCCTGTTCGAACCCTTCGGGTTGAAGATTTCTTCGAAGGCGTTCCAGTCTTTCGAAGCAATGATTGACACGCATCTCCAGTTCCGGTAATTCGAAGGGCTTAAAAAGACAGTCATCCGGGGAAGATCGGATGGCACGGGCGATGGGATCCCATGTGTTATGGGTGGCCAAGACGAGGATGCCCATAGTTTCTGGATGCCGTTCTTTCACCCTCTCCAGAACCGCCAGGAGATCGGTGATCACCAGATCGAAATGGTTTGCCTGTATGATCTTCACAGCAGAATCTTGACTCTTTGCCATCGTGACTCGATAGCCCTTCTCCTCCAGAGCCCACCTGATCGCCATCGAATGATGAGAGTCTCCGTCCGACAGTGCGAGTAAGATTTCATGGGTGTTCATGGTTTCAACTCTTCTGGCCTCTTGATTTCATTAGGTTTGATCTCATTCCATCGTTACTCTTTAACTTTGAGACAGAAAAAGCAGCCTCATCAATTCGCTCTTGGCGAAAGGAGGCCTTACTCCCTCCCGCAGGGTGAAGGCCTCAGCCTTCACCCTGCAGACTTCAAAAATCAATGGCTTGAAAGGCCTGGGTAAGGTTGAGAGGATTAGGTCTTCTCTTTTATCACCTTGCCATCCTTTACCGAAACCCTGTCTCCAACCTTGAGATCCTTTAATATCATTGGATCTTTAACGCTGATTGTTACCTGTTTACCCATGTCGTCCTCAAGGGTTAACTTATCACCCTCAATTTTGGAAACTGTCCCTTTTATTTCTTGTGCTGAAAAGCTCAGGCCCACGAAGCCAAGGGTAAATACCGTAGCCATCAATAATACAATCAACTTTTTGATCGTCATAAGATTAACCTCCTTCATCCTTCATCAGTTTAAACCCTCCCCTTTCGAGAGCCTGGTAAGCTCTTTATAATCCTTCCTCACCTCCTTACTTTAAAAAGTGCTGCTGCCTGCCTGGGAAAGGCAGACAGCAGCTTGTGGGGGGAGAATTGTTAACGATGAGAAGAGCAAAGGGTGTGCCAGAGGGAGACTGGTTTTATTAACGATTTGATATTTAAAAAGAAATATTAATTAAGGCTTGATGGATTACCTTTCAAAGGAATTGCTTTTATATAAATTACCATACAATAAAGATATTCCAGGGTGTATAGATTAGTGTACCAGGTGGGAGTGAGCTGAAGATGGGAGGATGAGAAGTTGAGAAGATGAGAAATTAAGAAGTTTGCCAACCTCCCAACCTCATAACTTCGTAACTTCTGTTTTTCATCCGTATGGGCTATTTATTCTTGTCGAGGTTTTTGAAATCTTCTGGTTTGAGGTTATGTTTCTTGACAAGATTGAAAAAATCGGCCCGGTATTTTCCTGCCAGTTCTGCTGCCTTACTCACATTGCCTTTAGTGAACTCAAGAAGGCGAACAATATATCCCCTTTTGAACTCTTCCACTGCTTCTTTGAAGGGTTTTAGCGGTTCTACAGGTAAATCCTTTTCAGGGAGAATAATCTCTTCACTTATCACATTATGCTGGGTTATGGCCACTGCATGCTCGATTGTGTTCTCCAGTTCCCGCACATTTCCGGGCCAGCCATAGAGCATGAGCTTTTGCATAGCCATGGCCGAAATGCCTATTATATCTTTTTTCATTTTATGGCTGATTTCCCTCAAGAAGTGTTCTGCCAGAAGGGGTACATCCTCTTTCCTTTCCCGTAAGGGCGGAAGGTCGATGGGTACGACATGAATCCTGTAGAAGAGATCTTCCCGGAAGGAACCCTTTTTCACCTCAGCCTCCAGGTCCTTATTGGTAGCCACGATCACCCTCACGTCCACCTCTACGGGTTTTCCACTTCCTAAAGGATAGAATGTCTTCTCCTGAAGAACCCTGAGGAGTTTTGCCTGAAGGGAGAGGGACATATCCCCGATCTCGTCCAGAAAGATGGTTCCCTGATGGGACTGGACAAATAGCCCTCCATGGCTCCTTATCGCGTCGGTAAATGCCCCCTTTTCATAGCCGAAGAGTTCACTCTCCAGGAGGGTTTCAGGAATGGCAGCACAGTTGATAGCCACAAAAGGTTTATCTCTTCTTTCACTGGCAAGATGGATTGCCTTTGCGATAAGCTCCTTGCCCGTGCCACTCTCCCCGGAGATGTAAATGGTGGAGTCGGTCCCGGCGATACGGGATACGAGATCTAAGACCCTCTGCATCTTTTCACTTCTTGCGACAATATTCTTAAAGTCATATTTCTCTTTCAGAAGCCCCTCGAGCCTTCTCACCTCAGAGACAAGCCTCTGATTCTCCATTGCCTTTTCGATCTGCAATAGCAACTCCTCAGGATCAAAGGGTTTAGTAAGGTAGTTAAAGGCTCCCTTCTTCATTGCTTCAACCCCGCTTTCAATACTTCCGTGGGCAGTAAGTATGATGATAGGCATATAGGGATTGATCGAATGCATCTCCTCCATCAAAGAGATTCCATCCTTATTGATGAGCTTGAGGTCAACGATGGAAAGGGCGAAGGTCTCTTCCCTGGCTTTGCCTATCGCTTCGTCCTCATTCAATGACGTGACCACTTCATAGCCTGCCAGCTCAAGCCTCATCCTGATTAACTTTAAAAAGTTACTATCATCATCCACCACGAATATCTTTTTTGAAGACAGGGTGGTCATTTTGAAAGCTCCTTCTTTTTTTCGTCTATCTCTATGTCTACCTGCTTCGATTTCTTTATGGTCTTGTTCAGCTCTTCAATTTCTCTGTTTAATCTTTCATTCTCCTGCTGCGATTTTTTTATTGATTTGTTCGACTCCTCAGTTTCCCTGTTTAATCGCTCATTCTCCTGAAGTATCCCTGTCCATATTTTAGCCTGCCCCACCAAAGGGCTCTGAGGAAAGACCTTCACCAGTCTTTTGAAGTAATCAAGGGATTTCTGATAGTCCCTTTTGGGATACCCATAATGGGCGTAAATGAGCCCTGCATTAAAAAGGGCTTCATCTCCAGGAGGAACATTATCATACGATGATAAGACTTTCTGGTTTTCTTTGAGAGACCCCTCGTAATCCCCCTGGTCAAGGAGTTTCTGTGCCGTGACGAGGTATTCACGGGTCTCCCTTTTTGCCTCCATTTCTTTCAAGGTAGCACAGCCAGAAAAAGATATGAAGATCACGCAGGCAATAGAAAGACAAAAGTACTTCCCTGTCCTATTTCGCTCTCTACCCAAACCTTACCTCCATGAGCGTTTATGATGTGTTTAACAATAGCCAGACCCAGGCCTGTTCCCTTAATTTTATTATAGCTCGTCATGGTGGCCTGCTTAAATTTATCAAAGATTACGCTTAGGTCCTCTTTTGGTATGCCAGGCCCTGTGTCCGCAACAGAGACTCTCACCCCCTTTTCCACGGGCCGTGCAGATATCATTATATAACCGCCCCCTGGGGTAAATTTTACGGCATTCCCTATCAAATTCCTAAGGGCCTGAAGAATCCTTTCTTCATCCATTTTAACATAAGGCAAATCCAGGGGTACTTCTATTTTGATGCTCACGTTTTTGGTCATCGCCAGAGGTTCCATCCCGGAAGCAGCTTTGTTTATCAGGGGCTTGATATCCAATGTTTCCAAGTTGAGAGTTATCATTCCCGCCTCCATTTTTGACACGTCCAGCAGGGAATTGACCAGGTCAGTCAGACGGTTGCTCTCCTCGGCTATGATGGTGAGAACCTCTTTCCGTTTTTCTCTAAATTCCTCTCCTATCCCTTTCAGTAAAAGATTGGTTCCCTCTTTAATAGAGGCAAGGGGCGTGCGCAGCTCATGGGCCATCAATGAGAAGAAGTCAGACTTCATCTTATCCGTCTCCTTCAGCTTATTGCACATAAAATTAAAATCCTGCGCCAGATCTCCTATCTCGGGCGGAGAGGAGAGGTCCAGGCTGCACTCAAAATCCCCTCCGGCAACTTGCCTCGTTTTTTTTCTCATGAGGGAAAGGGGTCTGCTGATGCTTCTGGTTATGAAAATGGAAATCAGGATTCCCGAAAGGATAAAACCCGCACCCATCACGATTGAGATCTTATTTACTTTTGCCCCAGATTCTCCAAGATGTCTTATCTTTTCATAGGTGTCTTGCTCTGTGTAAAGTTTCAAATTTCTCAGCTCCCACATTATCTCATCAACTGCTTTTTCTTTTTCCTCTCTGTATCCATCCTGAAGATAGGCTTGATTTTTTTTTATGAATTCCACTTCTTCATTGAAGGTAGACTTATAGCGCTCATAGTAATCCTTTATCCTGATTAATACCTCCCTTTTATGTCCGGTATCTGCTATGGATATTGCCTCATCGATACGTTTACTAACCTCTGTCTCGGCGAGCATGAATTGATTATGGAGTTCTTCATCCTTTGTGATGATATATTTCTTTTCGTAGCGTGTTTGTGCGAGAATGGAATCGACAAGCTTTTGCTCAAGATCCCTCATGCGATTGTCAATCTGCAAAATATCACCTGTGATTCTGCGAAAAAGGGCAAGCTGCGAAAAGGCATACGCACTCACTGCCACGACGGGAATAAATATGGCCAGATAGCCAATAACCATGCGGACAAAGATAGTCGGTCTCATCTGAAGCACATCACCTTTCAAAAAGGGAGGGAGGTTATTTTGAGGATTCTAAGGTTGATTTCTAATCTTGTCTTGGATAAAATCTTAACCCCCCCCTTTTGTTTGTCAAGTCTGTTTTTGCCAGCTGATCCGTTTGCTAACCTCAGCAGGGTCGAAATTTCCTGGTTATTTTAATAAAAAGTACTCCTACACTAAGTTGTTTTTGGATCCAGAAATACTTTTGGTACTCACCGGCCCTACCAAGAGGCAAATCGGGGATTGACATTGCTTTACAAGTGAGTTCAACTGCCAAGGATATTGGATTGGTAACATTTCTGTAGTATCGCAGAAGGTGACGATACTTTTTCAGAATTTGCCTTTCTCCAGCAAGTAAGCAATTTCTCCTCCTAAAATGAGGATAGCGGAAGATAAGTAAGCCCATAAGAAGAAAATGGCTAAGGTGCTTAGGGAACCATAGATCATTGAAAACCTTCCCAAATGAAGGACATACCATTCAAACAAATGCCTTGCTACCTCCCATAATAGTCCGGTGAAGAACGCGGCCTGAAGCGCCGGTTTAAGATTCACCTTTTTGCTTGGGATGATTTTGTAAATGAGGAGGGACATACAAAAAGTGAAGAAAAGAGGAATGAGGTATTTCAAGATAAATCGGGTGACCGGTTCCATGTCTAATAACTGGTTGAATGGGTAGCTTTGGATGAAGGTGACTGCTGAGGAAAGCGCCATGCTCATAAGCAAGAATATTCCTGCTAAAAGGACCATAAGAAGATCAATGGCTTTTCCCCGGAAAATGCCTCGCCCCTTCTCGACCTGAAAGACAATATTTAGGGCTGTTCTCAATGAGCTGAAGACCCATGTGGAGGTCCAGATTAATCCCCCGATGCCCAAGACGCCGACGATCTTGCGATGACGAATGATCCTCATAATGTCTTCCATAATCTCAGGGTCCAGAGAAGGAACCACATTCTGCAAGTGATAACTAATGTGGTTTAACACCTCGCGTGAGCTGAACAGGTAAGTGCCAGTTAAAGACAACAGCAATAAAATAAGGGGGATCAAGCAGATGAGGAAGTTAAACGTGATTCCAGAAGAGAGAAAAAATCCATGGTCGTCATCGAATTTTCGCAGCGCCTTCGAGAGGACGAGGAGTTTTCTTTTGATCTTTTTCCACTGCACCATGGATCCCATTGGCGATTTTACCACCCTTCTCTCTCAATCCACTAAACCACCCGAGTCAGACTCTAATTAGAATTGCAGGGTATTGGATCGATTTCCATACGGTCAAATCTGGTTTCGACCAGCCAGTTGACCACGCCATCCTTTCTTCTGTGAAACCCTTCCATCTCCTCTTTCCGTATCGGGGTTCCTGCCGGAAATATTTCTTCCAGGGGGTTTCGGAATCGACCGCCTTTGCTCAAGCGATAATCCAGGTGAGGCCCCGTGGAAAGGCCGGTTGTTCCGACATAACCAATGATCTGCTTCTGCTTAACCTTTGCGCCTTTTTTGATTCCGGACCCATCCACCGACAGGTGGGCATAGTAGGTATTGTATCCATTCGTATGCCGAAGAATAACCTGTTTTCCAAACCCGCCATTCCATCCCGAGAAAAGAACCGTTCCATCCGCCACTGCCCATATGGGTGTTCCGGGCGGGGCTGCATAATCGACACCGTAATGAGGTCGTGTGCCTCCCAGGATGGGGTGTCTCCTTGCTCCGCTGAACCTTGAACTAATCCGGTCAAATCGCAGGGGCGCCTTGAGAAAGGCCTTTCTTAGCGAAATCCCTTCTTCGTTATAGTAGTCATCTCCATAGCGGATTCCCCTGATGAACTTCTCACCTTGCTCATATTCCACCCCGTGGATCGTTCCATATTGAATGAACTGGTCCCCTTTATAGATCTTCTCCACCAATACTTTGAACCGGTCTCCCTCTCGCAAGTCTTGATAGAAGTCGATCTCCCACGCCAGTATTTCCGCAAAAGAGAGGACCAGAGAATCCTCCTCTCCGGCGACATTCATCGCTTCATAAAGGGAGGAACGAATCTCTCCATCCACTCTCACCAGATAACGCTCCAAGGGGACTTCCTGACGTTGTGTCATATATCCCTGGGGAGTCTTTTCAATCTTATAGACCTCTGTGGGGCTCTTCTCAAAGATGAAGGTCATGAGTTCCCCGTTCTCGTCTGTACCCAAACGATAGATTCCTCCTCTGATCCGATTAAAATCAATATAAGGACGCAACTCAGAAATGATCAAGTCGATCCATTGCCGGGGAATCTTCTTTTTTTCCAACGATTGATAGAAGGTACTCTTCTCTTGAACACATCCTTCCGTCATAAGGATCTTAGGACTCTCTGAGGGGGCAGGCAAAGGGACGGGGGAGGGTGAATGAAAAAAGTAGAGATAGAAGAAGAGGAAAAGGAGCATCGCTGAGGGAAAGATCAGCCATCTTTTTAGTCTCTTCATATTTCGCTGCCACTGTAATGTAAGTAGACCCATCCTATTCCTCCTTGAAATAAAAAAATACTATTTTTGGAATTTTATCGATTGGAGTTAAAAAAATTTAGATAAACACTTATGGTAAGTTAAGCGAGGTGTGGAGGGGAATTATCAAAACCCCAATATTTGGGAATGAGGGTAGATGAGGTTTGAAGATTTTCCATTTTATCCTTGCCGGTCAAAATCTATTTGCTTGCAGACTTGCCAGTTGAATCTTTGTTGGAACTGTTTTTAACAATAATGATATTATTTGTCAACCTTTTTGTTGAGAAGCGGTCCGATTGGTTGATATTATGAATTCATGTTGTTAAAATACAATAAAATTATCTCGATTCAGTCCATTATAACCTTTGTTCTTCCTTCAAAGCTTAACCTCTGTTAAGCGTTCGCAGTCAAGTCATTTCAAAGAGAGCTATAAAAAATTACTTTTTGCTCTCTTGATTACAGGGATTCCAAAAAATGATTACACAGATTTTTCTTAACTTTCACTTTTTTTATAATCGGTGTAATCGTTTTATAATCGGTGTAATCAGAGATTTCTGAGCTTTTTCAGAAAACTCTCAAGGGGTGTTCTTTGCGAATCAATCTACGAATTATTCTCTCGATTGTCGTTGTCATCAGTATCCTTGTTCTTCTGTTTACCTTCACGCAGGTGCAGCAGGAGAAAAAGAGGCTGACGATTGACCTCCAGCGTCGCTCCTCCCTTTTGGGCGATACCCTGAGAGAGAGTATCGAGCCCCTTCTGGAGAAAGGGCCTCCAGCGCGTTTGCAAAAAATTGTGGAAAAATTTGGGAACCGGGAAAGGCTTGCCGGAATGGCAGTCTATGACGTTAAAGACAAATTGATCGCCGCTACTCCCCCATTGGCCGATCATCTCTCTTCTCCCCCGGCATTTGTGACCCGCACCATGAACTCCGATCGGGAAAGCGGGGAGTTTTTTCAGCTTGGCGATAAAGAGATGTACCTTTATACTCTGCCCCTTCATCGAGAAGAGGGGGTGGCGGGCGCTTTGGTCATCATTCATGACCCTTCCTATATTCAGGAGCGACTTTCGATTATCTGGAAAGATAGTTTCATCCGCTTTTTAGTGAATGCCCTGGTCATTTCCCTGACAACCCTTCTTCTGATTCGCTGGAGCATGGCCGGTCCGATTGCCAAAATGGCCGAATGGATGAAGCATTTGCGCACAGAGAAGAAAAAAAGCCTTCTTCACCTTCCCTCGGCGGGAATCTTTGAACCCCTGACCAGGGAGGTAAAGCAAATGGCCAGTAGTATCTCAGCTGCCCGGGAGGCTGCCGAGGAAGAAGCACGTCTCAGAAACCTCGCCGAATCCACCTGGACACCGGCGAGGCTTAAGGAGCAAGTCTGTACCCTCCTCCAGGAAAGGCTTCTCTTCGTGATCTCCAACCGAGAGCCTTACACGCACGAAAAAAGGGGAAAGAAGATCGAATGCCTGGTGCCGGCCAGCGGCTTGGTAACGGCCTTAGAACCTGTCCTGAAGGCCTGCGGAGGGACCTGGATTGCCCATGGAAGCGGAGACGCCGACCGCGAGGTCGTTGATTCCCGGGATAAAATCCGTGTACCCCCCGAAGAGCCTCAATATGTGCTAAAAAGGGTCTGGCTCACCAAGGAAGAGGAAAAAGGCTATTATTACGGATTTTCAAACGAAGGGTTTTGGCCACTCTGCCACGTCGTACACACACGGCCTTCCTTCCGGGCGGACGATTGGGAATATTATCAAATCGTCAACAAGAAATTTGCCGAAGCCGCTTTAGAGGAGATGAAGGGAGCCGAAGAGCCCTTGATATTAATCCAGGATTACCATTTTGCCCTGCTTCCACGATTGATCAAAGAGGAGCGCCCGGATGCCCGTTTGGCTCTTTTCTGGCATATTCCCTGGCCGAATCCTGAATCCTTCAGTATCTGTCCCTGGCAGAGAGAAATCTTACATGGCATGTTAGGCGCAGACCTCATCGGTTTTCACACCCAGTTTCACTGTAACAACTTTCTCGATACGGTCGACCGCACCCTGGAATCCCGGATTGATTGGGAGCATTTTGCGGTTGAAAGGGGAGGGCAATCCACCCTGGTCAAGCCATTTCCAATCAGTATTGCCTTTCCGGGCCAATCCAACTCCTCCGCATCTTCCGATGCTACAAAGCCCGACAAAGAGAGCCTCCTGAAGGATCTAGGTGTCAAAGCAAAACATTTTGGTGTGGGGGTAGACCGCATCGATTATACAAAGGGGATTCTGGAACGCTTTAAAGCCATTGAACGTTTCTTAGAAAAATATCCTGCTTATCAAGGGGAATTCACTTTCATAGAGCTTGGGGCTCCCAGTCGAACCCATATTAAAGAGTACCACGATTTAGTTGCAGCGGTGGAGATAGAGGCAGACCGGATCAACTGGCGTTTTAAGACGAAAGAATGGCAGCCGATCGTTTTCTTGAAAAAGCATCATAGCCATGAAGAAATAAGGCCATTTTACGAGACCGCAGACCTCTGCTTAGTGACGTCTTTACACGACGGGATGAATCTGGTGGCCAAGGAGTATGTCGGCGTTCGGGACGACGAATCGGGCGTCCTGATTCTTAGCCAATTCACCGGGGCGGCGAGGGAACTCAGAGATGCCCTGATTGTCAACCCTTATGATACTGAAGAGATGGTAGAAGCCATACGAACAGCCCTGGAGATGAGCGTTGCGGAGCAGAAGGCGCGCATGCAGGCGATGCGCGAAACGTTAAAAAGCCGGAACATTTATTATTGGGCCGCAAATCTAATCACTGCTCTTGCCCAGGTACGCCTGGAAAAGACCTCCTGAAAAGCTCTGTCCCATCCCCTCCCTGGCCCTCCCCTTGAAGGGGAGGGATTATTATTGTTAAGGCCTATGTCCTCGAGAAGCATTTGCGCAAACTTTACTCCTCCCCATTCAAGGGGGAGGTTGGGAGGGGGATGGGGTGCTTGTGATTTGGTGCTTAATGGACCTCCCTTCTTACTTCCTGGCACCGGGAAAGAAACTCTTGAACTTCATCAGGGTTCCGGAGAAAATAATCGGCCGCCGAAGGGAACCTGCCCGGTCCGATAAAAACGGAGATACCCAGGTCTTTAAGCACCCGAAACGCATCTTCATCGGTCCGGTCATCTCCCAAATAGATTGGTAAAAGCCCTTGGTAGGAAAAAGTTCTTAAAACGTCTTCAACAGCTTTCCCCTTATGAAAATCGACATTGGGCCTGATTTCAGAAACCATTTTGCCGGAGGCTGTCTTCCAATGATCCCTCGATTGCTGAAGCTCTTTTTCTATGACCTGAGGAATCTGCGCGACGAATTTCTTGGGCGCCTTGCGGTAGTGGACAGCCAGGATGGGTCCTTTCTCTTCAAAAAGGATCCCCGGAATCTCTTTCAAGGAACGATGCAAATTCCGGGTGATTCTCTGGAGTTCCTTTGTTCTGGCTGACGATAATATTTTCTTATGCCTCCCGACAGGGTTTTCAATTTCCAATCCATGGTTGCCGATATAAATAATACCTGAAACCCCTACTTTTTCCCGCACATCTTCCAGGGACCGACCGCTGATGACGGCTATGTAGACTTCGGGAAGATCACGCAATCTTTGCAAATATCTCTTTACTTCAACCGGACAAAGAGCCTGTTCAGGAGAAGAGGCGATTGGGGTAAGGGTTCCATCATAGTCCAGGAAAAAGAGAAGATGTTGGGCTTGCCGAATCCTATCCTGAATTTTTTTCCAATCTTCGAAAAGATGTTTCATTGCTTCTTCGTTTTCAGTGCAGGAGCGGTCTTTTTCAAATGTGAGAAATATGGTCCTCTCCTTTATCCTTCTCTTTTCTTTTGGAGACCCGCTCCAGGAAATCCTTGGCCAGGTCCCTTCCTCCCCACCCGAAGGCGATGGCCATGGCGAGAACTAATCCGCCGAAAATAATTGTGAACGCCACAACGATCACCTTCTCCGCAATACCGAGGTGATAAAGAGCCATCGTCAGGGATAGAATGATAATGAACCAACGGACAGCACGGCTCAGAAGTCTTGCTGATTCCATCTGAGCATTGACCCCTGCGATCAATGCGGCCTGCCCTGCAAAGATGGCAATCAGATAGCCGATCACCAAAATGACAATTGCGGCAAAAAGATGGGGAAGATAGTTGAAGAAATGAGTAATCAAGTTTTGGGTGACCGCCACTTCGAGGGCATTGATTCCCAGAATGAGCGTGACGAGAACGATGATCCAATAAAAGAACCGGCCCAGAAGATTGGCAGGGGAATAGGTGACTCCCCCTTTGGAGAGCATATGGGTTAAGCCCCAGTGTTCGCTCACTTTGTCGAACTGAATCGCCCTCAGGAAACGATAAAGAAGCTTTTTAAAAATCCAGGCAATTAGAAAACCGATGATGAGAATGGTAACCATCGCCAGGAGATTGGGTAAGAATGTAATCACTTTTTCCAAAAATTTATTGAGCGAATCCAGGATCGCCGTTCTCCATATCTCTCCCATACTCTTCACCTCTCCTTCTCATTACCCGCCCGCTGCATAATAAAGTTCTAAAAGGCGGTCGGGTGTGCTGAAAGAGCTTTAGAGCGGTACCTTTAAACGATTTACCACTCCGCTCCCCAGCAAATAGACAACACAACTTAAGGGCTAACGCGTGTTACCTATAAAACATGTTAAAAACCCGCATTCTAAAGGTCTGGAAGCACATCCGACTGCCTTTTCAACGTTAAGGTTTCCCCCACCGTTCAATCAAGTAGGGCTTCATCTCTTCAAAAACGAGGCAAAGAGACTCGATCTTCTCTTCAACCTCCTTTGCAGAAGCTTCCTGATTCTCCTTGACAAATGAGGCCACCCACCCGAGATAGAGCGGGATCATCGATTTCAGGAGGTGGTCATGGTGTACCAACCCTTTATGAAACGCTGTGGCAAAGTCGTAGACGATGCGAACCCAAAGATCTTGAGGAACGGAAAAAGACTGGCTTGGAAGACGCCCAAGGGATCCAAGCCAAAGAGCTGCCTCGGGGAGTAGTACCTTCCTCCAAATGTCCATTAAGTCCTTGACCCCGAGTCGGAAGGTTGCAATCATTCGTTCCAGGTTAATGGAAACCGGCTCAACCCCTCTTTCATGACCGGAACCAAAAGTAGGGACAGGATGTGATTCCTTAACCTCCCCCCAGAGATTCTCGTATTTTCCTATCAGACTAAAAACAGAAGAAACCACCTGACTGAACATGGACCCTAAATCGCTCCCGGCATCTTTTTCATCACGAATCTTCGCGCCCAGATAAGATTCACAAACTTTATAACCTTCAGCAATGGCCAGAGTCGCCATCCAGATATCGATTCCGAATTGGGCGATGTCTGTTCCCCATACCTCTTCGGTCAGACAAAACTTAGCCAATTTTCCGGAAAAGCCGAACTCCTCTCCAATCGGTTGATGGATTCTCTTTCCATATAAAGCGCGCGTTAAAGGATAGACAATACTGTTCGTGATGGTGCCATCAAATTTATGGCGGGCATAAAGTGGCGCCAGGTAATCAAATCCACCCTCGTAAATAGGCCTGAGGAGAAGGTTCATCCATTCAGGAGTGATCGACTTTATATCCGGGTCAATGACGGCACAGGCTTTGGCATGGAGCGAGCTTGCAGTCTCGAAAATGAGGCGAAAAGCACTTCCCTTCCCGGGGATTCCGTGGTATGGAGTGATGATCTTATGAATCGCAGGGATGGGGTGGGATGCAAGGATAATTTTGATATCTTCAGTCTGAACCTTTTTGACTTCTTCCAGGGTTCCATCCGTTGATCCTCCATCGGAATTGAAAAGAACAGCCCTCTCCTTCGGAAAATATTCTCCCAGCCCGGCGATCACTGACTTTATAACAAGCCCTATCGTCCGGATGTTGTTGTAACTTGGAATCCCGATCAGGATGTCGGCTTCTTTTATTTCTTCGATCTGCGTCTGGATGGATTGGTCCATGGAACTTCCCACCTTCTAAATCCGGCAACTTTCCATTTTTTAATTATGCCTTAATTAAAGCAAGTTTCGATCATATTGTCAAAAATTCTATTCTCTTTGAACTGGATTGACATAAGAGAGATTATTGGATAGAGTTCATCCTAACTTGAGCAAAGCCGGGTAAATATTCATGCTAAGAGGAATTCCTGCAAAAGTTAGAAATTTCTTTTCGAGGCATCTTTCTCCTACGAGGATCTTTGTACTCAGTTTTGTTTCAGTGATCCTCGCGGGGGGGATCCTTCTCTGTTTTCCTTTTTCGGGAGCCAAAGGAAATCTCCATTTTGTGGATGCCCTATTTACATCGACTTCTGCTGTTTGTGTAACAGGCCTTGTTGTCCTCGACACAGGCAAAGATCTATCCACGGTGGGGCAGGTAATCACCATGGTCCTCATCCAGATCGGCGGACTGGGTATCATCACCTTCTCTACAGTATTCTTTGTGCTTATGGGACGGAGTATTTCGTTCAAGGGGAGAGAGATCGTCCAATCGACCTTCCTCCATACTCCGCGAAGGGATTTTATGGTGATTGCAAAATCAGTCCTCCTCCTTACGTTTATCACCGAAGCCATCGGGACCCTTCTTCTATTTTTCCGGTTTTCGTGGGACAATCCACCCGGAGCCGCCCTTTACTCTGCCGTCTACCATACTATTTCCGGTTTTAATAATGCGGGATTCTCCCTTTTTTCAGATAGTCTGGTGCGCTATCAAGGAGATCTCATTGTCAATTTAACGATGATGGGCCTGATTGTCCATGGAGGAATTGGTTTCATTGTGCAATACGAGGTCCTCTCCTGGTTAAGAGGAGCTCAGAAAAGGCTGTCCGTCCACACCAAAGTGGTTCTCATCACAACGGCTTCCCTCATTATTACAGGAGCACTATTATTCTATATCTTTGAAAGGAACCATATCATTAACGAGGTTCCGATCCTCACGAAAATCCTCTCTTCTCTGTTTCAATCCGTAACGCCGCGGACCGCTGGTTTCAACACAGTAGATATCGGGGCTTTAACCAACGCAACGATCCTGCTGATGCTGATTCTCATGTTCATCGGGGCTTCTCCCGGTTCAACCGGTGGGGGAGTGAAAACGACGAGCGCAGCCCTTCTCGTGCTTATGATCTGGAACCGATTGAGAGGCAATGAGGAAGTTAATATTTTCAATCGGACGATTCCACGAGAAATCATGAGCCGTACGATCTCTATCATCTTTGCCTCCGCCTTTTCTGTTTCTCTGATAGTTTCGATTCTCCTGATCTTTGAGAACGGAACGCTTGCAGTTGGGGAAAGCCGCCATTTCTTTGTGGAATACCTCTTTGAGACGGTCTCTGCATTTGGGACTGTCGGACTATCCATGGGGGTAACACCCAGGCTTAATGATGTTCAAAAATATGCTATCATTCTGATGATGTTTGCCGGAAGAGTGGGACCTCTAACCCTTGCCTTCTCTCTTTCAAGGGAGACCGGGAAGAGGGGAAGAACCTATGCGGAAGAAGGGGTCATGGTAGGGTAAACAATTGCGGAATGCAGAATGCGGATTGCAGAATGAAGAGAATCAAAAGAAGACCAAGAGGAAATCTCAAATACGGAATGTAGAATATTGAATGATCGAATGATGCAGGTTTCGTAAGAAGTCGTCTCACCGGTGGAAACCGGTGTCCAGTATTTTTGTAACGACTTGAAATTACTGGATTCCGGCTTTCTCCGGGATGACGATTCTTAGCTTTTTTCGGCTTTTTATTCATGAATATCAAATGATCGAATGACGGAGGAAATTGGATGAGAAGAGTTGTCGTTATCGGGCTCGGAATTTTCGGCTTCAACATTGTCAAGGACCTTTATGAGAATGGTCTGGAAGTGATTGCCGTAGACAAGAATAAGGAAATCGTCCAAAAGATCAGGGACTTCTCAACCAAGGCGATTGTCGCGGATGGCACGGACAAGGAGGTCATCGAATCTCTTGGTATTCAGCCGGATGATGTGGTCATCATCTCATTCGGAGAAGACTTAGCTGCGAGTACGTTGATCACCCTTCATCTTAAAGAAGTTAAAGTGAAGAATATTATTGTGAAGGCGCCCAATGAAGATCACAAAAAAGTCCTGGAGAAGGTGGGGGCTACGGAAGTCATCATTCCCGAGAGAGAAATTGCAGACAAAGTCGCCCGGAGTCTGATTTCTCCGAATGTTCTGGATTACATCCCATTAACCGAGGACTATACGATCTGCGAGATTGCTCCTCCTACCAGTTTTTACGGAAAGACTATCGGAGATCTCCATCTGAGAACGAAGCACCACGTCGAAGTCATTGCAGTTAAAGAAATGCTTCCCGACCGGCTCAGGATGATTCCCCGCGCGGATTTCGTCGTGAAAGACAGCGATATCCTGGTGGTCATTGGAAAGGAACAGGACATCGAAAAAATCAAATAGAAACTTGGAATAATGGAATATTGGAATGATGAGAAAGAAAGAAGACGGAATAATGGAATTATGGAATGATGGAATGATGGAAGAACCCTTCAACTGGATTCCCAGGCGCGGATAGCAGCCATTACCTCTTCAGGGGTTTGGGCCGCTTTCAGATTCTGAAGCAGATAACGATTTTGGGCTGCCCGGCTGGCAAGACCTAAGAGTTGAACTTGGGTGTCGGGAGTTTGGGCTAGCGAGAGAATCAGGAAAACAATTTCAACCGGTTTCTCCGTCGACACGTCGTGGACGCCCTGCCTGGTTAATCCAAGACCGATCAACGGAGTGGCGAGGCCGCTGACACGTACATGGGGGAAGGCCACCCCTTCGTTGAAAAAGGTAGAGCCCTGGGCCTCTCGTTTCATGACTTCATCCAATAACGCCTCCGCATCTCTCGTTCCGTTTCCTCCATCTTTTGCGATCGCTTCCACAAGAGCTCGAAGAACCGTTTCTTTTTGAACAGGTTGATCCCATATGAGAACACGCCGGGCTGACAATAAGGAACTCAACTTCATCTGGTCAACCGGATGCATTACAGCTTCAGTCACAATGGGCGCCATCTTCTCACGAATCTCCATCTGGAGTTTGGTTGGCAAGACTTCTTCTTCACGGGTGTCGAGAACGATGACCGTGACTCCTCGGGCATTCTTAATTAGATTTCCAACAACGTTTTTGTTCTTCCCGAACTTTTTCCAGAGGGGTTTGGGGGTCGGTCTTCCAATGACGATGTGCCCCACGAGGTATTCCCTTGCAAACCTGAGAAGGGTGTCTGCAACGTCTTCTCCCTTATAGGTGAATACCATTGCCCCCAATTGTTTGGCCAACGTCAATGTATCAGAGATGAAACGCTGGGTCTGGACATCGATGACCGTGGCTTCCTCGGAAGGAGTCTGAACGTAGACCGCATACCAGTTCCGGTTGAGTTTTCCTGCCAGGCGCGAGGCGTAACGGAGCAGTTTCTCACTGTTGGGGCCCCGAGAGCTCAGGCAGACCATCACCTGGTCAGGTGCGGCAACATCCTCTTCTTCAGAAACTTCACGCCTTCTCAGGTCAATCTGTGAAGCCAGTTCGCGCAGTGTCAATTCACGAAGCCTCTCGAGATTCGAGGGAATAAAGAAATTGGCAAGAGCGGTTTCGATCCGATCTTTGGGATAGATCTTGCCCTCTTCCAACCTTTTTCGTAAATCTTCCGTTGCCAAGTCCACATCCACAATCTGGTCCGCTTCGGCGAGGACAGAATCAGGCAGACGTTCCCTTACCTTTACTCCCACCGCTTTTTCGACAATGTTATAGAGACTCTCCAAATGTTGAAGGTTCATCGTGGTGATGACATGTATCCCCGCTGCAAGAATATCCTGGACATCCTGGTATCGTTTGGAATTGCGGCTTTCCGGCACGTTGGTATGGGCGAGTTCATCGACCAGCGCCACCTGGGGCTTACGAGCCAAAATTGCGTCCACGTCCATCTCTTCCATTGGCACACCACGGTATTCCTGCCAGCGTCTGGGGACGGCCTCCAGTCCCTCAGCGAGTTTGGCAATCTCGACACGACCGTGGGTTTCAAGCAATCCAATGACTACGTCAACCCCTTCGGCCTTGAGTCGATGTCCTTCCTGAAGCATCTGATAAGTCTTCCCGACTCCCGGGCAGTAGCCGAGGTAAACTTTCAATCGGCCGCGCTGGGCTCGGCGGATCATCCTGAGAAAGGTATTGGCTCTGTCTTCGACCATCATTAAAACCTAGAGTGTCAGTGTCTGTTCACAGTATCAGGGGCATTGGGTTAAGGTTACGGTTACGAGGCCCGTTTCGTTGAAGGTCTGACGGTTACGTGAAGCTCTTAAGACGAACAACGCAGCCGAATGACGATACGGGCATCCTTACCGTTGGACGATACCTTTATTTTCTATCTAAGGCCAAATTCAGCATCAGGACATTCACCCTTGGTTCTCCGAAGATCCCCAGGTCCCGGCCTTCCGTATGGATTTTGATTTGATGCCGGACCTCCTCTTCCTTTAGCCCCCGTGTTTTGGCCACGCGGGGCGCCTGATGTAGGGCGTTCTTTGGGCTGATATGGGGGTCAAGGCCGCTCGCCGATGCGGTCACAGCGTCCACGGGTACCCGCACATCGAGAGTGAGATTATTGTCGGTCCGGTAGTCAATGACCCTCTGCTTCACCTGGTCCGCCAGTTTCTTTGAAGTGGGTCCGAGATTACTCCCGCCCGAAGCGGCGGCATCGTAACCTTGTCCTGCTGCCGAAGGGCGAGGATGAAAGTATTTGGAATTGGTAAACCCTTGTGCGATAAGACTTGATCCCAGAAGCCTACCGCCTTTCACAATCAGCGAACCATTCGCTTTGGCCGGAAATAATCCTTGGCCAAGAACCCATACGATCAATGAGTAGATCCCACATAGAATAACAGCCAGGGATAACGTTGCGATCAATGAGATGCGCAGTTGTACAATCATGTTTTTCATTTCTCTATCCTTATCCTATACACATATTGTCAAAAGTTATCTCCCCTCTCCCCTTGGGGGAGAGGGTCAGGGTGAGGGGTATCCCCAGAGTATTTCCTGAGCCTTCTTGCTATATTCGTCAGTCTTTCACCCCCACCCTCGCCCTCCCCCCTCAAGGGGGAGGGTTACAATATCCTACACAAGATGTATTGCATTCACAATCAAGTCAACCAGTTTGATGCCGGGAAATGGCACGATGAGACCTCCGAGGCCATAGATCAGGAGATTCCGCTTGAGGAGCGCAGCCGCACCCAAAGGCCGGAAACGCACTCCACGCAGCGCCAAGGGAATGAGAGCAATAATAATGAGAGTATTGAAAATGACAGCGCTGAGAATCGCACTGAGCGGCGACCGGAGACCCATGATGTTGAGGGGAGCGATGACCGGGAACACCCCCACCATCATGGCCGGAATGATGGCAAAATATTTGGCTACATCGTTGGCGATGCTGAACGTTGTCAGAGCCCCTCGTGTAATGAGCATCTGCTTGCCGATTTCAACGACTTCGATCAGCTTAGTCGGATTAGAATCGAGGTCCACCATGTTTCCGGCTTCTTTGGCTGCCTGGGTTCCTGTGTTCATAGCTACCCCCACATCAGCCTGAGCCAGGGCAGGGGCATCATTGGTGCCATCGCCTGTCATGGCAACAAGGTTCCCTTTTGCCTGTTCCCTTCGAATCAGGGCCAGCTTATCCTCAGGTTTGGCCTCGGCAATGAAATCATCCACTCCGGCCTCTTTTGCGATGGCAGCGGCCGTGAGGCGATTGTCTCCGGTGATCATTACGGTCTTAATCCCCATGGCCCGGAATCGTTCAAAACGGTCCTTCAGTCCGCCCTTAACAATGTCCTTAAGGTGGATGATACCCAAAACTCGTGTTTTTTCGGCCACCACCAATGGGGTCCCGCCGGACCGAGAAATAGTTGAAACGGACTCTTGAACCTCCGCAGGGAACTGACTTTCGATAAAGTTCCTCACCATATCGGCAGCGCCCTTGCGGATTTGCCTCCCATCGAGATCAACCCCGCTCATCCTCGTCTGCGCCGTAAAGGCGATAAACTTTGCCTGGGGCATCTCAGAGATGGACCGGCCCCTCAGGCCATATTTTTTCGCCAGGACGACGATGCTTCTGCCCTCCGGTGTCTCGTCCGCCAGCGATGCAAGTTGAGCCGCATCCGCCAACTCTTCTGCCCGAATCCCCGCTGCAGGCAAAAACTCGGTTGCCTGGCGGTCCCCCATGGTGATGGTTCCTGTCTTATCCAGCAGGAGCACGTCGACATCTCCCGCGGCCTCAACGGCGCGGCCGCTCATTGCAAGCACATTCTTCTGGACCATGCGGTCAATTCCTGCGATCCCGATGGCGCTGAGCAGGCCGCCAATGGTTGTGGGGATCAGACAGACCAGCAAAGCGGCCAACACGGTCATCGACAAAGAGATACCCGAATAAAGACCGAAAGGCTTCAGGGTCATAATCACGACAAGGAAGATGATCGTCATTGCCGAGAGGAGGATGGTCAGGGCGATTTCGTTTGGGGTCTTCTGGCGCCGTGCGCCTTCCACCAGGCCGATCATGCGATCCAGGAAGCTTTCGCCAGGATTGGCTGTCACACGGACCTTGATCCGGTCGGAAAGAACCCGCGTGCCGCCGGTGACTGCGCTCCGGTCGCCGCCTGCCTCTCGAATGACAGGGGCAGATTCACCGGTGATAGCCGATTCATCTACCGTTGCAACCCCTTCGATGATTTCTCCGTCTGCGGGGATGATTTCTCCGGCAGAGATGATAACGAGGTCGTTCTTCCGGAGGCGTTCTGCCTGAATCTTTTCAACGGAACCATCGGCCCGCTCACGGTTGGCCATGGTCTGGGTGCGCGTCTTTCGAAGCGCCTTGGCCTGGGCCTTACCCCTGCCTTCAGCCATGGCCTCTGCAAAGTTGGCAAAGAGCACTGTGAACCAGAGCCAGAGGGCAACCTGAAAGACGAAGCCGAAAGGTTCGTTTCCGGATCTGAAGAATAAACCGATCGTGGTAAGGGCAGCCCCCACTCCCGTTACGAATATCACCGGGTTTCTTAATAAAGATCGAGGGTTGAGTTTCTTGAAAGAATCAACGGCTGCCTGAACAATGATTTCACGGTCAAAGAGGGAATGAGTTTTTACAGTCACAGGTCTTACTCCGTTTTGGTATCGGTGTCTATTTTCAGTGTCAATTTTTTCATTGATAGCATGGGGACCTATTTCTGCGATCGCAATTATAGGATACCTGTTTTCAGTGTCAGTGTCAGTTGTTATTGTTTGTTAAAATCTTTTGCTGACACAGACAGTAAACACTGACACTCAATATAGCACATTCGATCCTGTCATCAGAAAGTGTTCCACAACGGGGCCAAGGGCCAGAGTAGGCAGAAAAGTCAATGCCCCGACAATTAGTACCGTTCCAACCAGCACGATGGTGAACATTACACCTGAAACAGGAAAACTCCCTCTGTGGGCAGGAATGATTTTTTTTCTTGCGAAGTTCCCAGCTAATGCCAGGATGGGGATGATCATGATAAAACGTCCAAAAAGCATTGCAAGACCCAGTGTTGTATTGTACCAGGGAGTATTGCCGCTCAATCCCGCGAAAGCGCTGCCATTATTGCCTGTTCCGGACGAGTAGGCATAGAGGATCTCGCTCAAACCGTGGGGTCCGGTGTTATTTAATCCATCTAACCCCCACTTGCTTGCGACGGCCCAGGCCGAAAAGCCAAGAATACTGAAGATCAGGATCAGTACGACGAGGACGCTGACCTTTACGTCATAGGATTCAATCTTTTTACCCAGGTACTCCGGGGTGCGGCCGACCATCAAGCCTGTAAGAAAAACGGCAAGCACCACGAACACCAGCATTCCAGAGAGACCAGCTCCGACACCTCCAAAGACGACCTCTCCCAACTGAATGTTAAAGAGAGGAATCAATCCGCCCAACGGCGTAAAGGAATCATGTATGGAAATGACAGCGCCGCAGGAGGCCGCTGTGGTAATGGTTGCAAAAAGGGCGGAACTGAAGATCCCAAAACGGACCTCTTTCCCTTCCATATTGCCGCCGGCAGGGTCTACCCCAAGCGTATGCAACCTTGAATTACCGGCATCCTCCGCCCACCAGCAGACCAGAACAGCCGCAATAAAGAGAATGAACATGGCGCCCCAAACCGCCCAGCCATGCCTCTGATTCCTGACCATCCGACCCAGGTAGTAAGTCAGGCCGCTCGGGATCAGGAGAATGGAGAGCATCTGAATGAAATTTGAAAGGGGTGTCGGATTCTCATAAGGATGGGAGGCATTGGCATTCATAAAACCGCCGCCGTTGGTTCCCAGCATTTTGATTGCCACCTGGGAGGCGACCGGTCCCTGTGAGATCGTCTGGGTTTCAACCTTCTGCTCTTCCATTACAGTATTGCCTTTGTCATCTTTGATCTGCTGGCCAGCCACGTCCTTTTTGGGAACCTGGAGGGTGGAAGGCTCAGCCAACCGGATGGTTTCATAAGGCTTTAGATTCTGGATCATCCCCTGAGAAACAAGGAAAAGGGCGTATAAGACACAAATCGGCAACAGGAGGTAGAGATTTACACGGACTAAGTCCACCCAGAAATTGCCAATGGTTTTGGCGGCGTGCCGGGCAATCCCCCGGACCAGAGCTGCAGCAACAGCGATACCCGTGGCCGCAGAGACGAAGTTATGGAAAACGAGGCCGACCATCTGTGAAAAATAGGAGAGGGTAGACTCACCGCTGTAATTCTGCCAGTTCGTGTTGGTTGTGAAGCTGACCGCAGTGTTAAAAGCCAGATCCGGACTAACTGACCCAAATCCTTGCGGGTTCAATGGAAGGAGGTGCTGGAGGCGAAGGATCGCATAGGTAAAAAGTAACCCAACCAGGCTAAACAAAAGCATTGAGACAGTGTAATCCTTCCAGTCCTGCTCCTTTTTCGGGTCCAAGCCAAGAATTCGATACAACAGCCGCTCAACCGGTTTCAGTCCCGGATCGAGAAAGGTCTTTCCTTCCGCATTCAGGACCCGAACAAGGTAAAGACCAACCGGTTTGGTGAGGAGCAGAAGAACAAGGATATAGAGCGCTAACTGAATCCATCCATAAAGGTCCATAGATTCATCCCTTCGTCAAAACCTTTCAGGCCGAAGCACAGTGAAAAGGAGGTATCCAATCAGTATCAGACCGACGACGATTCCGATGATGTCATTCATTGTCTACAGCCTCTCACAGCCTCGGGCATAAAGAACACACAGCCCGAAAAAAAGGATTGGGATCAGGATGTAAACCAGATCATTCATGTTCGCCCCCTCCCTTTGAAATCTGGTCCGCCCGTTTGATCTTGAAAGCGAAGGTTGTTCCTTTTTCTTCGTGGCTTTCCACGCTGATGGTTCCTCCATGGGCCTCCACAATCTCTTTAACGATGGCAAGTCCCAAACCAGCGCCCTGCTCGGCCTCCTGGCCTGGGACGCGGAAGAACTGCTCGAAGATTCTCGGGAGATGTTTACTTGGAATACCTCTTCCGGTATCCGAGACAGAAAAGTGGACCCACTTCTCATCCGTTTTGGCGGAAAGAGTGACTTTGCCACCCGGAGGTGTATACTTAAGGGCATTCGAGATTAGGTTACTAAAAGCATGACCGATCTGGGTCGTGTCAACCCGCACTTCCGGCAAATCGTCCGGCAGGGCCACTTCGATTGTTATTCCCCGGTCATGGGCAGGGATCCTAAAGGGCTCTGTAGCCTCCATCACCATATGGTGGGGAGAGACTGTATGAAAATCCAGCTTAACCCTTCCAGATTCAATGCGGCTGATGTCCAGAAGATTGTTCAGAATATCGTGAAGACGGTCACTATCTTCCCGGGCTGCGATCAGAAGCTCTGCCTGTTTTTCAGTGAGGGGGCCTATTCTTTCCTCCAACAGGAGGTGGATGGCCATGCGAATAGAGGTCAGTGGAGTCTTCAACTGATGGGAGACGGTTGATATGACCCCCCTTTTCAAATCATCTTGATGTTGCTGTTCCGTAACGTCCTTGAGCGTCAGTACCACTCCAGTGATCTGTTTTTCATCATCCAGGATGGGAACAGCCATCGGACGAAAGAAATGTTCCTCCCCTTTGTCAAAATACTGAATGGCCTGCCGTTTTCCTTCAAACTCCACCAGACGACCGGTTCGGAGCACATCGTTGTACAGATCTCCGAGCCATTTAGGGGAGAGGTTCTGCACCTGCACTCCCGGCTTGAGCCCGAACACATTTCTCGCGGATTCGGTCGCCACTTCCACTTTTCCTTCCAGATCAATGACCGCAGCGGCATCTGGAAGAGTACTGAATGTATGCTGTGTGGAATCCTGAATGCGAACAAGCTTGGCTTGATCACTCCGTCGCATTTGACGAAGACCTTCCGCCATGGCATTAAAGGATTCGGAGAGTTGACCGATCTCATCATTGGAGTCGATTGGAACGACGAGATCGAGGTTTCCTGTTTTGATCTCTTCCGCAGAGCGGATGAGGCGATGGATCGGTCGGAGAATCCACTTCCCCGTGAAGATCATAAACCCAACAGCGACAATCGTTCCAGCAAACAAAAAAACATACATGTATTTCATCGAGGAAGCCGCCCTGCGACGGGCCTTGTCATTTGCCTCACTCATATTTTTTTGATTCATGTGGAGGATTTCATCTGCTGCGCCCTTAATCTGCTGAAACAGGGGAAATAACTTACTGAAATAGATGTCCCGTCGCACCGGAACTGCAGCCTCTGGGTCTTCAATGGATTGAAGTGTCGTCTTGAACTGGGAAAAGAGATCCTTAATATGCGTGGCTTTCTCACCCTCCCCGGGGAGCGTGATATTACTTAGCTCAACCTGAAGGGCTTTTTGAAAAACCAGTTCATTTCTTCGGATCAGGTCTTTCCCTTCCTGCTTGTATCCAAGTAGTGTAAAAAGGGTGCCGCTGTCCATCCGCTCGAGGGCCTCCTTCATTTCCTGGCAGGCAATGACACTCCGATAGTTTTCCCGCAGGATCACATCAATGGACTCCCCCAGTATCGCGAGTTGCCGAATGCTTAAGAAACCGACAATCAGAATGATCACCAGCAACCCGGCAAACCCAAGAGAAAGCTTTTGCCGAAGACCAAGCATCTTTCTTCTCCTTCTTAAGGTAAGCTAAGCAATCAGGGTGCCAAATGCGTCTGATTGATAACTTGTTGGAAAAATACAATCTTTCAATTAGAGGGAGTTCTGCAGCATTGCAAGTCTCAAGAAGAGGGGGGAGGAACTCATTGAAAATTGCAAGCTCCACTATTCCATTTCTTAGATGCCGTACTTCTTGCGGCGGCGCCAGAGGGTGGCTTGGTCTATTCCGAGGATGTCAGCGGCTTCCAGCAGTGACTTTGCAGTTGCCAATATTCTACGTATATGCTCTTCTTCAATTTTTTCCAGTGTAACCGGACCGCCAATACTGGAGATGGAACCGTCCGGGACTAGATTGGGCGGAAGGAACTCGACACCGACACGGTCAGCCTGACAGAGGATTGCGGCCCTTTCAACCACATTGCTTAATTCTCTGATATTGCCTGGCCAGTGAAATTGTTTCAGTGCCCGCAGAGCTTCTTGTGTGAAACCAATGAAAGGCCTATGGTTATTCCGTCCATAGAATGCCAGCAATCTTTCTGCGAGGGCAACCACATCATCCGGGCGTTCACGTAATGGCGGGATTTCAATCTGGATTACGTTAAGCCTGTAAAAGAGGTCTTCTCGAAAGCGTCCTTCCTTGATGGCGCTCTCGATATCGACATTCGTGGCGGCGATGATTCGGACATCGGATTTGCGGGTTGCATAATCACCGACCCGTTCGTATTCCCGGTCTTGAACGAAGCGCAGCAGCTTTGGCTGAAGGGATAGGGGCAAATCGCCAATCTCATCGAGAAAAAGCGTCCCGCCCTCACAGGCTGCGATGCGTCCGGGGTTGTCGCGAACAGCGCCGGTAAAAGCGCCTTTGACATGGCCGAAGAGTTCGCTTTCGAGTAGCTCCGAAGAGAATGATGGACAAGAAACAATGCCAATGGGCTTGCCAGCTCGATGGCTCCAAGTATGAACGGCACGGGCAAGTACGGTTTTGCCGGTTCCACTTTCTCCCCTAAGAAGAATGGTGGCATCGGATGTTGCCACTTGCCGAGCAAGATTCATGGCCCGCTGCATGGTTGGGCTGGTACTGGAGAAGTCGATTTCCGGATGGGACCGTCCCAGGTCCTCCTGGAGTGAAGCAACCTTCTGTTCCAGCGATCGCATTTCGAGCACTTTGTGAACCGCGAGTTTTATCTGGGCTGGTGTGAAGGGCTTTGGAATATAGTCCGTCGCGCCACGGCGCATGGCCTCAACAGCCGTATCAATGGAGGCGTAAGCAGTGATGACAATAATTCTTAGCCAAGGCGCTGAAGCTATCAGAGCGGGAATCAAGTCGAGGCCATCCTCCATGCCAAGGCGAAGATCCACAAAAGCAAGTTCAAAAGACCTTCGTGAAGCCTCCGCCAGGCGTCCTGGAAGTTGCTGACAGCGATGACCTTGTGGCCTTCGGTCTCGAGACAGACCGATAACGTCTTGCGGATATTCACCTCATCGTCCACAACGAGAATGTTCAAAGATGAATTTGCTGAAGAACCGGTCATTCTTCTCCCCGTTAAAAAGCGTAAAGAATTCAGAGAATGAAATCAAGGCATTTTCCTTACCAAACACACCGAAATATTTGTCATTCCGGACTTGATCCGGAATCCGGTCTTTTCTGGATTCCGGCTTTCGCAGGAATGACACTCTTTGCAAAGGTTAAAGTATACTATTCCATTTTCCCTATTCTTTTTACTGCTTACTGCCAACGGCCCTCTGCTTACCGTGTCTTTCCTTCTCCCCATCTCCTCATCTCCCTATCTCCCCATCATTCTTTTTCTTGCGGGTTCTTCCTGAGATCACAAGAGTAATTTCCCCTTTCAGCCTCCTTTCGCCGATCTGACTTTGAATCTCGCTTACACGACCTCTGAAAACCTCTTCATATACTTTCGTCAACTCCCGGGTAAGGACAATCTCCCGATCTCCGAGAATCTCAAGGATATCTTTCAGCGTTTCTATGATGCGGTGTGGGGATTCGTAGAAGATGAGTGTTTCTCTTGTCTCTTCAAGTTCGCCGAGCAGATCCCTCCTCTTCTTCGATTTGTGAGGGAGAAAACCTCTGAATAGAAAGGCATCGGTTGGAAGACCGGAGACGCTGAGGGCAGCGGTCACTGCCGATGGCCCGGGGATGGGAACAACCGGAATCCCGTTCTGGATTGCTGTCAGGATGAGACGGAACCCGGGATCGGAGATCCCGGGCGTTCCGGCATCCGAGACAAGAGCGATTGACTGACGCTCCTTCAATCGCGTGAGGATGACCTCCCTTTTCCTCAGTTCATTTCCTTCAAAATAGCTGGTAAGAGGAGTTTGAATCCCGAAGTGTTTGAGGAGGAGACCCGTGTGCCGGGTATCCTCCGCAGCAATCAGGTCTACTTCTTTCAAGATCCGGAGGGCCCTGAGGGTGATGTCTTCCAGGTTTCCTATGGGCGTGGCGACCACATATAGCACACTTACAAAATACCATCTCAACCGAGTTTGATCAAGAGAAGAAAAGTAAAGGCCTCTCTTCCTTTTATAAAAAGGTTCATTTTTTTGCCAATTTGTCATACCCATGATACATAGTTGTAAACATGAACCTCGCTACAAAAAAATCATAATAGTCATTAGAAGTCAATTGATTACAACTATTAAATGCTTAATTCATTTTTACGTTATGTTTTGGTACATAATTTGCAATCAAATTGAAAGAATCTGAGCTAATTCAATGCGTTTCAAGAAAAACAAATCATACCTATGAGAACAAACCCAAAGAGAAGCCGGTCGGTGAAAGAGATTGAAGAAGAACTGTTTCAGAGAACCAGGGAACTCGAGACCATTTATGATTTGAGTCTCTTAATCAATCAGAGCCTGGATCTTGACACCGTCTTTCATACCGCCTTAGAGAAGGCATTGAATGTCACAGGATTTGAAATGGGAGCGATCTATCTATTGAACGAGAATGGAGATACGCTCGAAAGGAAATCTCAGATTGGGCTCCCCATCTCAATTTTTGAAGATGGCAAAGTTCTAAAACATGGCGAGGGAGTCTCCGGAACTGCCGTCAAGTTAAAACAACCGGTCTTTCTTTCCATCGATCAATATTCATCCCTCCGGGAAGTTCCGGGTATGATAAAAGAGGGGATCCAGACTTTGGTGGGTTTTCCGCTTCAGGCAAAAGGAAAGGTCGTCGGTACCATTACTCTGTTAAGTCATTCCCCCCGCGAACTTAGCCGAAGCGAGATCCATCTCCTGGAGAATATTGGGAACCAAATCGGCATCGCTCTTGAGAATGCCAAACTCTTCTCCAATGTGGCCAAGGGCAAATCTGAATGGGAGACAACATTTGATGCTGTGGAAGAGGGGATTATCATCATAGACAAAAATTACCAAATCCTTCGCGTCAATAAGGATACGCTTAGACAATCTGGGCTCGAGTATCGGGATTTGATCGGAAAGAAATGCTTTGAAGCTTTGGAGCGCAGTGATAGACCTTGTGAAAGGTGTCCTTTCTCCGAGACATTGATGACAAAAAAGCCCGTGTTTTTGGAAAAAGCAAACAGATCCACAGGGCGCTCAGTTCAAATGCGCGTATTTCCTATTCTTGATGAAGCAGGGGAAGTGGTCGGCGCCGTCGAAATGGCCAGGGATGTCACTGAAGAGAAAAGATCAGGGATTAGGAAGGAAGTTGTCAATAAGGTCAACAAGATATTGGCTTCCAGCCTCGACGTGAAAAAAATGATCCATGCGACCCGTATTCAATTGAACAGGGTATTGGATTTTGAAAAGATCAGCATCGCACTATTCGATGAAGAAAGCGGAGGATATCGTTTTTTTGCAGTGGAAAAGGATTATGAAGCCGAGGCTTTTGCTGGGAACATCTTTTTTCCTCTAAGAGGAACAGGTTTTTTTAGAAGAGTGATTGACACAGGCGAACCTATCATTATTTCAGATTTCTCAGAATGTGATTCCTTGGTCTTGCAAAAATTACTGAAAGACGAGGGGATCCGATCGGGTCTGATTTTCCCGTTGGAATATAGGGGGAAGATTATTGGCGCCCTCAACCTTGGGAGCAGAAAGACAAACCACTTTTCAAAAGACCAGTTCAATCTGCTCAGGCAAATTGTCCCTGGATTGGCCATCTCCATTCAAAATGCCCTGCTTTTTGAGGAGACAAAAAGAAGGCTGGATGAATTGACCTTTTTGCAAGAAGAGATCAAACAATCAGAGAAAAAATACAGGACAGTCGTTGAAGGCGCCCTGGACGGAGTCTCCGTTATCGGAACAGATTACCAGTTTATTTATGTTAATGAGAAGATGGCCGAGATCCAGGGTTGCAGCCAGGAAGAACTCATCGGGAAGGACTTGAGGGATTTTCTGGATGGAGAGAGCAGGGCGTTATTAATGGATCGACATGCCCGGTGGCAGAGCGGGGTGAAGTTATCACCTCATTTTGAATTAAGAATTATTCGTAAAGATGGAGAGGTTAGGAATGTCGAGATCAGCGCAAGGGCGATAAAAGCTTCCAAAGAAGATGTGAATTTTATTGTCATCAGCAAAGACATTACTGACCGGAAGCGGGCAGAGGAAGCGCTGCGGGAAAGCGAGAGCCGTTTCCGTCTCCTGGTAGAGCATTCGACAGACACCTTCGTCCTCCATGACCTTGAAGGAAGAATCATCGATGTCAATCAACATGCATGTGAAAGTCTTGGGTACACACGGGAGGAATTGTTAAGTCTATCCATCCAGGATATCGACCAGGGTGTTATTCCCGACAATCATGCAGAAACTTGGAAACGAATGGATCCGGGTGAGGCTCATACATTGGAAGGGGTCCATACCCGTAAAGACGGAACAACCTTTCCCGTTGAAATCCGTCTAGGGGTTTTTGAGGCTGGTGGATCCAAACGCGTGTTGGGCCTGGTTCGGGATATCACCGAAAGGAAAAAGATGGAAGACCGGCTGGTCCAGGCTGAGAAGCTCCGGGCCGTGGGAGAAATGGCCAGCGGAGTAGCTCATGATTTTAACAATGCCCTAGCGGTTATCCTTGGAAATACTCAACTCCTGCTTCACACCGCTCACGATGAGGAGTTCAAGGAGACGCTGAAGATCATCGAAAAAGTGGCCAAGGACAGCGCCCAGACTGTTCGCCGGCTTCAAGACTTCACCAAAAAAAGACTCCATCAGGAGCTTTTCAGCCTGGATCTCAACTTGGCTGTTAGAGATTGCATTGAGATTACCAAGCCGAAATGGAAGGACGAAGCCCAAAACAGCGGGATCCCCATCGAAATGGTGACACATCTTGAAGAGATTCCCCCTGTGAAAGGGAACGCCTCTGAATTGAGAGAAGTCATTACAAATATGATCTTCAATTCAATCGAGGCGATGCCTGAAGGAGGGGAGATTGAGATTCGGACTTTTCAAAAAGATGGAGAGGATTGGATCCAAATCTCCGACACCGGGATTGGCATTCATGAAGAAGTGAAAAATAAGATTTTCGAGCCCTTCTTTACGACCAAGCCCTTCAGTAATACGGGCCTTGGATTAAGTATGTCTTATGGAATTATGAGAAGAATGGGGGGGGAGATCGACGTTGAGAGTCAAGTTGGAAAGGGGACGACCTTCACCCTCTCCTTGCCCATTGACTTTGACGCGAAAGAAGAATCGTCCATCCTTCCCGCGCAAGCGGCTAAAAAGAAGATAGGGGCTCGAATTTTAGTGATCGACGATGAGGCATCTGTCCAGAGAGTGCTTTCCCGGATACTGGCCCAAGTTAATCATCAGGTCAATGTCGCCGGGAATGGAGAGGAAGGCCTTCGGCTCTTTCATGAGAATGAGTTTGATGTGGTCCTGACCGATTTGGGAATGCCTGGAATGTCAGGCTGGGATGTCTGCAAAGCCATCAAGAAGGTGAACCCCCAAACCCCGGTAGGGATGATTACAGGCTGGGGAATGGAGGTCAGTAAAGAACAGATGAGAGAGTTCGGTCTCGATTTCTTGATCTCCAAGCCTTTCGATTTCAATCAGATCATAAATAAAGTTGCAGAGACTATGGAATCCAAAAGAATGTGAATGTAGAGAGCTCTGAAAAACACTTTTCGCTCTCTTGATTACAGAGATTCCAAAAAATGATTACATAGATTTCTCTTTGCTTCCACTGCTTTTCTAATCGGTGTAATCGACTCATAATCGCTGTAATCAGAGATTTCAGAGCTTTTCAGGAATCTCGTTATTGACAAATCGGGTTGAATTAGGAATGATACGAGCACTCGAAAGGTAATTATGCCAGAAGACCTGACGCAAGAAAGAAGGGCTCTTGATTTGGGTGGAGAGGTCCCTCCGGTCGAAGCCGGGGAAACCGACGAGGAGACTCTCTTAGCACGGGATTTGATGGGCGCCTTCGTTAAAGCCGTCAAGGCTTTCCGGTTTTATCCAGCCGATAATCCTACCTTGAAGGGTTTTCGTGAACAACTCCTAAAGAAATTCCAGATCTTCCTGAACAAATACCATTCCTTCATCTTTCAGATTGGGGAATATGACTTCTCCTCCCGGGGGAAGACCCTTTATGAAAACCGGGATATTAAAGCGAGTCTTGCTTTTGCCCTGTATAAAGATGGCTTGAGGGAAATCCGGTTCATGAGGGGACTGGAGGAATGGGAAATCGATGGTCTGATCAATATCCTTCGAAGGACTGAAAATATCAATCAGCTCGAAGATGACTGCGTCACACTTCTCTGGGAAAGGGATTTCATTCACATCAGTTATCTGGCCACGGATGAGTTTCTTGAAGAGAGTCCGGTCCCTATTCCGGAAAATATCGACCAGTTCAGAAAAAATCTTGTGTTTAAGCCAATCACCCACGAAGTGGAAGTAGACCCCATCGATCCGGAGACGGACGATGAGTTTGATCTGGATCGAGTTCTGTCGATCATTGGTGAAGAAACCCCTCCTTTCGTGGCGAATCGCAGCGTTTACACTCTCACTTCCGAGGAGATCGAAGGATTACGGAAAGAGGTTGAATCTGAAGTCCATCCGGCCTTTGTCTTCAATATCATTGATATCCTCTTCGATCTCTTGGCCCTTGAAAAAGAACAAGAGCCTTATCAGGACGCCGCCAATCATCTCAACAAGATTTTGGATGCTCTTCTAACCCTCGGCGAGTTTCAAAAGGCCGGCGATCTCTTGAAAAGGGTCTATATCATTCTCAAAACCTATGAGTTGAAGGATTGGCAGGCCGAGATTTTCCGAAAACTGATTGTCGATGCCGGAGGCGATGGTCGAATTGAAAGGATTGGACGGATCCTGGACAGTGAGGATAAACTGCGCCTGGAGGATGTCTCGGACTACCTCGTCCTCCTTCAACGAAACTCCATTACACCCCTGATCAAGGTTCTTGGTGATCTGAAAAACTCAAAAGCAAGAAGAATCATCTGTGATGCCCTCTCCGAGATTGGGAAGAATACCGTCGAACTGTTCACACCCTTCATTGAGGATCGACGCTGGTATCTGGTCCGGAATATCGTCTATATTTTAGGCCGGATTGGAAAAGAGCAGGCCCTCCCTTATATCCAGAAGGCCTTCAATCACGAAGAGACCAGGGTGAGAAGAGAGGTGATTCAGGCCCTGGGATTGATAGGCGGGGGGAAAGCGGTCGGGTTGCTGGTGAAAGGATTGACCGATGAGGATGTTCGGATCCGGGCAACGGCCGTCATCAATCTTGGCAAAGCAGGGAAGAAAGCCGGCCTGATTCCTCTGCTGGAAGTTGTCCAATCAAAAGATTTTCAGAAGAAAGAGCCGGTGGAGATCAAGGCCTTCTTTGATGCGATCGGGTTGATCGGATCGAATGAAGCCATTCCGATTCTTCAGCAGCTGCTGGAGCGAAAGGGGTGGTTCGGTCGTGGAAAGATGGACGAGGTTCGTCTCGGGACGATACAAGCCCTGGCCACGATCGGAACTCCGGAATCAAAGGCGATCCTGGAGGGAGGGAGGAACTCGAAAGACGAATCCCTGCGGGACGCCTGTTCAAGGGCCTTGAAAGGCATTTCCACCAGGGAGTCAACGGTCTAATGCCAGAGATAGAGATTCCCCAAGATCAGGAGCATCTCCCCTCCCAGCTGGGAACGGAATTTATCACCAAGTTCTATCGTCTCCTCAAAGGGGCGGGCCTCTACGACCGGAATAATACCATTATCGACCGCTTGACGCAGGAGTGTCTGCCGGCGGTCAATCCCGTAGTCAAATCGGACGGTCATCTTTTTCTGAAGATTGTCCGGGACAATGTCTACTTCAATAATATCAAAATCCAGATCACGACAGACAAATATGCCATTTTTAAAAGCTTTCTCCAGGAGATGCGGCAGCGATGCATCGGGGAGATGGAATTTATCGAAGAGATCGATGGGGAACAGATCAAGGATTTCGCCTTCCTTCTTTCAAAGCTGGAAGAGCATAATGAGAGCAATTATCTTTACATCGAGAAGCAGTTGGAAAACCGGGGCATCCAGACGATCAGCGTGGGCAAACTGGAATTTTTCAAAGATGAGGAGATCTATGTTGATTCCGAGGATCGGAAACGACATTCGAAAGAAGTGTACTTTAAGTCCATCAGCCTGGTCAAGGAAGTCATGGAAGGCGTCAAGAGCCAGAAGATGCTCAATGTTCGGAAAGCCAAACGCCTCATGCAAAATGCGGTCAATGCCATTGTGGAGGACGAGTCAACGCTTCTGGGACTGGCGAATATCAAGAATTATGATGAATACACGTTTAACCATTCCGTCAATGTGGCCATCTATGCCATCGCCCTGGGGCAGAGGATTGGGATTCCCAAAAAACATCTTTCCCATCTGGGCATGGCGGCCATGTTTCATGATATTGGAAAGGTGAGGATTCCGAAGGAGGTTCTGAACAAAACAGGGAAATTGTCGGCTGAAGAATGGGCGATCATGCGGCTCCATCCTCTCGCCGGGGCCGAGATTGTCATGCGGATGAAGGACTGGGGCGAACTCTCCACAAGGATGATTCATGCCACCTTCGAACACCATCTCAAGTATGATTTAAGCGGATATCCGAGGTTAACCCGGAAAAGGAAGCTCAGTTTATTCGGCAAAATCGTTGCCCTTGCGGATTTTTACGACGCACTGGTAAGACCCAGAGTTTACAACCGGTTTCCTTTCTTATCGGAGAAGATTCTGGGAATCATGCTGGAGCGGAGCGGAAAAGACTTCGACCCTGCACTGGTGAAGGTTTTTATTAATATGATCGGTATTTTCCCTCTGGGAACATTGGTCCTTTTGAACACCAATGAGATGGGCGTTGTCATCCAGATCCAGGAGGATATTGACCTGCTCGAGCGGCCAAAGGTTAACCTCATCTATTACAGCGACGGGGAGTACCAAAGAGGGCAGGTTGTAGACCTGAGAGAGATGGATGAAAAAACCGGAGGTTTCAAACGGACCGTAGTCCGGACCCTCGATCCCAATGAATATAATATAAATGTTGCCGAGTTTATTATCTGATAATCCACCGCAGAAAAAATTCTTTGTAAATCCGAAATTCGAATTTCGAAGCACGAAACAAATCCGAAATTCAAATGTGATGGTTTCGTAAAAAGTCGTCTCACCGGTGAAAACCGGTGTCCAGTGTTTTTGTAATTGTCTGAAATTACTGGATTCCGGCTTTCGCCGGAATGACGATCATTAGGCCTTTTGGACTTTTTGCGAATTCATCAAATGTCCAAATTTCCGAAACCTCACCTATTTTTGGGTTTAGCATTTGGTTTTTGGGTATTTCGAATTTGTTTCGAAATTCGAATTTCGTGCTTCGGATTTCGGGCTTTTGCTCTTTTAGCTTCTTCCCATAGCTCGTCCATTTCTGCGAGGCTGGATTGACGGAGTGATTTTCCCCTTTTTTGAAGCGCCTCTTCGACGTAGTAAAATCGCGACTTGAATTTCTTGACCGTTTTCTCCAAGGCCTTCTCCGGATGGATCCGGAGGAACCGGGCAATATTCACCATGACAAAGAGAAGATCCCCAAGTTCTTCTCCCATTTTTTTCCGGTCGCCCGTCAAAAGAGCTTCCCTGAATTCTTCCAGCTCTTCTTCCAGTTTCTCCAGGACACTGTTGATCTCAGGCCAATCAAAACCCAACCGGGAGACTTCCCGGGTTAGCCGGTACGCCTCTTTCAAAATGTCTTTCATTTGCCTTGGCCGCCTTTTTATGTTAATAAAATATCTTTAAAATAAACAAGTTGCAAATAAATTAAAACAGCAACATATGTGATTTGAGTCTGCAGAAGGAAGGGAACGCCCATGGATTACCGACAGACCCTTAACCTCCCAAAAACCGAATTCCCCATGAAAGCGAACCTGGCGAAGAGAGAGCCAGAGATCCTGAAGGAATGGGAAACTACAGGGATTTACCATAAAATAACCCGGAAATCAAAAGGCAGGGCAAAATATATTCTTCATGATGGTCCTCCTTATGCCAATGGCAACATCCACCTCGGAACGGCGCTGAACAAGATACTGAAGGATTTTATCGTTAAATCGAAATTCATGGGAGGCTTTGACAGCCATTATGTTCCGGGATGGGACTGCCATGGTTTGCCTGTGGAGCATGAAGTGGAGAAGAGCCTCGGGTCAAAGAAGAGGGAACTTTCCGTTGTTGAGATCCGGAAACGATGCCGGGAATATGCAGCCAGGTTTGTCGATATTCAGAGGGGCGAATTCAAGCGGTTGGGTGTCTTTGGCCAGTGGGAAGAGCCCTATTTAACCATGAATTTCGACTACCAGGCAACGATTGTCCGGGAATTTGGAAAATTTCTTCTGGATGGTTCGGTCTACAAAGGAAAGAAGCCGGTCCATTGGTGTCCTACCTGCAAGACTGCTTTGGCTGAGGCTGAAGTGAAGTATGAGAATCACCGCTCTCCTTCCATCTATGTGAAATTCAAAATGGTATCCGCCCCCTCCCCTGCCTACCGGCAGGCAGGCATCCCCTCCCCTGTAGAGGCAATTCATGAATTGCCCCTACGGGAGAGTAAGGGTGGGGGGGATATCGGAAATATATTCCCTTCCCTTAAAGGGAAACCCGTTTATGTCATCATCTGGACCACCACCCCATGGACGATCCCGGCCAACCTGGCCATTGCTCTTCATCCGGATTTTGCTTATGTTGCAGTGGAGGTAAAAGGGGAGGTCTACATCCTGGCAGAAGCCCTTCTGGAAAGCGTCATGGCCAAATTCGGCATTCGGGACTACCGAATTCTTGAGAAGTTTTCCGGGCAGAAACTGGAGGGACTCAAATGTCGGCACCCTTTCCTTGACCGGGATTCGGTTATTGTTCTGGCTTCGTATGTCACGCTGGATTCAGGGACAGGATGCGTTCATACAGCGCCCGGCCATGGCCAGGAAGATTATGAAACCGGAGTGCAATACGGATTGGATATCTACAGCCCGGTAGATGATAACGGCCGGTTTACTCCGGACGTTCCTTTCTTTGCCGGCAAGTTCGTCTTCGAGGCCAACAAGGATGTGAATCAAAAGCTGAGGGATGTAGGCGCTCTTCTGAAAGAGGAGATGATGGAGCATTCCTATCCTCATTGCTGGCGGACCAATGATCCAATTATTTTCCGGGCCACTGAACAATGGTTTATCTCAATGGATAAGAAGGGATTGAGGAAGCAGGCCCTGAAATCGATCAATGAAGTTGTCTGGATTCCACCATGGGGAAGGGACCGCATCTATGGAATGATCGAAAACCGGCCGGACTGGTGCGTCTCCAGGCAGAGGGCCTGGGGAATTCCCATTACGGTCTTCTACTGCTCGGCCTGTCATCAACTCCTGGTCAATCAGACGACCCTCGACCACATTGTCCGGCTTTTTGAAGAAAGAGGCGCGGATGTCTGGTTTGAAGAAGGGGTCGATCGCCTTCTTCCCGAGGGAACCCGATGTTCTCAATGCGGGGGACGGGAGTTCGTCAAGGAAACGGACATTCTCGACGTCTGGTTTGATTCGGGCGTCTCTTATGCGGCCGTTCTGGAGAAAGGGGAAGCGCTTGAATTTCCTGCCAGCCTCTACCTGGAGGGAAGTGACCAGCATCGGGGGTGGTTTCACAGTTCACTCCTAACCTCTGTGGGGACGAGAGGGTGCGCTCCCTACCGGACCGTAATAACCCATGGCTTTTTCGTGGATGGCGAAGGCAAGAAGATGTCCAAATCGGCAGGAAACGTGATCGCTCCGGAAGAGGTCATCAATAAACTGGGAGCAGACGTACTGAGGCTTTGGGTTGCCGGAGAAGATTACAAGGACGACATAAAGATCTCCAACGAAATCCTGAAAAGATTGGGCGATGCTTACTTCAGAATCCGGAACACGTTTCGTTTTCTCCTCGGGAATCTCTATGATTTTAACTCTGAAAAGGACCGGGTACCCTATCCGGAGCTCTTTGAAATTGACCGATGGGCCCTCCATCGACTTCAGATATTGATCTCCAGGGTACGAGAGGCCTATGAACACTTCGAGTTCCATATTGTCTATCACAGCGCCCAAAACTTTTGCGCCGTTGAAATGAGCGCCCTCTATTTTGACATTCTAAAAGACCGGCTCTATACGTTTTCCGCTTCTTCAAAGGGCCGGAGGTCGGCTCAGACGGCGCTGTATGAAATCCTGAACGCCCTGGTTCGCTTGATGGCTCCCATTCTTTCCTTCACATCGGAAGAGGTGTGGAAGTCCCTTCCATCAGAGCGGGATAAGGTTGAGAGCGTTCATCTTGCTTCTTTCCCGGAGGTGAGGAAGGATTATATGGACGAGTCTTTGAATGACCGGTGGGATAAGATCTGGGCGGTTCGGGAAGTCGTGACCAAGGCGTTAGAAGACGCGCGCAAGGAGAAGGTGATCGGGCTCTCCCTCGACGCGCAGGTCCATCTCCATGTCCCTGAAAAGACCTTTGCATTTCTTCAACCTTACCAGGAGGAATTAAAATCGATTTTCATCGTCTCTTCGGTAACCCTTCATCCTTCTTCAGGCGGGGCTAAAGATGAGAAAGAGGAGAGGGCGGAAATTTCGCGCGCCGATGGAAAGAAGTGTGAACGTTGCTGGAATTATGTAATGACCGTTGGGGCGCACCCGGAGCACTCCACGATCTGCCACCGCTGTGTAGAAGCCATTCAGGGATAACCGGCAGAGGGCATAGGGCAGAGGGCAAAGAGCATTACAAGACCCTGGATTCCTGCTTTCGCAGGAATGACAATCTAAGAACCAAGAGTGAGTGTTTCTTCCAAAAAAAAATTTGTTAGATTGGTTTTACTCTATGCCCCATGCTCTATGCCAATTTTAGGAAGGAAACTTGCAAGAGGTTTTTGAACGTTGAAGAAAAAATACTGGATTCTGTTGGTCGTCTGTCTTGGGGTTCTTCTGCTGGACCAGTGGACTAAATACATGGTTCAAGAGAAGCTTCCCCTTTATCAATCAGTGGAGGTGATTAAAGGGTTCTTCGATCTGACTCATGTAAGGAATACGGGCGGCGCTTTTAGTGTGTTTGGAGGGGAAAAAGGAGGAATTGGCTCTTATCTCTTTGTGGCCGTTTCCTTACTTGCTATCGGGGTCATTCTCTTTCTTGTCTTCAAATCGAAAGAGGACGGCGGGTTGCTCACTCTTTCACTCTCTCTGATATTAGGCGGCGCCGTAGGAAACCTGATCGACCGTTTTCGATATGGAGAGGTGATCGATTTTCTCGATTTTCATCTTCACACATTTTATTGGCCGGTATTCAATATCGCGGATTCAGCCATCTCCATCGGGGTTATATTGATGGCGTTCGAACTACTTTTTCGGGACAAACGGGGAAGCACCAAATAACCTTGAGTGTCAGTGTCAAATCAAAAATGGTATCAGTGATCGGTGTCTGTGTCAGTAAGCATAGACTGCAAGACCTTCAGGTTAATTAGTGGTATTTTAGTTTTGCCAATTGTTAATTGCTAACTGCTAATTGCTAATTGATCATTGATCCCTTCCCGAGGTCCCGGGAATTCGGGATTTGTTTAGATATGTATCCTCTCCTCTTTCGACTGGGTGGGTTGACCGTTTATGCCTATGGCTTTTTTCTTGCCCTAGGCTTTATCTTTGGTCTGGTCCTTGCCATATCGAAGGCACAAAAAGAAGGACTTCCTTTCGAGCGAATCATCGATCTCTTCTTCCTCACGGTTTTTTCGGCTATCCTCGGATCGAGGGCCCTGTTTGTCGTGATCAATTTTGATCTCTATCGGGAAAATCCCCTCGACATGTTTAAGTTGTGGGAAGGCGGCCTGGTTTTCTATGGAGGGCTGGTACTCGCGGCAGCCGTCGCCATTCTTTATCTGAAGATTCGCAGGTTACCCATCTGGAAACTGGCTGATTTGTTCTCTCCTCCCATTTCGCTGGGCCTTTTTTTCGGGAGGATTGGATGCTTTTTTGCCGGATGCTGTTACGGTAAAGAGACCTCACTCCCCTGGGGAGTGATCTTTACGGACAGGAATTCATTGGCCCCCCTGAATGTGTTCCTCCATCCTACCCAGCTCTATGATGCGGCCAGTGGGCTGGGAATCTTCTTCTTCCTGATATGGTGGGAAAGGAGAAAGAGTTTTAACGGGCAGGTTTTTTGGCTCTTTCTTCTTCTCTATTCCTGCAGCCGTTTTTTCATCGAGATACTCAGGGGAGATCCGAGAGGGTTCATGTTCAACGGTCTCCTCTCAACATCTCAAGGACTTGGGATTTTCTTGGCGGCCCTATCCCTTTTTATGTTATTGTATTTAAAGAAATATCACAGGAGATAAGGGAGATGGCTATCCTGGAAATTGTCAAATACCCCCATCCCATTTTGGCAAAACGGTGCGAGGAAGTGAGCTCCCTCAACGGAAAGTTGAATAAACTGGTTCAGGAGATGATCGAAACCATGTATGATGCAAGCGGGGTGGGTCTGGCAGCCTGTCAGGTAGGAGTACCTCAGAGAGTCATCGTAGTCGACGTAAGTCCCATGGATTCGGAGCAGAGCCTCTTTGCCATAGTCAATCCCGAGGTGATCCATGAAGAAGGGGAAGTCGAGTCGGAAGAGGGGTGTTTAAGTGTGCCGGACTGTGTCGAAAAAGTGAGCCGGAAGAAGAGAATCCAGGTTAGAGGACTTTCTCCGGAAGGGAATGGGATCGAAGTCACCGGGGAGGGAATTCTGGCCATTGCCCTCCAACATGAGATTGATCACCTCAATGGGGTCCTCATCTTAGATCGAATCAGCCGCTTAAAAAGGGAAATCTACCGGGAAAAACTGAAAAAGGAAAAACGAAAGGAGAAATGAGCTTAAGCGAACCTTTCTGGCGCATCGTCTTCTTCGGCACACCCTCCTTTGCGGTTCCCACGTTAGAGAGACTCTATCAGGGGCCTGATCAAGTCATGGCCGTGGTGACCCAGCCTGATCGGGGGAAGGGACGCGGGCAAAAGGTATTATATTCTCCTGTAAAGGAGGCGGCCCGTCGAAACAGGATACCTTTATTCCAACCGGAAAAGGTGAGGGAAGAAGCTTTCCAGGAGGAGATAAAAAAGATTTCATCGGACCTCTTTGTCGTGGTTGCCTTTGGTCAGCTCTTGCCGAAATCGCTCTTGGGAATTCCTAAGTTTGGCGCAATCAACGTTCATGCATCCTTGTTGCCAAGTTACCGCGGAGCCGCACCCGTTCAGTGGGCGATTCTTAACGATGAGAAGGCGACGGGAGTTACAACGATTATGATGGATGAAGGGATGGATACGGGCGACATTCTTCTCCAGAGGGAGGTGACCATCGGGGAACGGGAGAATGCTGAGACGCTCCATGGTCGTCTATCCTTTGCGGGTGCGGAGTTGCTCTCAGAGACCATCGAGAGAATGAAATCGGGAAGACTTCACCCGGTCAAGCAAAATCACTCTGTTGCCACCTCCGCTCCGGTCCTGAGAAAAGAGGATGGACGCATTGATTGGAAGAAAGACGCAAGGGCTGTCGATTGCCTTGTCCGGGGGCTTTTTCTTTGGCCGGGCGCCTGTACCTATTGGGAAGAAAAATTACTTAAAGTTTTTGGAGGAGAGGGCACCGAGCGGGAGTCCGGGGGAATACCCGGTACGGTGCTATGGGTATGCCCGGAGTTTATCGAAGTGAAATCGGGGAAAGGCTCTTTTCTCATCCGGGAGGTCCAACTGGAAGGTAAGAGAAGAATGAAAGTTAAGGAATTCCTTCTCGGACACCCCATTCCGGTTGGAACAATCCTTAAATGAATTAGTCCGGAGTTCGGAGTTAATATGATTTAGAATTCTCCGAACCACGAACTCATCACTCCGAACTCATGGGTAATAGGAGAGAGTTTTGGAAGTTCGGCCTCAAAAAAGAATCTTTATCGGGTTGCTCGTTGTAACCTGCCTGATTCTCTTCTTATTCATTTTTATCTTCTGGTATGTTCCTATCGTAGGGTTGAAGACCATTCATTCCTCCCTTCCTCTTCTTTTCAGCCTGATCCTTGCCGCCCTCGTTCTCTTGATGTTGCTGGGGGGGCTTCTCCTTATCTTCACGATTCTCAGGGGGAAGGATATCTTTTTATCCCATAAGCTGAGAGGTCTCGTGGCAAAGGTTCTTTTCCCGTTTATGATTTTCATGGGGAAGTTATTGGGAGTGTCGAAAGGGAGGGTTCAACAGTCCTTCATCGAATTGAACAACCATCTTGTACGGTCCAACCGGCACAGGGCCCGGCCAAGCAGGCTTTTGATCCTTCTTCCACATTGTATCCAGGATTTTGACTGCCAGATTAAGATAACGGGGAACATCAAGAACTGTAAGGGCTGCGGGACATGTGAGATCAAGGACCTGGTTGAGCTTTCGGACCAGTACCAGGTGAAGATTGCCGTTGCCACGGGGGGAACCCTGGCCAGGAGAATTATTGTAGAAAACAGACCCGAAGCGATCGTAGCTGTTGCCTGCGAACTTGACCTGACCACAGGAATTCAGGACAGTTACCCCATCCCCGTAATCGGGATTCTGAACGACCGGCCCCATGGGCCCTGCATCAACACAAAGGTAGATATCCAAAAGGTGAGGCAGGCTATCCTCGATCTCCTCGAGGCCTGATCTTAACCCCCCTCTGTCCCCCCCTTATTTTAAGGGGGGATGAAGGGGGGGTAGGAAGAGTTAATGGGCCTGAATTGACAATTCATTTCTTAATGATTATATATCATTACGAATTTGGGTCATTACCTATTGGGAGGCTAAACAAGACAGATGAATCATTTTAGAACCTTTCTTCTGATGTTAGCTCTGATGGTCCTTTTTATCTTAGTCGGGTCGGCCATCGGAGGGAAAAGCGGGGCTGTTTATGCGTTCGTATTTGCCGCCCTGATAAATTTCTTCGCCTACTGGTTCAGTGACAAAATTGTTCTCCGGATGTATAGAGCGAAAGAAGTCACACAAGGTGAAGCTCCGGAACTTTATCAGATGGTTGCGGAACTGACAAACAAGGCCAGCGTTCCAATGCCAAAAGTCTATATCATGGAGAATGATACCCCCAATGCTTTTGCAACTGGAAGAAACCCGGACCACGCAGCCGTTGCTGTAACAACCGGAATTCTGAAGATTCTTTCGAAAGACGAATTAAAAGGGGTGCTCGCTCACGAACTTTCCCATATTCGCCACCGGGATATCCTGATCAGCACTCTCGCGGCGACGATAGCCGGAGCCATCAGCATGCTCGCATCCATAGCCCGGTGGGGAGCGATCTTTGGTGGAGGTCGGTCGGATGATGACGAGGGAGGAGGGGGAAATATCCTATTTGTTCTTCTCTTCTCGATGGTTGCCGCTTTCGCGGCCATGCTCATCCAGATGGCTATTTCCAGGTCGAGGGAGTACTTGGCTGACGAGGGAGGAGCGCACCTCAGCCATCCTCTCTCTCTGGCAAAGGCTTTGGGAAAGCTTGACCTGGCTGTCAAGAGGATCCCCATGGAAGCCAATCCTTCGACTGCTCACATGTTCATTGTCAATCCCTTAAGAGGTGGAGGCGTCCTGTCTCTCTTCAGCACCCATCCTCCGATTGAAGAGCGGATTGCCCGGTTAGAAGAGATGGCAAGGACCGGAAGGTTTTGAGAAAAAAGACACCCAGGGCGATCTGTCTCGACATCCTGAACCGGGTGGAGAAGGCGGATCGTCATCCTGACGATCTCCTCTCCGATTCTTTTAAGCAATACCGGAATTTTACCTCTCTCGATCGAGCCTTTTTGACAGAATTAACCTACGGAACCCTGCGGTGGAGAGGAAAACTCGACTGGATCATCCGCCAGTTTTCAAACCTTCCCGTGGAGAAAATCACAACAGAAATCCTGAATATCCTCCGCCTTGGCCTCTATCAGATTCTTTTTTTATCAAGGACCCCTGTCTCTGCCGCAGTCAATGAATCCGTTGAACTGGCCAAGAAAATCCAGGGGAGGGGAGGGGCCGGTTTCGTCAACGGGGTGCTCCGGTCTATCCTGCGGGAAAAAGAAAGAATCTTCTATCCGGAATTCAAAAAAAATCCTGCTCTTTACATCTCTGTAATTCATTCCCATCCGTTCTGGTTGGTTAATCGATGGATGGATGAGATGGGTGAGAAGTTAACCCTCAAAACATGCATGTTCAATAATCAGATTTCTTCCCTGACATTGCGGACCAATACGCTTAGAATAGACCGGGAGAGACTCATCGCAAAGTTAAAAGAGAAAGGGTTAGAACCGTTACCTACCCGGTATTCAGAAGAGGGCATTTTTTTGAGAGATCCGGTTCCCACATCAGAACTCCCATTTCTTAAAGAGGGGCTCTATGTCATCCAGGACGAAGCCTCTCAGTTAGTGACGCACCTCCTGGACCCGAGACCGGGAGAGCGAATTCTTGATGCTTGTGCGGCGCCGGGGGGCAAGACCACCCATATGGGACAGAGGATGACGAATCAGGGAGAGATCTATGCCCTGGATCTCAACACAGAAAAGTTGAAATGGATTCGAGAAGGATGTAAGCGCTTAGGCATAGAGATTGTAAGAGCCTTTAGAAGAGATGCTATCCGCCCTCTGTCTTTTCGGAAAGGCCTGGAGTTTGACCGGATATTAACCGACGTTCCCTGCTCCGGGTTTGGGACGCTCAGGAAAAACCCGGATCTCAAATGGAAAAAAGAGGGGAAGGATTTAAGGCGGTTGAGTGAGCTTCAGTCTTCCATATTAAAGAATGCGGCACAGTATGTAAAAAAGGGAGGCATTCTGGTGTACAGCACTTGTACGGTCTTCCATGAAGAGAATGAGGAAGTGGCAGAGAGGTTCTTAAGGGAACATCCGGAATTCCATTTGGATCGAATGACGGATATTCTCCCGGAAAACTGCCATCCATTCATCAGGAACGGATATTTCAAGACTTTTCCTCCTGTCGATGAGATGGATGGTTTTTTTGTGGCACGGATGAAGAGAATAGGATGATAAAAAAGAAGATGGGGAGATAAGGGGATGGGTGGTTCGACAGGCTCACCATGATCGGTCTGAGCCGTTCATCCTGAGCTTGTCGAAGGATGATCAGATAGTTGAATTTTTTCGGCAAAGAAATTACGATAACAAAGACGGTTAAATAAGCGACAGCATGAGTGGGGGATACGACTTGCGGTCTTACGGAAGAGAGCGGAGGATGCCTTGAAAAAGATAGCAGCTTCGATTCTGTCTGCGGATTTTAGCCGGATGGGCCAGGAGGTCAAGGCTGTGGAAAAGGCCGGCGTGGATGTGATCCATGTTGATGTGATGGATGGCCATTTTGTTCCGAACATAACCATCGGTCCCATCGTGGTTGAGGGTTTAAGGAAATTAACGACTTTGCCGCTGGATACCCATCTCATGATTGAAGAACCTGACCAGTATATTGAAGCATTTGCCAAAGCGGGGAGCACATGGATCACCATTCATGCTGAGGTATGTCCCCATCCTCTCCGGACCGTCAAGAAAATTCGCGAATTGGGAGTGAGGCCCGGCATCGTGCTCAATCCCCGGACTTCGCTAGAGCCTCTGTACCCCCTCTTTGAAGAGATTGATCTGGTTCTTCTGATGTCTGTCAATCCGGGGTTTGGCGGACAATCCTTCATTCCCTCCACATTGAAAAAAATTGAGAGACTGAAGAAGGTGGTCCATAAGAATGGCTACCCTCTGGAGATAGAGGTGGATGGGGGAATCAAGATAGATAACATCCAAACCGTTGCAAGAGCTGGCGCTGATATCTTCGTCCTCGGGACAGGCATCTTTAAGACAAAGGATTACAAAGAAACCGTCCAAAAATTAAGACAGGCCATTAATAGTTTCTTATGAGTGAAATTGTGTGAAAAAAGGTAACAAAGTTATTGTTAATTATGTGGATCTAAATTCGAAGCTCGAAATCCGAAATTCGAAACAATATCAAATCTCCAAATTTTGAATGTTCGAAACGAATAAAAGGCTTAAGAAATTTGAATCCTGAAGGTTCGGATTTGTTTCGGATTTCGATATTCGGATTTCGGATTTTTGATCCCCGGATTATGAAACTTTTTTGGTTCCGGCTATATGGGTTTTGAGTTATGGACCTCACAAAACAGAAAAATTACCAGCAGGCCTTTGATCTCGCATGCCTTGCCTTGAAAAATATGGATCTACAAGAAAGATCAAGGAAGGCGGGGGCGACCTACCAGGAAGTCCCGGATGGAGAAGAAGTAGTTCTGAGCTTCTTTGGTGAATCCTGCAGGATCCATTTTCCCCGAATGGATTTTTTCACCCCCACAAAAAAGACGGTTTCCTTAGTCAGCCGCGTCATCCTCCTTCATTATCTTATCCATGCGGATGGCAGCCCGCTTTCCGACAAATGGGTCGGATATAAAGACATCCCAGGAGGACTTCTTTATTCAGGGGTATTTGCGAGAAGGGTGACGGAGCCGCTTGCCCGGAAGTTCGGCCACTCGGCCAAACAATTTCAGGAGGTTGGAATCGCTTCCGGAGGAATCCCTGCCGGGGTGGGAGATGCTTCCTTTACGCTTCCTGCTTTGCCCCGTATTCCTCTTCAATATGTCTTTTGGGAAGGAGATGAAGAATTCCCTCCCTCTGCTCAACTCCTTTTTAACGCCTCAGTCGATCACTATCTTCCGTTAGAAGACATGGTTGTGCTCGGGCAGATGGCTACCGGCCGGCTGATCCATCGCTCCACACTCCTGTAGGCCCTTATTTCCCATTCACCTCGGTTCGAGCAAAGTTTCTGACGAATTTGTTAATGGGTGGCAAAAAAAAATGCCAAATCCGTTTTCCTTCTTTTAAGAAAAGAGACACGCAATGGTAGAATGTTAAGCAAATTTAATTACTTATTTTTTTTGGATAGAATGGCATATTTCATGCAGAAAATTCATATAGTCCGTTCAAGGAAGGTAGCGCCATAAGAAGGAAAAGGAGATAAGGCTACGGCAAAAGTGGTATTCAAATTCTTACAGGTTAATGTGACAGATGAAGAGGTCGATCCTTTCGTCAATAGAATCGAAGAGGTCCTGAAGGAGTTTGCAGGAAACGCTTACCATTTCAGATACGAGGTTGACCAATCCTTTGGAGGGGGACTCTTAGGGAATCCAGGAAGTAATCTCAACTTTAACAGGGTCCACAAACATCCAAAATTTGACCTTCCTTAGAAAATAAAGGCTCCTATCCTTTCCCTCTAATTTATCACTCCTTCTTTTCTGAGATCAGCGATACCCTCCTCGGTATAGCCCAATTCTGAGAGGATCTCTCCGGTGTGTTGGCCGAAAGCCGGTGCTTTCTGTCTCCAGGATGCCGGCGTATCGCTGAAATCCCAGGGGAAGCCGGTCATCTTTATGTTTCCCCAGTCCGGATGGGGGACATTAATGAAATAGCTGTTGGCAATAGCCTGCGGATCTTTCGTCACTTCAAGAAGGGTCTGGACCGGCGTGATGATGCAGCCTTCCTTCTCAAGGATTGCACTCCATTCATCCCTGGTTCTGGTTGCAAACTTTTCGTCCAGAATGGCCACCAATTCCCTGGCATTTTGCCCTCTGGATTCAATACTGTTGAATTTCGGGTTGTCCTGCAGCACTACAATTTCGAGGGCCTTGCAGATCTTCGGCCAGTATCGGTCCGGGTCGAGGTGGGCAATGGCAATCCATTTGTCATCCTTACACCGGTAATGATTGTAGACAGGATTGCCGGCAGCTGCCCGGACTTCCCTCGGAAATTCCTTGCCCAGAATGGATGGAGCGGCCAAAACAAAACCAAGCATGGCAATCAAGCTTCCCATCAGGGATGTGTCAACCACCTGCCCCCTGCCTGTTTTCTCACGGGCATAGAGAGCCGCCGTGACCCCCCAGGCGCATATGAGCCCGCCTATCTCATCCCCGATTCCCGGGAGGATCTGTGTCGGGGGTGTTCCGTTTTCGCCGCAGGACATCATGAAGCCGCAACGTGCGATTCCGGTGTAGTCGAAGGAGAGGTCATTCGCATCCGGCCCCTTCCGTCCCCACCCCGAGGACTGGGCATAAATCAACCTTGGATTTCTGGCGAGTAAGGCCTCAGGCCCGATTCCGAGTTTGATAGGAGCCTCAATGCTCATATTATTGAGAAATACGTCGGCAGTGTCGATCAGCTTAAGAAATATATCCATTCCCTTTTTGCTCTTGAGATCCAGCACAAGGCTCCGCTTGTTCCGGTTGCCGTGTTCAAAGTAGTAATTGTTCCCTTTCAACCCGGCCATGGCTCCAATAATCTTCATGAACCCTCTTCCCGGATCTCCGGTTTTGGCTTCGATCTTAATCACGTCGGCTCCCAGGTCGCCCAGCCTCATCCCGGCAACCGGACCCTGCTGAAACATCGTTATCTCCACGACTCGAACTCCATTTAGTGGCCCTGCCATTTTTTCAATTCCTCCTTTTCGATCTATTTCTTTAATGACCCGATGGGATAGGTAAAGGGAACGGTTACGAAGCCCGTTTCGTTTAGCGTCGGACGGTTACGTCAACTTCTTTAGACGAAAGACGTTACCGAGTGACGATACAGGTATCCTTCGACAAGCCTGTCCTGAGCGAACCGTTCACCCTTCGACAAGCTCAGGGCGAACGGAGAGTCGAAGGGCTCAGGACGAACGGTTTTTTCCGATCATGGTGAGTCCCGCGAAGCGCGGGATCGAACCATACCGTGACCGTTTTTATGCGATCCATAGTGTCCCCAGGGAGATCCCCGAATCATCCACCTGAATCCGGGGCATATTCTTTTCGATATCCCAGGGGATAAAATAGGTGAGGTCCTCGACCTCCTTCTGCAAACGAGGGCTGAACCCTCTCAATTGATCTCTGATCTCATTGATCACCCTCATCAGAGCCCGGTCGATTCCGGTCAGATGGTTCATCTCCCTCAGATTCAGCGCTGTTTTCAATTGATCCAGAGCCTCGTCTGAATGAATACCTTCTACTTTCTTCCTCAGGACATAAATATTTCCTTTGTCACGAAAAATGAGAAGAGGGGGATTGATTTGAACAGCAGTCCCGTGGAACCGCAAATCCTGTGTCTTTTTCCCGATCCGCTTCAGGAACCTCCACTTCCTGACAAGAGAAGGAAAGAAATGGGGAGATATTCTTTCGAAGATATAAGCAATTCCTTCGTGACGGAACTCCCTCAGCCTGGTCGGATCGAACCCAAGATCGAGAATGTCAGCTATCTTCAGGTGCCGGGGGGAGGGGGTCCCCTTTTTCTTTATCCAGTTACGTAAGTAAGGCCTTTCATAGAGGGGCAGATCTTCTATGAAAAAAGTAGGTTCTTTTCTCAGATCCTCAGGAAGATTTCTAAGGAGTTGCTTCTCTCCATGGATTTCGACTGCATCATTCTTAACGTTCCACAAGGAGTATGGCTGGATGGGAAGACCCTTGACCCGGTCTGCAAGAGAAATCTGCTCGAGCGATTCACCCCCGGTATACCCAATTAATGTTGTGATCCGTCTGCGGAATCCGAGCAGTTTTACGGCAAGCCGTGTAAACATGAAATGCATGAGGGGGCTCGGCGTTCCTGTGGATAACTCCTTGTCAAAGAGTTGAAGAAGGGCTTTATGGACAGAGCGGAATTCTTCGATGGTCCTCTTGACCATGTCTTCATTATCGTGCATGTCGATGACGGGTCTCTTCTTCTTAAGGAGGAAAAGAATCCTGACCAACTCTTTTTTGAGGGTCTCCGTCTGGACAGACTCCGGCACAAAGACCATGTAATTCTCCAAACCCTCCTCGCCATTGCCGTTGACGTACTCTTTGACGTTCTTCCAGCCGAGATTTCGATAGATCTCGTAGGTTGGCTCCGCGGGAGGAATAATATTATCAAGCAGGCCCAGAGCTTTCTTTTCTCTTACAAACTCCATGAAGGCTTTCAGGATCTTCTGCCCCAGCCCCAGGCCACGGAAGGAAGACAGGACTTCGACATAGACCAGGTAATAGCATGGGAGGTTCCTCCTGAGATAAACCATATTAAGATAGCCGAGAGCTTCCCCTTCTTCCGTGTTAATCTCGAGGGTGTGGAAACGCTGGCGTTCATCTCCGGGCTTGAAGCGCCCGATCGTGGCTCCGTGAGCGGTCATATCAATCAATTGATTGAGACCTTCAAAGGCTTCATAAGGAGAAGTGGCCCCATGCTGTAACGAATGATCTTCGAAGGTAAGATCGATAATAGACAGAGCGTCCTTCAATCCGAGGCCGGTCCGCTCAATTCTTTCCTGAATCTCAGCAAAATGCTCTGAGAACAACATCGGAGGTTCCTCTCCAAGAGATTTCTGAAAAAGTCCAGAAATCTCTGATTCCATCGATTACAAACAGATGACACAGATTAGAATGTATTGAAAATAGAAGAAAATCTATGTAATCATTTTTTTGAATCTATGTAATCAAGAGAGCGAGAAGTAATTTTCCAGAGCTCTCTCCCAAATAAAAAAAGCCATGGGTTGAAACCCATGGCTTTTTATCCCAAAGCTCCATGGGCAGCCTCATCGGTCTGCCCATGCTCTCTTTATGATCGTTTAATCGATCTGGCGGAGGCGAGCAGACCCGTTCTGAAAGCTAAAAAAGTAAAAATAAAAGAAGGGAATCTGCACTCTTTCTCTCAAGACGTACCCTCAATCCAAATTGGTTCCATCATGTAATATTTCCAAAAGAATGTCAATACCCCCTTGTATCAAAAGCATTCCTGATCAACTCTATCTTTTCTCCCGTTGGACCCAGCAGGATAGCAACCACATCGAATCGGGCCTTGGCGTCTTCAATCTTCTTTTCTTTAAGGAAGTTCAAGGCCACTTTGGAAAGTTGATGTTGTTTCGTGGATGTCACAGCCAGTTGCGGAGGTCCGAAAATCATAGAGGTCCGGGTTTTCACTTCGATAAAGACTAACACATCTTTTTCTTTTGCAATAATGTCCACTTCCCCCAATTTGCAAGAGTAGTTTGTCTGGATAACTCGATATCCGTTTTTCTTCAGGAACCGGAGGGCTATTGCCTCGCCCTTCCTGCCGAGTTCTTTCTTTTGCATTAAGAATCCGTGTCTGTGTCAGTGGTCCGTGTCAGGGGCAAAAAGTCTCAATAACTCATTTTTTGTATGCCTCAAACCTCTATCCTCAAACCTTTGATTGACAAATTCTTTTACGCCGCGGAAGGTTTTGCGGTGAAGCTCGCAGACACCGAATGTTTTGATGGCTTCGAGATGCTCTTGAGTTCCATAGCCCTTGTGTTTAGCAAAGTTGTAATGGGGATATTTTCGATGGCACTCCATCATCATCCGGTCCCGGGTGACTTTGGCCACAATCGAGGCTGCGGCAATAGAGTTACTGAGCTGGTCTCCTTTTCGAATGGGTTTCTGAGGGATGGAAAGGGCAAGACCTTGAGGGCCGTCGATGAGGATGAAATCCGGCGAGACAGGGAGTTCCCGGATGGCTAAAACCATGGCCTTCAATGAGGCCTCGAGGATATTGATACGATCGATCTCTTCCTGTGCGATGATTCCGATGCCCACTCCCAAAGCCTTCGAGAGAATGACCCGGTGAAGCTCTTCCCGTTTTCGGGCGGGTATTTTTTTTGAATCGAAGAGCGGTTGTTCAATGCCGGATCTTGGGAGAATGACCGCAGCTGCGACAACGGGTCCAGCAAGAGGACCCCTTCCCACCTCATCGACGCCTGCTATTCTTTGGAAGCCCCGGTTGGTGTATAGCTTCTCAAAATAGTCCATAGGCTGGTCTGGAAGGGAAGGGAAGAGCATAAGACATCAATGCAAAATGTAAATTGCAAAATTAACAATTAACAATGAAAAGAATAAGAAATAGTTTTTTCATTGCAACTTTGCAATGTTAATTTTTCAATTTTCAATGGTCTTTGCCTAAG
>Ga0214473_10000478_pt1 | contig 56588 bp, 48 predicted proteins | sample RVTome_7_FD_203509 | JGI IMG/M metagenome (GOLD analysis project Ga0214473, IMG submission 203509) | Soil microbial communities from uranium-contaminated site in the Upper Colorado River Basin, Wyoming, United States - RVT98D197 | ecosystem: Environmental > Terrestrial > Soil > Contaminated >... | reverse complement strand
AATCGCCACCAGTACCACTTGAGCATGTTGGCGGCCACGTACCCGCCGTAAAGACCCGAGACGATCCATTGCAGGAGCTTGTCCACCGTCTTGGCATCCTTGGCGAACATCCCGAGCAAGATCGATGCGATTACAATGACGATCCCCGTGGCGTAGCTCATGAACCTCACTTCACCATGGCCGGCGCGGGGCCGAAGGTACTTGATGTAAAAGTCGTTCATGATGTACGCCTGTGCGGCGTTGAGCGTGCCGGCGAACGTGCCCAGAAACGCCGCCAGCAGTCCGGCCAGAAGGCAGCCCATGATTCCCACGGGCACAAACTGGTTCATCGCCGCAGGCAGGACCTGCTCGAAATCGATCTTGCCCGCCACCGTCAGGTCGAGCTGTTTGTAGTACAGGATGCCCAGGACGGCAAACCCCGTCACCATCAGGTAGCGGACGGGCATGAGCACGATGGAGACGAAGCCGCTCATCAGGGCCGCCTCACGCGGATTGCGGGTTGCCAGGATCTTTTGCATGTCGTAGTTGGGCGCCGGTCCTGCGGCGCTGGCCATCACTCCCTTGAAGAGCATCAGCATCATGATAATGCTGAACCATGAGAACTGGTCGTCCGTGATCTTGCTCTTGACCTCCTCGATGATGCCGCTCCAGTCCAGGCCCAGTTTCCAGCCGAAGAACGGACTGAGCCACCCATCGGGCACATTCAGGGCATGGCTCGAAAGATTGGACATCGCGATGCCCGCCACCACGATCGCGGAGATGGTCATGATCGCGTACTGAAGTATATCGGCCAGCACGAGGCTGGTCATGCCGCCGAGAACCGTGTAGATGATCGCCGCCAGCGTGAACACGATTCCATAGAGGTGAGGGACGTACTTGGCAGGCACTTCAAACGGCACGTAGGGGGAGACGACCTCCCAGGGAATGAATACCTCCATGAACTTGCCCAGTCCGACAAAGCCGTAGACCATGAATCCCAGGCAGCCGATGATCGCGAAGATCACGACGATGGCATGGGACAATTGCGCGCCGGCCCCCGTGCCGAAGCGGGTGCCGATCCACTGGGCGCCCGTGGTGACGTTCGACCGGCGCAGCCAGGCGGACAGGAAGATCATCAGGAATATCTGGTTGAACGTCGGCCACAGCCACGGCAGCCAGACGCTCTTGAGGCCGTAAACGAACATGATCGTCACCAGCCACATCGTCCCGGAGATGTCGAACATACCCGAGGCGTTCGACAGGCCCAGCAGGTACCAGGGCAGCTCCTTGCCGCCGAGCAGGTACGAGTTCAGGTTCCTCGACGCCCGCCGGCTCAGGAACACCCCGATCAGGCTGACGCTGAGCAGGTAGGCGACGACAATGACGATATCGATCCCGTGCAGTTCCATACGCAGACCCTTAATGACCGTTTCGCCTCATGGTAATACCGGTTTTGCCCCGCCGCGTCAATCGGCACGAATCCAAATGAAACGGGGGAGCGGCTCTTTGAGAACCGCTCCCCCGATGTGTGCGTTGACGGATGGGGTAGGACTTACTGCGATTGTGCAGGCCGGCCGTAGGCGATGTCGTCGATGTAGATCAGGCCGGAGGCGCCGGAGGCGGCCTTGGCTCTGTCACCCAGGCCGATGCTCATCTTCTTGATGCTGTTGGTCTTGACGCCGGCCGAGCTGAACTCGCTCAGGGGAACGCTCCACGGCGTCCAGGCGCCCGTTCCGGCGGCATACGGATCGGCATGGACCACTGTCGCCTTGTGGCCGCCGGTGTCCTCGAGCGTGACGTAGAGCGGATCCGGTACGTTGCCCGCCGGCTGCTCGACGCCCAGAGACACCGACTGCCACTCCCCGGTCACCTTGCCCGCGGTGGCGATATTCGAGAACTCCGCCTGTGTGACCGCTCCGGCGGCATGGCTGGTCACCGCCAGACCGATGTACACATCCGTGCCCATGGTGATCGTCTGCGGGTTCCAGACCATCGGCTTCCAGACCGTGCCCGCGGCGTCCGTCGCGTAGTAGCCGTTGAACTGATCGCCCTTTCGCTCGATCTTGATCCAGGCCGGCGCCCGCACGGCGATTTGCTCCGGCGTCGCGACGGATGTGTCGCTGGTTGCGCCGCCGCCGAGCGTCAGCCGCGCCTGGAAGCGTGCCCCATTCGCCTGGGCATAAGCCACCATGGCCCATGTGGCGCTCGGATCGAGGGTCCCTCGGATCATCACGGCCGCCTTGGCCCAGACATCGGTGTTGTCGAGACGATCGACTCGGGCGATGATCGACCCATCGCCGGAGAGCTGCTTATAGACGAAGCGGCCCTGGTCCGCCGTGCCGAAAATGTCCGTGCCCGTGCCATTCATCAGGATATGGTTCGCCGAGAGTTGCAGGAGACCGATGGGACTGCCTCGGAAGTACAGCGTCAGCGTGTCGGCCCCGTTGGCGGTCCAGTTCTGAGCCGCCGGCCAGGTCCGCTGGGCCTCGGAGAGGGCGATGCTGCTGTTGTCATAGTACAGCGGCATGGATTGCCCGCCGCCGTGGACGATGGTGGTCTCCGAGATCGTCTTGCCGTACTGCGGCCCGCCCGTGGTCCAGATATCGTGTCCCACGGCTGAGCCCGTGCCGTTGCCCGGATTGCCCGTCGGGAAGAACTCGTCCTCCGAGAAGCCGTAGCCATCGATCCACGCCTGAAAGACCCGGTTCGGCGAGTCGTTCGTATAGCTCTCAAAATCATCGATGGCCAGGTACTCGGCCGTGGAGAAGCTCCAGACGGCGCTTTCCCACGCGGCGGGGCTGGCGGCGTCATTGACCTCGACCACCTTCCAGTAGTAGGTCTCGCCGAATTCCAGAGATGAAGGAGCATAGCTCGCCTCGTTCCGCGTGACGGGCGGGGCGATACCATCGGCCACCGCGTTGCTGTCAGTGCTCAGATACACCTGGTGCGAGGCCGCCTCTCGCCCCGCTCGCCAGCTCAGCGTGACATCCGGATTCACGCCCGTGGCTCCGGAGGCCGGGACAGGCTCTCTGGCGTGCGACGGAATATACAGGAACCGCACCTCGCTCAAACCGAACTGCGGCGAGAACCCGCCCCAGTTGCTCTTGGCGGTGAGCCGGACGTACTTGACCGCCACGCCGGCGAAATCCACCGTCGTATTGTGGGCGTAGCCGTCCGCCGCCGGCGCCTGGGCAAACTGGAAATCGCCCAGGCTCGTCCAGTCCGTGCCGTTCGTGGAGTACTCCACGCTGACATCCTTGAACCCGAAGCCGAGGATCAACTCGAAAAACGTATTGTAGTTCCAGACCCACATCTCATCGAGCTTGTAGACCCTGTCAAACTCGTACTGGATCCAGGCGGGCTGGGACGCACCCTTGGCGGTGAGCCACGTGGCCGCATCGGCCGTCGAGTGAAGATCATTCTTATCCAATCCTGAGCCATTGATCGTGTTCTCAGGCCCAAAGGATGGAGCGGCGCTGGAGGCCGAGGCGGTGATCCCCGTCACCGGATATACGACCGGCTCGGCCGTGAAACTCCAGAGCCCCCCTTTGTGCACTGTCACTCCATCGGCTTCCCACTCGTCAATGCGCCAGTAGTAGGTTTGCCCGAACACGAGCAGCTCGGGCGGATCAAATGCAGCTTCGGTCTGCGCCTTGCTGACCAGCACACCCAGAGCGTTCGTCCGGGTGGCGTCATTGACATCGGTGAACACGGTCCCGAAATACACGTCATGCGTCACGGCGATCGTGCTGGCCGTCCAGCTAAGACCTGTATCGATGGGGACATCAACTGCTTTGTCTGCCGGTGTGGGACTGGTAGCCGCTTCGCCGGTGTCGCCGGTCATATAGCGCACTGCGTTGATGAACATCTTCGCACCGTCCGGCTGCAAATCGAAATAGCCGGCGGTTTCCGAGTTTACGCCGCTCGTCTCGCGACTGCCGGTCAGGAACACCAATCGCGCGCCGCCCAGCACGTCCGTTCCGCCTCCACCGGCGTGCGTCACCGTGACGCCGGCCGGCCATTCGGCAATCACCATGGCGCCGGCAGGACCATTGCCCGCCGACGAAACCGTGGCCAGGACCGTACCGTTGGCGTTTGCCGGCTCGGTAACGATCGAGATGCCGCGCATCAGGGCATTCGTGGTGGGATGGTTCATGACGCCGGCATACGGGTTGGTCATGGTGCCGTTGGTCAACGGGATGCCCGCGAAGATGGGGTGCGCCGGCTTATTGACCGTCAGCGTGATGTTCCCGGTGGTGTCCAGGATGGTGTTGCCGGTGGAGAAGCCCGTGCGGTTCTGTCGAATGGCGTAACCTCCCAGAATCATCACGGGGGCGGTAATCTGGTTCCACCTCGTGGCCGCAGCATCCTGATAATTGGCGCTGTTGACCGAACGGCTGATGATCACCAGATCCGCAGCATTGAGCAGGGCCGCGTCGGGAGTGGCCGTCGTGACATAACGCGTCACGGTGAAGCCGTTGGCCTGCAGCAGGTCCGTGTACCCTTTGTCGGTCGCCGTGGTGAAGCCGGCGCCGGCAGCGCCCGCTCCAGGCGTGTTATCGGCCGGATGAAAGGAGACCCAGACGATGTTGGTCGCCGAGGCCGGGATGCTGAGACAGAACCCCAGCGCCAAAACAAGAAAAGCGACTTTCTTGCACATACGATTCTCCTTCAGCAATGGTGGAATATGTGGAATAACCAGACACTTCGCCGTCAGCGAAAAGAAATCAAAAGCTGCACCTCAACCTCACAACCCTCTCTTCCAACCTCAACTCGGCACATCAGAGGCGTGATGCTCGGCCCTGACACCGATATTATGACAGCACCCGCTCGAAAAAGCAAGTCAAAAGAGGGCGACTATCAGGGCAACCATGAGATCGAAGAGCGACGCAGATTCGCGATTTCCCTACTGGGAATCGGAGATTTTCCTGCGTGCCAACGGCAGAACCCGCAGTCATCATCCAGGGTAGTGCTTAATGGATAGACTATCTAGACTGAAGGAGAAGAACGATGAGACGACTTGGCGCACTGATACTGCCGGCGGCAGTGATTGGATTGCTTGCGGCGACCGCAGGATCGGCCGAACAGCCGGGCTACACCTATGCCTATCCGCCGCAGGGTTGGTACTATTACCCGGACTCCCCCGAGCTGATCATCAAGGAGGCCGACACGGTGAGCGATGTCCTGAGCAAGATCGACAGCCCGCAACGAAGGAGCCTGTTGGCCGAACAGTGGCTTCAATTCTCCAGGCAGACCATCGCCAGGAGCCTGGACTTCCGTGAGCAGTGGCTGACTCTCCAACGACAACAAGTGGCGAATCAGCAGGAGGAACAGCAGCTTCGCGTCGAGATGCTGAGAATGGAGGGAGAGATCGAGAAGTTGCGGGCCCAGAACCTGAGACTGCAGAACGAGAACCTCCAACTGCAGTTGCAGTTGAAACAGCAGCCGGGCGGGCAAACCCCGACCCCGGCGCCGCCCGTACAGACTCCGCCTGCAAAGAAGTAGCATCCCGCGCGGACGACACTGCCGGCTACGATCCGCTTACTCCTGCATGAGCGCGGAGGCGGGAACTGCGTCTTCCATTTTGAAGGCCGACGAGGCCTTGCGCAGATCATTCCCCTGCAAGAGGATATCGCGGCTCTTTTCGCCGCGCACCTGAAGGAACGTCTGCGTTCCGGGGACCGCCCGGCAGCCGTGAATGAAAGCGTCCGCGACGTTCTTGAGATCGACGACGGCGCCGTCATGCGGCGCCAGCGTCTGGAAGCCCTCGATCTCCAGGCCCGCGATATTCTCGCAGATCAACGCCGGGCCCTTCTTCGTGTTGATCCGCACATCGTGGAACGCGATGCTCCTAGCATCCGTGCACGAGAAGCCCTTCTCCGCGTCGATGTTGACGTTCGTGAAGGTGACGTTCTCGATGGGCATCTCCTCCAGGCCCAGCATGTATCCGGCGGCGGGCGCGCCCCTGACGATCACGCCGCTGAAGTGCATGTTCCGCAAGGCCGGCGTGCGCTCCGACACCGGCTCCGGCGGCGCCTTCTCGTAGAACATGTTCAGATCGAACGGGGTCCTCGTGATGTTGCTCATCACGACATTGCTGACGCGGATGTCCTCGACCGCGCCGCCGCGGCCGCGAGTGGTCTTGATGCGAATCCCGCGCTCCGTCCCATCGAAGATGCAATTGCTGATGACGACCTTTCGGACGCCGCCGGACATTTCGCTGCCGATGACTACCCCGCCGTGACCGTCCAGCATCGTGCAGTTGGTGACGGTGATGTTCTCGCAGGGCCGCCCGACGCGCCGGCCGTCCGCGTCCCGGCCGGACTTGATCGTGATGCAGTCGTCGCCCACGCTGATGTGGCAATCGGAGATGTGCACGTTCCGGCAGGAATCCGGATTGATCCCGTCGGTGTTCGGCGAGTCGTCCGGGTTCTTGATCGAAATGCCCGTGACGGTCACGTTATCACAGTACACCGGATTGATCGTCCAGAACGGCGGGTTCTGCAAGGACACGCCCTCGATCCGCACGTTGCGGCACTCGAACGGCTGAATCATCGGCGGGCGCAGGAAGTTGCCCATCTGTTCCCACCTGCCTTTCGTGGGCGAATCCGGGTTCTTCTCCACAAACATCTTCGCCCACTTGGAGGGCTCGGCTTTCTTGTTCGCCGCCTCGGCTCTGGCCTTGCGCATGAAGTCCCACCAGGCCTTGCCCTGCCCGTCGATGAGTCCCCGCCCGACAATGGCAATATTCTCCGCGCGGTACGCATAGATGCACGGCGAGAAATTCACACACTCGATCCCCTCCCATCGCGACTTGACCATAGGCAGGTAGTCCTCGAAGTCCTCACTGAACTTGAGCACCGCCCCGGCGTCCAGGTACAGCGTCATATTGCTCTTAAGCTGAATCGCTCCCGTCAAATACCGCCCAGCCGGAAAGTAGACCGTGCCGCCGCCAGCCGAAGCGGCCGCATCGATAGCTTTGCGAATCGCCTCCGTATCCTTCCCCTGCCCGCTCCCCGCCGCCCCATACTCCCTGACATCATAAAACACCCCCTTCCGCTCCGCCCCCACGCACCCAGCGCTCCCCGCCAGCACAACAACCGCCGCCAACAGCCCCGACACGCGCGAATGTCCAGCCTTCATACCTCAATTCTCCTTACTCCGGATCTCACACGGCCCACGCCTCGAACGAGAATGGATTCAAGATTCCATAGTTCCACCATTCCAGCACTTCACGTCCCGGACGCTCCGGGTGGCAGCGGCAAGCGGAGCCTGCGCAGCTTGCCGATGGTCTCTCCGGGCCACCCGTCATCACTGGAGAATAGAGTATAGCCGCAGATCATGCCCCCCGCCAGTGTCAGGCCCGCACGTTTGTAGTGTGCCCGTAAGGGCATATGAACCCTGGGAATAAAAGAGAACGCCTCACGGCGTCACTACGAACCACGCCGCCCCATTCCGCACTCCGAACCCCCCATTCCGCATTCGAACCGCCCCTCCTGCCCGCCCAGCCTTCGTTCCCTCGAAATCTGGCAACGCCACCCTCGATTCAGAACCGAAACAAGGAAGCTGTCCCCCGAATTCCTATGAGTCACAGGGCCATCCCCCGCCATCTAAACCATCGTCCTTTCTCCTATTGCTGCACAGCCAGGCCCATGCCATCCAACAGCCGCAACTGTCCACTGCCTACAGGATACCGCGCCAACAGCGTGTTTGCCAGACACAATACAAGACACGGCTGCACAGAGAAATATGGCCCAGACAAACCTAAAAGAAGTACCGCGTACCTTCAGTTCCGCCAATCCGGTTTACCCTTGGCGAAATGTTTCAGTGTGAACCTCTCGTCTATTTCCGTGGTCCAGCCCCTCCAAACCTAAAACTAGTTAATTAAAGATGTGACCCCATGCTCTCCCTAGATGTCCCCGGAATTCGCAGTCTTCCCCGGAGAGAGTCATGCTGTCCATTCCTCGTAAACGCGTGCAAGTTCCTTCGTGAAAAAGGCTATATCGTCCTTCTCCTTCTGGACGCCGCTTTTCTTGGCGAATTTGAACAGACCCTTGGCAGGCATATTGGTGTCTTCTCGGATGACAAGCACGACCAGCAAGGGACGCCCCGCTTGCATTTCATGAACGGCGATTTCCTCCAGAATCTTGACCAACGCATCGAGGTCGGGAAGATAGTTGACATCAATGCCTGCTGCTCGACCAAGGGCTGCATAGGTAATCAGGCTGCGCTCTCTCGCAACTGCAACCAGTTTGTCGTATACGACTTGATTCATCTGCGAAATGCCTCCCTCAGAAGGGTCTCATAAGTATTAGAATTCAGGGTAGTAAGGGTAACTGCAGGGAGACTTCTAGGGAAGTCTGCGTTTGCTATCGAAGTCCGCAGACGGAAATCGCGCAAGCGCCTTTGTTATCGCGGACGCCTGCTCTGTGAGATCACACGCCTCGCGCAGTTTCGCCATTGCCTGATCAGCAATGCGCCGTTGCTCTTTCTTGTCCTCAGGGAACAAGATTCGGGTGCTCTTGATTGCCGGATAATCCAAAGCTAGCCTTGAAGAACCAGTTACGGCCCTATCGAATTGTGGTCGGCATACGTCTGAATTTAGGAAGACACACAGGTACTCTGGAAGTATTTCATCGCTCACTTGGATCTTGACAGAATGCTGGTTGATATTTGCCGACCCAAACCTCTTCGGGACTACCGCAGCAATTCCATAGGTCCCCGTAATTGTGAGCACCAAGTCTCCTTCGCTCAGTTGGGATCTTCGGAGGAGCACTGAATGGGTTTTGGTGTCGATGCACACGTCCTCCTCATCCCAGACCAGGCGATAAGGACGCACATTCTGAACGCGAATGAACTTTGGTCCCTCGTCTGGATAAGACGCCCCGCGCGGGGTCGCTCCCCCTGCGATCTTTGTACGGAGCAGAGCGCTCAATGGCTTGAGTCTCCAGCCCATCGTCTCGGCGACCTCGTCCAAGAGACTCATAGTCGAAAAGTACCGGGGATCAAAGAAATGTGCGTCCAGCCGTAGAGTGGGATTTCCTGTTCTCAAGTCTCCAACCGTGAAAATGGTCGACGATGATTTATCTTTGAGCCGACCATGCTCCTCGTAGAACTGAAAGGCATCCAAGATGGCAGGGAGTTCATTCAACAGTGGCCGTTCCTTTCCACTGTCGCTGTGGCCGACGTTTCCACAGATTGCCATGAAAACATCGGGCTGATGCTCGGGCGGATCGATCTTCTTCTGGAGGTAAAGAACCGAAGTCCTCACCGACCCTTGGGCCTTGACGAAGGCGTTCCGTGGGAGAGAAATAACGGCTCTCAGAAGGAACTTGTCCAGTAGGTACTTGCGAAACGGTTTTGAGGTGAGCGTATTCAGAACACTCTCGTCCATCACCGTGATTAGCTTCCCGTCGTCACCCAGCAAATCCCAATACCGTTCCAAGAACATCACTGAAGATCGCAAGGACCTGCGCGGCTTGCCAGACTCATCAACTGCCAGTGAGTAGTCGCGAAGGACCGATAGTTCGTTGGGTTTCTTTCGCTCATATGTCATCGAGAATGGCGGATTTGTCAGAATGCAGGAAAACCTCTTTGCTCCCAACTCGGAACGCAGCTCTTCAGTCTCCAGCTTGGTCTGAAGTGGCAAGCCTGGTTCAGTCCGTAGCTGCTTGTCTAAGGCATCAGCAAAATAGATGCGACTTCCGCCGTCTTTGTGGAGGAGCATGTTCAGCCTAGCGATTCGAGCCATCTGTGGGTCCTTGCCCGCATCTATACCCCAAAGGTTCTCCCTACGAAGCCTACGGAGGAGCGTTGAACGCTCACGCTGGGACAGGGCTCGGTTTTCCGTGATCTTCGTGCTCATCTCCGCCATCGCTTCTATTAAGAATCCGCCCGTGCCGCAGCATCCGTCCAACACAAAATCCATGAACTGGGTCGTGGCCTTCAGTCTTGCCATTCTTACCATGAACTTGACGACAGTGCGCGGCGTAAAAAACTGGCCAAGGGCTTCACCTCGCATGGTTGCCGTTAGGAATGTCTCAAAGAGGCGGCCATTCAAGTCTTCATCGACCGCATAAAGGTCAAGGTGCTGCAGATATACGACCGCGTCCTTGATCGTGGCGGGAGCAAGCCTGATACCCTCGCCTTCTTCAAATATTCTCTTCTTGTCGCCTTTCGCGATCTGTGCTTCCAGATTCTTGGTGAGCTGCGCAAATAGAATGGAGTCGATCGGATTGTCAGCGTTATCCTCCATTTGCTCAATCCAGTGTGTCGAAAATCCGACGAGCTCTGCGGGGACTACACCGCTTGCCAGGTCATGTCCACGTGCGATTAAGTGCTCGCGTAACCGCCTGTCTTCATCGATCTTTACGTACATGATCTTCGCGAATTCGTAGAAGGCTGAGGCGGGGCTCCGTTTCTCTGCCTTCCACAACGCGCGGTGGCATGCTTCAAAAATAGCCGGCAATTCGATGGGCGAGACTCTGCGAAACTCAAAGTCAATTGGGACCTCCCCCTCCGATGAAACGGCAGCCAGAACTTCACGCGACAGCATCTCTTTCAGTCGGGTGAATAGGATATTATTATCCTGAAAGTCGGCAAATTCCAGTGTAAGGAGGGTCATGTCACTGTCATAATGCTTCACAACGAGTCTACGCCCGTTGACGCCGACACAATACTGGTCTGGTTTGGGCAGGGCCATCCTTCTTCGAATCACAGACGCGTAGAGTTGCGCCTCATCAACACCAGTTTCCGCCGACTCGTCTGGATGCTTGGCGTCAACTACAAGGACCGCCTTTCTCTTTGCCTTTGCCGAATAGGCCAGATAATCGGGAACATAGGCTTTCTTGTGATGTCCCTTCCCGATCACAGCGGACGGAATGGTTGCCTTCGTCTCCAAGTAATCGGCACCATAGCCGAGCTCTGCAAGAAGAGGAAGCACGAAAAATTGCTCAACGTCGCTTTCGTTCTTCAAGCTAGCGAGTGAGCAGAACTTATTCTTCCCACGGTTTGTCGACATTTCGCACCCTACTCTTTCCATTTCCTCTGCGAAAATCCGATCCCATGAGTCGCGCGTATGTCAGCGACCTCTGCTGCGTGTCCTTGATCCACATACCCACCGACTCGCGTCTGATCCTGCGACAAGCTACCAAGAACTGGCCCCGCCACAGTGACGGGCCCGCGTATCGGCGGTTCAACCGCTGGAATGTACCACAGTGAGGCCACCTCGACAAAACAAAAAAGTGCGTGGGTGATATTCCGGCGGCCGAAGGGAACCCCTTAGGGCTACCTGGCCCGCCTTTGAGTTCCGGGGACGCCATGGGGGGTTCCGGGGACACAATACTAATTTCCGGAGCGGGGTGAGGGCGCCGAGGGGGCCGTGTCTTCATTATTCATTATTCGGGAGCGGCGTACGGCTCGTGGCACAACCGCCGCCACGGGCAAAGCGGGCACCTGTTCCAGGGACGCGGCTCATCCTCCGTGTCGGGGCAACGCCATCGGCAAGCTCCGAGGACTCCGCTTGCCGCTGCCACCCGGCATAAGTCGTGACCGTATAAGAGCTTACATCCCCCTTCTGCTTATGCGCAAGAACTCAGGGCCGTAAGTCCCAGAGCTACAAGCGGGGGGTCAAGCGGGGGGAATTCCGGGGACAGCATAGAATGGCGGTCCGTTAAGCGGACAGCCATGTATAGAATCTTCGTTTCTGACCCGAAAATGGCGTTCGGGGTGGCGAGAATCACCTTAACGGACCGCCATTCGGGACAGCATACTTTATTGGAGGACAGCAGCGCGGCGGGGCGTGGCGGGCCCGTAAGGGAGAAGTGATAAGCGAGAAGTGACAAGTGATAGGGGAGCAAGGACTCGGTTGTCGGCTTTTTGAACCTGTGTGCTATGGCAGAAGGCCGTTTTCGCATGGTTCGCGTGCTTCGCGGTTGGAAAGCAGTTCGCGGTTCTCGGTTGTCGGTTCTCGGTCGGTGGTTCCTTCTTTGCGGTCTTCGCGCCTTGGCGAGAGATAACGCACATCCCGGCCGGAAGGTCGGAGATTGCCGCGCTGCGCTCGCAATGACAGAGTCGGAATCAGCGTTCATCCACGTTCATCGGCGGTGTCATTTCTCCGTGTCCTCTGTGTCTCCGTGGTAAATGCGAAGAGGGTTTTTGAGGAGAGGTTGGAAGTCTTTTCAGCATTTAACAGAACTTCCTGCAACAATCCGGCTCGGTGAGCGTCTCAGTATATGGCCCTATGACCACTATGACCAGATATCAAATCAAAGATCAAACATCAAAAATCAAACGTCAGAAATCGAAAATCATAGATCATAAATCGTAGATCCCAGCAGGCCTGGGAGTGCGGAATACGGAATGCGGAGTGCGGAATGAAGGCGCGGCGAGTGGCGAGGTGCACCTCCGATGACAAGGATGCGCCGTTTGCGAAACAAAGCCAATTTGGTGGGCCGGGGACCGACGATTGCGGATTGGGGATTGTGGAATGCGGATTAGAGAATCATGCAAAACAAACCCAATTTGCCCCGGGGCCGGCCGGGATACGGGGGCCACGCGGCGGATTGTGTGAAACAAAGCCAAACTTGGGCGGAATGGGGTACTTGGGGGAGGGGACATCGCGTGCAGGGTGGTTCGGCGACGCGGCGGAATCTGCGAAACAAAGCCAATTTGGCGGGCGGGGCCCTGGCAATGCGGAATGCGGAATGAGAGGCAGGGGTCGGGGATCAGGGACCAAGCGGTGGCGCCGTTCGGCGGAGGGCGGATGGATGAGTTTGCGAAACAAAGCCAATTGCCAGGGACGGGGCCCCGGACAACAGGTTGGGGGCGAGCGGGGACGCTCACCCTACTTTGCGAAACAAAGCCAATTTGCCGGGGACCAGCCGCCGGGTCAGGGGAGCCACACGGCAGATCGCGAAACAAAGCCAATTTCGACAATCCAGCAGTCACAGGCGGAGGGTCAGGCCTGCGAAACAAAGCCAATGTGCCGGGGGGCGGAGTAACTGTAACCACTGATGCGGAAAAGAGTTATGAGCGAACCGCATCGGTCCTGTCTGGAGAGAAACAAAGCCAATTTGGGGCGTGGGCCTGTCTGCCCGGCCTGTGCGGCGGGGCGGAGGATGCCACGGGGCTGTCGCGGGGAGGAATTCGGCGAGGGATGCATTGACAACCCCTGCGGAGTGGTTACCATGGGTGGATGAGAACGTAAGCTCTGTCATCATTTATCTAAAGTACGGGAGGTACAAGACAATGAGAGCTGTATGTGTAGGTATGTTGCTGATGGCGATGGTTGTGGCGGGTTGTGCGTCGAGCAGCGGGGAGAGCTATGCCGCGGTGGGCTATGACTTCGCGAGCCTCGACAAAGTGGCGATCGTCGAGGTTACCGGCCGCGTCTATGGCGAAGGCGCCAAAAACCAGATCTCCAACATGTTCGTGATGGAGCTGATGAAAAAGGGCTACACCGTCGTCGAGCGCTCCCAGGTGAAGGCCCTCCTGAAGGAGCAGGAGTTCCAGGCGTCGGACGTCACCAGCGACCAGGGCGCCGCCAAAGTGGGCCAGGTCCTGAACGTGCCGGCCGTCATGACGATCGACATCCCCAAGTACGGCAATGAGAAGATGAGCATGTCGGCCAAGCTGATCGACGTGGAGACGGCCGCCATCCTGTGGATCGGCAGCGGCGACGGCAGCACCGGCAAGACGGCCGCCACGGTCCTCGGGGCCATAGGAGGCGCAGCGTTGGGCGCAGCCCTTGGCGGTGGCGATACCAGCGACAGGGTGGTCGGCGGTGTGATCGGCGGCGTGGTCGGCGGCGTGGCCGGCAACATGCTGTCGCCCGACCAGGTGAAGGTGGTCCGAAAGGTCGTCACTAAGGTCGCCGAAAGCCTGCCCCCGAGAGTCGCTCAGGCCCAGACGAAGAAGTAAGCGCAACGCGCGGACCGAGCAACATACGCAAGCAAAGGTCAAGGCTGAGAGTCGCCGCGATTCTCAGCCTTCTCCGTCACACGGCAGCGTTTTGCTCGCCGGGGCAGAAGGGCAGCGGCTCTGTGAATTGCATCGTGACCCGCCGCAGGGCGTGATTGACGCCATCGACCCGGCAGACCTGGCCCGAGCGGATGAAATCCACCACGTCGAACGAGTCATCCGGGCCGTACTGCGGGACGCTGAACCGGGCCGTCAGGCGCTGGCCGGGATGGGGGCAGCGGTCATCCGCGTAACAGGTGAAGGCGGCCGCCTGGCTCGAGACATCCGCCATCTGCCCCTGCGACAGCTCGTCCTGGAAGTCTTCGGCGAACCAGACCGGCCACTGATAGCTCAGCCGTTGCTCCGTTCTTCGTTCACTCGTCGTAGTCATGTCATGGCCTCTCGATACTCACACGGACTTCTATCACATCGAGAGACACATCGGCCGGTTCTCGACTCGACTTGACCAACGGCGGGAGATTGTGGACCGGAATGTGTACTGGTGCAGTCCATTTGTAGGGTGTGCATCGCACACCAATAGCTCGGATTGGGAAGGTGTGCGGTGCACACCCTACGAATTCTGAGGCTTGAGGAAGACATGCGGCGGAATCACGTGCCCAAGCGCTGCACGAGATCTGCGAAGAGGCGGCCGCGCTGCTGGTAGTTCTCGAACATATCGTAGCTGGCGCAGGCCGGACTTAGCAGTATGACGTCCCCGGGCACGGCGAGCCGATTGGCGAGCTCGACCGCTTCCGCCAGCGAGCCGGCAAATTGCACATCGACGCGACGATTGTTCTCGGACGCAGCATGGATGGCGTCGGCGATCTGCCCGGCGGTCTGCCCGATCAGGATGGCCGCCTTCGCGCTGCCGGCGATCCTTCTTCCCAACTCGTCGAACGGCGTGTGCTTGTCGTACCCGCCGGCGATGAGGACTTTCGGACACTCGAAGGCGGCCAGGGCGACCATCGTGCCTTCGGGCGTGGTGGCTTTGGAGTCGTTGTACCAGCGGACGCCGTTCCTGTTGCCGACCAGTTCGAGGCGGTGTGGCAGAGCCTTGAATTCGGCAAGGCAATCGCGAATGGACTGGTCGGTGGCTCCGAAGCGCTTGGCGATCGTCATCGCGGCGGCGAGATTCGAGCGGTTGGCCCGGCCGGGCAGAGCATAGGCAGCCTGAACCTCGGCGCTTACGTCGTCGGCACAGAATTGCAGGCAGGTCCGGCCCGGCTGCTTCCGATACTTGCGGAACCACGCGCGGGCGACCTCGTCCTCGGCATTGAAGATGGAGATCGCCGGGCTCGCCGCATCGAGGGTCTGGAATCTGAACAGGCCCTCCTTCGCGGCGCAGTAGGCCTCGAACGTGCCGTAGCGGTCCAGGTGATTCGGCGTGAGGTTCGTCAGAAGCGCGACCTTCGGCGCTTTTCGGACCTCCATCAACTGCTCGATCTGGAAGCTCGATATCTCCAGCACAACCAGATCGCGGGGCGTGATCCGATCGAGAATGGTCAGGAGTGGTCGGTCGCCGATATTGCCGCTGAGCCAAACCTTCTCATAAGTGCCCTGTGATGCCTGCGGTCTCGCCCTGTCCAGCAGATGGGCTGTCAGCGTCGTTGTGGTGCTCTTGCCGTTGGCGCCGGTGATTCCGATAATCGGCGCGGGACAGGACTGAAAGAACAAGCCGATTTGCGAGGTCACGATCCTGCCATTCCGGCGGGCAATCTGGAGAAACTCGTTGTCCGGCGGAACTGCCGGATTGGCGACGATCATATCGGCGGTCGCAAAGTCCTCCGCGTCATGCCGGCCGAGATGAAACTCGATGCCCGCCAGATCGGACACCTGCCCAATAGAATCGCGCAACTGCTCCTGCGTCGCCTTATCCGTAACGACCACGCGCGCCCCGGCGTTCGCCGCGTATCGCACGGCATCCACCCCGCCGCCGAAGCGCCCCAGCCCCATCACCAGCACTTTCTTACCAGCCAACGTCACGCTCATACCGTCACTACCCTTGTAGGGTGTGCATCGCACACCTTTCCAACGCCAGGTTTTTGGTGTGCGGTGCACACCCTACTGCTCCGCCCACTCTAATTTGGTAATCGGCAAGCCTGGGGTACGGTCTGTTTGGAGTTCCGCGTTTACGCGGTCTCAAGTAGAGCATCTACAGTGCGCCGTGGGTCGCTCATGTAGGGTGTGCACCGCACACCAACAATCTATTCTCCAAATGTACTACCGTCCCGAAGCCAATCCGGGACCACGCCTGGCAGCCTGGCACAGTTGCACATCCAATCCTGTCGATAATACCCCTGCTCAACCCATCACAAGAAACTCGAATGCGGCCACTCATGTGGGCACCGGACGAGCCCATGCTTAACGGGATTATAATGGATGTAGTTCACGTGATGGCTGAAATCCTCTTCATCCCGGATTCCATGCTCCCAGAACCGCTTCTGCCATACGCCGCATTCGTGGTGCTCGGCCCGGGCCACCGAAACCGCCACTTCGCGTCCGCCAGCAGCAAGCCACAACTTGGTGAATTTGCTCTTGATGCGACCCCAACGCTTTGAGAAATCGGAATCCTCATCGGGTAGCTTCCATATACAGTGTAGGTGCTCAGGCAGAAGGACGGTCGCCACCAACTCAAAGCGATGCTTATTCTGTTCGCACAGGATCGCCTCCCGCAGGCACCGGCGGGCCTCGTCGGATCGGAACAACGGCCGACGATGATGCGTCACGAGCGTGAAGAAGAACGTACCTCCCGGCTGGAACAAACGTCGATAACTCGGCATTAGGTCACCCGAATTGCAATCAACTCCTTTCCATGCATGAAGATGGTGTGCGGTGCACACCCTACGCTTTGGTGCCTCGGTAGATCGAGGCTACGCCAAATGTTAATGGGATCACCGACACCTCGTGGAAACCCGCCTGCTGCATGAGGCGACAGAATTCCGCCGGCTGCCGGAAGCCTTCGATGGACTCGTTGAGGTATCGGTATGCATGCCTGTCCCCCGAGACCAGCGCACCGATACATGGCACGGCGAGCCGCAGGTATCGCAGGTAGAACCACCTCATCACGGGGCATGCCGGCAGGGAGAATTCCAGGATCAGGGCGGTCCCGCCAGGCTTGAGAACACGATGAATCTCGCGAAGGGTCGCGGAGGCGTCGGCGGTGTTGCGAATCCCGAACGCCATCGTCGCCACATCGAACGTCCCATCCGCAAACGGCATCTTCGACGCATCGGCGCACAGGAGCCTTGCACGATCGATGAGCCCGCGTTTGCGGAGTTTCTCCCGGCAGGTCGCCAGCATGTTCTCGGAGATATCGAGCCCCGTGGCCTCCGCGACATTGGGACGCTCGCGGAACAGGGTAATCAGCATGTCGCCCGTTCCCGTCGCCAGGTCGAGAACTTTGAGGTCGCGGCTCGCGTCGAGCTGCCGGACCGCTTTGCGGCGCCAGGAAAAATCCCGCCCCAGGGACAGAAGATGGTTCAGGAGATCGTACGTTGGCGCGATGCGGTCGAACATCCGCCCGACCGACGGCTCAGCAAGGCGTGCGGCCTCGCGTGTGGTGGGAACGTCCTTGCGCATGCAACATCCTGAGCGAACCGCGGATGACCCTTGAACTCACAGGGGGATAATCCAGGCCCGGATTATCCGAGCTTCGACTCCATCGCCTTGGCCAGGTCCATCTTCGCATCGATCACTGCCTGCTCGATGCACTTTTTCCAGTCGTCGCCGAACTCGTCCTTGTACTTCGGCCTTTCGTAGGCGTAGATGATCGAGCGGGACGCGTTGATCAGGGCGCCCATGCCATCGGGCTTGCAGAACCGGATGCAATCCACGGCCTCCGCCCCCTGGGCCCCGTAACCGGGCACGAGGAACCAGGTCTTGTCGTATTTCGTCCGCAGCGAGGTGCTCGCCTCAGGAGCCGTGCCTCCGACGACCATCCCGATGTCACTGTAGCCTCGCTCACCGGTGTGCTCCGGCCGGCTGCCGATTCTGCCGACGATCTCCGCCATTTTCTCATAGAGCGTCTGGCCGTCTTCGCCCTTGAAGTCCTGCAGCTCCGCCGCCGAGGGATTGCTCGTTCGCACGAGTACGAACAGGCCCTTGCCCTCTTCGGCTGCCATCTTGGCAAACGGCTCGATCCCATCGACGCCGGCGTAGCCGTTGACCGTGATCGCGTCGGGGGCCAGCACGTCCTCCATGCCGGTCAACTCGGAGTTCTGCAGATGGGCGGCCGCGTACATTTCCGCCGTGTGCCCGATATCGCCGCGCTTGACGTCGCCGATGATCTCCAGCCCCAGGTCATCGGCCTCGCTGATCAGGGCGTAATACGATTCCAGGCCCTCCCAGAGATACTTCTCGAAGAAGGCGATATTGATTTTGACGGCGGGCACCATCGGCGCGACGACCCGCATGACCTGCGTGCAGAAATCAAAGATAGCATCCACGGCCGCGGCGGCGTCGTACTCGTCGTTCATCTGGCGATGCGCCCGGATGGCCGCAGGCAGCCGGCCGTAAATGGGGTCCAACCCGATCACCAGCGACGTCTTCTTCGATTCCACGGCTGCGCACAGCCGATCTGAAAAATGGCTCGCCATAACCAACAGTCCTTCCTTTCGTTACCTCCGTTAACAATTCGACGGCACGAGCTTACGACAATCTGTCCGTGCCGCCAACGATTCTTGCCGCTTTCAAGTACGGCAACAAAACTCTTTCGATCAACCGTTCCAACCACTATAATCGCGTTCGCCGTACTGGGCAAGATAGATTTCGGTCGGCGGCGCGGTTTCCGGAAAAGTAATTTGCCGCCAGAGGCAGGTATTGGAAAAGCGGAAGAAATCCAGGCGCAGAAAACTCCTTATCTGGCTGGCCGCCGATCTGGCCGTAGCGGCGGTGGTCGTCAGCCTGCTCGTGTACAGGCCATCCCGGTATCATCCAGTGGCGCCTGCCCCCAACTCCGACGGCGAAACCGTCCATCCCTATCTGCATCGGGACCTGGCCTCCGCGTTCTACAACAACGCCCAGAAGCAGCGTCCCTTCGAAATGACGGTGCTCGACCAGAGCCTCACCGAAGCGATCGCCGACAGGAAGTGGCAGTCCGAAGGCGTTTTGCTCTCGGCGCCCCAGGTGCTCTTCGTCCCCGGCCGCGTCGTCCTGATGGGGATGGCCGACGTCGAAGGGGCGGGGTTTGTCGTGACCATCGAGCTGGCGCCCCAGATGAACGAACAGGGATACCTTGATCTGGCCGTCGATAAGGTCAAGGTCGGGGCCATGAACGTCACCCCACTGGCCAGGATGATGGCGAGGAAGATGTACCAGGAACAGGTCGACACGGGCGGCATCGACATGGACAACCTGGGCACGAAGATCGTGGCGTCCCTGCTGACCGGCCAGCCGTTCGAGCCGCTCGTCGAGGTGGACGACAAGTGGGTCCGCCTGAAAGGCTTCGACATCACCCAGGGCAAGCTCACCGCCCAGTTCATCCCCGCCAAGCCGCACAGGTGACAATCCGCTCAGCGACTCGACAGGACCATTTGACGTGTCCTGAGCACCGTGCCAGGATCGACCTCGTAAGGCAGGACCCCTGTCCCGATACAGACACGTTGCCTGCCCCTCGACAGCTCCAGGACCCTCTCAATCTCCCTTCTGATCGACTCATCGTCCCCTGCTATCAGCGGCGCGGGGTTCATGTTGACCCGCACCATGACCTGCGGCCAGGCTTCCATCTTCGCCATGAACGCCTGCTGGTCCGTCTCCGAAGGACAACACACGTAGCCGGTCCCAGTCTCCATGATGGCTTCGACAATCGGCGTCGTATCGCCTCCCATGATGAAAGCTGGCGGCGAGCCTGTGATGGCGGTCACGGCCTGGAGCATCACCCGGAGAGCCGGCAGCTCAACCGCACGGAACTGCGCGGGCGACAGCAACGGAGGCGCTGCGGCGGATTCGAAGAAAGCGATTCCGAGACCCCGGGTCGCGATTGCCCGGCACAGTTGAATCTGGCCCTGCACGAGATGAAGCAGGGCCGCTTTGACCCTATCCGGCTGGGTCGCGACAGCGAATAGAAGCTCCTCCAGGCCGAGCAGGTTCGCCGCCACGGAGAACGGACCGGCCACCGGCACCCGCACATCCGCGTCGGGACAGGCCCGGGCCACCGCCTGCGCGGCCCCCAGAATCACGGGTACACGGCCGGCGGTCTCCGGATCGAAAGGCCGCAACTGCAGAAGGTCGTCCACGCTCGAACTCGGGAATCGGATGATCGCCGGGATGCCGTGCCCGGAAGGCCGCTGCACTGCGGCCCCGTACGCTTCCGCCTCGAGATCGTAGATGTCGATCCCGACCACGACGGGCCTGTGACGATACAACCGGTAGGCCTCGATGTGCCCTTTCGCAAGCAGCGCGCCGTCCCGCGACACGTCCCAAGGCGTTCGCCCAATCACCCGGGCCGCATGCTCATATACGGAAGGACAAAAATCCATATCGCCCCTTCCTTATTCTCCCATCCACGCCGGCGATGTGTGGTCATATAAAAGACACGGGCTGCCGACGGATGCAGTTTAGCATAGATCCGCCGGCAGCCCAAGCGAGACAATCACATGAATGAGGATTCTATCCTAACTTCTTGGCCAGGGTGTCGCGCTGGCGGCGGATGCCGGCGGGCAGGTGGTCGCCGAACTGGCCGAGGAATTCGTCGATCTCCTTCAACTCGGCTTGCCAGTCCTGGCGGTCCACCTCGAACAGCTTCTCCATCTTTTCCTTGGCGATATTCAGACCCGATGTGTCGAGATCGGCGGTGTTCGGGACCAGACCGATGGGCGTCTCCCTGGCGCCGACGCGGTTGTTCGCGCGGTCCAGGATCCACTTGATCACGCGGATATTTTCGCCGAAGCCCGGCCAGATGAACTTGCCCTGGTCGTCCACGCGGAACCAGTTGACGCCGTAAATCTTGGGTGGGTGCTTGAGGCGCTTGCCCATGTTGAGCCAGTGGCCGAAGTAGTCGCCCATGTTGTAGCCGCAGAACGGCAGCATGGCCATCGGGTCTCTTCGCAGCACACCGGTCTTGCCGGCAGCCGCCGCGGTCGTCTCCGAGCCGGTCCTGACGCCCATGAATACGCCGTGCTCCCAGTCGAACGCCTCCGCCACCAGCGGGACGAGTTGAGTCCGCTTGCCTCCGAGAAGGATCGCCGAGATCGGCACGCCCTTCGGGTTGTCGAATTCCTTGGACAGAGTCGGGGCGTTGTAGAGCGAGACGGTGAACCGCGAGTTCGCGTGCGCCGCCTTGCCTTCCTGGCCGGGCGTCCAGGGCTTGCCCTGCCAGTCGATCACGCGATTGGGCACCGGGCCGTCGGCGCCTTCCCACCACGGCTCGTTCTTGTCGAGGTCCAGCCCCGTATTTGTGAAAAGCGTGGGGTAGAACTTGGCCGCCTTGAGCGTGCGGACCATGTTCGGATTGGTCTTCATGGACGTCCCCGGCGCGACGCCGAAGAAACCCGTCTCCGGGTTGATCGCATAAAGCCGGCCGTCAGGACCGACATTCAGCCATGCGATGTCATCGCCGATCGTCCAGATCTTGTAGCCGGGCAGGGTCGATTCGAGCATGGCGAGATTCGTCTTGCCGCAAGCGGAGGGGAATGCCGCGGTGATGTACGTGATCCGGCCCTCGGGGTCCTGAATGCCCATGACTACCATGTGCTCGGCCAGCCAGCCCTCCCGCTGTCCGAGGCACGACGCGATGCGCAATGAGAAGCACTTCTTGCCGAGCAATGCGTTGCCGCCGTAGCCCGAGCCGATGCTCCAGACGAGGCTGTCCTGCGGGAAGTGCATGATGAATCGCCGGTTCGGATCGAAATCGCCGACCGAGTGCAGGCCTTTGACGAAGTCGTCGCCGCTGCCGATCATGTCAATGACCTTCCTGCTCATGCGGGTCATGATCCGCATGCTCACGGCGACGTAGCTAATGTCTGTGATCTGGACGCACTTTTTGGCATACGGCGAATCGGGGTGGCCCATCATGTAGGGCAGCACATACATGGTCTTGCCGCGCATGCAGCCGTCGGTCAGCTTCGTCAGCTTCTCCTTCGCCTCCGCGGGGGGCATCCAGTTGTTATTGGGACCGGCCTGGTCTTTCTCGGGATGGCAGACGAACGTCAACTGCTCCGTGCGGGCCACGTCCGTCGGGTGGCTCCGGTGGTAATATGCCGTCGGCCAGGTCTTGTGATTCAGCTCCTGGAAGATCGGCGTTTCTCCGATCTTCTCCTCCTTGATCCCGATCTCGATGAGCTTATGCGCCTCTTCGTCCGAGCCGTCGCACCAGTGAATCCTGTCCGGCTTGGCCAGTCTTGCCTGCTCTTCAACCCATCTTTCCAGCGGTGTCGCCATGTTCTGCTTTCTCCTTGCCTGCGGGGCTCTGCTCTATAGGTACAGAGTCGCCACGCTATCAGACGTTCCTGATTTTCTGCCCCCTATGTACGTGCTGCCGCTCGACGCATTTGCCTGGGACAGGCGGCCACTGCTCGGCGCATACTTTGCATCGTCTGCATTTGTGCCCGGGGGTCCCAAGAGCCTCGGAATTCTATCGGTCGCTCCGGAGCGTGTCAACAGATTTTCTCAGCAAACTGAGGGATCGGCATGCGCATAAGGAAAGCCGGGCAAACCAGGGTCCGGCTTGGTCACTTGAGAAGAAGGCTGCTCATTTCACGGTGAATGCATACTCGTACGTCTTATCTTTGGCCAGGTCTTTCCCGCGGCACCGGAGGATGAATCCGGCGCGCGTCCGCTCGTACTGGAAGTCCTGGCCGCTGAAGGGGTCTTTCGGCATGTCCGCCGGCAGAGCCTCGGGAAGCCGACCCGTCTGGGCCCGCTGCAGGCAGATCGCTACCCCGGCCTTTGTCGCGTTGACACAGGTTTCGACGAGTGTTCTGGCGGACAGGATGGAACCCAGCGCCGGCGTGATGAACTTGGCGATGGCGTAGGACGGTTCGTTCACATCCACGGTCTTGATGAGATTCGCCAGTTCCACATGAGCCTGTTCGTACAGCTTGGCCGCGGTGAGAATGGCCAGGGCCGACGTGAGATGCCCGTGGTAGAGCTGCTTTGCCCGGGCCAGGGTTGCCTCATCAGCCGATGCGTAGAACTTCTCTATGTCCGGATTCTCGACGGACTTCAGCGCCGCGGCCAGCTTGTCGCGATTGCTCACCTGCATCAAATCCTCCGCGATCTCCATCTCGATCTTCAGCGACGTGACGGGAGAAAGCGACGCGTTGGGGGCGGTGGCCAGCTCATCCTGCAACCACCGCAGCACTTCCGCGTCTTTGACCGCCAGGGCAGCGATGTCGTTCATGCGCTCATATCCCACCCGCTGCACCGCCACGCCGACTAAGTACGCGATCAGCGTGTCGTCGCCGATGTGACGTGCGAGAGTCCTCATCTGCAGGCAGCGTTCGAAGGCCCCTTTGTAGTCGCCGTCGGCCGCACGGACCCGCGCGTCGGCCAGCAGCACGAAGGCCAGGAATCGAATCTGGGCCAGGTGAGGCATCAGGGCCTCGAAGCCCTGCGAATACCGGAAACCCCAGTCGCACGCCTGCAGCGGCTTCGCGCCATCGGCAAAACTGATGGCCCCGTGACACTCTGCGATGTACTTGCGCGTCTTCTCGTTCGGCGCGGCCTCGCCCGTGGCCACCTTGCCGATGTGATCCCGCGCCTCCTTGTCTAAGTCCGCAATGCTGATGAACGCCTGATAGTAGAGCAACGCCGCATTGTCCGGGTCCGGCGGAATCACCGCCCGCGCCGGCGACGCAGCCCACGAGGTCACCAAAACCGCGGCAATTGCGACCAACAGCCAATGATTTGCACGTTTCATAGTTCTATCCTTTCGTTCTTCGGTCCGTTCACATCTTAAAACAGTTCCTGTATTGGCACACTTGATGACCGCGGTCTGAATTCATCCAGAGTGTCCTGCAACTGTTGATCCAACGCATCGAATCCCCCCTGCTGATAGGCCATTCTCAGTGACATCATGCTCATCGTGCTGCCCGCCGAGTTAACCACCGGCGGAGCCGATACTTCCGGCACGTGGTTGCCCCCACGGGGTACCAGCAGACCGACCGCCAGCACGATCAGCGCCGCCACGACGAGTCGACCGATTGTCGTAGGGTGTGGCTTGCCCCACCGCAATCGCCGGGCCGTCCAAAATCGGTGGGCCAAGCCCCGCCCCACCGTCTGCTTACCCCGGGCTAAGAGCGCCTGATACTCCGCCGGATGCTTCTGCTTCCACGCTTCCGCATTGAACACCGGCGTGGTCCCGTCCACCGCCCGTTGAAGCTGCTTATTGAGCCATTTCTCGTCTTTTCGCTCGCTCATAGGTACACCTCGTCGAAACCGTCCCGCCGCAGGTACTGGGCCAACTGCCTCTTGGCCCGCCGCAACCGGCCGTTGATCGCCTGCTCGGAGATCCCCAGCACCGCCGAGATCTGCTCGTAAGACAGGCCGTCATAAAATCGCAAATAGACTACTTCCTTCGCCTCGGCCGATAATCGACCCAAAGCCTTTTTCACCGCCTCGCCGGCCTCATCCGGCTCCGGCCCGACTTCACTTACAGGCCCCACCGGCTCATCATCCACTGGAAATCCCGGCCGCATCCGCACCAGGTCCCTGGCCTCATTGCGGCAGATCGCCGCCACCCACCGGCCGAACTGCTCCGGCTTGCGAAGCCTCGGCAGATGCACCGCCGCCTTGGCAAACGCCTGCTGGGCCGCATCCTCCGCCAAATGCCGGTCGCCGAGTATCGCATGCCCGATAGCCACCATCGGCCCATAGTAGCGCCGGCACAGCTCCGTAAAGCTGTCCCCGTCGCCCCTGGCCGCCTGCTCGACCAGCACACTATCAGCTCTGTCGTTCACCGTATCTTCTCGATACTGCCAAAGAACACCTCAACTCTTACCCGTCTTCACCCCCAAGACCGCCCCACCCACCCAAAATGGGCGCAGAAACCCCCGCCCCTCCGCGAATTATATGCCCACCCCCGCCACTAGCGCAAGCCAAAACCAGTCCCCCAAACCTCTCATAAGGTGCAGCTCGTATCAAGGCAATCGCGAAAGGCAAGGCATAAACCAGAGAACGCTGCCTGTTGACAATCGCGCGCCAACCGCCCATAATCAGTACTGATTTGTTTGGCTCGAATCGCCCCGCGAGGAACGGCAGACGTTGCGAGGAGCCCAGTGGAGACTGTAAATGGCGAGAAGAAGACAGCGGGAGGTCAATCCTCCCATTCGCTCACCGGTTAGCAGATATTTAGCGGAGGATCAACCATGAGGTCGTTTGTCACAGCTACCATGATTGCGCAACAGCTTTGCTCGTCCAGCAGGGACGGCCAGGAACTTCTCCCGCAACTCGTGGCCAAGCTCATTAAAGCCAGCATTCATAGGGAGGCGATCCGTGAATTCCGCTTTCCGCACGGCGACCAAGTCTATCTCCATGGTGAGGACGGGATTCTTGCACTCGACGATGCCGTCCAGCACCTCTATGTGCCAAGTGGTATTTCTATCTGGGAAATGGGCACAGAAACACCGGCGCGATCCAAAGCAAACAAGGATTTCCCGGGGGCCGAAGCGAAATTGGCGGATGCGTTCCCCAATATAGTACCGCCGGTTAGCCCGGACAAAGCTACTGCCGTTTTCGTTACATCCGGCATCTTTCAGGATCATGAGAAATGGGTCAGGGAGAAACGGAAGGACTCAAAATGGAAATCCATCAGGGTTATTGATGCGGTTTCGCTCGCTGATTGGCTTGAGCAATGCCCTGAAGTCATGCTCTGGTTCGCTGACGTTTGTGGTCTTCCGGCAGAAGGCCTCTATGATGCTGAGCAGTACATCCGCAAATTGGGTGTTGGTTTTGGCGTCCCAGCTATCTCTCCCGATCTTGTTGTTGCGGGCCGAAATGATGAAGTTGAACGCTTGCGTTCCCTTGTCGTTGATAGTAACGCTGAAATCCATGTCCAGGCAGAATCAATAGAGGAGGCTGCCGCATTCTTGGCATCAGCTTCACTCAAGGAACCCGACGCATGCGGCAAGAAGCCTCCATTGGTATTTGCCGATTCTCGGGCAAACCTGAACCTCCTGGCGACTTGCGACGCGGAACTGACTCTGGTGCCGGTGGACTCAGAGGCACTGGCACGGTTCAGGACACTTGAGGCGCATAAGTGGCGAGCGATTGTCCCAGAGATCAAATCGACCGCCCCACCAAGCAATATGGGCCAAAGCTTGACTCTTGGGCAGTGCAAACGAGCTGCAACTGAGCAGCACCTCATTAGCCAGATGGGGTTTCCTGAGCACCGCGCAAGGCGGATCGCCCGGGAGAGCAAGGGATCATTGATCGCCCTGCTGTGGCTTGTAGGCTCGGGGCCTGTGGGCACTCCACGTTGGGCCACGCGAAAGGATGCCACCACACACGCGTCACTGATGCTTGCTGGTTCGTGGATTGGGAACAACGAAAACGACACGAAGATTATCGAACGGCTTTCCAGACAGGCATACCGAGATATCGAGACGGTCCTGCAGTCCGCTGAGATTCCCGAAGGTCCTTGGATACATCGGGGCGTGGAATGGTTGTGTGCGTCAAAAGATTTTGTCTGGGGACAGTTGGCAGGGAAGGTTACCGAGACCATGCGCCGTGACTTTCTCGGAATCGTCCAGGAGGTTGTTGGCGAGAAAGACCCGTCGCTTGAACTGCCTCAATCGGACCGCCACATGGCAAGCATCATGGGGAAGACGCGAAAATACTCAAGCTCTTTGCGTGGAGGCTTGGTGGACTCTGTTGCCCGGCTAGCAGTCTCGAAAGCAGATGGACAAGGCTGGGCGGACCGAGTCGTGCACAGTCTCCTCGACCCCACAGCTTCTGATGTTTTGGGGCGATGGCTATCCGTTTGCGACGTCTACTCGGAAATTGCCGAAGCATCACCCGACGTCTTCCTTCAGTGCCTTGATGCTATGCTGCGAACGGGAGAGGCCAAACGATTCTTCCAGGATGCTATCAGCGATAGTGTCATCTTTGGCCCCACGAGTGCGCATGTTTATCTGCTATGGGCTTTGGAACGGTTGGCATGGCAGAAAGAGTACTTCTCTCGCGTTTTGAGCTCTTTGGCCAAGTTAGCCGAGATAGACCCCGGCGTCAGAACGAGCAACACCCCGAAAAACAGTCTCATTACCATTCTGTTGCCTTGGAGCCCCCAGCACGCAGAGACGATGCAAAATGCGGCCCAGGCACTCAAGATGCTCTATTCAATCTCACCGGGAGTCACATGGGACGTAGCCGTTGCATTGCTGCCAGCTTCACATGATACCACGTCGCCAACTCCAACACCGGTCTATCGTGAACACCCCGGCGAGCGCCACGTAACCGTAAACGAGTACTGGGAGTTCGTTCGGACTGTGGTTCAACTGATGATTGAGTGGGCGGGTCACGACGTGGCCCGATGGGCATCCTTGGTGAAAGCATACCCTGAACTGCGACGCGGGTACCCAGAACTGGCACAACTTGTCACAGATGCTCTTGGGAACGTCCACGCTGTCATACAGGCTGACGCTGAAAAGGCTGTGGTTCATGATGCCTTGAGGGAATTGATATCGCACCATCGTGAGTTCCCGGATGCGGAATGGGCTCTGTCCAAGCCCGATCTCGATATCCTGGAAAGCCTGCGCGAACGATTCAAGCCCGAGGATGCTGTTCTGCTGTGCAGCCATCTCTTTTCATGGGATCCGGACGTGCCTGATGCGCCGGTGAAAAGATACGAGGATGGATGGGATGAGTGGCTTGCTGAACAACGAGCAATCGCAGCGAAAGCAGTCTATGATCAGGATGGATTAGAGGGGATTTGCCGTCTCGCCGAGAGGGTAGTGCTTCCTGATTGCGTCGGGGAGGCAGTCGCAGGGCTCCCACTTACAGAAGCTGAGGTTGTTGACCTGCTTGAGAGGGGCCTCAAGACTCAGCTAAGCTGCTATCCGCAGAATCCTATCACGAAGACGGCCAGAGGCTATGTGTGGGCCAAGTACAAAATAGAGGGAGACAAATGGCTCGAATTCATCCTTGCGTTGCACAGGATTGTCTGGACGGCGGAGGCATATGCGAATTTGGCATTGGGTCTTCCGCCCTCACCCGTGTTGTGGAACCGTCTGGAGCAATGGGGACCGGAGGCAGACTCGTTGTACTGGAAGAACGTTGACGTGCGCGGGCAATTGCGTGAACACTGGCCCCAGGTGCTGACCAAGTGGAAGGAGGTGGCGCGCCCGTGGTCATCATTGGAACTCATCGCCCACGTGATTGATGAACGCCACGCGGACACCATGGGGGCCAAGCCTTCGGCGGAGGACGTGGTGGATGTTCTGACGCGGACACTCGAAGCGGACGAGAGCGTGGAACCACAGCGCCGCCAGGGAGATATGCTGAGCTACTATGTCGAACATGCATTTCTTTATATCGACAGCCAAGGCGTCGCCCCAGAGAGGTTGGCGAGCCTCGAATGGGGTTGGTTGCGCGTCTTGGAGCGTACGAAACGCGGCGTCAAAGCTTTGCAGGCGCAGGCGGCCTCATCGCCTGAACTCTTTGTGAAATTGTTGAAAGCGATCTATCGTGTAGAGGGGGAGCCGAAGAACGACAATGTACCAGACGACCAGAGAAGAGTCGCGTCGCAGGCATCACGCCTCCTCGATGGCATTCACACATTGCCCGGCTACCAGTCAGGCATTGCTGGCGAGACAACGGCCTCGAGCCCACTCCGGGCCTGGGTTCTGCGAACGCGCGAGTTGGCTAAGGAGGCCGGACGACTCCGGGTATGTGATGTCCGCATTGGCCAGATCCTATCTTATTCTCCGCCGTCCGCCGATGGCTCATGGCCCTGCGTCGAGGTACGCGACGTGATTGAGGAGGTACGGAGCGCAAAGCTGGAGAACGGGTTGCGGATCGGAAAATGCAACCAGCGAGGTGTCGTCTGGCGAGGTGAGGGTGGGAAGCAAGAGTGGGATTTGGCCAAGGAGTATCGGGTACTGGCCGACAAGGTACGAAGCGGATGGCCGCGAACGGCGAGTGTTCTCGACGGTCTCGCCAAAGATTATGAGGCGGAAGCACGCGAATGGGACGAGCAAGCAAAGCGAGACGAATACGAGTAGCGGAGGAAATTGAAGGCATCAGATACTTCTTTCGTGTTAAAGGCTGCATCAATCGCTGTAATACCATGTCCGGCAAGAGTTTATGGCAGCAATGTTCGTTTGTGTGTACCCTCCTGGGCACATGTCGCACCGCCTCCGTCTGCCCGGATATCGCGAAGCGCGTCCTATTGGCCGGAGGACTGGTCTGTCAGGGCTCTTTTGAGACTCATTAGGAGGTCTCCTGAGTTCACAACGGTTCTGTAGAACCGCTCGAACCAGTGGCCGAAGGGGTGGTCGTTGATCAGGCAGGTCCACATGGAGGAATGTCCCTTGAGCCCTTCCTTCTCCATGTCGATTCCGTCCGCGGTGATTTCGACGGAAAGGAACGTCTGCACGATGGCTTCGTTGATCGTATCGGGGAGTTAAAGATGTCAGGCACTTTTTTGCGGGAATCGCCGTAAGTCGTTGCGTGGCAAGGGCTTATCTGCCTGCACGAATGGATCGGCGGTTCAGGCATGTCTACGCAAGGGCAAATCTGGCACCGGCTCCTGCCGGAAGCCTCCAGAGCGCTAAACGCACCCCTTTGTGTGGTGGAAGTACACGAAAGCCGGGTGAGCCACAATTGCGAGCCGGGCCGGTGCGAGAGCTACTTCTCTTGCGTGCAACCGCTTGTTCCACAAGGACTTACGGCTTGGCTGGACGAGTCCATGAATGGACAGCCGGTTGTCTGGGGCTTCGCCATGGTGCAGCAGGCGGCCGCGGTTTCACCGGTCTTCTGGCAACATGGCATTGGGCATCCTTCGGCGCCGGTGCACGGAGTTGCGGCTGCGGCCATGCCGGCGCATGGGGCTGCGTGTATTTGAGGATCAGCGGAGGCGCCGGTCATCTTGGGGCACGCATCGGTGTTCAGCATCGGGCAACCGTCGCATTGGGCCTCTACGGCCGCCTGCGGGGCCTTTGCTGGCCCATCGATATAGCCGGCCAGCAGGCCGGTGCCGGCGGCCAAGCCGGCGATGACCAAAACAGCGGGAATCAAGCTCTTTGACAGGTTCGCTTTCATCAGTACTCTCCAACGCTTAAACCATGAGTTTCAGTCGGTTCCGATAACACTATGAGTCCTTCGGCCTGACGCAGCATACGGGCAACACAGGCGTCCGGTTCATTATCGCATAGAAGGCGGCTGAACTCAAAATCTTTTGACGGCGATTCAGCGTACAACTATAGTAATGCGTTTACGACAGGAGCGGAAGTGTGTTGGAGCCGCAAAATGGATAATGAAAAGATCATCGCCAAAGGCATTACATTCGACGACGTCCTGCTGATCCCCGCCAGAAGCGACTTTATTCCTAACCAAGCCGAGACCAGTACGAGGCTCACCCGCAACATCGGGATCAATATCCCCATCGTCTCGGCGGCCATGGATACGGTTACCGAGTCGGCCCTGGCCATCGCTCTGGCCCAAGAGGGCGGGGTCGGCATCATCCACAAGAACCTGTCGATTGAGGCCCAGAAGCGGGAAGTGGCCAAGGTCAAGCGGTCGGAAAACGGGGTGATTCTCGATCCGGTCACGCTCTCGCCCAAGGAGCCGGTGCGAAGGGCACAGGAACTGATGGCCGAGCAGAACGTCTCCGGCGTCCCCATCGTCGAGGGCAAGAAGCTTGTCGGCATCCTGACCCGCAGGGATCTCAAGTTTCTGCGAGACTATGGCGTAATGATCGATACGGTCATGACGAAGAAGAACCTGGTGACCGGCCCGGCGGACACCACGCTGGAACAAGCGAAGGGAATCTTGCAGGAGCACAAAGTTGAAAAGCTGCTGCTCGTCCACCCGAACGGGGAACTGGCCGGGCTGATCACGATGCGAGACATCGACCGCGTCCAACAGTACCCGAAGGCGGCCAGGGATAATCGCGGCCGCCTGCGAGTCGGGGCAGCCGTCAGCGTCCACGAGTACGAGCGAATCGAGGCCCTGATCGCGGCGGACGTCGATATCATTTGCGTCGATACCGCCCACGGCCACTCGCAGAACGTCCTCGACACCGTCAAGAAGGTCAAGGCCGGCTACAAGATCGACGTGATCGCGGGCAATATCGCCACAGGCGAGGCGGCCAGGGACCTGATCGACGCCGGCGCCGATGCCGTCAAGGTCGGCATCGGACCCGGGGCCATCTGCACGACGCGCATCATCTCCGGCGTCGGCGTGCCACAGATCTCCGCCATCATGGACTGCGCCGAGGCGGCCAACAAAGAGGGCGTCCCGGTCATCGCCGACGGCGGCATCCGCCAGTCGGGCGACATCACAAAAGCCATCGCCGCGGGCGCTTCGAGCGTCATGATCGGCTCGCTGTTCGCCGGCCTGAAGGAAAGCCCCGGCCAGTTGGTCATCTACAAGGGCCGGCAGTTCAAAGAATATCGCGGCATGGGCTCGCTCGGCGCCATGGTCAAAGGCTCGGCGGAGCGTTACGGCCAGAGCAGCAGGACCGACCTCGGCAAGCTCGTCCCCGAGGGCGTCGAAGGACGCGTCCCCTATCGCGGCACACTGAGCGACTTCGTCTATCAGCTTGTCGGCGGCCTGCGGGCCGGCATGGGCTACTGCGGCGCCCGTGACATCCACGAGCTGATGACCAACACACGCTTCGTCCGCGTCAGCGCCGCCTCGGTCAGCGAGTCGCACCCGCACGACATCCAGATAACCAAGGAGGCCCCGAACTATTCGGCCAGCTTGCCCTTTGAAGATTGATAGGACAAAGGGACAAAAAGGACCCAAAGGACGAAAAGGACGAGGAGAAGCTTTTTGGTCCCTTCGGTCCTTGAGGTCCTTTCGAATGAGGTTCTATGATCCGTGAAATGATTGCCATCCTGGACTTCGGCAGCCAGTACATTCAACTGATCGCCCGCCGGGTCCGCGAGCACAACGTGTACTCCCGCATCTATCCGGCGAGCACCCCTGCCGCCGAGCTTGCGAAGCTGCCGCTCAAAGGCATCATTCTCTCCGGCGGGCCCGCGAGCGTCTATGTGCCCAACGCCCCGCGATGCGACGACAAGCTCTTCGACCTGGGCATCCCGGTCCTCGGCATCTGCTACGGCATGCAACTCGGCTCGCAGATGCTCGGCGCTCAGGTAGTCCGCGCCAAAAACCACGAGTACGGCCGGGCCAACCTGACCATCCTCGACAAGAGTGATCTATTCACGAATCTGCCGGACGACACGCTCGTCTGGGCCAGCCACGGCGACCAGGTCACCAAGCCGCCCCAGGGATTCGTAAGGCTCGCCGAGACGAAAACCTGCCCTTTTGCCGCTGTCCGGCACGCGGACAAAAAATTCCTCGGCGTCCAGTTTCACCCTGAAGTCAGCCACACGCCCAAGGGCGCCGAGATGCTCAAGAACTTTCTCTACGGCATCTGCGGCTGCAGCGGCGATTGGAAAATGAGCGATTTCGTCAGCGAGTCCGTCGAGAGCATCCGCAAGCGCGTGGGCGACGCCAAAGTCATCTGCGGCCTCAGCGGCGGCGTCGATTCCTCCGTCACCGCCTCGCTGATCCACCAGGCCGTCGGCGACCAGCTCGTCTGCATCCTCGTGGACAACGGCCTGCTCCGGCGCAACGAACGGGAGAATATCGTCTCGACCTTTCGCGACCATTTCCACATGGACCTGCGCGTCGTCGATTGGTCGAGCCAGTTCCTCGCCGGCCTGGCGGGTGTCACCGACCCGCAGCAAAAGCGAAAGATCATCGGCGCCGAGTTCATCAAGGCCTTCAAGTCCGAGGCCTGCAAGATCCGCAACGCCCATTTCCTCGCCCAGGGCACGCTCTACCCCGACGTGATCGAATCGGGCGCTCCCCGTGGCGAGGGCGTCCCGCCCTTGTCTGGTGGCGAGGGCGTCTCGCCCTCGTCTTCGTCGCTCGAAGGTAAGGAACAAGGGCAAGATGCCCTCGCCACGCGCGCCCCTACCGCCAATATCAAGCTCCATCATAACGTCGGCGGCCTGCCCGCCGAGCTCGGCTTCGAGCTGATCGAGCCGCTGCGCGATCTGTTCAAGGACGAGGTCCGCGTCGTCGGCGAGTACCTCGGCCTGCCGGAGGAACTCGTCTGGCGTCATCCATTCCCCGGTCCCGGTTTAGGCGTCCGAATTCTCGGTGAAGTCACACCGGCCAGACTCGAAGTCCTCCGAGCCGCCGATGAGATTTTGATCGACGAGATCAAAGCCGCCGGCCTCTACCGCAAAGTCTCGCAGACCTTAGCCGTCCTCGTCCCGGTCTCCACCGTCGGCGTCATGGGCGATGAGCGCAGCTACGAGAACGTGATCGCGATCCGCTCCGTGGACACGACCGACTTCATGACCGCCGACTTCTCGCACATCCCCTACGAGGTCCTCGGCACGATCTCCAGCCGGATCATCAACGAGGTCCGAGGCGTCAACCGAGTCGTCTACGACATCTCCAGCAAACCCCCCGCCACCATCGAGTGGGAGTAAAATGTGGCGAGGGCATCTTGCCCTTGTTCAAGTAAGAATGTGCTTCAATTGCGGATTCTCATAGAGTGGGTCCTTGACCCACGCGGATTCTATCTCTCACGCAGAGGCGCAGGGACGCAGACATCGGAATACACTTCGATCCCCTTTTTCTCTGCGCCTCCGCGTCTCTGCGTGCGCACATTTGGTTGCGCCCGCAGGCAGTTACACTGGCTGTGAATCGGTCTTGCTCTCCGTTGAGAAATCCGATAGAGTATGGTATGGCCATCGGGATGGCGAAGGATGCAGGTTATGGTAGCGATGAATGACATTCAGGCCGTGCTGGACTGCATCGCGGAGGCGTACGATCCAGATTGCGTGGTGCTCTTCGGATCGCATGCCCGGGGCACCGCCACGAATGACTCGGATGTGGATCTGCTGGTGATCCTGCCGTTTGAGGGCAAACCGTTTTGGAAATCGCTCGAGATCACCAATCGCGTGAATCCTCCCTTCGCCGTGGACCTGCTGGTCATCCTGCCGTTTGAGGGCAAGCCATTCTGGAAATCGCTTGAGATCACCAATCGCGTGAATCCTCCCTTCCCGGTGGACCTGCTGGCCCGCCGCCCGGACGACACGCAGCGGCGTTACGCTCAAGGCGACCCGCTGATCCGAGAAGCCCTCGACCGTGGACGGGTGCTATATGAACGAAGTCGTGCGAGAGTGGATTGACAAATCCGAAGGGGACTATCTGACGGCCGCGCGCGAGGCCCAGGCTGACCCTCCCAACTACGATGCTGTCTGCTTTCATGCGCAGCAGTGTGTTGAAAAGCTGCTGAAAGCCGCGGTGATCGCCAAGGGAAATCCCGCCCAAAACACATGATCTCACGGTCCTGAGCAGCCTGCTCAGTTCTTTGGGGCCCGAGTGGCACTGGCCGGTGGAAGAACTTCGATTGCTGTCGGGTTCGGCGGTCATCTTCCGCTACCCCGGCGAATCGGCGGGGCGGGAGGAAGCCGAAGCGGCACTGAGCGTGTCGAGGGCGATGAGAGAGCACCTGCTTTGACTCCTGAGGCGTTGAAGTAGGGACCGTCCATCGGCAGTTCCTTGGGGCCTGTGCCAGCAACCAACGGACTACTGCCTACCTCACCCTCCGCCACAATCATCAATCGCAAATCAGACGGCTTGACAGCGGCGCATCACGATGCTATCATTATGATAGCATTTCCATGGAGAACGCATGATGGCTCGGATACTGATACGTGATCTTGACGACGAAACGGTCAAACGGCTGAAGGACCGCGCCCGGCGGCACGGCCGCAGTCTGGAAGGCGAAGCCAGACAGATTCTCACCCACGCGGCGGGGATCAGCTTCGACGACGCGCAAAAGCTCGCTCGTTAATGGCACAAGAAGCTGGCGGGCCGGGAACTGCCCGACAGCACTCAGCTCATCCGTGAGGATCGGCGGCGATGAAGCCCGTAGTGGTGGACGCCAGCGTCGCGGCCAAGTGGTTCCTGCCGGAGCCGGATGCGCCGGCCGCCTTGCGATTGCTGGACGGCCGGTACCGACTGGCCGCTCCGGACCTGATCCGCTCGGAGATAGGCAACATCATCTGGAAGCTTCACGCCCGGGGCACGCTCGACACAAATGAAGCCTCCGACATGATCGAGCATTTCCTGTCCATGCCCCTGGAGATTCACGACAGCACGTACCTGCTCGCTCCAGCCCTGCAAATCGCCATCGCCACTAAAAGCACGGTATACGATAGCCTGTACCTGGCCCTGGCCGTCGAATTGGGCGGCACAGTGGTGACCGCCGACGAGCGCTGGGTCAACGCCCTGGAAGACAGCCCCTTCACCCGCTTCATCCGCCTTCTGAGCAAACGTCGACCTTGAAAGAGGTTATCAGGAGAATAGGGTCTGTCCCTCGGCAGTCCCGACACCTACATCCAAAACCTGACCCCTTTTGCTTTCTGGCGGAATTTCCGTTTGCACCATCGTTCGCTTGGCGTATAATTCTGAAGGTGGCGTGTGACGGCTCTGGAGGCCGAGAAGTGACTTCGAAGAATGTACCGGGCATGTTGAATTTCCTGTTGATATTCAAATGCGACTAAAAGGTTCGACAGTACTGCTCTGGGCGATCTCTCTGGCAAGTATAGTACTCGCACTCAAGACCAGCGATGAGCCACTGCCACAAGTCTTCAAGGATACATGGGTTGATCGTGTCTTTCAGCAATTCAGCACTGGCAATTCAATCATATTCGACGTTTCGATCGGTTTCCTCGTCAGCGTGATCTTCTACCTGTTGGTTGTTTGGCATCCTGAGCGTCGCAGGAAGAGCATCATCAGACGAAGCATGGAAGAGCAATACCGCTTCTTCAAAGAAGGTGTCATACGTGTTCTTTTGAGCGCAGGCGCTCATGCGGGCGCCCGCTACGATAGCGACGTGGTCTCAAAGCTATCAGACCAAGAGGAGTTCAGCTCGTATTTCAAGGAGCCCATCTCCGATACCCAGAGCAGATGGGACGCAGTCCTTAATGGACTTGATGAGTACTTTTTGGCCCAGCTATTGGTTGAACTCGAGATATTCCTGAATGAGGTAACGTTCGTTCTCAACAATGTTGAGATGGATGATCGCGAGGTGTTCTCGTTCTTCAAACGCCTTTCGGAAGCCGTATACAGGCTGAAGAACTGTACGCCGGATTACGAAGATACTAAGCAACTGTCGCATTTCCTTTGGGAACTGTTTGCAGGATGGAGTTTCACCACAGGCTACACGGATACGGACATCGTCAAAGTCATGATTGAGAGAATATGAGATTGCGCGGCGCGTCAACATGCAAGCGCAAGACGGTCACAACCACAATGTGTAGCAGAAGGAGTATCGAGCATGTGTTGTGCAAAATGCAAGTTCTACCGGAAGGAAAACGAAAGGGCCGGTGCCTGTTGCAGGCGTGCGCCGCAAGTTCATGTCCCATATATTGATCCCGAGCAACAGTACGGCAGGAGAATGTGGCTGACGCTCTGGCCCAATGTTAAGAAAGACGATTGGTGTGGAGAATGGTTGGCGGCACAGTAGGTGGCCGAGGGGCCGTGTCTTCATTATTGATTCCGCTGAAGAACCCCCGAAAACAGCTAAAACACCCGCGTTTTCGAGGTCGAAAATGAGGGTAAAGTGACCTAAAATGGTACTTTTTCAGCGGAATCCATTATTATTCATTATCTGTAAGGGCGCAGTTGCAGATGCCAGATGCTCCCCCGCGCAGCGGCAGTCCGCCCTCGGACGTAGACGCCATTACGAATAGGTGGCAGTCCGAGGACTGATCCCTTCTACGCTCTTGCTGACAACTGACAACTGACAACCGACTACCGGCTACTGGCTGGCGGCTCTTGCCCCTCCGCCTCCGGGCTGTCGGGCGGGAAGTTCAGGCGGGTGTATGGGCCGTGGAGCTTGATGGCGAGGCGGTCACGGGCCTTCGCAGGGGAAGGGGTCAGGCAGGGGAAGGGGTCAGAGTCCTCGGATTTCAGTATCGGATGTAATGGATCGTATATTTATGCAGAGAAGACGGTGTGCAGAGCACACCCTACCGGCTCTCGCCGAAGCCGTGCGGGTCGCCTTCCGAGCCTTCGGGCGGGAAGTTCAGCCGGGCGTGCTCGCCGTATTCTTCTGCAGCTTCGCGGTCTCGGGCCTGGGCCGCCTCCATTTCGTCCTCGAAAACGCCCACATACCGGCGTCCGACAAATGCCTGCCATTTCTTCCCGCAGGGAGAAACGCCGATGAACCGGGACTTGCCGTCCACATGCTTGCGTCGGTTTCGCGAGTTCTGCGATGGCGTGCAGATCCGCAGGTTGCAGCGTCGATTGTCCAGGCCATTGCCATTGATGTGGTCGACGACCATTCCTTCCGGCGGCCGCATGATCATACGATGCATGAACACTTGCCCCCTGCTCGTGGCGTGCACGGCGTAGATCCCGCCACAGGGCGTTCGGTGCGCCTGCCATTTGTACTGGCTGAGCCATTCGTAGTCTTCGGCGTCGACGATGGCGAACAGGCCGCGAGTGAGGGGGATGTAGCGGATCTTGTCGTTCGGCGGCTCGGGCGGCTCCACGCGGTACGGCTTGCCGCGGAAGTTGCGGCATGGCGTGAGCGGGATGCGACGCATCTGGCCCGGCGTGTCCGGGTGATTCGCACATTGGCCGCCGAGGGCGAATCCGGACATGAGCGTCTGTGCCCACAGGAGGGCGTTCGATATGCAGAACACGCAATCGAAACAAGTCCGCCGGAGCGAGGAGCCGTTCCCGATGTCCGCGCGCTGCCGGGCCATGACCTGCTCTCTGATAACGCGATACCGCCGCGCTTGCCCTCTATCCTGCCCGCTTACCTTTCGCTTCGTTCGCTTCTCCATATTGCCTCCACTTCTCGGCGCTCATCCCTTGGATTCGCGTCTCGCAAATCCGAAGCACGAAATCCGAAATTCGAAACCTGCTTCAACATCGAACGATCCAGACTCCTCGTGCGGCAGCGACACGCTGCCGGCCGTTCGGAACCAACGCATCGCTCGTGCGATGTTTGACATATTGTAAACGCGTGCTGATAAATGGTCAATAGACAATATTCAGAAAACATCCCTTGAGCCTGTGCATAAGCTCTTGCAGAGCAAGGACTAATGGAAGGCGGAAAAGAAAATGATACGCGCCGCGGAAGTTTGCGTTGGCGTCAAGCCTGCCCTGAACCTGACTGGCCAAGCCATTCGGGACAGCCGCCTGTCGCCCTTCGACGAGCAGCAATCAGACGGCGGGCGGTATTCTCTGGCGGTCTTGCGCGACGACGCTATCATACGGCGTGATGTCACGATGGCCCGGCAGACTGTTCTGGTTTTGGCTGCTGGTCCTGCCACTTCCTGCCATGGCGGCGGACCAGGAGGCAACGACCCCACCTACCGGCTGGGTCGAAGCGGCCAAGGCCGATCTGGACGTGTTTGGCGGGCGGCTGAAGGCGGATGCTAAGGCCACGTTCTTCAATGGGGACAATCTGGCCGCACTGGCCTGGGCCGGCCTGGCCAGCGTCGCGATGAATAACGGCAGCGCTGATGACGACGTCGCCGACTATTTCGACGGGCACGACAGCTTCGGCGGTTTCAGCGAGGATGCCCTCTTCGTCATCGGCTCGCCGGTGACGCACTTCGCCGGTACGGCCCTCTGGTACGTCCTGGACGCCGAGGACCAGGACGACGTGGGCCGGCAGCAGGCGGTGACGATGCTCTCGGCGTTGACGATCAACGCGGCCGTCACGGGCGGACTCAAGGCGATCCGGCACAACGATCAGCCTGACGGCCAGGAGTGGTCCTGGCCCAGCGGTCACACCTCCAGCTCGGTTGCGGTCGCCTCGGTGCTGCACGAATTGTACGGCCTGAAGGTGGGCCTGCCGGCCTATGTCGTCGCCGGCCTCGTGGCCTGGCGCATGATGGATGACGGCGATCACTGGGCCAGCGACGTGCTCTTCGGCGCGACGCTCGGCTGGGTCGTCGGCCATACCGTGGCCCGTCGCCACGCCAACCTTGAAATCGCGGGATTCGAAGTGCTGCCCTACTACGGCAGCCACGAGACCCCGGCGATAGGCATCAGCCTGGCCAGGAAATTCTGAGGACTCCCACCGCAAAATGGAGTCGCACACAGCAATTCCACAGATCGGGAGGCAAGGTTATAACTACTGTCAAGGTTGAACATGACGCGTTTGCTTTCCATGGAACAAGAGAATTTTAGAGGAACAACGATGGCACGGACCTTGTTATTGTGTATCGGATTCTGTCTCATCCCCTTACAGACGCGGGCAACCGAGTTTTACGTGGACCCGGTGAACGGCAGTCCCACGGGCGACGGCAGTGCGAGTCGTCCCTGGCGGACCATCCAGGAGGTCTTCGACGCCGGACTGGTGGAATCACAGCAGTGGGAGAAACTGCCCTACACCCCGCAAAGAAAACTGGTGGCCAAGAACGCCGGCGCCCCGGTGCGCGCTGGTGACACGATCCGGCTGCGATCGGGCTTCCATGGCGAGCTGTTGATCGACGGTTATTACAACCTTGGCACGATCACCCTGGCGGCCGAGGCAGGTCATACGCCGCGGCTGTCCGCCCTGCACATCCGGTCCAGCTCCCACTGGACGATTCGAGGTCTGACCGTCAGTGCCGAGTTCAGTGAAACCTATCGGCGACACACCCTGGTCCACCTCGAAAGCCACAATTGGCGCGGCCCCATCCATGACATTGTGGTGGAGCACTGTGCGCTTCGCTCGGTGGCAGATGCCTCCCCCTGGACGGCCGAGGACTGGGACCGATTGTCCTGCAACGGATTCCAGGTGGACGGCACGCGCATGACGATCCGCGACAATCGCCTGCTCAATGTCAATTTCGGGATTTCCGTGGGGGCCAGCGACTCCCTCATCACCGGCAATCTCGTGGAGAACTTCGCGGGCGACGGGTTGCGCGGGCTCGGCAACCACTGCACCTTCGAGTACAACACCGTGAAGAATTGCTACAAGGTCAACGCGAATCACGACGACGGCTTTCAGTCCTGGTCCACAGGCCCCGGCGGCGTGGGCAGCGGCGAGGTCGTGGGCGTCGTCCTGCGCGGCAACACGATCATCAACTACGTCGATCCGAACCAGCCCTATCGCGGGACCCTGCAAGGCATCGGCTGCTTCGACGGCACCTTTGTGGACTGGATCATCGAGAACAACGTGATCATCACCGACCACTGGCACGGCATCACCCTGCTGGGGGCACGCAATTGCCTGATAATCAACAACACCGTGCTGGACCAGAACAACACCCGTCCCGGCCCGCCCTGGATTCGCATCGCCAACCACAAGAAGGGCATGGCTCCCGTCAACTGCGTGGTGCGCAACAACCTGGCCACGGACTTCAGCAATGCCGCGGGCGTGTTGGAAGAGAACAACCTGACAATCCAGGACCCTGCCACCCTCTTCGTCGATGCCGCCCACTTCGACCTGCACCTGTTGCCCGGCGCTGCGGCCATCGACACCGGCAGCAGCCTCAACGCCCCCAAACTCGACCGCGACCGCATCCCCCGCCCCCAGGGCAAAGGCATCGACCTCGGCGCCTACGAGTGGCACCCAGCCGATGTACTACCGGTCAAAGAAAACACCGGTGATTAGCATCGGCACCTGCCCAAGCGTACACCGCCGCTTTCCCATTTGCCTTTCCGCTGGCTCGGCCCTAAAATGACGCCCGGAATAGGAGGTCACTATGAATGGAAATGAAGGACTATCGGCTCCCAACGGCGTTTCTCCTCTTGAGCGTATCCGGCGCACAAATCCCAGTGGAGCGGAATATTGGCCAAGCCGCGAGTTTGCGCAGGTACTGGGGTACACCGACTACCGCAACTTCGAGCAGGTGATAAAGAAGGCAAAGACGGCCTGTTTCAACAGCGGTCAGCATATTGATGACCATTTCGTTGATATCACCGAAATGGTCCTCGACCGCATGGGAAGCACGGAACTCGCCGCGAACCTTTTCCGCGCTACCCAGACGGAGGAGAAACTCCGCCGTGACGGAGTTGCCGGAAAGGAGCAGGCCAACCGCACCCACTTCCAAGTCGGCGCCAAGGTCCGCAAGACGATTCAAGAACTGGGCGGAACCATGCCGGATAGTCTCCCGTCCGCTGAGAGCATAAAGAAGAAGTTGGAGGCTAAGAGACGAAAGCAAACCAAGATCTTGCCCCAGCCGCCAGATGAGTCCCCCGCGACGGACAACTCGAACCGCTAAGAAGGTGCGTGAAGTGTGCAGGTTTGACCCTCAGTATCTCCCCCCAGTATCTCTGAAATGAACAGGTTCATTGCCTGCTTTTCTCTTGCCCGAAGTCCAAACCCCGGCTACAATATGGCAGGAACGGATGATGTATCAGTGTGGTCAAACCCGGTGGACGGCCAGAGTTCGTCCCCGTAGGGACGGTTTTCAATACAACCGCTTTTTGAAAGGGTCACACCATGTCCCGGAACAAAGGCAGATTCACGATCATCCTTATCGCGGGGTTGAGTATGGCCGTGTCGTGCGATTCAGTGTCTGCGATTGACGGCATGATCTCCTACTGGAGATTCGATGAGGGAAGCGGATCAACGGCGTATGACGTCATGGGGATCAATGACGGCGCAATCAACGGACCGCAATGGAGCGTGGGCATTGTCAGGAACGCACTGGCATTCGACGGCCTTGACGACTACGTTGTTCTGCCGGATAACCCGAGCCTCTCGCCCACGAGCGCGCTCACGCTTGAAAGCTGGATACGACCTCACGATCTTTCCGCCGACCAGCACATCATCTCCACGGCCGGACCAGGACCTTCGCCCTTCGGGCACGACTACTATATTCGCCTGGTCGACCGGGGTCTGGAGTTCCGTATCAATGATGTCCCGTTTTTCGTGCGTGTCGCTGTCATGGAAGCTGACGAGTGGCTTCACGTGGCCGCTACGTATGACCAGAATCAGGGTCTTAGGACGATATACCTCAACGGAGCGGAGCTCATCGCGGCAAGCTACAGTTCACCGATCAATACCGGCCACACCTGCGCGACCATCGGCCTGAACGCACGCAGACTCGCGTTCGGGGACTTATTCTGGGCCTTCAACGGAATCATCGATGAGGTAGCTATCTACGACCGTGCTCTGACGCCGGTCGAAGTCCAGGAGCACTACCAGAATGGCTTGAACGGCCATGGCTACCTTCTTGACAACCGGGAGAAGGCATGCGCCGCCATTGAACGAGCGCTGCGCCAAAAGACGCAGATGATCGACGAAATCGAGACGACCCTCGTCGACGAACAGACCGCCTGCGAGGCGCTGGACGATCTCCTCGCACGCAAGGACTACGCCGGTCTTGCCAAGGGGGACATCGTCGCCGCGATGCAGAACGTCCGTTCTGCGATGCAGCAACAGGAGCAGGCCAGACACGCCCTGGAAAAGAGCATTGAGAACCTTGCAGACGCTCTGCATTTGCTTGGCGAAGACGCTCAACCATAGGGAATCATTCCGGTGATACCTTCTTGCGTTTACCAGTTATTCAGGTTGTGGAGGGGTCGGGTCGAAAAGCGGGTTCGCATGGCAAGGACAACACGCAGGGCATTCATCAGACATTCTTTGCTGGGGGCCGGGGCGTTGATGGTGGCTCCGTCGCTGATGGACCGTGCTTCATCGGAACCTCGCATTGAGATTTCTCTGGCGGAGTGGTCTTTGCATCGGGCAATTTATGGGGGGAAACTGGATCATCTGGATTTTCCGGCGAAGGCGAAGAAGGACTTCGGGATTTTGGCGGTGGAGTATGTGAATGGGTTCTTTGGCGGCGCGAAGATGAAATTCACTGAAGCCGGGAAGAATGCCGCCTATTTGAAGGAACTGCTCAAGAGGAGTGCGGATGCGGGGGTCGTGAATCATCTGCTGATGGTGGATGATGTCAGCGCCAAATCCTATGACTTCGACGCCAACGGGGAGCAGCCGCTCATGGATTACAAGAGATTGATCGGCCTCGTGAAAGCCTCCGGGTACAAGGGGTACATCGGCATCGAGTTCGAGGGCAACACCCAGAGCGAAGAGGAAGGCATCCGAAAAACGAAAGCCTTACTGGAGAAATATCTGTAGGAAAGAGCGCTTCGCAGAGCTCACCTGCCGACTGTCGCCAGTATTGCTGAGCCGCTTCTTGCCTCTATGCTCAATCCAGATCCTTGGCGTTCGCCCAGAGCCCACCCTGAGTGCACTCAAAGAGATGACACAGTCCTGGCGCGAGATCGTCTTGCATAATGTTATGGTCCACGAAAACCAATTACATTCGGTCTGACCGACCTTGAGTTTATCGCTTTCAGCCTCCAGCATGGTTTGATAGAATCGCCCTGCCGCTACGGGGGATAGGGCAACGCAGGAGTGCGACCTGAGCACCGTGGCGGTGCCATACGGCATGGGCCGGTGGCTCACCAAGCACCGGCCCTCCGCAATCATGCTGGAGGCCCAAAGCGAAAAACTCCCGCCTCGCCAGAGGCGGAAATGAGACTCCTGTTTAGCGATGAGAAAGGAGACGATAGCTGTGGCCAAAGTACCGATTCACTTCATCGGCTTCCTTGCGAACGTGGATGACTCCATTACCGCGCTGCAACTGAATGACGGTTTTCGAATAGAAAGGAAGGCACAGGCTGAAGTCATGGCGTTTCTCGATTCAGTGGAAAAGTCCTACGGAAACAACGAAAGCTTCCGGCTGATAGCCTTTGACTCTGATGGCCGGCCACGAGGCTGTTATTGCATCATGAAGCGAGACGTTGATCGGTTCGAAGCCACTTCACGAGGGCGCATGATCGTCAAATCAGCAACAGGAAGAACTGTTCATTCTCAGGCCGAGGAAAAACTGCGTCTCCTGAGACTGTTCAAGGAAGGCAACATCGTTATGCCCTACGCCTGTCTGTATCGTGACCTTCCTGACGGGAAGCCAGAAATCCCCACTCTTGTCCGAGTATACCCACTCTGGGACAGGACACCTTTCACCCTGGAATCCAAGGAGCTTGAAGAAACGCAGAAGTTCTTGGCAACACATTCACTGCCTCCACGAGAGAAACACGTACAGTTGGCGTTCGAAGGTTTTGAGCTATCGTACGAGGTTCATGATATCGGTGTGGCCTTTCTTCAATTGATGATAGCCATGGAGGTTATGCTCCATCCAGGCGACCGTGATGAACTGCGATACCGGATTTCCAGGAACGCTGGGGTGTTGCTTGGACAGGACCGAGGTGACGCCGAGAGAGTCTACAAAGAGGTGAGGGAGCTGTATGATAAAAGGTCGAAGCTCGTACACGCAGGCGACAAGTCGGTTATCACACGTGAGGATGTCCTTAAATTACGCCACTATGTGAGGGAGACGATCAAGGAGGCAATGAAGTCCGGGATGTCCAAAGGAGAACTTCTGAACACCTTGAATGCATGCGGCTTTGGCGAGAGGCCTTGGAGGAACGGCAAGTAGCCCTACTGTTTGCGATATTGCCGGAGGAGGTCGAGGAAGTGTTGCATGTCCCGGGGCAGGGGGGCTTCGAATTTGACTCGCTCGTTGGTGGTGGGGTGGGTGAATTCGAGGGTCCAGGCGTGCAGGGCGCAGCGGGAGATGACGGGCTCCTCGACGGCGGGCTCGGCGTCGGCCAGTTGCCAGGGATAGACGAGCTTTCCGCCGTACATGTCGTCGGCGACGATCGGGTGCTTGATGTAGGACAGGTGGACGCGGATCTGGTGGGTGCGGCCGGTGTGCGGCTCGCACTTGAGCAGGGAGAAGCCGCGAAACGCCTCGACCACCTCGTAGAACGTGACCGCCTCCTTGCCGATCTCCGGGCGAATCGCATACTTCTCGCGGATCGTGGGATGAATCCCCAGCGGGGCACTGATCCGGTCGGCGAGCAACTCCGGCGTGCCGTGCACGATCGCGAGATACGCCTTCTTGACCTGGCGGGTCTCGAACTGCTTGGCGATCCGCCATTGGGAGGTCTCGTGCTTGGTGACGACCATGACGCCGGTGGTGTCGCGGTCGAGCCTATGCACGATGCCCGGTCGAAACTCGCCGAGTCCGCTGGACAGCCGGTCGGAATAGTGCTTCAGGGCGTTGACCAGGGTCCCGCGGGTATTGCCCCGCGCGGGGTGAACGATCATGTCGGGCGGCTTGTTCAGGATGATGATGTCATCGTCTTCATAGAGGACGTCCAGCGGGATATCCTCCGGCACGATTTCCTTGCTCGGCGGCTCGGGGATGACCATCTCGATGCAGTCGCCGTGGCTGAGGCGAAAGCTGGGCTTGACGGGCTGGCCGTTGACCTTGACGGCCCCGGAGCGGATGGCATCCTGGAGGAAGTGCCGGCTGAGGTTGCGGAACCGGCCGTGCAGGTACTTATCGATCCTGCGCTCCGTGATCCCCACGCCCACCTGAAGGGTGATCGACTGCCCTTTGAGCTCCCGCAGATCCTGCGACTCGAACTCTTCCATAAACTGCATCAACCACCGGTGGACGAGTTGGCCTCAGGCACAGGCGCCGGAGTCGTTGGCGCTGTCGGGGCCGGGGCGGGCGCCGGGCCAGGCATCGGGTTGACATTGGAAGGCACGGGAACGGGCACGACGATGGGCGAGTTGGCATCGCCCGGATTGATCCGTATCGTCGGAGCCGAAGCCTGGGTCTGCGGCGGCGGAGCGGGCTTGAACACGACCTTACCCTTGTGGTCATCCGCGGTCTTGAGGCGCAGCGCCGCCGCGGCCTTGGCCGTCGTCCCGTCGTACGCCGCGTTCTCCGCGACTGCACGATAGATCTCTTTGGCCTTATCGACATTGCCCAACTCCTCCTCGCACAGTCCGAGCCCGAACTGCGCCGTCGCCGCCAGGGCGGGAACGTTCTGGGCCTTCTCAAGGGCCTGCTGGTAGCTGGCCTGCGCCTGAGCGATCTGCTTGGTCAGCTCCTCTTGGCTGACCTCGCCGGACCGATAATGCAGCTCCGTGCGAAGCGTCTCGGCACGCTCGATCAGCGCCAACGCCGACATCTCGCGGTTGCTCGTCGATTGGGCGAAATCCTGCAGGTCCTTGGCCAGATCGATCAGAAGATAGGACTGGTCGCTCTGCTGGGCCATCGCCTGGGCGATGTCCGCCTTCTGCTTGGGCAGTTGCGTCACCAGGTTCGTCAGACGCACCTGGCTGCGCGCGGCGGCAATATTCTTATGATAAAACACCCAGAAATAGACCGCTATCACGATCACGAGGACCGCCGCGGTACCGATCAGCGAATTGCGGTTCGCCCGCAGCCATTCGGGAAAGTGCATCAGCCAGTCGGCCAGCTCGTTCGTCTTCAGCTCATGTCGATGATCTGCTCTCATTCTCTTGCTCCATTTTCCTGTTCAAAGCCACCTGCTCGGTTATCGGGCCTCAAAAAAGGCGAACCATCATGGTAGCAAAGTCGCTTTCCACTTGCAATGCAAGTGCTGAAAAGTTAAAATTTTAGGTTGCTTTTGCCGAAAGGACAGCATGCTGGGGTCGGATGAAAGGTTAGTGTGTACATGAACTACGGTCACGTCTTTTATTACGTGCAGATCGGGATTCTGGTTTGCCTGGCCGTACCGGGCGGCGGGGCCTTCGGGGCCGACGCATCGCAGAAAGCGGCGGACGGGCTCTGGGACCCGCAGCGGTACATCGGGATCGACGAGATCCAGCGCGGCATGGAGGGCTACTGCCTGACGGATTACGGCGACGCGGGGATCGAGAAGTTCCCGCTGAAAGTGGTGAACATCGTTCGCGAGTACGAGCCGGGCCATAACCTCATCCTGATCATGGGGTTGGACGAGCGATTCAAGCACACGGGTGTGGTGGCGGGCTGCAGCGGCTCGCCGGTGTACATTGACGGACGGCTGGCGGGGGCGCTGGCTCGCGGCTGGGTCTTTCAGAAGGACCCTCTCTACGGCGTAACGCCAATCCAGGAGATGTTGCAGGTGGGAGCGTCCAAAGGGTCGCCATCGCCGGCGTCGTCTTCTCGGACCCTCGCCCTGAAATTCGATTTTTCCAAGCCGATTAATTTTGCCGAGATCGACAAGCAGCTCACCGGCCTGCGGCCGATGGGCGGCCGCAGCCAAAGCGGTGCAACCGCCCTGCCTTGCCCGCTGCAGATCTCGGGTCTGCCGCCCGAGGCATGCCGGCGCCTGGCGCCCCAGTTGGAAGCGATGGGCTTCCTGGCTGTGCCGGGCATCAGCGGCGCCGTCCCGGCCGGCGCAGCAACTGCCGCCTCGTTCACGCCCGGATGCGCGCTGACGATTCCCCTCGTGGCCGGAGATATCAAATTCGAAACGCTCGGGACCGTTACCGAGGTGCGCGGCAATCGCATTTACGCATTCGGCCACAGCTTCCTCGGCTTCGGGCCGACCAACCTGCCTTTGGCCGGCGGACAAATCTATGCGGTCGTCTCGCAGATGATGACCTCCTTCAAGATCGGGGCGGCCGGCGAGATCATCGGGGCCATCACCACCGATGAGTCGGTGGGCATTGTCGGAGAAATCGGCGCCAAGGCGAAGATGGTCCCGCTGTCGGTGCACGTCCAGCCGTGCAATGGCGCCAAGCCGAAGACGTACAACTGCCAGGCGGTATACAACCAGGTGCTCACGCCGGTGCTCGTGCGCGCCACGCTCGTCGGGGCGGCGATGCCGTTCGGGGACGGCTTCCCGCCGGATCATACCGTGGATTACAGTGCGACCATCAGCCTTGAGGACGGCCAGACCATCCAGTTTGCCAATACCTCTACGGGCATGGAGATCGCCGAGCTGGTCGCCGAGGCCAGCGGCAGTCTGGCTCTGCTTATGAACAATCCGTATGGCTGTCCGGAGGTCACGGGTCTTGAGGCCAGCGTCAATGTCTCGTCGAAGAACATCGCATCCTACATCTGGTCCGTGAACGTGGCCGATTCGACCGTCAAGCGCGGCGAGGACATCGACCTGGAGGTCGTGATCGAATCGTTCCTGAAGGAGAAGAGGAGATACCAGGTGCGCCTGAACGTGCCGAAGCATGTGGCGCCGGGCAAGTACAACCTGATGGTCCTCGGCTCGACGGAATATGAGAACTTCCTCCGCAAGAGCGTGCCTTATCGGTTCGTCGCGACGAATCGCAAGACGCTTGTGGAGGCCCTGAACGAGGCGTTGAACGTGAGTCGCACCAAGCTGTATTGCCTGCTGATTCTGCCGCCGGAAGGCATCGCGATAGATCGTGCGGAGTTGCCCGGCCTTCCGGAGACCAAGAGCATGATCCTGCAGAGCAACAAGTGGGCGATGCCCGCCCAGCCGTACCCGCAGTGGGTGGAGAAGGTCGTGGAGACGGCTACCGTGGTCGGCGACAAGGAGATGGTGTCCATCACTGTAGAGCGGTGATGACGGCGGCCGCAGGCCGGGGTAAGCCTGATCTGCATTTTGCGGAAGTTCAGGTTGGAGTATGAAGGGGCCGCACGTCGGCCCCAAGGAATCAAGCAGTCTCACAGGGAGTACACATGGGAATGCGATCGTGCCAGACGCGTTGGGCAGGGGTTCTTCTGTCTGTCCTGTCCGCCTCACTACTGACCGTCCCCGGCTGGGCCATCACCAGCAAAATCACCCGCCAGTCCAGCAGCAAGGAGCTGCTCCTGGGCGAAGCCGACGACGTCGTGGTCACCTCCCGGGGCAACATCCAACTCGGGCGGGCCGCCAAAGTCCTCGCCACCGAGTTCAAGGATGCCTGGGCGATCAACAGCATTGTCGTCAGTGGAAGCACGGTGTACCTCGGGACCAGTCCGAACGGCATCATCTACAAGTACCATCTCGGCAAGGTCACGAGACTCTATCCCCCGGAAGGCCAGCCCCTTCCCGAGCAGGCGCCGGCGGTGAAGAAAGAGCCCAACGAGCCTGCCACGGCAGAAGGCAAGCACGAGGAGAAAGCCGGCGGCGAGGTGATCAAGGTCGAGGAACGGTTCGCCAATCAGCACATCTACGCCATGGCCGTGGACGTCGCGGGCCGGCTGCTCGTCGGCATCAGCGGCAGCAAGGCCAAGCTGTGCCGCTTCGAGGCCGGCGCCCTGGAGACGATCTTCGAGCCCAACGACGCCAAGTACATTTTCGCCGTCGAGGTGGACGGCATCGGCAACATCTACCTGGGCACAGGCCCGGAAGGCAAAGTCTACGCGCTCGATCCCTCGGGCAAGGTGGCCCAGCTCATGTACGACAGCCCGGACAAGAACATCCTGTCGCTGGCGGCCGGCCAGGACGGGCTCGTGTACGCCGGCAGCGACACGCGGGGCCTGATCTATAAGATCAACCCGCGCAGCAAGACAGCGGCTGTCGTGTATGACAGCGAGGAGCCCGAGATCAGCACGATGTTGTTCACCGCGGGCACGTCCCCGGAAAGCGGCCTCCTGTATGCCGCCGCGACATCCGCCAAGGTGGTGCAGGCCGAGAGCCAGTTTGCCGCCCAGCAGGAAACGACCGGGCGACCCGAGCCCAGGGAGGAAACCACCAAGAACCTGGAGAGCGACGGGTCGATCCGGCTGAAGATCGCCAACACCACGCAGGAACCCGCGAGCAAATCCGCGTCTCGCCCGCGAACGGGCGCGAAGACGACCAAGCCCGGCACGGCCAGCTACATCTACCAGGTCAACAAGCAGGGCTACGTCACGGAGATCTTCACCGAGGCGGCGGTCTTCCTGTGCATCGCCAAGCAGGACGACCGGCTGCTGATCGGCTCGGGCAATGAAGGCCAGCTCTTCGCCGTCGAGCCGGGCAGCGAGCGCGAGGCGGTCATCTACAAGGATGAGGCGGCCGGCCAGATTCCGGCAGTCGCCGTCTCGGGCAAAGAGGTCTACGTCGGCACGGCCAACCCGGCCCGGCTCGTGCTCCTGTCGCCGGACTATACCTCGCAGGGGACCTATGTTTCCGACCTCATCGACGCCGGCCAGCCGGCCCGCTGGGGCAAGCTCCAGATCGACGCCGACATTCCCCGAGGCTGCAAGGTCCTCGTCGCCTCGCGAAGCGGCAACGTCAAGGACGTCAACGACCCGACCTTCTCCGAGTGGACCGAGCCGGTGGAGATCACCGAGCCCGTCCAGTTGCGGTGCCCCCTCGGCCGGTTCTGCCAGTACAAGCTGGTCCTCGAGACGCAGGATGGGCAGAAGAGCCCGGTGGTGCGGGAGGTGGCCGTGGCCAGCACCGTGCCGAACCTGGCGCCGCAGGTCGAGTCCGTGGACATCAGCCGGCTCCAGACCGCCGACAAGCGAGGCGCCTTCAAGATCAGCTACAAGGCGGCGGACCAGAACGAGGACAAGATCGTCTACAAGATCGATTTCCGCAAGGTCGGGCGGTCCTCCTGGGTGGAGATGAAGGACCAGACTGAGGACGAGAACTACGAGTGGGACGGCAAGACCGTCGAGGACGGCCGCTATGAGATCCGCGTCGTCGCCGGCGACGAGCGGAGCAACACCGGCGCCACGAAGCTGACGGGCAGCCGGATCAGCGACCCTCTCGTCGTGGACAACACCGGACCGATCATCCGCAAGTACGCCATCGACAAGAACGGCAAGGCCGCCACACTCAAGCTCCAGGTCACCGATGAGCTCAGCGTCGTCACCAAGCTCGAATACACCATCGACAGCAACGCCAAGTGGAAAGGCACGCTGCCCGACGACTTCGTCTTCGATACCACCGACGAGAGCTTCACGATCGTCACCGAGGACCTGGCCCCGGGCGAGCACGTCATCGCCCTGAAGATCAGTGACGACGTGGGCAACGTGACCTACAAGACCTTCGAGCTCAGCGTGTTAGGCAAATAACATAGGTCCCATGAGTCCTAATGAGTTTTGACGGACAATTTCGGTAACGTGCAGGGTGGGGCTTGTTCCCCGGTCTTCCGTTCGGAGTTCCGCCTTCAGGCGGCCCAGGACCGCGTAAACGCGGAACTCCCAACGCAGGGCTTGATTACCGGCGGGTGGCAGCGTCAAGCGCAGCTTGGCGATGGTCTTGTTGAGATGCGATCCAGCCATCGCCAAGGCCTGCGGCCTTGACGCTGCCACCCATAACCTCATGCTCGCTCTGCTGCAAACTGGTCGTGCACCCGCGCTTCACGAATGAGGTATTTTGTGCGAGCCATAGCGTTTGAACAAGTCCGGCAAGCGGTGGAGTCGCTGTGCGTCGCGGCTTGTCACGAGTTGCCCGAGGATGTCCTGAAGGCCCTCGAACTGGCGGCCCAGAAGGAGTCCCATCCCGGCGCCGCCAAGCTCCTGCGCCGGCTCCTGGAGAACGCACGCGTCGCCGGGCAGGACATGAGTCCCCTGTGCCAGGACACCGGGCTGGCCGTCGTCTTCGTGGAGCAGGGCGCTGAAGTCACGATCACCGGCGAAGGGACCCTCGTCGACGCCATCAACGAAGGAGTGGCGACGGGCTACGAGAAGGGATACCTGCGAAAGAGCATCGTCGCCGATCCGCTGAACCGGCGCGTGAACACCGGCACGAACACGCCGGCCGTCATCCACCTGTCCATCGTCCCCGGCGACAGGCTCAAGCTCACCCTCATGGCCAAAGGCGGCGGCTGCGAGAACAAAAGCCAGTTCCGCATGTTCCGACCCACCGCCGACAAGGGACAGATCATCGAGTGGATCACCGAGATAGTCAGACAGGCCGGCGCCGACGCGTGCCCGCCGTTCATCGTCGGCGTGGGCATCGGCGGGAACTTCGAGCTCAGTTGCCTGCTCAGCAAGAAGGCCCTGCTGCGAAAGCTCACGGAGCCGAGCCATGACCCCTTCTATGCCGACATGGAGCGGGAATTGCTCGAACACATCAACGCCCTGGGCCTCGGACCACAGGGACTCGGCGGCGACACGACCGCCCTGGCGGTACTCATCGAGACCGCCCCCTGCCACATCGCCTCGCTCCCCGTCGCCGTCAACATCGAATGTCACAGCCATCGTCACAAGACCAGGGTCTTGTGAATGCCAGCTATGCCGGCTCCCATGCCGGGTGGCAGCGGCAAGCGCAGCTTGCCGATGGCTCTATCGAATGAATGGACGCACAGAAGCGAGACCGGTACAATACCAATTGCGTCTGAGTTCTTTGGCGCGTCGGGCAAGCGCCTGGCTGGTATCGGCAAGAGCTTAGCTTGACCGAAGTCGAACGCACCGAAGGCCTTGCTGATAGCGGATGGGCAAACCATCGGCAAGCTGCGCTTGCCGCTGCCACCCGGAGATACGGAATACTCGGTCGCGATCGGGACAACCATATCATGCTTGAGGGTAAGAGATATAGCAAGCACTGCCACCGATGGGACATCGGCGGTCAGGCACATGAGCTGACCTTCAGTTGCTACCGCAATCGCCCCTTTCTATCCAGAGAGAGAACCTGCACGTACCTCGTCGATGCAATCGTCGCGAGCAGAAAGAAGCATGATTTCGATCTCTGGGCCTATGTCTTCATGCCCGATCACGTACATCTGGTGATATGTCCGAGAAAAGAGGACTACTCGATCTCAGGAGTATTGCGCTCGATCAAACAGCCTGTGGCCCGCAGGGCGATCCAATACCTGAAACGGAGCAATCCCACCGGCTTGAAGTGCCTGGCGACCGGCGACAGGGACGACCCCTATCGTTTCTGGCAGAAAGGCGGCGGTTACGACAGGAACATCACTGAGGTCGAGACGCTCGTTCAATCCGTACAGTACATCCACAACAATCCCGTGCGTAAGGGTCTCGTCAAGACAGCAGATCAGTGGTGCTACTCCAGCGCCGCGGATTGGCTCAACACGGGATCGGGCCCCATCTCGATAGATTTTGACAGCTTCCCGCGAGCATGACCATCGGCAAGCTGCGCTTGCCGCTGCCACCCGAGCGCCGATGAGATTCTGGGGATGACAGGGGTCAATCGCCTTTGAAGCTTCGCATCCACTCGGGCCAGTCGGTCGATAGGACACCGCCGGCCTTTGTCCAGGGGCCGTTCTTGATGTATCGCGGCGGTTTGGCCCACTGCTGCGCCCAGAGCGATTTGAGCCAGATCCTCTCAACGTGGTAGTCAACGTACACGCTGTTGATGGCCCCGCCATGACGATTGATGCAGAAACGGTTCATGGCGTCCGGGTCACCCAACTGCTTCTCGCCGTCATAGGCAGGCGGCCTATTCTGGTACTCCGGCCAGCCGCACCAGAACCAGCAATCCAGGAACAGTGGAATCTCGAATGCGCCTTTGACGCTGGGTGTCTTCCAGAAGAACTCGGCAGGCTTGCCGTACAGGAGCCCGCCGGACTCGCCATTCTGATAGACCCAGCCGTTGATACCGTAGCTGCCCCATGTCCCCGCCGGCCGGCCGCCCGTCTCGGCGATTCGGCCCCAGGAGGTAATGGCGTCGCCGCCAACACTCGCCGTGTCGCTCGCTCCCGGCGGATACTGGGGAAAAGCGATCTTCGTCGCTACCGGACAAACACGGAACTCATCATTCTTCTGATAGTAATCGAACAGCACGTTGATCCAGCGAGTATCGGTCGTGCCCCCTCTGCGTTTGGGGAAGAAGCCTCCGTTGTCGTCGCAGTACATGGCCCAGATCGTGCCCCATTGCTTGAGGTTCGACTGGCACACCACGCCGCGAGCCTGTTTACGGACCCGCTGCAACGATGGCATGAGGATCGACATCAGAAGCGCGATGATCGCGATCACTACCAGCAGCTCGATGAGCGTGAAACCCTTTGGATTGATGATGGATGATTGATGATTGATGATTGCAGTGCCACCCATGCGGCGCGGGGCCTTTATGGACATGAGTCTCCTCAGTCTATTCATAGCGTGCTCTCAATACTCTCTGAACGCCCATGTAGGGTGGGGCTTGCCCCACCGATCCTTCCCGCGATGGCGATTGTGGTGGGGCAAGCCCCACCCTACAAACTCAATGCTCCTTGAACGGTCGCAGCATGGGAAGGTGTGCAATGCACACCCTACAGGTATTGCCCGACGTATTCGGGGCATGTAGGGTGTGCACCGCACACCATTAACCTTCCATCTTGCAGAACTCCGCGTCCGTCACCAATAATCAATCCCCGCTGCTATCCGCCGGCGATGTGGGTCTTGCCCGGATAGTGCTGGTCGAGCCAGTCCAGGTCCACGTTCGGCGGATTGAATACCTGTCCCTTGCCGAAGCCTTTGGCGGCGGCTTCCGTCCGGCTGTTGCAGTAAATGATCGTCCGCTTGTCGTCCCACTTCTTGCGTTCGGCGTGACCATCCATGAAGCTGAACGTGCAGGCGTCGCTATGGAAGATGCCCAGCGGGTCCCACAGGGAGCCGTTTCGCGGGATGTACGACCAGCCTCCGTGATTGTAGTTGCCTGCGGCGCCGTCGTAGATTTCCTCCACGAAGAGCATCTTGAGCGCCTGCTCCTTGAACGTGAAGAGCTTCTTGGGGTCGGTCGGCTCAACCGCCTTCATGTAGTCGGGCAGGGAGTAGCTTCGATAGATTCGATACGCCGGAGTGTTGCCCAGGCTCGTGCCGACATTCTTGCGATTGTCGCCCGGGCAATGGTAGACCTCCACGTCTTTCAGGTAAGGATACAGGATGCCGGCCCTCAGGCCGTTGTATCTCTGCTCGATCGTCACGTCCCCGCTGTCCATCCTTATGATACCGCCACCCCCGGAATAATCCAGCGGCGGCATCACCCACGGCGGAACGCCGTTGACCGGGTCGTATCCCGCCATGCCTCCGCAGATGGCCCCGCCGTTCTCGTCGGCATACATGATGTAGGCCTGCGCCAGGGACCGCTGGTTCGCCAGACAGGAAATCCCCCTCGCCTGCTCGCGGGCGATCTTGAGGGAAGGGATCAGGACGGCCATAAGAACCGCGATGATCGCGATCACTACCAACAGCTCGATCAGCGTGAAACCGCGAGGATTTATGATTGACGATTTACGATTTACTATTTGTCTGGACACCGAGTATCGTGCCTTCACGGGTTTTGAGGCGCCGTTTCGCATCTGCCACCCTATTCTCTCAACTCCCTGTCAGGCCGACGGACCGCAATCAATAATCCTTATAGCGCTGCATCCATTGGGGCCAGTCGGTAGCCACGACGTTCCCGGCGCGGGTCCACGGACCGGCTTTGTTGTACCCCTTGTGCCACTGGAGCGTCCACAGCTCCTTCAGATCGACACTGCGGACGGACCAATCGAGGAACGCCATGCTGGTGGCCCCATCATGCCGATCGATGCAGATACGCTGCATGTGCACATTGGACTGCCAGGCTTGGTACGGATCGTTCGCCGGCCGGTCGGTGGATAGCGGGAAGACATTGAACCGCAGGGCATCCATGAACAGGGGCACGTAGGCCGCGCCCGGCACGTTGGGAGTCCTCCAGTTGTTTACCGTCTCAAAGCCCTCATAGACAGTCGTGTACGACGGAGGCGGGTCCTCCACCCAGCCGTTGATCCCATAGCTGCCCCAATCGCCCTCGGGAGCATATCCCTCGCCCCAGAACCTGCCCCAGGCATTGTAGATGTTCAACTCAGGCGCCCGCACGCCGTTCTCATCGAAGATCGGCTTCACTGCGGTGGGGCACAAGCGGATTTTGTAGTCGTTCTTGTACAACGGCCGCAGTGCGTTCATCCAGTGATACGTGTGGCCGCTGCCCACGCCCGCCTGGAACTTGCCGTTGTACTCCTGGGTGTACATCGAGAAGAACAGACCCCACTGCTTGAGGTTGGCCCGGCAGGCCACGTTCCGCGCCTGCTTCTTTACGCGCGACAGCGCCGGCATCAGGATCGACATCAATAGAGCGATGATCGCAATCACAACGAGCAGCTCAATCAACGTAAATGCTCTGCGCTTACCCATTGTACGCACTCCCGAAAACATCAACACCCTTATGGCACAAAGAGCCGGACCGCCAACCACGGCGACCCGACCGGTTTCTATCGTCCCAGGTCACTGCGCGCGTCCATCGCACCATCCGGCCTAGTTCAGCCTGTTGGCCAACTGGCCCCAGATCGCGATGGAGGCCCAGCGAAGGTCCTCATTGCCGTCCTGGTTCGGAGAGAAGGCGCTGGCAGGCAGGCGCTTGCCGAACTCGATGGTTCGCGGGTCCATCCACTTATGGTACTCGCTGTGGCCGTCGGCGAAGGAGAACGTGCTGCCGTCGCCATGCCGGATCGGCGGCGGGTCCCACCATCTCCACTCATTAGTGTACACGGTCCAGCCGCCGATTGCATAGCGGTTCGTGCCGCCGTCATCGAGGAAGACGATGCGGAATGCCGCATCCTTGATTTCCAGGCGCTTTTTGAGCATAGCGGCGCCCATGTTGTCCCAGTTCTTGCAGTTCATCGCGTCGGAGACAGAGTAGGTCCGCACCGGCGGACTGGTGACCCCATACGCTCGCATAACTGTGCGTTCCACGGTCGGGCACTTGTAGAGCTTGAGCGTCGTGGTGTACGGAAACAGCGCGCCGGTCGTGATCTTGTCCTTCTTTACCTGTTCCGACTGTTCCGGCCTCCAGACGTCCCAGACCCAGGGCTTCTCGTTGTATTGGGACTTGTTGAA
>Ga0214473_10000477_pt1 | contig 56619 bp, 63 predicted proteins | sample RVTome_7_FD_203509 | JGI IMG/M metagenome (GOLD analysis project Ga0214473, IMG submission 203509) | Soil microbial communities from uranium-contaminated site in the Upper Colorado River Basin, Wyoming, United States - RVT98D197 | ecosystem: Environmental > Terrestrial > Soil > Contaminated >... | reverse complement strand
CCCCACAGTAGTAGACAAGTTCATATACTCTCCCTACCGATTTCTCCGCAGATGTCGGAAGTGAGGGCGCGGGCGAGCGCACTTCTCGAGGAGGCGGCGAAGGGGAAGCGGGACGAGATCGCGGCGACCCTGCGGGACCTCGGGCTCTCCGGATACGCGGCGGACGCGTTCTGCGCCCTCGCCCGCCTCCCGGAGGCGACGGCGGGGGACCTCGTCACGCGCACGGGGATCCCGGACTCCAAGATCTACTACGCCCTCGACGAGCTCGCGGAGCGGGGGCTCGTGGCCGTGCAGGCGGGGAAGCCGAAGGCGTACCGGGCGGTGCCGCCGAAGCAGGTGGAGGCGCGGCTCGCGAAGATGCTCGACGCGCGGCACGAGCGCGAGCGGGCGTCCGTCACGCGCGTGGCGGCGCTCCTGGAGCCGCTGCAGTCCGCCGCCAAGAGCCCGTCGACGGACATCGCGTACGTCGTGAAGGGGCTCTCGAACGTCCTCGGACGCGCGCAGGCGATGATCGCGTCCGCGCGGCGGGAGGTCGTCGTGCTCACCTCGGACGAGCCGTTCTTCCGGAAGCTCGAGCCGGACCTCGCGAAGGCGGCGCGGCGGCGGGTGGCGGTGAGGCTGGCGGTGCCGGGCATCGAGGTCGACAAGGAGCTCGCGAAGGTCGCGGAGGTCCGGGCGATCGTGTGCACGTGCCTGATCCTGGTCGCGGACGGCCAGCAGGTCTTGACGGTCTCCGGGCTCGACTCCGAGTCCCCCTACGGAATCACGTCGACGGACGAGACCCTCGTGCGCCTCGGCCTCGAGTACTGGGACAGCCCGCGGTGTTGCGTCGCGTGCTGAGGACGCCGCTCCGGCCTTGGTCGAAACGTATATCCGGAGTCCGCGGCATCGCGCCCGTCCCATGCCCACGAACCGATGCCGGTACTGCGAGCAACTCCACCTCGCGGACGCCCGGTACCGCGTGAAGCCCGCGAGGCACGACCTCGGCTCCTCGTTCCCGCGGTGCGACATCCACTGGCGGTTCGTGTGCGACACGTGCGAGCGGAGCCACCACTTCAACGGGATGTCGTGGTGCCCGACCACCCGGAAGTTCCTGTGCATCCGGTGCGCCCCCCGCCACCGCGCGCTGCGGAAGGCGTTCTGGCGGTGGTCGTACTACTACTCGCTGACCTGCCCGGACTGCCGGAGGGAGCACGCCGCCCTCGACCGCCTGGAGTTCGACCGGAGGCACCCGTGGCAGCGCAGCCCCGCCCTCGCGCGGACGAAGGCCGGACTGAGCCCGGAGAAGGAGATCGTCCCTCCGTGGTCGCACCAGGTCCTCCCGGGCATGGACGCGGACGAGATGACGGACGGGAAGATCGCCGCGCAGTGGGACGCGCTCGCGGACGTGTGGTCCTCCGGGTACTCGGAGTACGGGGACGTGAACCGCCGGTACGTGATCGACCCGGTCCTGTTCCAGATCCTCGGGGACGCGCGCGGACTCCGCATCCTGGACGCCGGCTGCGGCTTCGGCTACCTGTCCCGACTCCTCGCGAAGCAGGGCGCGGCGGTGGAGGGGCAGGACATCTCGCGCAAGTTCATCGAGATGGCCCTCGACCGCGAGCGGCGGGAACCGGCCGGCGTCCGCTACCGCCGGGCGAGCATCGTCGACCTGTCCCCGTGGTCCGACGGGACGTTCGACGCCGTCGTCTCGAACCTCGTCCTCCAGGACGTGCGGGACTACCGGAAGGCGATCCGGGAGATCGCGCGGGTCCTGAAGCCCGGCGGCCGGTTCGTGTTCTCCGTCATGCACCCCGCGTTCGCGTCGCCGCCGATCCGCGGCTGGGTCCAGGAGCCGCGGGACTCCGCGCGGAACGAAGACCGCCAGTACGTCAAGGTCGACCGCTACTTCGACCGCTCGACGGAGGCGTGGGGATTCGGGGACGGGCCCCGCGTCACGAGCTTCCACCGCCCGCTCCGGGACTACTTCGAGGCGCTCGCGGACGCGGGCTTCCTCGTGCGCCGCCTCGAGGAGCCGGTGCCGCCGCAGGAGGCGATCGAGGCGCGGCCGCGGGACTTCATGAACGAGTACGACCGCGTGCCCCTCTTCCTGCTGATCGAGGCGGTCAGGGCTCGATAGGCCCGCGGGGCACGTCCGCGAGGTTGGGGTTCGGGCGCGAGGACCGCGGCATCGACACGACCTGGTAGTCCAGCACCTCCGCGAGCACCTGCTTCGCGACCGCGGAGAACACGTCCTCGACGCCCCGCCCGTCCTTTGCGCTCGTATAGAACCAGAAGACGTCCTTCATCCCGAGGAGGCCCTCGATCTCCTGGTCGTTCGGCCGGCGCATGAGCTCCGACAGGAGGTCGATCTTGTTCACCGAGTAGACGACGGGGATCTCGCCGACCGCGTTCCGGACCCATTCGACCCACGTCTCGAGCGCGTCGAGGGTGGAGGGCCGCGCGACGTCCGCGACGCCGATGACGCCCTGGGCGCCGAGCAGGTATGACTCCCGGAGCTCGTCGCGGACGAACCGCTCGCCCATGATGTCCCACAGGGTCATGTCGACGCGCACGTGCTTGTCGACCTCGACGCCCTGGAAGTGCAGTTCCCGCTTCGTCACGCGGGCGCCGAGGGTGGCGGCGTACGCCTCGTTGAACAGGTCGAGCACGAACCGCCGGACGAGGCTCGTCTTCCCGACCGCGGCCTCGCCGACCATGCAGACCTTCATCTTGACGAGTTCGAGGTCCACAAGGTCCCCTCGCGTTCAAGGTTCGAATGGCCTCCGGCCGCCTTAAACGTGCCGGGGAAGTTATCAATCTCCTCTCCGCGCGAGGCGCCCGCCACGCCGCCCGCGACGGCGCCGTCGGTCCGGCGACCGTTGGGCCCAGGGCGCGCCACCGTGGATGGGCGATCCGCCAGACGGTCTCAGCCGCTCGAGCTCTCGCTCGAACGCGCGGAACCTCGACTCCCAGTCGAGTATCGTGAGTTCCAGTACTTCACGTACGCCTCGAACTCCTCGGGCGACATCAGGCGGCGCAGTTCCCTCCAGAAGGCGTATCCGATTAAGGAGCGCGCCGAGGGTGGCTCCGGCATCGACTGCGGCGTCCACGCAAGCCTCTTTCAACTTCTCCCAGTCTTCGCGCGTCAGGGGAACTGGCACGCGCCCCGTCTTCGTCCTGCCGGTGGGAATACCTTCGTGTTACCTGTACTAAGACCTATTAGGTGCGTCGGCATCCCCATGGTCAACACGAGGCAGTCAGCATCGCACGCCTCAGGACGGATAGGTATGAAGGAAGAGTTGGAGCCCCACGTCCGGGACATCCTCCGGGCGCTGGGCGGCAAGGTGGGCGAGGAAGAGATCGAGCGGGAGCTGGGGAACTACCTGAACGTGTATCGGGTGTCCCTCGACACCGCGAAGCGGTCAATCGTGAAGAAGCACGGGGGGAACCCCGCGGACCTCTCGCTGGGGGTCACGAAGGCCGTCCGGGACCTCATCCCGGGGGAGCAGAGCGTCAGCCTGCTCGCGCGGATCGTGACCGTGAACGAGAAGGAGATCGAGACGGAGGGCGGGTCGAAGCCGATCCTCTACGGGTTCCTCGGGGACCCGACGGGGACCGCCCCCTACACGGCGTGGAACCCGGAGGGTCTCGCCCTCGCGAAGGGGGACGTCGTGCGGATCGCGAACGCGTACACGAAGGAGTTCAAGGGCCGCGTGGAGGTCCATCTCGGGAACCGCGCGGTCGTCACGAAGGAGGCCGCGGACCTCTTGCCGCCGATCGAGGGCGGGCGCCCCGCCGCGCTCTCGGGGCCGGCGACCGCCGCCAAGGTCGTGGACCTCAAGGAGGGGCTGAGCAACGTCGGGCTCACCGCCCGCGTCCTATCCGTCGAGGCCCGCGAGGTGAACGTGGCGGGGGAGAAGAAGACGGTCCGGAGCGGCGTCCTCGCGGACGACTCCGGAAAGGTCCAGTTCTCCGCGTGGAAGGACTTCGGCCTCGCGGAGGGCGACGTCCTCCGGATCGAGGGCGGGTACGTGAAGTCCTGGCGGGGGATCCCGCAGCTGTCGTTCGACGAGCGCGCGACGGTCGCGAAGCTCGCGGCGGACGCGCTCCCGCCCGCGGCGGCGCTCGCGCAGTCCCCGCGGATGTGGATCGAGGACCTCGCGGAGCGCGGCGGCGGCGTCGACGTGACGATCCGGGGCATCCTGATCGACATCAAGGACGGCTCCGGCCTCGTGTACCGGTGCCCGGAGTGCCGGCGCGTCCTCCGGAAGAACGTCTGCCGGATCCACGGAGAGGTCCAGGGGAACGCGGACCTCCGGGTGAAGGGCGTCGTGGACGACGGGTCCGGGGCGATCACCGCCGTGTTGGGCCGGGAGCTCACGGAGCTCCTGCTCGAGAAGACGGTCGAGGAGTGCATCGCGCAGGCGAAGGAGGCGATGGACCAGGAGGTCGTCCGGGACGAGCTCGCGGACCTCCTGATCGCCCAACCGGTCGAGGTCCGTGGGAACGTGACGAGCGACGACTACGGGCTCATGATGATCGTGGACACCGCCCGCGTCCTGAAGGTGGACGTGCAGGAGGAGGCGCGGGCGATGCTCGAGGAACTGGAGGGCTGAGGCCCTCGGGGAGCGGGAGGGGCGGGGCATGATTCGGGAGGTCGCGTGGCGGCTGTTCGCGGGGGAGTACAACGAGAGCACCCTCGAGGCGGGGGGTGGCGGGGACCGAGCGCCCACGTACGTGGTGTCGCCGCTCGGCGCCAGGGTGAACCGCCTGTTCGTCGTCGGCGTGCTGACGGACGTGGAGAACGTCGGGACGGACGGGCAGCCGATGTGGCGCGCCCGCGTGTCGGACCCGACGGGGACGTTCCACGTCTACGCCGGGCAGTACCAGCCGGAGGCGGCGGCGATGTTGTCGAAGGTGAAGCCGCCCGCGTTCGCGGCGGTGATGGGCAAGTCCCGCACGTACTCCCCGGAGGCGGGGACCGTGTACACGAGCATCCGGCCGGAGATGGTGAAGGTCGTCGACGAGAACGTCCGGGACTACTGGATCCTCGAGGCGTGCCGGTCCCTGAAAATGCGCCTGGAGGCCGCGCGGGAGGCGCAGCGGATGGACCCCGTCACGAAGGACGCCCTCGTCGCGCTCGGGCACTCGGAGGACGTCGCGGAGGGGCTCGCGGCCGCGTCCGCGCACTACGGCAAGGTCGACCTGTCCCGGTACACGTCCCTGCTCGCGGAGGGGCTCCGGTACCTGCTGCCGGAGTATCGCGCGTTCGCGCCGGAGGAGCCGGCGCCGGTGGCGGCGAAACCCGCCCCGAAGGCGGAGGCGGCGAAGGGGCCGGGCGAGGAGGCGGAGGACGTCGTGCTCGCCCTCATCACGGAGCTGGACCGGGACGGGAAGGGCGCGCCGTGGGACGCGCTGCTCGAGGCCGCCGCGAAGAAGGGGGTCCGGAAGGAGGGGCTCGAGGAAGCGGTGAACGAGCTCCTCGACAAGGGCCTCGTGTACGAGCCGGTCCTCGGGCGGATGAAGAAGATCTGACCTACGCGAGGCGGGACAGGGTCGCCCGGCAGCTCCAGCACCGGTGGGCGTGGGAGCCCACGCGGGCCCCGCACGACCGACACTTGCGAAGCTCCTCGCTCTCGAGCCGGAGCTCGGGCGTGACCTTCGCCATCCGGTGGAGGGCCGCGGCCCAGGCGGCGCCGCCCGCGATCGTCGCGTGGATGAGGGCGTACAGGGGGTACATCGGCGGCGCGGCGAGGGCGTTGAACACCACGTACGCGAAGAACCCGCCGAGGAACGCGGCGGGGAACGCCGCCCAGCCGAACGTGCCGGACCGGCCGGCGAAGGCGCCCGCGATCGCGAACGCCGCCACCTCGTAGAACAGGGCGACCTCCATGGGGAGCCCGAGGAAGCCGAACAGGACGATCGGGAGGGACAGGATCGGGGCGAGGATCGCCGCCTTCGCGAGGGCGACGAAGATCCCGACGAGGGGGTTGCGGACCGCCATCCCGAGCGGGACCTCCGCGAAGCGCATTAAATCTCTTCCATCGGTTCGCGGCCGTGATTCTCAGAATTGCGCACAGGTCAGCGGATCACGGAGAGGATCGACTCGATGCCCCGCACGGTCTGATTGATCTGCTCCCGGTCCTCCGCGTCGTGGGCGAGCATCAGGTACTTCCGCAGGTCCGCGAGCGCCTCCGCGAAACGGTTCTGGCGATAGTAGAGGAGGCCCCGGTCCCGCAGGTCTTGGAGGGACGACGGCTCAAGCACGAGGCAGTCCCCCACGACCTCGAGGGCCCGGTCGAACTCCGACTCGTTCAGGTAGATCGTCTTGAGGTTGCTCAGGATCCGGACGAGGATCTGGCGCTTCGTCACGGGGAGGAGCATCCGCCGGTCGAGGCGCACGAGGCCCCCGTACACGCGGTCGAGGCGGGCCTGGCAATCCTCCTCCGTGAGCTCGGCGCCCCCGTGGAACGGGTCCAGGAGGATCTCCCCCGACGACGTCAGCGCCTTCACGATGAAGTGGCCGGGGAGGCCGACCCCGAGGACCGGGAGGGGCACGCGGCGCGCGACCTCCATGTAGACGACGGAGAGCGTGATCGGGATGCCGAGCTTCCGGTCGAGGACCTCGTTCAGGTAGGAGTTCCTCGGGTCGTAGTACTCCCGCTCGTTCCCGCGGAAACCCTCGATCTCGTACAGCTGGCGGTTGACCTCCCCGATCGCGGGGCGCGCCGTGAGGTCGCTCCCGAGCCGCTCCCGCACCGCCGAGGCCATCGCGTCGAGGCGGCGGACGTACGTCTCCGGGGAGAGGTCCGGGTACACGTGCCGCCCGAGGAACAGGACGGCCTGCGCGAGGTCGATCTCCTCGTCGCGCTGTTGGGTCAGCCGAAGGAGCTCCGCGTGCGGCTCAGAAGTCAGGGCCCCATCCTCGGCAACCAGGGATACGACGATGCGGCATCAACATTTGCCTGATTCGTCCTGCCGGCGCTGGCGGCTGCCTCCCCGGAGAAAGTTCTTTATCTCTGCATCGGCATCGGCGGCCCACGGGATGGCTCTAACGGGAGAGGCCACGGAACAGCCAGAGGACTCCATCCTGCCCGACGCGGAGCCCTCGGCGATCCGCCGGATCCCGACGGGGATCGCGGATCTCGACACGATCGTCGAAGGCGGGTTCCCGCAGGGCTCCACGGTCCTCCTGATGGGCGAGGAGGGCGCGGGGCTCCGGGAGTTCGTCTACACGAGCGCCGCCAAACTGAGCATCCTCCGCGACCGGCCGGAGTCGTGGCGGTACTACCTGGGCAGCGCGTGCGACGACTCGGTCCTGCCGGACAAGATCTGCTACGTGACGTTCACGCGCTCCCGCGACGTCATCCTCCGGGAGTTCGCCTCCAGCCTGAACGCGGACTTCTACCACGCGTTCCGCCGCCACACGGCGTTCCGGGACTTCAGCGCCCCGTACTTCCGACACACGGTCGTGCCGCCGGCGTGGACGGAGCCACCGCGCACGGAGTTCGGAGCGAAGCAGGAGGACCTCCTCGAGGGCCTGGTCGAGTTCCTCGACGAGAACGGGCCGGGGGCGATGATCGTCATCGACAGCCTCTCGGACTTCGTCGGCAACGAGTCCGCGGACGTGAAGGACGTCGTGTCCACCGTGAAGGGGATCCAGCGCGCGGCGAAGCGGTGGGACGGCATCGTCTACATGCTCCTCACGAGGGAGATCCTGGAGCCGCGCGTGGAGCGCATGATCGTCGACTCCGTGGACGGGTGCCTCGTCTTCGAGTGGTCCCGCTACCTCCGGAGCAGCAAGCGGCAGCGGTACATGTACGTCGAGAAGTTCACGAGCGTGCTGCCCCATCTCCCGATGGAGAAGATCGCGCGCTTCCCGATCATGATCACGAGCCGGCAAGGGCTCGTCGTCGTATACATGGAGCGGATCGGGTGATGCGATGGACGTAGTGCCGACGGGCGTGGAAGGCCTCGACGAGATGCTGGGCGGCGGGATCCCCCGGGGACACGTCGTCGCCCTCCTCGGGTCCTTCGGGACGGGGAAGACGACGTTCGCGCTCCAGTTCCTCATGCAGGGGCTGATCAACGGGGAGAAGGGGATCTTCATCACCCTCGAGGAGGACGTGGAGTCGATCCTCAAGACGGCGGAGTCGTACCGATGGGACCTCCGCTCCCACGTCGAGGGCAAGTCCGCGGCGCTCGTCAAGCTCGAGCCGGCGGACGCGAAGGCGACCGCCACGCGGGTCCGCTCGGAGCTCCCGCAGTTCATCAAGACGTTCGGGGCGCAGCGGATCGCGTTCGACTCTGTCTCCCTTCTGAGCATGATGTTCCCGGACGACCCCGAGCGGCGGACTCGCCTGTTCGCCCTCTGCGATCAAATTCGGAAGACGGGGGCGACGGCGATCATGACCGCAGAGGTGAAGGACGACAACCCCCGTTCGTCACGCGACGGCCTCGTCGAGTACGTGAGCGACGGTGTCATCTGCCTTCGTCTCGTGGAGCGGGCGAACGGCGAGGTGCAGCCCGCCGTGCAGATCGTGAAGATGCGCCGCGTGAAGCACGACCGGCACGTCAAGCCGTACAGCCTCACGGAGGTCGGCGCCGTGGTCCACACGGAGGCCGAAGTCTTCACGTGAAAAAGGAAAAGGGGCGGGTCATGGGGCGACCCGCTGAATCTGCTCGCAGACGATCGTCACGCTCTCCATGAGGACCTCGCTCGAACCGGCCTTGAGCGCGCCGATCTCGATCTTCGCAGGCCACGCGTTCTCGAGGTGGAACCTCGCCACGGGGCTCCCGTCGACGCTGTACATCGTCAAGTCCGCGGTCTTCCGCGCCCCCGCGTCCCCCGACCGCGCCAGCTCGTGCCACGCCCAGAGCTCCATCGAGGAGGTCATCCCCCGCTTCAGCGTGATCGTAGGCGGGAAAGGTTTCCCGGGCAAGACCCTGATGATCGTGTCGTCGCCCCCCTCGCGGTACTCCACGACCTCGACCTCGGAGGAGATCCCCCCGAGCTCCGAGAACGACGCGATCTCATAGCCGTCGATCGACAGGCTGAACCGCGCGGCCGTGAGGGCGTCGTTCCCCCCGACCCGGCCCGGGGCGCTCACCGAGATCGCGGCGACGATGCCGGTCACCGAAAGCGCCAGGGCTGCGAGAATCGCCATTCGCTTCACCGAATCACCTCCTCCCCCGCGCGGGCAGTGGGTACTTCTACCGCGCCCCTCCTCGGCGCCGTCTACGGGATGGACGAGGACCAGGAAAACCTTTTCGGCGGGCCGCAACCCAGCGACCGATGGGTTCCCACCGCCGCCAAAACCCATATCTCCGGCGGCCCGTTCCCACGGCCGTGAAGTTCCTGCGGAAGGGGAAGGTGAAGGAGGTCTACGAGGTCTCCGAGGACGAACTCGAGTTCGTCTTCACGGACCATATCAGCGTCTTCGACAAGGTGATCCCGAGCCTCGTGCCGCACAAGGGGGAGACCCTGTGCCGGACGAGCGCGCACTGGTTCCGGGTCGCGGAGTCGATGGGAATCCGGACGCACTTCCTCCGCGTCGCGGGCGGGAACCGGATGCGCGTGCGGCGGGTCGAGGTGATCCCGGACTACGCGCAGATCACGGCCAAGACGCGGAACTTCCTGGTCCCCCTGGAGGTGATCGCGCGCTACTACGTCGCGGGCTCCCTCAACGACCGGCTCCAGAAGGGGCGGGTCCGCCCCGAGGACGTCGGCTTCCCGAAGGGGCACGTCCCGAGGTACGGGGAGCCGCTCCCCGAGCCGTTCTTCGAAGTCACGACGAAATTGGAGAAGGTCGACCGGGAGCTCACCGTCCGCGAGGCGCTGTCCATCTCGAGCCTCAGCCTCCGGGAGTTCGACGACCTCAAGGAGGTCGTGCTCAAGGTCGACGGCCGCATCGCCGCGGACGTGCGGCCGCGTGGCCTCCTCCACGTGGACGGCAAGAAGGAGTTCGCGTTCGACCGGGACCGCAGGCTGATGCTCGTGGACACGTTCGGGACCGCGGACGAGGACCGCTGGTGGGACCTGGCGGCGTACGAGCAGGGCCGGCAGGTCGAGCTCAGCAAGGAGTTCGTGCGCCAGCACTACCGGGCGACGGGGTATCACGCGGCGCTGTACGGCGCACGGGAGAAGGGCCTCCCGGAGCCGGACATCCCGGCGCTCACGGACGAAGTAATGAGAACTGTGACCGAGCTATACGTCTCCATGTTCGAACGGCTCACGGGAGACAAGTTCTGACGCGCCCGCCTGCCGTACGCACCGTAAAGACAAAGCCTATATTGCGTGCGGAAATACTTGCGCGGCTGGAGCGTTCGGGAATGGAGAACCTCGTGTACGTCGACGGGAAGTTCGTGCCGTCCTCGGAGGCCAAGATCACCGTGTTCGACCACGGCCTCCTCTACGGGGACGGTGTCTTCGAGGGCATCCGCGCGTACAGCGGACGCGTGTTCAAGCTCGAGCAGCACGTGAAGCGCCTGTTCATCTCCGCGCGGGCGATCGACCTCCGGATCCCGCACACGGAGGAGGAGTTCTCCGACCTGATCCTCGAGGCGTGCCGGAGGAACAACATCGTCGACGGGTACATCCGGCCGATCGTCACCCGCGGGCCCGGGGACCTGGGCCTCGACCCGCGGAAGTGCACGCGCGGCGCGAGCGTGATCATCATCGCGGGCACGATCGCCCTGTACCCGAAGGAGAAGTACGAGCGTGGGCTGAAGGTCGTCACGTCCACGTACCGGCGCGTGCCGCCCCAGTCCCTCAGCCCGAGCATCAAGTCCCTGAACTACCTGAACCAGATCATGGCCCGCATCGAGGCGAACCACGCGAACGCGGACGAGGCCCTCATGCTCGACATCCACGGCTACGTGTCCGAGGCGACGGCCGACAACTTCTTCATCGTGCAGAACCACACCGTCGCGACGCCCTACTCGTCCACGAACCTCCCGGGGATCACGCGGCAGACCGTGCTCGAACTCGCCGAGGAGCACGGGCTGAAGGCAGTCGAGAAGCCCTTCAGCCTGTTCGACATCTGGGCGGCGGACGAGGCGTTCATCACCGGGACGGCGGCGGAGATCGGGCCGGTCGTGGACGTCGACGGGCGGATGATCGGGGACGGGAAGCCGGGGAAGGTCACCCGGCAGCTCCAGCAGTGGTACCGGGAGCTCGCCAACTCGACGGGGACGCCGATCCGCGCGTAGGCCGGGGAGGCCCTACGGGCTCCCCAGGGACGCCGACGTGATCAGGAGCAGGTTCCGCTGGTTGTCCCGGAAGAGGTTCTGCGAGTGCTTGACGGCGTTCGCGTCGACGTCGTAGAGGAGGAGTGCCGCCGAGACCCAGGGCGTGCAGCCCGTCTCCGCCGCCTGCTGGTTCGTGCAGCCGGTGTACGCATTTCCGGAGATTTCGTTGTCCTCGACCTCGCCCATCCCGCCGAAGCCGATCTGGATTCCGTTCTGCGCGATGTATGGGACCGGGCCGAGGCCGGCGACGGTGTTCCCCCGGACCGTCACGAAGACGTCCCCGTTCCCGATGATGCCCGTTTTCTGGTAGCCGGCGATCGCGTTGCCCTCGACGGTCACGTGCTTCGTGTTCGGGTGGGTGTAGTCGTATGGCGCGGACCGCACCTCGATCGCGTTGCCCTCCTGGCAGCCGCTCGCGCCCTGGTTGATGTTCGTCACGACGTTGTCCGTGATGCTCCCGGAGGCGCCGTCGAAGAGGATGCCGCGGAGCCGGGCGTCGCCGGCGTCGCAGGCGTTCGTGAGCCCCGAGGTCGTGACTCGCAGGTCCCGGACGTGGGCCGTGGCGCCGCCGTTCTTCACGACCGCGCCGAGGAAGTGCCCCCCGGCCGGGTCGACGGCGGTGATCGTGTGGTCGGCGCCGTCGAGTGTGAACCCGTCGGGGACCGGGATCGTCGCGTCCGTCGTGCAGTCGCCGTTCAGCGTCATCGTCGTCCCGCTCTGCGAGAAGGTGCAGGTGTTGGCGAGCGGGGCCGGGCCGGGGCCCGACAACGCGACCGCGAGGAGTCCGACGGCGAGGGCCAAGCCGACCCATGCCACCGCGACCTTCGTTCCCAGGCTCTGCCAACCGGACGCAGCCGCCAGCGCACGCCCACCGATGAAACCGTTGCTTCCCGTCGAACTCATATCGCATCCCCCGCGAGGCCGTCCGCCTCGAAGGTGCGCGCCACCTTGACGTGGGCTACTTAACGGTTCCCCGCCCAGTATCAGCCCGGGCACTCACGGCGGATGCCGGACTTCCGCCGCGTCCGGCAAGGCTATGCCGCGATCGCCCATCGCCCCCGGGGAGGTTCCGATGGCACCGGATGCGGGGTCCGATCGGCCGGGTCAGGAAGACATCCGAACCCGGCTGGCGGCGTTCCTCCACACGGGAAGCGACACCGAGCTGCGGACGTTCCTGGCGGCGAACAGTCGGCTCCCGGGTCCCCGTGGGAACCTTGAGCTCGCGGACGCGTTCGCGGCGACGGTCCGGGACACGGGCACCCTGTGGAAGCCGGTGTGGGGCCTGTGCGCAGGGTGGGCGGAGGCGCCGCCCGGGGAGGCGCCCGCGAACGACCCGCGCGAGTTCGTCGCGTTCTGCGGGACGCGGGGCATCGGGGCGCTCGGGGAGGCGTCCCCGGCGCGTGCGGGGGAGGCCCTCGTCCTCCTGCGGCGGATCGCCCGGGACCCCCGCTGGCGGGTCCGCGAGGCGGTCGCGATGGCGATTCAGGACCTCGTCGCAAGCCAGTCGAAAGCGACACTCCGGGACCTCGAAGAGTGGGTCGCCCGTGACGCGTTCCTCGAGATGCGCGCGGTCGCCGCGGGGCTGGCGGAACCGAGGATCCTCAAGGAGCGCGCGGTCGCCAAGGCGGCTTTGAAGGCGCACGAGCGGATACTCCGTTGGGTCCGGAAGGCGGGCGAGCGATCCTCCGACACGTTCCGGATCCTGCGGCAGGGCCTCGGGTACTCCGCGAGCGTCGTCGTCGCCGCGATGCCGGAGGACGGATTCCGTTGGCTCGCGGAGCTCGCCGCCACGCGGGACGCCGACGTCCAGTGGATCGTCCGGGAGAACCTGAAGAAGGGGCGGCTCGTCGGTCCCTTCCCGGGCCAGGTCGAACGGGTGCAGGCGATCCTCCGGCGCGAGTCATCCTTACACTAAGGCTAAATCCGAGACCCGTATCGCATCGGCGATTCCCATGAAGTTCTACGAGTACAAGGCCCACGAGATCTTCCGGAAGTACGGGATCCCGGTGCCCCGCGGGGTCCTCGCCGCCACGCCGGAGGAGCTCGCGGACCCGCCCCTGCCGTGCGTCGTGAAGGCCCAGGTCCTCGTCGGCGGACGGGGGAAGGCCGGCGGCATCAAGTTCGGGAAGACCGCGGAGGAGGCCCGCGCCGCCGCGGCGGCGATCCTGGGGATGCGGATCGGGCCGTACACGGTCCGCCAGGTGTATGCGCAGGAGATGCTCGACATCGCGCAGGAGCTGTACCTCTCGATCACGATCGACCGGTCCGCCCGCGCGCCGCTCCTGATGGCGAGCGCCACCGGCGGCATGGACATCGAGTCGGCCCCGCGCGACAAGATCGTCCGCATCCACATCCCGCCGCTCGTCGGTCTCCAACCCTACATCCTCCGGAACCTCGCGAAGGGGCTCGGCCTCCCGAAAGAGGTCGCGACGCAGGTCTCCGAGATCGCGAGGAAGATGTACGCGCTGTTCCGCGGCGAGGACGCGGAGCTCGTGGAGATCAACCCGCTGGCGGTGCTGAAGGACGGGCACGTCGTGGCGGGGGACGCGAAGCTCGTCGTCGACGACAACGCGGAGTACCGCCACAAGGACTACGCGGACCTCCCGCAGGATCGGACCCCGCTCGAGGAGGAGGCGCACGACAAGGGGATCACGTTCATCCAGCTCGACGGGGACATCGGCGTGATCGCGAACGGCGCCGGCCTCACGATGGCGACGCTCGACGTGCTGAACCTGAAGGGCGGGAGGGGCGGCACGTTCCTCGACCTCGGCGGCACGGACGACCCCGAGAAGGTGAAGCAGGCGTTCGAGATCCTCCTGAAGGCGAAGCCGTCCGTGATCTTCCTGAACATCTTCGGCGGCATCACGAAGGCGGACACGGTCGCGATCGGCATGGAGGAGGCGCTGAAGGCGTTCGGCTCCGGCGTCCCGGTCGTCGCCCGAATCAAGGGCGTGAACGAGGCGAAGGCGAAGGAGATCCTCGCGGACGCGGGGATGCACTCCGTGGAGACGATGGAGGAGGGCGCGGAGGTAGCGGTGAAGCTGCGGGGGGGCGCGTGATGTCCGTCCTCCTCGACGCGGGCACCCGGCTCATGGTCCAGGGCGTGACGGGGCACCAGGGGATGTTCCACACGAAGGCGATGCTCGACTACGGGACGAAGGTCGTCGCGGGCACCTCGCCGGGGAAGGGCGGCACGGACGTCCACGGCGTCCCCGTGTTCGACTCCTGCCAGGAGGCGGCGGACGCGACGGGCGCGAACGCGTCGATCGTCTTCGTCCCCGCCCCGTTCGCGAAGGACGCGGCGGTCGAGGCGATCGAGGCGGGCGTGAAGCTCCTGGTGATCATCACGGAGCGCATCCCGTTCCACGACGCGCTCGACGTGATGCCCTACGCGCGCGCGAAGGGCGTAGCGGTGATCGGGCCGAACTGCCCGGGCATCATCACCGCCGGCGTCGCGAAGGCCGGAATCATGCCGAACCACATCTTCACGCCCGGCCCGTACGGGGTCGTGTCCCGCAGCGGGACGCTCACGTACGAAATCGTGGACGCGATGACGAAGGCGGGCCTCGGGCAGACGACGTGCATCGGGATCGGCGGCGATCCGATCATCGGCACGTCCATGGCGGAGGCCCTAGAGCGGTTCGACCGCGATCCGGCGACGAAGGCGGTCGTCCTCGTCGGCGAGATCGGCGGCACCGCGGAGGAGGAGGCCGCCGCGCGCGCGAAGCGCATGCGGAAGCCAGTCTACGCGTACGTCGCGGGCCGGACGGCGCCGCCGGGGAAGCGGATGGGGCACGCGGGCGCGATCATCTCGCAGGGGATGGGGACCGCGGAGAGCAAGGTGAAGGCGTTCGCGGACGCGGGCGTGGCGGTCGGGCGGTACCCGCGGGAGATCCCGGAGCTGATCCGGAAGGGGCCTACCACAGGTTGAGCAGTTTCGTGGCGGCGATGACCGCGACGATCGCGCCGACGATCGCGCCGACCTTGACCCACGAAATCGGGGCCTCGCCCTGCACCTCGCCCGTCTGGCCGTTGACGACGAACCGGTACGTCTTCGCCCCGTACATGTACGCCGCCACGTAGAGGGGCAGCAGCATGTGCTTCCAGGTGCACGCGCTCAGGCGCGTGTTCACGCGGAGCCCGCGCTGCGTGTCCCCGTCGAGCGCCTTCGAGCAGGCCTTGTGCTCGCTGTCCACGATCTGTCCCTTCGCCTTCTGCCAGCCCTCCGTCGGCTGCACGGAGTACTCCTCCGCGAGGAAGCCGGCGAGGAACTGCGGGCCGAAGGGGACGAGCGCGTTGAGGTGGAACGGGTACGCCTTCGTCACGATCCGCTCCGGGAGGCCGCGGGAGGCGCAGATGAGGATGTCGTTGTAGAACTGATTGTGCCGCCCGGACCGGTGCTCCCAGCGCACCTGCCGCTGCTGGACCGTCTGGTTCCCGCGGCGGACCGTCGTGTAGTAGTAGTGCCCCGCCTCCCCGGACCAGTCCGAGTCGGCCTGCGCGTCGTACGTGAAGAACGGCTCGTACACGCCGTCGATCTTCGCGAGCTGGGCCATCTTCTTCAGGGCGCCGGGCGCGAGGTACCGCGTGCGGAGCCAGTTCCGGAACTTGTCCGTCGCCCCGTCCGCGTTGATCTGGAACGGGAGGACGGACTCCGGCCGGACCATGTCCGGGTTCGAGGCCTGCTCGAACACGACGTCGGACCCGCAGAACGGGCAGCGCGTCGCGCGCGTGTTCGCGGGCACGGACGACGTGGCGGAGCAGTTCTGGCACTTGAACGACCGCGTCTCGGTGCCGAAGCCCGTCGCCGTCGTCTTCGCTTGGAGGGCAAGCTCCTCGATCGAGTGCTCGAGGATCGGCTTCGCCTCGACCGCGATCTCGTTCTCCGTCCCGCAGTACTGGCACTTGAGGACCTGCGTGCCAGGGGCGTAGTCGAGGTTCGCGCCGCAGTTCTTGCACGGGAACTGCCTCGGGGCCGCGGGAGTCGCGGGGGCGGTCGGCGCCGGTGCGGGAGGGGGAGGCGGGGGTGGGGCGGACATCCACGGAGCCATTTGCACGCCGGTTAAAAGCGTTCCGGGTCGAGTCGCCCGGGTGAGAACACGCGCGCTCGCGTGTCGGAATGCGCGCGCACGCGCCCCCGCGCGCGGGGGATGTTCACTCACCGCCAAACCATTAAATAGCGCCCTCCGGTCTGTTGCGGGCCGCGCTCATGCGAACCCTGATCGTGACGGAGAAGAACAACACGGCAGCGCGGATCGCGACGATCCTCTCGAACGGCGAGATGCGCCGGGCGTACCCGCACCGGGTCCCCGTCTTCACGTTCTCGAAGGACGGGACGGAGTACACGGTCGTCGGCCTCCGCGGACACATCCTGAACCTCGACTACCCCGAGGAGCTGAACCAGTGGGAGAAGGTCGAGCTAAAGCGCCTCGTGTGGGCGGAGCCCGTGAAGGTCGTCACCGCCAAGAACGTGGAGCAGGCGCTCCGCGAGCTCTCCGGCGGCCAGGACGAGGTCGTCGTCGCGACGGACTTCGATCGCGAGGGGGAGCTGATCGGCGTCGAGGCGCTCGAGATCGTCCGCGCGGAGAACCCGGGGATCCGGGTGAAGCGGGCGCGGTACTCGTCCCTCACGAAGTGGGAGATCGAGGAGTCGTTCCGCAACTTGGCGGAGGTCGACCACGCGCTCGCGCAGGCGGCGGAGTCCCGCCAGGTCGTCGACCTCGCGTGGGGCGCGGTCCTCACGCGGTTCATCTCGATGGCCGCGAAGCAGGTCGGGAAGGACTTCCTGTCCGTCGGGCGGGTGCAGACGCCCGCGCTCGCCCTGATCGTCGACCGGGAGCGGGAGATCGAGCACTTCACCCCGAAGCCGTACTGGACGGTCCGGGCCTCGTTCGAGAAGGGCGGGGCGTTCCCCGCGAACCACGAGAAGGCGCCGTTCTGGATCCAGGCGGAGGCGGAGCGGGCGCACGCGAACGCCCGGAAGGCGTCCGGCGGCGTCGTGCGGGAGTACGCAGCGCAGGAGAAGTCGGAGCGCGGCCCGCCGCCGTTCAACACGACGATGTTCGTCGCGGAGGCGAACCGCCTCGGGCTCGGGGCCGCGTACGCGATGCGGGTCGCGGAGGACCTCTACACCTCGGGGTGGATCTCGTACCCGCGGACGGACAACACGGTGTACCCGTCTACGCTCTCCCTGAAGGGCGTGCTCGAGAAGCTGCGGGAGTCCGCGTTCAAGGCGGAGGCGGAGGAGATCCTCCGGCAGCCGACGATCCGCCCGACGCGGGGCCGCACGGAGGCGACGGACCACCCGCCGATCTACCCGACGCAGGCAGCGCCGAAGGCGAAGCTCCGGCCGGACCACTGGAAGGTCTACGAGCTCGTCGTCCGCCGGTTCTTCGCGACCGTGGCGCCGCCCGCCGTGGGGACCGCGAGAGAGGCGAAGATCGACGCGAACGGTGAGGTGTTCCTCGCGTCCGGGTTCCGGCTCACGGACCCGGGGTGGCGGAAGTACTACCCGTACTGGACGGCGCGGGAGTCCGACCTGCCCGCGCTCGTCGAGGGCGAGACGGTCCCCCTCCTGGCGGTGGAGATGAAGGAGGACAAGACGGACCCGCCCCCGCGGTACACGCAGGGCGCCCTGATCCAGGAGATGGAGCGCCTCCAGCTCGGCACGAAGTCCACCCGCCACGACATCGTCCAGAAGCTGTACGACCGGAAGTACGTGGAGGGGCGCGTCCTCCGGCCGACGCTCCCGGGACGGGCGATCGTCGAGGCGCTCGAGGACCACGCGAAGAAGATCACGGAGCCGGAGATGACGGCGCACCTCGAGCAGGACATGGACGAGATCGCGCGGGGCGTGCGCACGAAGGCGGACGTGATCCGGGAGTCCCAGTCCCTGCTCGACGACACGCTCGTCGTGCTGACGGAGAACCAGGAGGACATCGGCACGGAGATCACGAGCGCGCTCCAGGTGCAGAACTTCGTGGGGACGTGCCCGGCGTGCGGCGGCAACCTGTTCATCCGCCAGACGCGCCGGGGCGCGCGGTTCGTCGGCTGCTCGAACTACCCGACGTGCAAGGTGTACCACACGCTGCCGCCGGGGCTCATCGAGGGGACGCAGGAGAAGTGCCCCGAGTGCGGGTCGCCGATCGTCAAGCGGATCGGCGGCGGGAAGCCGGAGACGTTCTGCATCGACGCGGAGTGCCCGAGCCTCCGGGAGCAGAACATCGTCGGGCGGTGCGTGAAATGCCAGCAGGGCGAGATGATCATCCGCCACTCGGGCCGCGGCAAGCGGTTCCTGGGCTGCACGCGATACCCGGAGTGCGACAACACGCAACCCCTGCCGCAGCGCGGGTTCATCGAGACGACGGAGGAGCGGTGCGACGCGTGCGGGAACCCGATCATCCGCGTGATCGCCCGCGGGCGGCCGCCGTGGGTCCTGTGCGTGAACATGCAGTGCCCGAAGAAGCTCGCGAAGGCGGAGGCGAAGGCCGCGAAGGCCCGCGAGGCGAAGAAGCGGAAGAAGCCCGCCAAGCCCCGCGCGAAGCGCGCCGCCAAGGCCGCCCCGCCGCCCCCCGCCGAGGGCGCCCCGGCGACGGCCCCGCCCTCATAGCCACTTCTCGATCTTCTTCGCGAGGCGGTCCCGCGACATCGCCCCGGAGAACCGCTCGACGACCCGGCCCTTCTTGAACATCACGTACGTGGGGATCGACTTCACCCGGAAGCGCTCCGCGAGCGGCTTCTCCGCCTCCGTGTCGACCTTCCCGAATTGCACGTCCCGCGCGTAGTCGCGGGCGAGGCGGCGGAGGACCGGGGCCATCGCCTTGCACGGGCGGCACCAGTCCGCCCAGAAGTCGATGAACGCGAGCCGGGAACCGGAGACGAACCCGTCGAACGTGTCGGCCGTGAGGTCCGCGATGTCCCCGCCTGCGATCGCGTTGAGCCGATCGAGGATTCCCACGGGCGTCGCATCGCCGCGGGAGGCAAAGACGTTTCCCCGCGCGCGCCATGCCCCGGCGGGAAGTCCGTGGACCGCCGGAACGTCTCCTCGGGGACGCGCTGGGAGCCCGTCGTGGGCTACTCCCGCGCGGTCCGCGTCGGGGCGCACGTCTGGGTCGCGGGGACCACCGCCACGGACGAGGCGGGGGAGATCGTCGGCGCGGGCGACGCGCACGCCCAGGCGGTCCAGGCGCTGCGGAACATCGAGCGGGCGCTCGCGGGGGTCGGTGCGTCGATGGAAGACGTCGTGCGGACGCGGATCTACGTGACGAACATCGACGACTGGGAGAGGGTCGGGCGGGCGCACGGGGAGGCGTTCCGGGACGTGCGGCCCGCGACGACGATGGTCGAGGTGCGCCGCCTCGTCGACCCGAGGATGCTCGTGGAGATCGAGGCGGAGGCGGTCGTCGCGGGGGACGGGGCGGCTACATAGGGACTACTTACAGTCCTTTCCAAGGCTTCTTTGGCGGGGGGACCGACCGCACGGGCGATCCGGAATGCCCGACCCCAAGCCCGGCAAGAATCTGAACCCGAAGCGCGTCCCGATCCGCGAGCGGGACCCGGCGACGCGCCGCGTCGCGTTCGAGGAGGCGATCCTCGCGTATACGCGGGAAGAGGCGATCGCGGAGGCGCAGCGATGCATCCAGTGCGGGAAGCCGTGGTGCATGGAGTCGTGCCCGATCGGCCAGGACCCGCGGACGTACCTGCGGCTGATCGCCGCCGGGGACTTCGCCGCCGCGCGGGAGATCGTCCTCCGGGACAACCCCCTCGCGTCGTGCCTGTCCCGCGTGTGCTACCGGTACTGCGAGCGCACGTGCCCCGTCGGGAAGAAGGGCGACCCGATCGCCGTGCGGCAGGTGAAGCGCGCGGCGCTCGAGTTCGGCGGGGCCGCGGGCCCGTACGCGACGGGGGGCCCGGTCGAGGGGCAGCGGGTCGCGGTCGTTGGCGGCGGCCCCTCGGGCCTGATGGCGGCGTGGGTCCTCGGGCAGAGGGGCTACCCCGTGACCGTGTTCGAGTCCACGGACCGCCTCGGGGGCCTGATGACGGGCACGATCCCCGCGTACCGGCTCCAGGACGACGTGTTCGTCGAGGACATTCGACGGTTCGAGGGCCTCCCGGTGAAGTTCGAGTTCAGCCGCGCGTTCCCCGCGGACATCACGGTCGACGGCCTCCTGGAGCGGTACGACGCCGTCTTCCTCGGGACGGGGACGCACAAGGTGAAGATGCTCGGGGTCCCGGGCGAGGACCTCGACGGCGTCCTCCCCGCGCTCGCGTTCCTCAAGGAGGCGAAGCGGGGGGAGCGATCGTCCGTGCGGCCCCGCGTCGTCGTCATCGGCGGCGGGGACGTCGCGATCGACGCCGCGCGGTCCGCGCTCCGCCTCGGGGCGCAGGAGGTCACGATCCTGTACCGCCGGTCGCGGGAGGAGATGCCGGCGGACGACGACGAGATCCGGGAGGCGGAGCAGGAGGGAGTCGCGTTCGCGTTCCTCGTCGCCCCCAAGCGGTTCGTCGGCACCCGACGGCTCGAAGGCGTGGATGTGCAGCCGATGGTGCTCGGGCCGCCGGACGAGAGCGGCCGGCGGCGGCCCGTGCCTGCGGACGCGTCGCCCGTCCTCGTCCCGTGCGACACGGCCCTCGTGGCGGTGAGCCAGGAGGCGGACCTCTCCGGGTTCCCGGCGGACCTCGGCGTGCGGACGAACAAGGAGGGCGTCCTCGAGGCGGACCCGAAGACGGGCGCGACGGCCCGGGAGGGCGTCTACGCGGGCGGCGGGGCGTCCGTCGCCCACGCGATGGCGGCGGGGAAGCGCGCGGCGCTCGCGATCGACGCGTACCTGTCGGAGAAGCGTGAGTCGCTCGCGAAGGTCCCGGGCTAGGCCGGCCGCGTGGCGGTGCCGCCGCAGAAGCGCGTCACGAGTTTGGCGGTGAATTCCGCGGCCCCGCGCAGGGCGTCCTCCGCGATCCCGGGCACGCCGCAGGCGAGGCAGAGGACGTCCGTGGTTTCGAGGGTGACCTTGCTCGCCTCCGCGTCCCGGTGCGGGTAGATCGCGACGAGCCGCTCGTCGTCCTCGCACACGACCTCCGCGCCGGTCAGCACTGCAGGGGCGTCCATGCCGATCCCGTGGAACGTTTCGCCGGCCCGCGCGCGGCGCATCCGGACGGGGCCGCGGATCTTCGCGAGGTCGAACGCCGCCAGGGCGATCCGCGTCTCCATCGAGGCGAGGTTGTACGCGTCGACGAACGCGTTGATCCGCGGGAGCGGCTTCCCCTGGAGGACGCGGCGCAGGAGCGCCTCCGCGGCCGGCCGCGTCTTCGTCGGGTCGATCCCGACGCGCCAGAAGAAGTCCCGGTACGCGCGGAGCCGGGGCTCGTCCTTCAGCGTCTCCAAGGCGTACGTCTGGCGGTACCGCAAGCACTCCTCATCGATGTGCTCCGCAAGCGCGTCGCTCGCCGCCTCGACGCGGATCCTGCGGACCTCGAAGACGAGCGCCTCGAGCCCGGGGAACTCCGCCGCCAAGGATGCGTCGGGCCGCAGCACCGGCGGCGGAAGCCGACCCGCCGCCAAGAAGGTTCCGGACCCAAAGGCCCATGAGCCCCGCGCGCTTGGCGGCGGCGCATGACGCGCATCGTGATCCTGGGCGCCGGGTTCGCCGGCCTCACGCTGGCGGCGGAGCTCGACGGCCTGGCGTCGGAGGGCAAGGCGGACGTCACCCTCGTCGACCGGGCGCGGGACTTCAGCATGGGCCTGAACCTGCAGTGGGCGTTCGCGGGCCGGCGGTCGCCGCAGGAGGGGCAGCGGATGTACGCGTCCCTGCGGCCCCGCCACGTCCGCTTCCTCCACGACGAGGTCGTCGCGGTCGACACCGCCAATCGGGTCGTGCGGACGCGGTCCGCCTCCCTCCCGTACGACCGCCTCGTGGTCGCCCTCGGGGCGGAGCTCGCGCCGGAGGCCGTGCCGGGCCTCGCGGAGGGCGCCTACAACCTCTTCGAACTGGAGTCCGTGCTCCAGTTCCGCGAGGCGGTCCGGCGCTGGGAGGGCGGGACGCTCCTGATCGCGATCGCCGCCGTGCCGTTCAAGTGCCCGCCCGCGCCGTACGAATACGCGTTCCTCGTGGACGACGCGCTCCGCGTGCGCGGCGTGCGGGACGCCGTGCGCCTCGTCCTGACGACGCCGGAGCCGCAGCCGATGCCCGTCGCGGGGAAGGCCGTCGGCGACGCGGTGCGGGGGATGCTCGCGGAGCGCGGGATCGAGTACCTCCCCGGACACAAGCCGAACGCGGTCGACGCCGCGAACCGGCGGGTGACGTACGAGAACGGCGCGGCGATCGACTACGGGCTCCTGGCGGCGGTGCCGCCGCACCGCGCCCCGAAGGTCCTCCGCGACGCGGGGCTCGCGGACGCGTCCGGGTTCGTGCCGGTGGATCTCGGCACGTTCCGCGCGGCGGTGCCGGACGTGTACGCGGTCGGGGACGTGGCGGCGATCAGGCTGCCGACCGGGAGCCCGCACCCGAAGGCCGGCGTGTTCGCGGAGGGGCAGGCGCTCGCGGTCGCGCGGCGTCTGGCGGCGGAGGTCCTCGGGGAGGAACCTCCGAGCTACCTGGGCCGCGGCACGTGCTACGTCGAGACGGGCCGGAACGAGGCCGCGCCCGCGGAGATCCGTCTCCTGGAGGAAGGAGGCCCGGCGGCGCGGATCGAGGCGCCCTCGACGAAGGGGCTGGAGTCGAAGCGGCAGTTCGAGGCGGAGCGCCTCGAGCGCTGGTTTGGCGGCTGACTACAGCTTCGCCGCCAGCGCCTTGACCTGGGCGGACCCGCCCTTCGCGATCGGCCCGCCGTGGCCGAACAGGACGACCTCGAACTCGTAGTTCGCGAGCTTCCTGATCGACTGGCGGTGGGCGCGCGGGTCGATGTTGTACGCGTCGGACATCGGGCCGAGGCCGTCTTCGTGGTTCATCGAGTCCCCCGCCACGAGCACCTTCCGCTCCGTGTCGAGGAGGGCGATGTGGCCGGGGGTGTGGCCGGGCGTGTGGATCACGAGGAAGCCCTCATACCTCTGCGCGTCCTCGAGCCGGACGTCGACGGGGACGGCCTTGTGCCGCTGGGCCCCCGGTGGCCCCGGGTACGTCCTCGTCCGCGAGACGTAGTCCGCGTCGTCCCTGTGCGCCGCGACTTTCGCCCCCCGGGCCTCGGCCGCGATCGCCGCCAGGCCGGAGACGTGGTCCGGGTGCGTGTGCGTGATCACGATCGACGCGATGTCCTTCGCCGCGTGGCCGGCCTCCTTCAGGTACGCGAGGATGTCCTTCGCCCCGCCGTCCGAGCTCGTGTCGATCAGCACGAGCCGACCGTCCGTGTACAGGACGCAGCCCGCGTACGTCTCGATGAAGTGCACGCCCTTGGCGATCTCCATGCTCGTCCCCGCCGGAGAAAGGACCGAAGGAATATGAGGCTTCCGCGGGGACAGGGCGCGTAAGGCCGCAAACCCCATATCCCGGGGGTGGCGTTGGCCGGGCGCCCATGGCAGCGCGCCTAGCCTTCTGGCGGCGGGAGGAGCAGGACGCGCAGAGCGACGAGCTCCACGCGAAGCCCGGCTTCCTCTCGGACTTCATCCTCGGGAGCCAGGACGGCCTCGTGAACGTCCTCGGCGTCATCCTGGGCGTGGCGGTGGCCGCGCAGGCGCAATCCGGCCTCGGCGTGGAGCCGCTCCGAATCATCATCGCCGGAGGCCTGGCGGCGACGTTCGCGGAGTCGATCTCGATGGGCGCCGTCGCGTACACCTCGACGCTCGCGCGCCGCGACCACTACCTGAAGGAGCTCGAGCGGGAGAAACGGGAGATGGTCGAGCTCCCCCACAAGGAGCGGGAGGAGGTCCGGACGGTCTTCGCGAAGTGGGGCTTCACCGGGCGGCAGCTCGAGGAGGCGACGGACCACATCATCTCGAACCCGACCGCGTGGCTCGAGTTCATGATGGCGCACGAGCTGAACCTCGCGCCCGTCGAGAGGGCGCAGGCGCGGAAGAGCGCGGTCCTCGTCGGGGTCGCCGCGATCGTCGGCTCGATCATCCCCCTCGCGCCCTTCTTCGTGATGGGGGCGAACATCCTGTACGGGATCGTCGCGTCCCTCGCCGTGAGCGCGGTCGCGCTCTTCCTGATCGGGTGGTACAAGGGGAAGGCGACCGTCGGGCGGCCCGCACGGAGCGGCGCCCAGATGCTCGTCATCGGCATCGTGTCCGCGCTCGCGGGGTTCGGGATCGCGTACCTCGTCGGCGCGCCGGCGGGCGGGTGAGCGCGAGGTTTAACCGGGCGGCCGCGTAGGGCCGCCGTGGCGTACGAGCTCCGCATCGGCCTCCGCATCCGCGCCCCGCGCGACGCCGTCTTCGAGCGCCTCCTGACCCCGCACCACCTCGCCCGCTGGTTCTGCAACTTCGCGCAGGTCGAGCCGAGGCCCGGCGGGAAGTTCGTCTTCGGCGGCGACTACGCGATCGCGCGGCCGGAGGGGCACGCGTTCGCGTGCCGGTTCACGGGCGGCGTCGTCCGGAAGTCCGTGACGTTCGCGTGGCCGCTCTTCGGCGCGGAGACGGCGGTGACGTGGGACGTCGAGGACGACGCCGGCGGCTCCGTCCTCCGGGTGATGCACGCGGGCCTTCCGACCCTCCGCAGCACGTGCGGCTCGCTGCACGACGCGTGGCGGCTCTGCCTCGGGAACCTGAAGGCGATCGCGGAGGGGCGCGGGGACTCCTTCCGGCCGGACCACGAGGCCCCACGGGAGATGCGGATTCCGCTCGACACCGTGCTCGACGTGCCCCGCGCGAAGGCGTTCGCGGCGATCTCGGCGGTGGACGGCCTCCGGGGATGGGCGGAGCCCAATCGTGAACCGGCCGTCGACCCGCGCGTCGGCGGCGCGTGGGATGTCGGCTGGCGGGACGCACGCGCCGCGACGATCGCCGCCATCGCGCCGCCGGAGCGCCTGGCGGTGGACTGGCCGCACGGCGCGGGGGCGACGCGCGTCGCCTTCGAGTTCGAGGAGAAGAGCGGGGACCGGTGCGCCCTTCATTTCGTCCACGAGGGGTTCCCCGTCGAGGAGAACTCCCCGATCGTCCCGCTCCGGTGCCGATGGTCGGACCGGCTTGTCGCGCTGAAGAACGTCGTGGAGTCCGGCGACGCGGGCTTCACGGAACCGTACGACGCGCAGGTCCGGGCGGTGTGATCGCGATGCGGTTCACCGCCACCGACGTCGTGCGCGCCAGCCCCGCGGAGACGTTCGCATGGTGGACGGACGTCGAGGAGGACGACGCGAAGGGCGTGATGCCGCCGCTGCGCCGCCGGAGGGTCCTGCGCCGCACCGCCACGGAGGTGGAGGTCGAGGACCGCTGGTCCATCTACGGGATCCCAATGCGGACGAGCGCCGTCCTGCGTCCGAGGCCGCCGGACGCATGGGAGGTGTGGACGACCTTCCGGGGCGGGAGGTACCACGACGTCGTCCGGCTCGCTTCCGTTTCCGGAGGCACGAGCGTCACGATGGACCTGTCCCTGGACGAGCTCCGTTGGCCCTGGACGTGGGCCGTCCGCGCGCTCCGGCCCCTGCTCGCGCGCCTCTTCCAGGAGGACGTCGAGGCGGTGAACCGGGCGCTCGAGGCGTCCCTCAGCCGAGCGCCTGGATCCGCTTCGCCCACGCCGCCAGGTTCGGCAGATTCTCCGGAACCGCCTCGCCGATCGTGAACAGCGGGGACATCGACCCGTACACGCCGAAGTCCGCGAGGCTCGGCTTCCCGAGGAGCCACTCCCGTCCGTCGAGCATCGCGTCGATCCGCCCGAGCTCCGCCATCATGTCCTTCCGGAACTCCTCCCGGCGCATCTCGAGGACGTGCCACGGACCGCGCGACCGCGTCTGCATCTCCTCGAACACCCAGCGCTCGCGGTCGTCCCGGAGGACGGGCGGGATCTTCGTCACGACGTACCGCCACACCTTCTCCTCGGTGACCGCGTGGCTCCACTGCTCGATCGCCGCCGCCAACCCGCGCTGCCCCCACGGGTACAGGGTGGGCTCCGGCTTCCGCGCCTCCAGGAAGTCGGGGATCTCGTGCCACATCACCGCCTTCCCGTCCCACGCGAGCGTCGGCACGTAGTCCTGCCCCGTGGCGGCGATCAGGTCCGTCTTGTCGTGGTACGGCACGTACACCGTGTCGAACGGGATGCCCTTGTACGCGAGTATCCGGTCCGCGGAGACGCACCAGTGGGAGATCGGCATCGAGTAGAGCTTGGGACGGCCGGGCATGGTTCCCCCAAGGCTGGCGACCGAGAAGAATGTATGCCAGGCGGGCAAGCTTCATAACGCCAAGCCTCCATCTCAGGGCGGGATGCCGAGGGGGGTCGCTCCCGGGGTTGTCGCCGTCGCGCTCCTCCTCCCCTCGCTTTTCGTCCCCCTCCTCGCGGCGCCTTCCGCCTCGGCCCTCACGCCGCACGCCCCGATCCGGATCGACGGCGATGCCGGGTTCACCGCCGCCAACGGCGTGGTCGGCGGGACCGGTGCTCCCGGGGATCCCTACGTGATCGAGGGATGGGAGATCCTCGCCTCCGGGAGTGCGGGAATCTGGATTCGCGGGACGAGGCAGTACTTCGTCGTGCGGAACGGGACCGTCCACTCCGGCTTGACCATTCCTGGCGTCTACTTACAGAACGCTCTGAACGGTCGCCTCGAGAACTTGTATGTGCCCAACAACAGTCCGGGGGTTCTCGTCGAGACGTGTCAGTATGTTTGGATGCAGGGCATCTCCGTTGCGGGAGGGACTTCCGCCGACGGTGTCGTCGTCGCGAACAGCCGAAACGTCACGTTCGCGGACGGCACCATCTTCAATCTGCAGCGGGGCATAGGCGTGTCGGGCTCGTCGGACGTCGCGATCGTGGGGACCGACTTCACGCAGCCCTTCACAGCGATTGATTTGTGGGGGGATGGGCTCTCGACGATGAACTACACGGTCGCCGGGAACCGGTTCCACCCGCAGTCCGTCGTCCTTCAGGCCTTTGGAATCGCGAACATAACCGTCCGAGACAATACCGTGACGATCGCGGGCGTGGGGTTCAACGTCGACTCTTCCTCGATGGTAACCATCGAGCGAAACATCGTCGAGGATGGCCCGCAGCAACCCGGAATTGCGGTGAGGAAATCCACGGACGTCCGGGTCCTGAACAACCTGTTGAACAACAGCGTCGGCGGCTTGCTCATCGAGGACACGCTCAACGCGACGGTGAGCGGCAACGACGTCTTGGGAGGCGGCATCTTGGTTCGTGGACAGACCCTCCCGCAGTGGACCACCCTCTCCTTCGCGGCGAACACCGTGAACGGCTTGCCCTTCGCGGCGTATAGGGGATGCTCCGATGTCGTCCTCGACGGCGCCGCCGTGGCCCAGGTCCTCATGGTCCAGTGCTCCCGCGTCCGGGTCAGCAACATCACGTTTTCGGATACACTGATGCCGATCGCGCTCGCCTCGGTGCAGGACGCGGAGGTCTCCGACAACGAGATGATGGGTACGATGGGGGATGCGGCCATCCGGGTGACCGAGGCGGTCGACCTCACGATCGCCCGCAACCGCGTTCGGGACAGCGTCTCCCACGGGGCATGGATCTGGCATACGGATCGACTCACGGTCGTGGAGAACACGTTCGAGGCAAACCAGATCGGCCTGATGCTGTTGAACGCGACCGCAGGGCGGCTCTACCACAACAACTTCATCCACGCGACCTTGTGGAACGCCTACACGATTGTGAATCTCGGATCCAAATGGGACGACGGATACCCGTCGGGTGGCAACTACTGGTCCGACTACATGGGTGCGGACAACTGCTCGGGAGCTGGTCAAGATATCTGCACGGGAGGCGACGGGATCGGCGACACCGTCCAGAGCGTCGGGCCCGACGGCTACGACCGATATCCTCTCCGGAACCCCATCGGAATCTCTGCGCAGTCGCCCGTCTCCGCAATGAACGTGGTGCCGTCGAGGCCGTACGCCGGGGAATGGGTGACCTTTGACGGCAGTCCTTCCTACGACCCGGATGGGACCGTCGTCGCATGGGACTGGGACTTCGGGGATGGTCGGCAGGCATCCGGATCTTCCGTCACGCACCTGTTCGTGCACACGCGCGTCCACGACATCCGTCTGATGACCACGGACAACAGCGGGCTCTCGAATACGACAACGAATGCCCTGTTCGTCGGTGGTTCCGATCTCCTGCCGACGGCGGTAATCCACATCTCCGGACCTACCCCTCCATACCCAGGGCAGGAGATGTTCTTCGACGGGGCTGCGTCGGTGCCGGGATATGGGTCGATCGTGACATACGAATGGGAGTTCGGCGACGGTACGAACGCGCGCGGGGCGAGCGCGTTCCACACGTACATGGCCTCCGGCGACTTCACGGTCCGCCTGACGGTGACGACGGACTACGACGCCACCGGGACGACGACACAAGACGTGCACATCGAAGCCGTCCTGGTCGTGGAGCTCCGCCCCTACGAGCACCGCGCGGGGTTCCGTGTCCCCGTGCCCGAGACTTGGGATTTGGTGGAGGATCTGGAGTTAGGGGGCCTCACGTTCGAGACCGTCCTGACCGGGCCAATCCATACAGGTTTCGCGACGAACATCCTGATTGAGACGGATCGAGATTCGACGGTCCGGGAGGACAACGCGTACCTGCGCCAGGTCGTCGACGCCACTCTGTCCGGCACTCCCGACTCTCAGCTCTCGGAGGGACCGACCCATCGGACGATCGCTGGGCACGCGGGCATCGTCTTCGCGGCCACGGACCTGACATCCTTGCCTGCGATCACTCAGCGGTTCGCGATCGTAGTCAGTGAGGATCATGATCGGTACTGGTTCATGGGGCTCAGTGTCCATGCCGAGTCCTTCTTCCTCTATAATGCAACGTTCGAGCAGATGATCGACGGGTTCGAAATCACCGCGGAACCGACGACGTCTGGCGGTTCGGCTGCCGTCGCGGCGGTGGGGATTGGCGCCCTCGCGGCGGTGGTCGGTGTCGTCACTGCCTTCGTCCTCGTGCGAGAGCGGAGAGCCTCCCCGCCCATGTTGGCCGCAATTCCATCCCCCGACGTATCCGTGCCGGCGCGAACCGCCGGGACCCAACTTTGCCCCTCGTGCGGGACCACCGCCGCGATGACAAATCGCTTCTGCGTAACGTGCGGCGCCCCTCTCCCTCCGCAGGATGCTGGCCCCCCTCCCGAATCCGGCCCGCCCGCGCCGCCAAGCTCGTGAGGCCCTCCGGCATCGATTCGACCGGCGTAACACCAGGGATCTGCGCACGAGTGACGGGTCTCAGCGCGGGCCAGCCCGTCGGCGGATTCCAGTTCTGGGCCACGTGCGGGGCGCCCGGACCGTTGGCGCACCGCTACCGCGTGACATACGGGTCACCTTCCTGAACCCCTCCTTCCGCACGAGGAGAATGTGCCATGGGCCACCCTTTCGGATCGGGTTGTGGCGGCGCAGGCTTATGGCGGCGTCCCGTTCCCCGGGCCATGGCCGTCACCCGCGAATCGATCCTGGGGGCGCTCCGGGGCGCGCTCGAGCCCCTCCCGCGCGTCCTCGCGTTCTTCGAGGGAGGGGCGATCGCGTGGGGCCGGCTCGACGCCTGGTCCGACGTCGACCTGTACGTCGTCGTGGAGGACGATGCGGTCGACGATGCCTTCCGCGTCGTCGACGGGGCGCTCGCGGACCTCGCGCGGATCGAGCAGAAGTTCACGGTCCCGCACCCGCCCGCGTCCGGCATCGCGCAGGCGTTCTATCGACTCGAGGGGGCGGGGCCGCACCTCCTCGTGGACCTGGCGGTGCTGAAACGCTCCGCCCCGGACAAGTACCTCGAGCCCGAGATCCACGGGAACAACGTCGTCTACTTCGACAAGGCGGGCGTCACGAAGGTCCCGCCGCTCGACCGCGCGGCGTTCGCCGCGAAGATGGGGGAGCGTCTCGACCGGCTCCGCGGGCGGTTCGCGATGTTCGCGCCGTTCGTCGAGAAGGAGCTGAACCGCGGGAACGCGCTCGAGGCGATCGACGCGTACCGCGCGATCGTCCTCGGCTCCCTCGTCGAGGTCCTCCGGATGAAACACGGGCCTGTGCACTACGGCTTCGGGATGCACTACGTCCATCACGAGCTGCCGCCGGATGTCGTGGCGCGGCTCGTCGACCTCGCGTACGTGCGGGACCCGAACGACTTGGCGGCGAAGTACCGCGAGGCATCCGCCTGGTTCCGCGAGGTCGTGCAGGAACCGCCGGCGGCGGGCGCGGCGTGAGGCCTACTCCTTCCGCGCTTCCTTCGCCTTCGGCCGGAGTTCGTTGCTGCCGCACTTCCGGCAGCGGGTCGCACGGAGCGCGTTCCGGGCGTGGCATTTCATGCAGATTTGCTTGAGCAGGAGCCTCTTCTCGGCCTCCGGGAAGCGCGCCATGGCGGCCGGCCGAAGGGCCGGGGGTTTATGAAGGCTTCGGGGCGCCCAGCGACGCCTCCCTCCGGGCGGCGCGCCGAACGTTCTTATCGGCCGCCCGGTTCCCGCGCGCGTCCCGTCCCAGGCGGGCCGGGTCAGCGTGGTGTCTGCATGGCGGGAACCGTAGGGAAGGGCAGGGGAGCCGTGGGGAAGGTCCGGAAGGTGAAGACGCTCCAGGAGTTCAAGGCCTTCATCATGAAGGGGAACGTCCTCGACCTCGCGGTGGGCATCATCATCGGCATCGCGTTCGGGGCCGTGGTGACGTCCATGGTGAACGACGTGGTCATGCCCCCGATCGGCGCGGCGCTCGGCGGCGTGGACTTCAAGGAGGCGTACGTCACCCTGAAGGAGGGGACGCCGGCGGGGCCGTACGCGAGCCTCGCGAACGCGACCGCCGCGGGCGCGGTGACCTGGCGGTACGGCGCGTTCGTCAACGCGGTCATCAACTTCCTCATCGTCGCCTTCGCGGTCTTCATGATGGTGCGCACCGTCGCGAGGATGCGGGCGCGGTCCGAGGTCGAGGAGGAGAAGGCCCCGACGGAGAAGGAGTGCCCGTTCTGCCGGCTGAAGGTCCCGGTCGCGGCGACGAAGTGCGGGCATTGCACGTCGAGCCTGCCCGCGGCCACGTGACGGCGGGCCGGGGGTCGGCGAGGGGCGGGAACGACCCCCGGTTCGAGGATTGGACCACAACGGTCTTCCCCTCTGTTCGTTGTGTTCATAACGGCTTTATATCGAGTCACGGTTGCCGGAAACCACCTCGAAGGAGGAGTGTCTGATGAGTCGAAGAGCGAATTTGGTCGTGGGCTTGCTGACGGCTGCCCTCGCCCTCGCGGCCCTCGGCGTTGCGCCGATGTCCGCGGTGGGTGGCGGCGGATCGACAGCAATTGGAACGCAGACCGTGAGTGCAACCGTGCCGATGCCGAACAGCGCGCACGTGGACGTCGAGGCGTCGGGGTGCGACAACTCGCCGGGGCCGTACATCACCCTGACGGGCGAGATCGCCCTCGGCGGCTTGGGCGTGCAGCTGATCTTCCAGAACAACGTGAAGGGCACGCACACGCACGTCGAGGAGACGAGCGCCTCGGTGATCGTCATCCCCGCCGGGGAGTCCCTGACGATCCCGAAGCAGCCCGTGCTCGGCGGCGCGGGCGGCAACCCGTTCATCTGGATACAGTTCACGGATTCGGACGGGAATGCGGTGTCGAGCGAGATCTTCCTCGGACGCTGCGTGCAGGGCCTCTTCGCGGCGAACGCGGACTGGATCGTGCCGGCCCTCGCGACGGCGACCGTCGAGGGCGGCTCGTGCGACAACACGGGCTCGACGATCACCCTGAGCGGCGAGCTGAGCCTGACCGGCATCAACGCGAACCTGATCTTCCGGAACAACGACAACCCGGTGGGCGGGCCGCACCAGAACACGCAGCCGACGACCGTCTCGATCGTCCTCATCCCGGAGGGCACGTCGATCGAGTTCCCGAAGCAGCCGCCCCTTGGCGGCGTGGGCGGGAACCCCTGGATCTACCTCGTGTTCCTGAACGGGGCGGGCGAGCCGGTCTCCGAGCGGTTCCTGCTCGGCCGATGCGTCCAGGACTTCTGAGATACACCGGGGGGCATGTCCCCCCACCTTCCCCTTTTGTTCCGCCGCAGGTCTAGGGATTGTGCGAGACGCCACCGTGGGACTCGCGACGCCCGCGAAGGCCGAGCCACGCAACCGCCGCCGCCTCGGCGACATTGACCGTCAGGAGCGCGACCGCCCACGAAGGCATCCCGTCGGGCACCGTCACGAAGACCTGCGTGCTCGCGTTTGCGGGCGGTGCCGTCGGTCGGGGGACGGTGGCGACGCCGAGGACGCTCGGTGCGTAGTAGTAGGAGTCAGAGTTACCGGCGACGTCGGTGGCTCCCACGTAGAAGTAATGGATCCCAGGGGCCAGATCATGGAAGGGAAAGGACGTCGCCGTTCCCACGTTGACATAGGGCCCGTCGTCGATGCGGATTCCGTAGTAGTCGATCCCCGACCCGACATCGCTCCCGGTCCACGTGAGATTCCCCGAGCCGTCGGGGATCACGGGATTCCCGATGGGATACGTGATGTTGACGACGGGTCGGATCGTGTCGATGGAGAAGGACCAAGAGAGGACCGTGGGGCCGTTCCCGAGCCAGTCCTTGGCGCGCGCCTCCGCACGGTGGGACCCCTCCGCGAACGGGCCATCGTATCCGGAGGCATCGCCGCTGATCCCGCCATCGTACGAGTACCAATCCACCCCGAGGGGCGTCCCGTCAACCTGGAACGCGAGGGAGGAGGGATTGATCCCGTCGGGGTCTTCGAAGTGCACACGGACCCCGACATACTGGTAGGTCACCCAGCTGTCTGCACGCGGATATTCGATCTCGCCCGCCGGCGGCAACGTGTCCGCAGGACCGAGCGGCGGGGACGCCCCGGACGCCCGCGGCGCCGAGACGGACATCAGGCCCACCGAGACCACAGCGACACACCCGAGCCACACGACGAGCGACCGGGCGAGCCGCATCCTACAGACACCGGCCCAGGATCCAGGCATCGGAAACCCTCCGCGGGCGAGCATGCGGTTTCGGGGCTTAAGTCCAACGTGGTGATGACCCACGGCGGGCCCCGGTCCCTAGTACCCCCGGCGGCCGGACCTAGGCGCGAAAGCGTCGCACTTGACGGTGACGGCGCTACCCGCCGACGACGCGCTCCGTGATCGAGAGGCCGCGCTTCCTCGCCTCCTCGACGAACCGCCTCGGCGGCACGCCCGCTTCGACGGGGTGCGCCCCCGGCGGGATCTCCCCGCGCGCGACCATCGCCGCGACGATCGCGGCGTGCCAGCCCGTCGTCCGCTCCATGGCAGTGAACCCCGTCGCGACGTCGTACCGGTCCAGGAGCTCGACGACGGCCTCCGAGCGACGCCCGCCGCGCCACCCGCGCACGACCGCGCGGCTCACCGCCACGTCCCGCGTCCGGCGCGGCGTGACCCGCGGCGCGAACAGCGCGTGGAACACGTCCCGGGGCACGACCCTCGCCCCCCGCACCCGCACGGGCGCCTCGGAGAAGAGGCCGAGGTCCGCGAACGCCTCGATCTTGTCCCAGTGGCCCGGGTAGCGGAGCGTCTTCAGCTCGAGGGTGCGGAGCTTGCCGGCGTACGTCCACGGCATCGTCGACAGCCCGCCGGTCGTCACGCGCGCCTCGAGCGTCCCGAGCGGCGGCACCGCGAGCGTCTCTTTCCCGGAGAGCGCGGGCACCTCGACGAGCCGCCCGTCCCGGAGGAACGTCGCCGTCCCGGCGTACTCGTTCGTGAGGCCGGCGATGTGGAACGTGAGCTCGTAGTCCCACGGGGCACGCGGCCGCTCCGGGAGGCCGCCGTCGTAGATCCGGACCTCCTCGGGCTCCGTGAGGAGGGACATCCCGTACACGGCGAGGGTGATGTTCGCCCCCGGGCCGAGGCCGCACTCCGGGACGATCGCGATCCCCGCGCGTCGGGCGGCGGCGTCGAGCGCGAGCTGCTTCCGGGCGAGGTCCGTCCTGCCGCCGAAGTCGACCATCGAGGCCTTCGCCCGCACCGCGAGGCGCGCGAGCCGCAGGTTGTGGACGTACGGGACGCCGCTGATCAGGACGTCCGCCTTCCGGAGGACCCGGAGGACGGAGTCCGGCTTCGTCACGTCGACCTTGGCGGCGGTCGCGGCGGACGTCACCGCCAGGCGGTTTACGCGCTTCGCCGCGGCCCGGGCGGCGGTCAGGTCGAGGTCCGCGAGGACGACGGACTCCGCGTCCCCGTGCGCGGCGAGGTCGTAGGCGGCGGCGGTGCCCTGGCGGCCGGAGCCGAGGACGGCGTACCGGTGGGTCATCTTGGCGGGAACCGTCGACCGCGGGAAATACCTTGGGCTGGTCGTCGGTCTCTCGCCCATCCCCGGACAAGGATGAAATACGATGACTCGCCTCCCGTCGGCGATGCGCGAGGCCGTCCGGGCCCGCCGGAGCGAGCACCGATTGCGGGAGCTCGCACGGTCCGCGATCCGGGACCGCGGGCTCTCCCCCGAGGAGAGCCTCGAGCGGGGCTTCGACCTCATCGAGTCGGCGAGGAGACTGCGCGATGATGCGGAGGCGGCGCTCGTTCGACGCCGTCGTTAGGGCCGCCGAGCGGGCCCTGAACGCCGCCCGGGTGGACCACGTGTTCGTCGGCGGCATCGCCGTAATCGCCTTCGGCCGCACGCGGACCACGGAGGACGTCGACGTCCTCGCCGCCTGGAACGCGAAGGACGTGCGAGTCCTTCAGGGCGAGATGCGAAGACGAGGATTCCGGGTCTCGGAGAGCGACCTCTTGGCGGCGCTTGTCGCGGGCGAGCACTGCACCATCGACGACACCCGGTCGGAATATCGGATCGACCTTTCCTCCGTCGCGACGGATTCGGCGAGACATGCGCTCCGCCACCGGGTGATCGTCCGCTCCCGCGGGGTCGAACTCCCGGTCGCGCGGCCCGAACACACGATCGTGATGAAGCTGGTGTTCGGGAGCGACCAAGACCTCGAGGATGCGCTCGCCATCTACATGAAACAGAAGGAGCGCCTGGACCTCGCGCTCATGGTCGGTTTTGCGGCGCGGCAGGGTGTACGCGAGGCCCTCGCCACGCTTAGGCGGACCGCGGAGGGCCTCGAGGCCCGCCCCACTGGACGCTAGGCGTTCGGCGGTCATGGCAGCCGGTGCCGCCTCCCTCACCAACCGACCCGTGCGGATTCGGGGCACCGAAACCCTCAAATCCCACCCTCATCTCGGAACCGGAGGTCGCTACCCATGCAGGAATCGTCGATCGAGATCGTCCACTTCGCGGACCCGTGGTGCTGGTGGTCGTGGGGCCTCGAGCCCGTCCTCCAGCGCCTCCGCGAGGTGTACGGGGATGCCGTGAAGGTCACGTACCGGATGGGGGGGCAGTTCGAGACCCTCGAGGAGTGGATGCGGGAGTACGGGGTGGACCGCCAGGGCACGATCGACTGGGTGCGCGAGTCCGTCGCGATCACGAACATGCCCGTCGACCCCGAGTACTACTTCCGCACGGGGGTGACGAGCTCGTTCCCCGCGTGCCGGGCGGTGAAGGCCGCGGAGCTCCAGTCCCCGGACTTGGCGGCGCGGTACCTCCGCCGCCTCATGGAGGGCTTCGGCCTGGAGTGCCGACCCGCGACCGAGGAGACGCTCCTCGCGCTGGCAGCGGAGGTCGGCCTCGACGCCGCGCGCCTGCGGACGGACATGGCGTCGGAGGCGGTCTCGCGGGCGTTCGCCGCGGACCGGGAGGAGATGCGCCGGAGCGGCGTGAACTTCCTGTCCCTCCTGATCCGCAACCGCCAGGGCGAGGCGGTCGTGAAGGGCGATGCGTTCACCGCGAAGCCGTTCGAGGAGATCGTCGACCGCCTCGCGCCCGGCCTCCCGAAGCGGAGCCCCGCGGACATCCTGGAGTACGTGGAGCACCACCGGGGCCTCACGACCGCGCACGAGGTCGCGGAGGTGTTCCGGATCCCGGACGCGGACGCGGCGGAGCGGCTGCGGAAGCTCGCGTCGGCGGGGATGCTGCGCGGGGGCGGCCTCGACGGGACCGAGGCGTGGCGGTGGGCCGGCGCGTCCGTGGAGGCGTACCCCCTCGACGTCGTGCGGACCTCGCACGTGCCGCCGGAGGTCCAGGTCGAGCGCGCCGAGGACCTCGCGCCGATCGTCACCCGCGCGGTGCAATCCCTGTACACGGAGGTCGCGACGCGGCCGGACAAGGCGTACCACTTCCCCCTCGGCATGGAGGCGCTCCTGTACGTCGGCTACCCGGCGGCGGACCTCGCGAAGCTCCCCGACGCCGCCAAGGAGTCGTTCGCGGGCGTGGGCTACCCCCACGCCGCCAACGCGGTCCGACCCGGGGACACCGTGCTCGACGTCGGCTCCGGCTCCGGGACGGACGTGCTGTACGCGAGCCTCCGGGCCGGCCCCGGCGGCAAGGTGTACGGGCTCGACATCACCCCCGCGATGATCGCGAAGGCGCGGGCGAACATCGCGCGGATGGGCGCGGGGAACGTGGAGATCCTCGAGGGGCCCGCGACGGAGGTCCCGCTCCCGGACGGGAGCGTCGACGTGGTGACGAGCAACGGCGTCCTGAACCTCGTGCCGGACAAGGCCGCGGCGTTCCGGGAGATCTTCCGCGTCCTGAGGCCGGGCGGGCGCCTCCAGCTGGCGGACATCGTCGTCCGGGAGGACGTGGGCGCGGTGTGCGGGCTGAACCCGCAGCTGTGGGCGGACTGCATCGGCGGCGCGGCGGTCGAGGCGGAGTACCTGGAGGCGATCCGGGGCGCCGGCTTCCGCGACGTGCGCGTCCTGTCGCGGATCGACTACTTCGCGAAGTCCTCCTCGGAGAGCACGCGTCGCATCACCCGCACGTTCGGCGCGGAGAGCGTCGTCGTGGCGGCGGCGAAGCCCGCGTAGTTTCTCCATGGGGCGCGTGTCTCGCACACATTTGGCGTTCCGGAGGGCTCCGCGCGTTCCCTCCATAGGGAACCGAAGGTTATATGAGGAGAAAGCCCATGCGGGGCTGAGGTCTTCAACCATGCCCTATCAGCATCAGGGGTGGACGCTGTATTCGCGAGATGTGAAACTGAAGCGCGGGCCGAAGGTGACGATCTACTTCTTCTCCAAGAAGAAGCCGAAGTCGGGCAGGCCGATGAACGAGCTGCCCGCCGGGAAGAAGGTCATCGTCAACAAGCGGACGGGCCTGCCGTTCCTGAAGGGCAAGTAAGCCCTCCTCGGCATCCGCGGGGCCTGAGACTAGTTCGGTCACGCGGAGCGCTCCCTTTCCGTTCGCCCATCCGAGGCCTTCCAAAGGGGATTCCCCTCAAGCGCGCACGTTCCGCCGGCGGGGGTCGGACCACCACGGGTTCTGGGCGGCGAGGGCGGCGAAGTCCATTTTGGCACGAATACTAACCATGAGTCTATAAATGGTTGGTTAGTGGACTCGCCAAAATGCACCGAACGGTACCGCTCCCGCGCCTCAACGGCCCCGAAGACCGCGCGACGTCCTCAGGGGGGCGCTCGACGAGCGGGCCGCCTTCGGGTACCTCGGACGTCCCGCGTCGCGGGCGAGCGTCGAGAGGGCCCTACGGGACGCGGCGCGGTTCATCGAATGGGTCCGTCGGAAAGTCGGAGTGGGACGGTCGTAGGCGTGCGGGGGTCTCGGGGGAGGACACGGTCGGGGGAGATCCGTGCCACCGGCCGTTCCCACCGCGCGCGCCACACCGGAACCACGGGACAAGCCCTTGGTAGGTATTCCGTATTCGACGCCTTCGCGGAGTGGCGAAGAAACTGACCACGGATTACATACTCCGGCGCCTTGCCCACTTCAGGGCCTCCGCCTTCACCGCGGAGGGGTTCCCCCGTTCGACGGGACGGAGCGGTCCCGCGGGTCCGTCCGCATTGAGGTGGAGCGGCCTGCCGACGCCGCGTCCACGGAGGAGGCGCTCGTCCCGCGAACCCTGCACGCGGACGTGCCCCAGCTCGTCCTCCGCGCCCTCGCGCCCGAGCACCTGTTCGCAGAGAAGGCGCGGGCCCTGATCGTCCGGGGGACGCCACGGGACATGTACGACGTGCACTTCCTGGCGGCGCGGGGCGTCCGGTGCTCCCGGGCGCTCCTCGACGCGAAGATGGCCCTGTACGGCCGGCGGTTCACGCTCCGGGAGCTCGACGCGGGCGTACGGGCGGCGGGGAGGGCGTGGGCGCGGGACCTGGGGCCGCTCCTGGGCCAGGTGCCCCCCGTGCGCCGGGTGGCGGCGGACGTGCGCGCGGCGATCCGGGCGATCGCGGGGGCCGGGCGCGGGGCCTAGTGCCTGCGGGATGGGCGGTACACCCCTGGGTCCCACGGCGACCCGGAAGCGGATTCAACAACTGGCGGAACTGACTCGGAGCCGGTATTGCCCACGGCCCAGGAATTCCACGATCCCGTTCCTACGAAGCACCTGCAGTTGCTGACGGATCTTGGGTTGGATGTTCAGATTGCGCGGATGACGGTCCCGCAGTTCATCCTCGAATCCATACATCTCAGCGAGCGTGAACTCGGGCTTGTCGAGCCGCTCGACACACGCGAGAATGTCGCTGAGCCAGCCACGGCCTTCCGCCCGGGAATTCTTCACAAACGCGAACCGCCGCCAACGTTCTCTTACTTCGTCGGGCGCATGAATCAGCGGCGCGTTGACAACGGAAATCTTCGCTTCTTCTGGTACGGTTCCAAGGAGAATGAAGCATCCGGTCCACCCTGGGCGATGCGCCGTTGGCGGGGTTGTCTTCTTCCTCTCAAGAGTCTGCGGCGTGATGAAGTGGCCGGGGACGATAAAGAGACGGGAGACCCGCCAAGACTCTCGTTGGTATTCTAGGAAGAAGAACCCGGGTGCTCGACGCTCTCTCACCGCCGGAGCCATCACTGACCATGCGGAATCGAGCACTCGCCTTCCGAAGCGACGCTTGTGGCTCTTGAGTTGAAAGGTCTCATCGCAAGAGGTGCATCGAAAGTCGATGAGCTTGGTGCTCGGCGGCATCCGATCGAGGGAATCCGACTCACACGCCGGGCAATACATGTTCTGATGAACCCAACCCTCAGTGATGTCCTGAGCGCGCTGGGTGGGACCGCCATGCGAAGTCCCGGCGTTCGGATTCATGTTGAGGTCCACACGGCCATAACGGAGTCGCCGATCATGATCCTTTCCATCGGAAACATTGGATCTAAAGGTGGATCAGAAACCTACTAGCCGATCCTCCTGATCAGATCGCGGGGTGGGCGAGGCCTACCGGCCGATGGTCGAGGTCGATTGGCGGCGTAACCGCCAGAAGGCCGCGACGCGACCTCGGCGCCTTGAGCCCGAGGAGTTCGACCTGCAGCGGACGACAGTCTGGTCCTTCCCCGACCGCGGGCGGTGGGCCACGCACTCTGGCGGCTATCCCGGGAACTGGGCGCCGGAAGTCCCGCGGAACCTGATCCTCCGATACACAAGGCCCGATGACATCGTCCTCGACCCGATGGTCGGCGGCGGCACCACCCTCATCGAGTGCATGCTCACGCACCGCCAGGGCATCGGTGTCGACATCGAGCCCACCGCCTGCGACTTGGCGGCGCAGAACCTCAGCCTCGGTTACTGGCCCGCGGACTGGGCGCCGGACTGGGACCCAATCCACCTCTACGTCGGGGACGCGCGGCGGCTGGACCGAATCCCCGACGCCTCCGTGGACCTCGTCGCCCTCCACCCGCCCTACGGGAACATCATCCGCTATGGCGGCGCGGAGAGCCCGCACAACCTCTCCCGCCTCCGGCTCGACGCGTTCGTGGCGGCGATGCGCGACGTGGCGGCGGAGGCGTGCCGCGTCCTCGCCCCGGACCGCCACTGCGCCGTCCTCATCGGAGACACCCGCCGCCACAAGCACTACGTCCCCTTGGCGGCGAGGGTCCTCGAGCAGTTCCTCGACGCTGGCTTCGTCCTCCGTGAGGACGTCATCAAGCTGCAGCACAAGATGAAGAGCACCCGCGAGAAGTGGCGGGGCTCGAAGTACGACTTCTACCTGATCGCGCACGAGCACCTGTACGTCTTCCGGAAGCCCGCGGAGGGCGAGGACCTCCGGGACTACCGGTACAGCGTGACGTGGCGGTGATGACCAAAGGGTGGTCTCCGCCCAACCTGCGGCGCACTCAGTCCGGTCGCGGCCTCGTCGATGGCCCGTGGCGGTGAATGATCGTGCAGGGCGGGCAAGTCCCGCGGTCGCCCCACCGGGGTAGCCCCGGTCGTCGGCGGCATCTCGTCTCCGGATTTGACCACGCCATCCTCGACACGGGACCCGACGGCGGCCCCCAGTATGCCCCGGGCGACCGGAAGCGAGTTCCGTTCCTCCGCCTCCAGGCTCCGGACGACCGTCCGCGGTTCGGGGACGGCTGAGAGGGTGCTTGACAGCCGCCCGGGACTCGGTACACGACCGACCGGGGGCCGGGGACGACCGTCTCAGCCGTTCGTGCGGACGAATCCGGGTCGGAGGCGGTCGATTGAGGCCATATCCGGGAGGATACCGCCACGCGGACGCGATCGGCGGGGATCCCCGAGCGCCGCCAAGGCCCACGGGACCCGTCTCCGGCTCCACCCACGTCGTCCGCGAGCCGGGGACGGGCGACTCCGAGCCGGGGACGACGGTCCGGGATCCCGACCGAAGGGGGGTCAAACCATCGTATTACATGTACGCTGACTCGGCAAATAGGAGGGACGCGCAACCGGGGTCCGTGCGCGGTCCTCGGGGAGGGGCGCGCCGGTGTGCGAACACAGAGGAATGATGACATGACGGCAACTGAGACGGAAATCCGTGGGCTGGCGCAGAAGGAGATCGAAGTGATGCGGCTGAAGCGGGCCCTGTTCGAGGCGGCGGGCCTGAAGGTCGACGAGCTCGAGCGGAAGATCGTCGGGCAGCTCGGGGACGCGGTCGCGGAGGACGCGCGGCAGGAGTTCCTGAAGGTGGAGACCCGGAAGGCGACCGTGCGGACGCAGGCGGCGTACGACGCGCTGTACGAGACCGCCTCCGGCCTCCTGGACGCGTTCATGGGCGTGCTCGGGAAGTCGAGCGAGGAGTCGAAGGTCCTCCAGCGGATGCGGAGCCGGATCCGCCTGCCGGGCGACCAGACCTCCGAGGCCTCGGTGCCCGAGCCGACCCCGGTGGCCCAGAAGTAGGCCCGCCCGCGACCGACGAACCGACCCCCGGGCGATCCGGGGGCCTCTTTCCCCTTTTCCGCCAATCATCCGCTCGGCGCGGCTTCCACCCTCGGAGCGGTCGCAAAACGCTCAAGTAGGATTCGCGTAATAAGTACGCGAATGTCGCGGCTCGAGACGCACCTCAAGAAGTACCGAGAGTTCAAGGCGGCCGCCGAGGCGGTGGACTTCGAAGCCGCCAAGGTCGAGATGTGGTTCCTCAGTGCGTACCATCTGATCGAGGCCTGCGCGGCGAAGCAACGCATGCACATCCTCAAGCACCAGCGGGTCGCGCAGGAACTCCGCCGCTGGCCGGCAGTCCCCGGTCCTGGCACGTCCGCCGTCGCAACCGCCTTCGAGTACCTTGACCGAGACGCTCGGGCGAAATTCGTCTACGGGGCGAGCGGCGCCACCGCCGACCTCGCGAGGGCCCAAAAGAGCTTCGAGACAATCGAGTCCCGATGCCTGGAGGTCCTCGGATGAACCCGCCCCGCCACGAACGTGCCATCGCCGCGGCGGGGGAGGCTCTCCGGCGGCTCGCGGGCGTCCGGTCCGTGGTCCTTTTCGGCTCCACCGCCCGAGGCACCGCCACGGAGGACAGCGACATCGACCTGTTCATCGAGTGCACGAAGCGGGCGGAGGGCCGCGTCCGGCGGCTCCTCCACGATCTCGCGAGCCAGTTCGATGTGCCGATTACCCCCGTCTTCCACCGACCGGGGAAGTACGAGGGAACGGACGAGCAGTTCCTCGAGTCCGTGCTCCGCCACGGTCGGGTCCTCCGGGGGGCCCTGCCGAGGTTGACGCCTGCGGAACTCGACCTCCAGCCGCTCCGACTCGTCAGTTACGAAACGGGCGGGCTCGATTCCCGAAGACGCGCGCGGCTCCTCCGGGCGCTCGACGGGTACCGGACCCGGAAGCGGGTCGGCCGAAAGCGATACGAGACGGAACGGGCGGGGCTCCTGCAACGCCTCGGCGGCTGGCGGGTGGGGCGCGGCGCGATCGTGGTCCCCGAGGAGGCGGTGGAGGCCCTCGACGCCCTCCTCCGGCGGTACGGAGCGAAGCGCGTCATGGTCCCGATCTGGAGCCAGAGGCCCTGACGGTGGGACGCGGGGGGCGAGGACCTCAGAGGCTTCCACTGCGGCGGGAAGTGGAGGTGACTGGAGCCGCGAACCGCGGCCCGCGGTTCCCCGGGTCCCGGCCTACTCCGGGATCGCCATCACGACGAGGACGAAGTGATCCGCGTAGCCCGTCGTGTTCGTCTGCCACATCCGCCACTCGATGCTCACGGTGTGCGTCCCCGCCGCCACGTTCTCGAGCACGAACAGGACGGAGACCATCGCGAAGTCCGGGTCGGCCAGCGTGGTCAATCCGAGGAGTCCCGGGCCGCCCGGAGGCGCCTGTGCGGCGTCGACCATCGCCCGACCGACGAGCACGGCCCCGGACACGTTCACCCACATCTCCGAGGAGAACGCGATCACGAACCTCGAGGGGCGGAGCGTCGCGATCGTCACGGTCGCATTTGGAAGGGGCGCGAAGGTGGTCGAGTTCGTGGAGTCGCAGGGCCCCGGCACGCACGAGCGGCCCGTGACGCTCGCCGTCACCGTCGCGGCGGCGGCCTGGCAGTCGGCGACGTCGACCGCGCCGCTTCCGTCGAGGTCCTCGGACGCCACGTCCTTCACGCCGTTCCCGTTCAGGTCCCAGCAGTTCAGGCCGCCCGCGCCTTCCGTGCCGTCCGTCCCGTCCGTCCCCGGCGCGCCCTGCGGTCCCGGGACCGCGAAGTTGATCCCGAGGGCCGCGACCGCCACCAGGACCGCGACGACGCTCAGCGCCTTGCTCACACCCGTGGATGGGGCCGAAGGCGCCGCGGGCGCCGCCCCTCCTTCCGCCGATGCCATGAGAGCGGATGGGGGCGGGCGGCATAAAGCCGTCGAAGGCCGTCCTCGTCGGCGGGATTCTCCCGGTGCGGCGCCACGTGGCGGCGGACCTCAGAGGGTCACTGTCGCCCCGACCCAGCGGATCCGATCGGCGATGAGGGCGGCCGCCTCGACTACGCGGTCGCGGAACGAGGCATGCGGAATCACGACGAAAATGCGTTCGGCGAGCCAGCTCAGGTCGTCCCGGATTTGGGCGTCCGGCGCTCCCTTCTGATTCCAGTCGACCCGGCGCTCCCAGACCTCCTCGACGCAGGAGTGAGGGGTCGTGAAGGCGCCGGGGTGGCCCAGAAGGAGTTCCCGAACGATGCCCCTCCGAATCAGGGCTGCGACGATCACGTTCGTGTCCACAACGATGTTCAAGGGGCGCCGACGGCCCCACGCGCGGGCGGGACCCAGAACCCTCGTGCTACATGCAACAGTCGCCTAGCGCTTCCGCTTCCGAGCCCGCCACTCCTTAACCATCCGGACGACGTCCTCCTCCTCGATTCCCTCCACGGTCAGCCGGTCGAGGCTCTCAAGGACCCTGCGCCGGCGTGCGCCCTCCTCAATCGCCTCGCGAATCTGCGCCCGGAACCACTCGTTCCGGGTCTTGAAGCCCCGTTCCGCCACGATCCGGTCGAGGGCGCTGAGGAGCTCGTCGTCGACGCGGAACAGCACCTGGGTCTCGACCATTCCAGGCATGATATCGGATTGATAGCACTTGAACCTTCCGGGCGAAGGTAGCAGGCAGCCCAGAGCCGGGGGCCTACCGAGCGTCCCGGATCGGGAGCTCGATCCACGCCTCCGCATCGTACAACTTGCCCCAGAGTCCGCGGTGGGTCCCGCTCTTCCGCACGAGGCGCGGGCCCTCGACCTTCCTTGCGAGAAAAACGATCTTCCGCCCTTCGATCCTGTCGCCCAAGCTCCGCAGCACCTGCGGCATCTCATAACCTCCCCAGTTTCGCGCGACCGTCGTCGATTAGCTTCTGGGCGGCGGCAAACGCCACTTTCGGCTCGATTCCGAGCTCCTCGACCAGGTCGCTCACGTAGTGCTGGCCGGGGTGCTTCGCCAGGTAGTTCTTGATCAGGCGCATCGCCTCCCGCTCCGAGATGTCCCGCAGGACGAGGACTCCGGTCTCCTCAATCTCCTTGAGCCGGTCGAGGGCGGCCTGGCGGATGAACGCGCTTCGCGACGAAAGCCCCGTGAGCTCCCTCGCACGGTCCATCCGAGCCACCTCCTCCTCGGAGAATCGCGTCGGGATCGCGGCGGTCGACGGAGGAGGACGTCGGGTCGGAGCCCGGAGTGCCATGTGCCGTATAACGTGTATACAAGTATAAGAATCATGCCCGTGCGTGCAGCGTTCGACGCGCTCAGTCGTTCGGCGGCGGAGGCAAGGGCCTCGTGAACTCCGCCTCTGGTGGCGAAGCCCGCACGGAGACGGCGGGCGCGTCCCGCACGGGGAGCCGCGCCCACAGCGGGAAGCGGTCCCGCATCTCCTGGTACGCCATCCCGCCGAGGACGGGGATCAGCGTGACCTTCAGCACGAGCCCGAGGGTGAACGCGTCCACGTTCCCGGAGCCGCCCGCGGCGCCCTCGAAGAACGCCGCGACCGCAACGGACCCGAGGAGGTTCACCGCCGCGTACACGGGCCACTTCAGGGTCCGGAGCCGCATCCCGGACCCCGGCTCCATCCGCAGGGCGAAGAAGACGTACAGGAGCGACGCGGCCAGCAGCAGGGCCGCCGCGAGGGACCAGCCGCCCGTCGCCGCCGCCGCGTCGAGGGCCGCGACCGCGTCCCCGCCGGTCCCGCCGCGCGCGCGGCCGAGGGAGTACGCCATCACGGGGACCCACGCGACGAGGCACCCGAGCGCCCCGATCCCGAGGGCGTACGCGCTCAGGGGCACGCGCCGGTCCCCGCGGACGAGGCCGAAGAGGACCAGGAACAGCGCGAGCGCGAGGATCACCGTGCCGACGATCGCGACGAGGTCCGCGATCGCGATCAGGCGCATCGGGTCCGCGAACAGCGCGACGAGGGAGGAGCCGGAGCCGCCGGGCTCGACCTGCGAGGCGAGGTCGAGGAGGAGGACGAGCGGCGCGAACAGGAGAAGGAAGCACTGCGCGATCAGGAAGTAGGCGCCGACCTTCCCGACGGGGGCGGCGATCGCGATCCACGGGGACGTGCGCGGGTCCGGGGGATTCTCGGCGGAGGACACGAACGACCGCCATCGCTCGGACGCGGACGCGGGTATGCCTTTCGCCGTGGTTCTCGGCGGTGATAGCCGCCCCTCGTCAGAGTGCACCCGAGCCCCGCAGGGCGCGTGGTCGGTAATCAGCCTTTCGGGGCACGTTCGGAGATCCCGCAGACACGGTTAAGGCGAGGACGCCCTGTGCTGGCGGGGAGCCGATGCGGGTCGCGGTCGTGGGCGCGGGCTGGGCGGGGAGCGCGCACGCGGAGGCGTACGCCGCCATGGAGGGGGTGGAGATCGCCGCGATCGTCGGGAAGTCCGAAGCCCGCGCGAAGGCCCTCGCCGCGAAGACGAAGACGACCGCCACGACGGACTTGGCGGCGGTGCTGAGGGACGAGACCGTCGACGCGGTCGACGTGTGCGTGCCCTCGGGACTCCACCGCCAAGTTGCGGTCCCGGCACTCGATGAGGGGAAGCACGTCTTCCTCGAGACGCCGATGGCCCTCACGCTCGCCGACGCGGAGGCGATGCTCGCCGCCGCCGAACGGAACGGGCGCACCCTCGCCGTAGGGCAGGTGATGAAGTTCCTCGTGCCGTACCAGATGATCCACGGCGCGGCATCGTCGGGAATCCTCGGCCCGCTTCGCCTCGCAATCGGCGCGAGGCTCTCCGCCCCGTACTGGAAGCCGGAGTCCCCGCGCGACTTCGCGCTCTACGGGGAGCCGATGCTCGAGCTGATGATCTTCGAGTACGAGGTCTTCCACTGGTTCCTTGGCGTGCCACGCCGAATTACCGCCACGGCTCGGCGGAGCGACGCCGGCGTACCGGTTCACGCGTTCGTCTCCCTGGAGTACGACGGGGCCGTCGGAATGGTCGAGGGCAGCGCCGCGATGCCGCGGAGCCACCCGTTCACGACGTACCTCTGGGTCCAAGGCGAGGAGGGCGCCATGGAGACCCGCGGCCAGTTCACGGGCGGCGACATCCCCGAGACGACGTTCCGCCGGTACCCGAGGGACGGGAAGGCGGAGGATCTGCCGTTCGAGGGGCAGGACCCGTACGCCGCGGAGTGCCTGCATTTCGTCCGATGCGTCGAGGGGAGGGCGGACCCGTCCCCCATCTCTGGCGAGAGTGCGCGCGAGGCCCTGCGCGTCGCGCTGGCGGCACGGGACGCGGCCCTCGTGGAATAGCCGTCCTCAGCGATCGTGCCAGGGGGTGAGGCCTTCCACGAGGACGGCCTCGAAAGGGTCCGGGTCGAGGTCCCTCCGGTGCACCATGCGCCCCTTCGCGGGCTCCCCCGGCGGGCCGGCGAACACGTAGTCGTCGTACGCCACGTCGAACACCTCGAGCACCTCGCCCGTCGCCTTATGACGCACGAGCACCACGACGCCTCACCTCGCGTAGGGCGGTGATCACGGACTCGACGAACGGCCGCGCTCCCTCCAGCATATACCGCAGCACCTCCGGCGGCGGGCATCTCGCCTCGTAGAAGCAGGAACCGTGCAGGTCCGCGTACGCATCGTGGCGAGGGACCAGGTCCGTGCCCAACACCCGGTCGAGCTCGCGGAGCCACTTGCGGCGGGCCTCGTGGGAGGCCGGGCCCGACTCCACGGGGTAGCCCGCCTCGCGAAGTCGGCGATTCACCTCGCTAACGACGAATCCCCAGATCTTCTCCGCGGCCTGCCGCCGGTACAGGTCCGCCTGCGGGAGTCTCTCCGTTTCCGCACGACCAGCTTCATCGTTCGCGGCGTCGAGCAGGTCCACGGCTTGTGCACGGGATTGGCATAGAAAAAGGCTTCGCGTGCAGGTACGCTCAGGACGCGCGACGTAAGGCATCGACCACGAAGTCCGCCGTGCGACGCGCCATCGCCATGATCGCGATCATCGGGTTCACGCCCGGCGGCGTCGGGAGCACGCTCCCGTCCCCGATGAACACGTTCTCCTGGGCCCGGAGCTCGCCCGTCGGCTTCGTCGGCATCTTCCCGGACGCGCCCATCGGCACGGAGCCCATCGCGTGCGCGCTGAACAGCGCGAGGGTGTTCGGCTCCACGCCCATCCCGCGGACCTCGGCCTCCCACGCGTCGAACTCCGCCGGCCGGATCGGCCCCTCGCGGTACGGGATCTCCCCGCCCGCGTGGTGGAGGCTGAACAGGCTCCGCGCCCCCGCCGCCGCGTGGATCCGCCCGGACTCGACGATCGCGTCGACCATCGTCGCGCGGTCCCGCTCGTTCATCACGTACTCCGCGACGGGACTCCCCTCGCGGTCGATCGTCACGCGCCCGGCGGTCGTGTCTCGGACGAGGAGGATGTTCGCGAACGTGTGGCGGTACCGGAGCATCGCCTCCTTGTGCGCGCGGCCGCCCCGCCACGGGATCCCAATCGCCGTCAGTCCCGGATGGGCGGGGACGCTCTCGATCCAGAACCCGTAGTCCCCGTTCCGCCGGAGGAACCGGTCCACGTGCAGGGTCTGGGGCACGCCCCGCCACATCTCCACGGGCTCTTCGTACACGCCGCCAGCGGCCGTCGTGGGATCGAAACGGAGGCCGCGGCCCACGTTCGGCTCCCGGATGCCGGAGCGGAGGAGGATCGCGGGCGTCTGGAGCGCGCCCGCCGCCAGGACCACGGCCTTCGCCCGCACGCGCACGGGGACCTCGCGCCCGTCCCGGCGGTGGACCGCCGCCAAACCCGTGGCGGCGTCGCCGCGGACCTCGATCGTCCGGACCTCCGTGTCGAACAGGAACCGCGCGCCCGCGCGGTGCGCCTCCGGCAGGTACGTGACGAGCGTCGACTGCTTCCCTCCGTACACGCACCCGAAGTTGCAGTAGTCGCACCGGTTCACGCACCCGCGCGCGTTCTTGGCGGTGATGTCGAAGTCCACGCCCTTACGATACCCCAGGGCGTCGCACCCGCGCCACAGAATCCGGCTCGGCGTCGTGAGGACGGACTCGTCCTTCGTGACGCCTAGGCGGCTCCACACTTCGTCGACGTGGGCGGCGAACTCCGGACCCGTCAGCCCCGGGATGCCGTACGTCCGCTCCCACTCCTCGAGGGCGAACGATGGCGGCTTGAGGCACGTCATCCAGTTCACGGCGGTGCCGCCGCCGGCGGTGCGCCCGTGGAGGACGCCGAACGCGAGGTCCTTCGACGTCATCAGCCCGTGCCGCTCGAGCATCCCGTCCGTCCCCGGGAGCTCGCGCTGCGTGAACGAGTCCGCGTCGAGGAGTGAGCCGGCCTCGATCACGAGGACGCGGAACCCCGCCTTGGCGGCGTGGGCCGCGATCACGGAGCCGCCCGCGCCGGAGCCGACCACCGCCAGGTCCGTCTCGATGACATCCGACGTGACCTCCATCGGCCGGAGGCGGAGCTCCGGCGGCGTCGCGTGCCGCGCGCGCTCCGCATCGTCCGGCGCCCGGTACCCGATGACGGGCCACGCGGGGTTCGACCGCCCGTCCGGAAGCGCCGCGTAGTAGAGGAACGCCGCCAGGCGCTTGACCGCGTGGAACGCGCGCCGCTTCACCGCCAGGCGGCTCCGGGACCAGGACCGGAGGTACGCCTCCCGCGCCTCGGGCGTGAGCCGCGAGAACTTCGCGGGCCGCCCGGTCAGGAGGAGGTTCAGGAGCGGACTCTCGACCGCGCGGAGGAGCTGCCGGAACTGCGCCTGCCCCTCCCCCGGGAGCCCCGCAATCGCCTCCGCCGCCAGGGCGTCGACGCCCACGTCGCTCGCGGACGCCGCCAACGGGCCGTCCGTGCGCGGGACGATCGCGTCGGCGAGGAGTCGGAGGGCCTCGCGCTCCTTGGCGGTGATCTCCACGCCCCCGGAATGATGCGGCGCGACTTGAACCCCCGCCCCCGCGTACTACATGCATCCGGAAGGCTCAAGAGGCCGCTCCCTCATCGTCACCGCCAGATGGCAGAGACCCTCACGCGACCGCTCTCCGCAGAAGAACGGATCCGAAAGGCACGCGTGCTCATCGACCAGGGCACGAAGGAGTTCCAAGCCGCGGAGAAGGCGGAGGCCGAGCTCTCCGTCCGTCGACGCAGCGCCCTCGCGTGCGAAACCGCGTTCCACGCGCTCGTGGAGCTCGCGGACGTGCTCATCGAGCAGGCGAGTCACGCCCCGGCGGACACCCACGACGCACGCGTTGAGGCCCTCGAGGACATCGGTCGTCAGGACTTGGCCAACACCTACCATCGGGCCAAGGATGCCCTGCACATCGGAGGCTACTATGCCCAGCGGGTGGGGAGGCTCCAGGCCGACCGGCTCCGAGAGATTTCCGAGGTGCTCGAACGGGAGCTCCGGAAGCTTTCATAGCGGGCATACCTTCTTAGGCCCGCCGAAAGATGTCGGAGGTCCCTAAGAGTGGGAGCCACATGCCGAAGTACATCATCCTCGGGAACTGGACGGACCAAGGCGTCAAGACCGTGAAGGAGACCGCGAAGCGCGCGGACGCGGCGAAGGCGCTGGCGGCGAAGGTGGGCGCGAAGCTCGACGTGTACTGGACGATGGGCGCGTACGATTTCGTCGCGGTCGCGGACGCGCCAAACGACGAGGCGTACATGCGGCTCGCGTTCCAGATCGGCGCGCAGGGGAACACGCGGACGACGACCCTGAAGGCGTGGACGCAGGACGAGACCGCGAAGGTCCTCGCGAAACTGTAGGTGCCGCCAGAGCGTCCCTACCACGGGACTCGCTCAGGAGGGAACGAGGACCGCTACAGCAACGCGAGGGACTCCTCGCGGCGCAGGCCCGCCTGCCGGAGAATCGACGCGAGGACCCCGCGGGGACTTCGTCGTAGTTGGGTATGATCGCAGTCCTTGCCTCCGGGCCCACGACGCGGCGCATCTTAACGTGGCTCCCCCGCTGTGACACGACCTCGAAGCCCGCCTTGCGGAGTGCCGTGAGGATCTCACGGGCCGCGAGCACGGGCAGGCGGGGCACGTTCCACCTCGACCGTGGTCAGAAGGAACGGCTCCTCGGGCATCTGCACGCCTTCGTCCTCGAGCCGGAGCTCGAGCGCCTCGCGGAGGTTCGCGAGCGCCTCCTCGACGGAACGGCCCTGGCTCGCGATGTCCAGCTCCGGACACCAGCCGACGAACCAAGTACCCTCCCGATGGACGACCGCGGACAGCCGCACTCTCACACGTCCTCCGATGACCTCGGCGGTATTTATCGGTGTGGAGGGGTGCTTGTACTCTCGCCGTACAGGTACGCGCAAGGCGCGCAGCTCACGGCTCTCGCGTCGGATCCCACGTCACGTGGTGCTGCTCGTCGAGGCCGTCGAGCGCCTTCATCTCCGCCGCGGTCAGCGAGAAGTCGAAGACGTCCGCGTTCTCTTCGATCCGCTCGGGGCGCACGGACTTCGGGATCTCCACGAATCCGCGCTGGAGGCCCCAGCGGATCATGACCTGCGCGACCGTCTTCCCGTGCTTGGCGGCGACCGCCGCCAACGTCCCGTCCTTGAGCCGCCGGCCCCGCGCGAGCGGGCTGTACGCCTCGACGACGATCCCGCGCTCGCGGCACCGGTCGATCGCGTCCCGCGGCTGGAGGAACGGGTGCAGCTCGATCTGGTCCACGGCGGGCGTCACCGCCTTCCCCTCCAGCTCGTCGAGGTGGCGGGCCATGTAGTTGCTCACGCCGATCGCGCGGGCCTTCCCCGCCTTCAGGATCTGCTCCATCGCGCGCCACGTCTCGAGCCGCTTCCCCCGCACGGGCCAGTGCACGAGGTACAGGTCCACGTACGTCATCCCGAGGCGCTTCAGGCTCGCGTCGCACGCCCGGAGCGTGGACTCGTACCCCTGCTCGTCGTTCCACACCTTCGTCGTGACGAACACGTCGTCGCGCGGGACGCCGCTCTCCCGCACCGCCTGGCCGACCTCCGCCTCGTTCCCGTACATGCTGGCGGTGTCGATCAGCCGGTAGCCGACGTCGAGCGCGTGGCGCACGGCTGCGACGCCGTCCTTCCCGCGGATCTGCCAGACGCCGAGGCCGAGGACGGGCATCGGCCCGCCGTGGTGCAGGGGGACGCGGGAGTCGATCCGGAGATCCATCCCTGGCGACCACGCGCGAGAGGCACTTGAACTTTGGCGGCAGGACTCTTCGGAACTCCGAAAAGCCTTAAGACCCCCCGCCTATCGCGCGGGACCGGGGATTATCCATGGAGCGCGCGCACGAGGAACCACGGAAGATCACAATCTACCACGCGGCCGCGCCGACCTGCTGGTGGACGTGGGGGTACGAGGGGGCGCTGAACCGCGTCCGCGCCGTCTACGGGGACCAGGTCGAGCTCCGCACGTTCTACGGCACCGTGTGGGAGGACCTCGACGCGTACCTCAAGGAGAACGAGCTCACGGCCGACGGCCTCGAGGACTGGGCGCGGGAGGCCGTGGACCTGATGGGCGTCCCAATCCGCACGACGTACGCGGCGCAAGAGCCGCGGAACCTCGTCCCCGTCACGCACGCGGCGATGGCGGCGATGCGGCAGGGGCAGGAGAAGGGCCAGCGGTTCGTCCGCGCGGTCCTGCGGCGCTTCGTCGTCGAGGGGCAGGACGTGACCCGGGAGGACGCCCTCGCCGCCGCTGCCGCGGAGGCGGGGCTCGACCTGGCGGCGTTCCAGCGGGACGCAGCGGACGCGGAGGCCCGGGCGGAGGACGTCGGGCACCAGGGCAGTGGGTGGCCGCACCTCCCAATCGGGTTCTACAACCTGGCGGTGACGGACGGGGCGAACCGCACGCTTCTGATCGACCACGCGTTCGACCCGCAGGCGCTCGAGGAGGCGATCGACTTCCTCTCCGGCGGGACCCTCACGAAACAGGCGCCTCCGGACGCCCTCGCGTACCTGGGGGCGCATGGCCTCGCGCCGACCGCGGAGCTCGCGCGCGTCACGGGAGTCGCCGCCCCGGAGATGGAGGCGCGCCTCGCATCCTGGGAGAAGGAAGGCCGCGTGGTCCGTGTCGTGCTTGCGGGCGCCGCGCACTGGAGCATCCCGGCGGGGGGCCCGTGAGCGGGAAGCTCACGAACGAGTCCTCCTCGTCGCCCGCGCGCACAAGTAACGGTTAAGGCGGCGGGCGCGTTCCCGCGGCGGGGAGCCAAGAGATGTCGGAATACGAGGCGCTCGCGAAGTCCGTGCTGAAGAACACCCTGCGCGTCAAGCCGGGGGAGAACGTGATCGTGGAGACGTGGAACCACGGCCTCCCGGTCGCGGCGGAGTTCGTCTATCAGGTCCGCGCCCTCGGCGCGCGGTCCATGCTGCTGTTCGAGGACGAGGAGGCGTTCTGGCGGTCCGCCGCCACGATCCCGAAGGCGAGGCTGGGGAAGGTCGGCGCGCACGAGTGGGCGGCGCTGGCGGAGGCGGACGCCTACGTGTTCCTCACCGGGCCGGCGGACATCACGAGGATCCGCGAGGTCGGCATGGACAGGTACAGCGCGATGACCGCGTACAACGCGGAGTGGTACAAGCGCGCGGAGAAGGCCGGGATCCGCGGCGCGCGGATGGGGCTCGGCTACGTCTCCGCGGAGCGGGCGCGGGCGTACGGGCTCGACCTCGCGGACTGGCGGCGGATGATGCTCGACGCCTCGACGGCGGACCCGCGAGAGATCCGGCGGCTCGGCCGGCGGGCGCAGAGGCTCCTGTCCGGGAAGGGGCACGTGGAGGTCACCGCCAACAACGGGACGAACCTCGAGTTCGACCTTGCGGGGCGCCGCGCGCACCTCGACGACGGCGTCCTGACGCCGGCGCATCGGGAGGCGGGGGAGAACATGGCGGCGATCCCCGCGGGCGAGCTGTACGTCGCGCCGAAGGAGGCGAGCGGGCGGGGCACGATCCGGTTCGACCGGCCCGTCGCGTACATCGGGCGGTGGATGCGCGGCCTCACGTTCGCGTTCGACGGGGGGCGCGCGAAGTGGAGCGCGTCGGAGGGCGACGAGATCGTCCGTCCGCAGTGGGACAAGGGGAAGCCGGGGAAGGACCGCCTGGGCGGTTTCCAGATCGGGCTGAACCCGCGCGCGCGGAGCGGCTTCCTCTCGGACTACATCGTCGCCGGGAGCGTGTACGTCCTGATCGGGGAGAACGAGGAGTTCGGCGGGAGGAACAAGACGAACTTCGCGATGGCGGGGACGCTCACCGGCGCGAAGGTAACGGTCGACGGGACGGCGATCGTGGAAGGCGGACGGATCGTCAGCTGAGCAACTCGATCCAGATTCCGTCCGGGTCCTTCACGTACACCTCCGTGCCCTCGGACTCCTCCGGCGGCACCGCCGGCTTCGCGCCCCTCCGCAGCAACTCGCGGTACGCGGTCCGCACGTCCCCCACGACGAACGCGAGGTGGTCCAGCTCCTCGCCCTTCGCATACGGGGCGTAGAATCGACTCCCGCGCGGGTACCAGTTCAGCTCGAGGCGCATCCGCGTACCGGGCGTGACGAGGTGCACGTACTTCCCGCCGTGCGGCATCGTCCCCTCGTTCACGACCTTCATCCCGAACGCCTTCCGGTAGAAGTCCACCGAACGCGGGAGGTTCCGGACGCGGATGCCGGCGTAGTAGAACCGTGCCTTCATGACCCCGGCATGGGGCCGGCGGGGGAAGACGTTTGAGCCGCCGTACGGCGGCGCGTCACAACGGAAGGCCCTGGCCTGCGAGGAACTCCTCGATCGCCGCCACGGCCCTGGTGGGTCCGAGGTCCATCGGGGGCGCGCGCGGCTCCGCGAGCTTGGCGGGGATGAGGTCCCGCAGCCGGAACGCGTCCTCGTACGCGTACGGGAGGTTGGCGGCGCGCAGGTTCCGCTCCGCCTCCGGGTGGCCCTTCGGCGGGATCGCGATCACGGGCGTCCCCGCCGCGAGCGCCTCGGACATCGTCCCCTTCCCCGCCATCGTGATCACGAGGTCCGCCGCGCACACGTAGTCCTGCAGGTTCGGGACGAACCCCTTCCAGAAGACGCCCTCGGCCTTCGGCGCGGGGATCTTCGGACCCGTGACGACGATCATCTGCGCGTCCTCCATGTGGAGGTCCCGCCACGCGCGGACCGCCTCGTCGATCAGGAACGCGCCGAGGGACGTGCCGCCGGGCGCGACGAGGACGGTCTTCTTCCGGAACACGAGGTCGTCCCGGAGCGTCTCGCGGCTCGCGGAGAAGGGGCGGACGATCGGGCCGACGTACGTCGCGTTCGGCAGGTCGACGCCGGGCTCGAGCGCGAGGACGCGCACGGTCTTGGCGGCGAGGAGGGAGCGCATCCACCACCGCCCGTACGCCTCGAACGCCCGGGTCGCCGGGTCGCCGCCGAACCGCTGGCCGACGGAGTGGACGAGGACGACCGTCGGGACGCGCCGCCTCACCGCCAGGCGCACGGAGGCCATCTCCCCGTCCGAGACCAGGAACCGGAAGCGGTCCCAGTCCGCCTCCTTCCTGAGGAAGCGCGTCGCGAACCGCACGTACCGCGCGTACTCCCAGTACCACCGCGCCATGGAGCGAATCCGCCCGTCCTCGTGAAACCACTCCGGCGTCGGCGGCATCGGCATCGCGTCGAAGCCGTGCGACACCGCCAGGTCGAGGGCGGGAGAGCCTGCGAGGAAGAACAGGTAGAGGTCCGGATGGCGGCGCTTCATCTCGCGCGCAATCGCGATCGCGCGGGCGGCGTGGCCGAGCCCGAGCGAGTTCACCGACATGTAGCCCGCGACCTCCGTCACAGGGACGGGACCGCGTGCCTCCTATGAAAGCTGGACGCCCGAGAGCCGGCCCGCGCCCTCGACGTCACCCGCGTCGCGGACCCCGAGGACGGCCCCCCTTCGGTCGGCGGGCCGACGTGGACTCCGCTCCACGCCCGGGGGCCCTCGGTTCCACGCGGACGGTGACGCCCCTCTGGTCGGCGGGCGAGAGCGGCGGAAGGAGGTGCGACAGGAGCTGCTCCGCGGTGAGCCGGTGGACGCGACCCGTCGGACCCGTCTGCGTCCAGCCTTTCTCGTCCCTCGCGTACGTCCAGGTCCGGCCGTGTCGGGTCGCGATGCGGATCACGAACTCCGAGTTCCTCACTCGCTCACCCGGCGGCTCACGGGAACGGGCTCGCGGTCACGGACATCACCGGCGCGAGGTTGTCCGCGACGAGGTCCCAGCGGTCCCCGCCGTCGCGCGTCGCGAACACCTGGCCCTGCTCCGTGCCGACGTACACGCCGACCGGGTCGAGCCCGTCCGACGCGACGCCCTCCCGGAGGATCGTGAGGTGCGCGGGCCGCGGGAGCCCCGTCGTGAGGCGCTGCCACGCCCGCCCGGCGGTCTTCGTCCGGTACACCGCCATCTCCCCGGGCGTCGTCCGGTCCTCGTCGCCCGTCAGCGGCACGACGAACGCGGTGCCCCCCTGGGACCCGGGGGCGAGGCCGAAGCCGAAGCTGCTCGGGAGGCCGCGGGACACGTCGATCCACCGGCCCCTCCCCTCCTCCCACCGGAAGACGCCCCAGTGGTGCTGCTGGTACAGCACGGACGGGTCCTCCGCGTCCCGCGCGAGCTTGTGCGGGCAGTACCCGACGTCCCGCGGCTTCCGGTCCGGGAACCACCGCGCGGTCATCCCGTCGTTCATCGGGCGCCAGGTGTCCCCGCCGTCGTCCGTGCGGAAGACCGCCACCGCGGAGATCCCGACGACCATGCGCTTCGCGTCCTTCGGGTCCGGGAGGATCGTGTGGAGGCACAGCCCGCCGTTCCCCGGCTGCCACTTCGGTCGCGTCGGGTGCTTCGTGAGGCCCGCGACCTGCGTCCAGGAGTCCCCGTCGTCCTCCGAGCGGAACAGGCCGGCGGGCTCGACGCCCGCGTACAGGACCCCGGGCTGCGCGGACCCGCCGCCGACGACGTTCCACACCTTCGCGACGCTCCACCCGGACTTCTTCGGGTACGCGGGGCCGGCCTTCCCGCGGGTCCACTTCGTCAGCGTCCTCGACCGGTGGACGACCGGACCCCACTGGAAGCTGTTCACGGCCGCCCACGCGACGCCCTCCGCCGGGTCGTACCGCGCGTTGTGCACGGGGACGCCCTCGAAGTACCGCCCGGCGAGCTTCCACCGCTCCCGGTCCTTCCCGTGGAACACGTACAGG
>Ga0214473_10000476_pt1 | contig 56637 bp, 71 predicted proteins | sample RVTome_7_FD_203509 | JGI IMG/M metagenome (GOLD analysis project Ga0214473, IMG submission 203509) | Soil microbial communities from uranium-contaminated site in the Upper Colorado River Basin, Wyoming, United States - RVT98D197 | ecosystem: Environmental > Terrestrial > Soil > Contaminated >... | reverse complement strand
CAACATATGCCCCTTTTATTCTGTTTTTTGCGCTCTTTATCGGTGCATTCGGTATTCAAATGCTCTCCAAGACGAAAACAATAAAGCGCATATTTACGGCGTTTGTCATAGCTCTGTTTGCCGCAAGCGTACCGTTCGTACTCACGGCAACGCGTGAAGGCGTCGATTTACGGTCTAAAGCTGGCCCCGGAGAAACACCGCAGAATCTGAATATTATTCAGGATTCGCCAACGTCAGCCTTGGTAACGTGGAACACGACGGAAGATAAGGTAGGTGCTGTACGAATGAGCGCTGCACCGTACGATGAAAAAAACAGTTCTGTTGCGATAGGAGACGCCGGCAGACAGGTGAAGGTTCACTCAATAAGGCTGAACAATCTCTCCCGCAGGGGAACATATGAACTTGAAATACTTTCAGGAACTCTCTGGTATACCGACAACGGTAATCCTCTCAAGCTTGAACTGAAATAGCTAAACGTTTCCTCTGGACAAACGTCGCCATTTTTTAGTAAAATACGCTCACATGGAAGCATGAACTGCTTCGGAGGGCGAAGCAGTTTTTTGTTGATTTGATGTAGATTATGGCAATACCTGCAACATCACTTACTCTTAAGCGAGATGTTCCGCTTGAAAAAGTCCGCAACATCGGGATCATCGCGCATATCGATGCCGGAAAAACCACGACAACAGAACGCGTGCTTTTTTATACGGGAAAGACGTATAAAATCGGCGATATAGACGAGGGGACAACCGTCATGGACTGGATGGAACAGGAACGCGAACGGGGCATTACGATAGTCTCGGCGGCTACTACAACATTCTGGAACGGATACAGATTCAACATCATCGACACTCCGGGGCATGTCGATTTTACCGCCGAAGTTGAGCGCTCTCTTCGCGTCTTGGACGGAGGAATCACGGTTTTGGACGCAGAAGAGGGTGTGCAATCCCAATCAGAAACAGTCTGGCACCAAGCAGACAAATATAAAGTCCCGCGCATCTGCTTTATAAACAAAATGGATAAGGTGGGAGCTGATTTCCGTGCCACGATAGAGTCCATTGAAAAACGGTTGGGTGCCAGGACTGCAGTTATGGTTGTGCCGATAGGCAAAGAGCAAACATTCAAGGGCACGATTGATTTACTTACCAGAAAAGTTCAAATATGGGGAAGCGACGAAATGGGTGCGAAATACGACACATCTGATGACATACCCAAAGAACTGACAAAGGAAGTTGAAGAAAGCAGACATGCACTGATAGAGCGGATTTCCGAAACTGACGATACGCTAATAGAAAAGTTTTTAAGCGGAACGGAACCGCCGGTAGAAGAGTTGAAAAAAGCACTCCGCAAGGCCGTTATCGGGTATCAACTCGTGCCTATTTATGCAGGCTCAAGCCTTCGGAATAAAGGGGTGCAGCCGCTGCTGGATGCCGTGGTGGACTATCTTCCCTCCCCTCTTGACTTGCCGCCGGTTGAAGGAACGAATCCCAAAACAGGAGCTCATGAGGTGAGAAAGCGTATAACCGACGAAACATTTTCAGGATTAGCATTTAAGATCCAGGTCGACCCCCATGTAGGAAAACTCACGTACGTCCGTATTTATTCAGGAAAATTGGTTTCCGGTTCATATACCTATAACCCAACGAAAGGCAACCAGGAGCGTGTCGGTCGTCTGCTTCTTATGCATGCAAATCAAAGGGAAGAAGTGAAAGAAGCGTATGCGGGAGAAATCGTGGCTGTTGTCGGATTCAAAGATACTATAACAGGTGACACAGTGTGTGACACAGATAAACCGATTGTATTGGAGAAAATAATCTTCCCTGATCCGGTTATTTCGCTTGCCATCGAACCAAAGACAAAAAATGACCAGGAAAAGATGTCCTATGCTCTCCAGCGCTTAGCTGAGGAAGACCCGACGTTCAAGATTAAAAGCAATCTGGAGACGAATCAGACAATTATTTGGGGAATGGGAGAGCTTCATTTGGAAATAATTGTTGACCGTATGAAACGGGAATTTAAAGTTGAAGCGAACGTTGGAGCACCGCAGGTTGCGTATAAGGAGACCATACGGGTTTCGTCAGAAGGGGAAGGAAAGTATATAAGACAATCAGGCGGTCGAGGTCAGTACGGACATTGTTTTCTTCGTTTGGAACCCAAAGGGAGAGGGGAAGGGTATGAGTTTATTGATGCGATTAGGGGTGGTGCCATTCCCAACGAATTTATTCCTGCAGTGGAAAAGGGCGTGAAAGAGGCATTGGAAAATGGCGTTCTTGCAGGATATCCGCTCGTTGACATGAGCGTAACCCTCTATGACGGCACGTATCACGACGTAGACAGTTCGGAAATAGCATTCAAAATTGCCGGAAGCATGGCACTTCAGAACGGTGTTAAAAAGGCCCAGCCGACTCTTCTGGAGCCCATCATGAAAGTAGAAGTGACCACCCCCGATGAATTTATGGGTGACGTTATCGGGGACTTGGGTGCGAAACGCGCACAAATATTGGGAACACAGAAACGCGGTGTTGTGACGGTGATTTTAGCAATTGTGCCGCTCTCTGAGTTATCTGGATACGCTACGACACTGCGAAGTATGTCCAAAGGAAGAGCGACGTATTATATGGAGCCCAGTCATTATGAAGAAGTTCCGCGCAACATTCAGGAAAAAATCATTGCAAAAAACGCATAATCTATGATACAATGCACCAGCCATCAAAGAACCCTCAACTCGTTGACCCATCAGCCGTGGGCTATGAGAGGGTTTTTATTGCGAAACAATAGCATTTATTTTTTATAAGGAGGACATATGGCTGATCAGCAAAAGTTTCAAAGAACAAAACCCCATTTGAACATAGGGACAATCGGACATGTGGATCACGGAAAAACGACATTGACGTCGGCCATTACGCATGTATTGGCAAAGAAAAATCTCGCAAAAGCACTCAAATATGAAGAGATTGATAATGCACCCGAAGAGAAAGCACGGGGAGTCACTATCAATATTCACCATTCTGAATACGAAACGGAAAAACGTCACTACGCTCATATTGACGCACCGGGTCATGCTGATTACATAAAGAACATGATTACCGGCGCCGCACAAATGGACGGCGCGATTCTTGTTGTATCGGCTCCCGACGGTCCGATGCCGCAAACAAGAGAACACATTCTGTTAGCAAACCAAGTCAACGTACCCGCAATCGTCGTTTTTATGAATAAAACCGACATGGTGCAGGACAAAGAACTTCTGGATTTGGTTGAGATGGAAGTCCGGGAACTTCTGACGAAATACGGATTTCCCGGGGAGAAGGTTCCTGTTGTTCGAGGAAGCGCTCTCAAGGCCCTGCAAGGGGATAAAGATGCTGAAAAGGGTATTGAGGAGCTTTTGGCGAAGGTGGATGAATATATTCCGACACCGACCCGTGATTTGGCGAAACCGTTTCTCATGCCCATCGAGGACGTGTTTTCGATAAAAGGTCGCGGTACCGTCGTTACGGGACGCGTGGAACGGGGAAAAGTTAAAATCAACGAGACCGTGGAGATAGTTGGTATTAAAAAAACCCAATCCACTGTCGTAACGGGGGTGGAAATGTTCCGTAAGCTCTTGGATGAAGGGTTGGCCGGAGATAATATCGGTGTATTGCTTCGCGGGGTCGAGAAGGACCAAGTGGAGCGCGGACAAGTTTTGGCAGCTCCGGGATCAGTCAAACCGCACACCGAATATGAGGCCGAAGTCTATGTTTTGGCGAAAGAAGAGGGTGGACGGCACACGCCGTTCTTTACCGGTTACAGGCCGCAGTTCTATATCAAGACGACCGACATAACTGGTGAGGTAACTTTGCCTCAGGGTGTTGAGATGGTCATGCCCGGAGACAGTACAAAAATGAATATCAAGCTCATCGTGCCGGTTGCATTGGAGGTAGGGCAACGATTCGCAATTCGTGAAGGCGGACATACGGTCGGAGCGGGTGTTATAACAAAGATTATCGCCTAATAGTTTCGTCTGCCCAAAAGAAGGTACATTCAAATGCCCAAAGGGAGAATTCGAGTACGTTTAAAAGCATATGACAGCAGAGTCATAGACGACTGCTGTCAAAAAATACTGGATACCGCCGTTCGAACGGGAGCTCGCGTTGTGGGACCGGTGCCGTTACCCACGGACAAAGAGCATTTCAACGTAGCTCGAAGCACGTTTATCGACCGCAACAGCAGGGAAGATTTTATGATAAAAATCCATAAGCGGCTGATAGACATCGTAGAACCGACGGACAAAACCATAGATCAGCTTATGCATCTGGATCTCCCTGCGGGAGTCGATGTAGAGCTCAAGATGTAAGAAATTGAACTGACGGAGATACTTTGGTATACTGCATCTTGCTAGGTATGCGCACAAAGAGCGTCATATCAACATAAATACCAAAAGTCTCGGATGAGAGTATAAACGACCTCAACCGAGGTCGCTTTTTGTTTTTAACCTGTGATAAAAGCACTATTAGGAATAAAAACAGACCAATCACAAGCATTCACTCCTGATGGGATGCGGATACCCGTAACGACTATTGCGGTCGGTCCGTGTCGTGTGATGCGTGTTCGCGATATGGGCACATTTACCAATGTTCAGATTGCATACGGGATTGCAAAACATAGCACAAAACCGATATCAGGGCATATAAAAAAGGCGGGAGTTACACAAAAACCCCGCTTTTTAAAAGACGTACGTACAGAAAGAGACGACAATGAGATAAAACCGGGAACGGTAATTAGCGTATCTGATGTATTCAGCGCAGGAGACGCCATTCGCGTTACCGGTGTATCAAAAGGAAAGGGATTTGAGGGGGTGGTCAAGCGTCACGGCTTTGCCGGAGGCCCGCGTACTCATGGTCAATCAGATAAGGAGCGCGCACCCGGCTCTATAGGTCAAACGACGACTCCCGGTCGTGTCTATAAGGGAAAACGGATGGCAGGGAGAATGGGAGGCAATCAGGTTACAGTGATAGGTTTGCGGGTATTTGCGGTCGACTCACAAAAAAACCAGCTGATAATAAAAGGATTAGTTCCCGGATCGCGCGGAGGATTGCTATTGGTTCAAAAAGAATAATAACGTATATGCCGAAAACGAAAACATCCAAATCAGGTAAACAGACGCGCAGTCAAATAGTCGCGAGGCGAATGCCTGCGATAAAACCGGAGGCTGACCGAACAAAAAAAACATCCAAATCACGAATAAAAATAACCGCACCAAAATCAGTAAAAACGGAAAAAGTTGCCGCAGTATCACACCTGTCGATAACGGTCACCGGAATAGACGGAAAAGCAAAAGGGAAAATTACCCTTCCCCAAGAACTTTTCAACGCAACGGTAAACGACAAACTGATAGCTCAGGCAGTGAGAGTGCATCTGGCAAATCAGCGGGAAGGCTCCGCTTCCACCAAAACACGCACCGAAGTGACGGGGTCAACACGGAAGATTTTCAAACAGAAGGGAACAGGCCGCGCACGACACGGATCCATTCGTTCACCGATTTTTGTCGGCGGTGGCATCGTTTTCGGACCAAAACCAAGGGATTATTCTCTCCGACTGACGAAAGACATGCGTAGTGTAGCGCTTGCAGGAGCGCTGACCGCTCAATATAAAAATGGGAATATCATATGCCTGGACGGTCTCACCGGTTTGGAACCAAAGACAAAACGATTCGCAAAAGTATTCGAAACGATTGATTCGACAAAAAACGTACTTCTATTGGTTACGAAAGACGCACAAAACATTGAACGTGGAGCACGGAATTTACCCTATCTGCACATAATTCCGGCTACCGACATCAACACATATGAGATACTCACACATGAAAAAATTATAGTGACGAAGGAAGTACTAAAACAACTTGGAGAAACATTTATCAAAAAACAACAATGAAAAATCTCGTAAAACGACCGTTTCTTACCGAAAAGACACTCGCACTTGCTGCCAAGGGATGGTATACCTTCGTGGTTGACTGCGCTGCCACAAAAAGCAGAGTCATAGCTGAAATTCAGCAGCAATATAAAGTGACTGTTACAAGCGTCCGGACGATACATGTTCACGGGAAGGTCCGTCGTGTTGGAAAAAAAATGACAAAAGCGGAAAAACCCGACTGGAAGAAAGCACTTGTTCGCCTTGCGAAAGGGCAGAAAATTGACGTATTTGAGGTCGTCCCGCCGGAGGAAAAGAAATAGCACATTCTATGGAAAAACTTCAAAAAAGCTTGACAGTCATACTGCCGAAAAATTCGGGCCGCGACAACATGGGTCACGTGGCAGTTCGGCATCAGGGAGGCCGCCATAAACGGTATTACCGCATGATCGACTGGAAGAGGGACAAAGAGAACATTGCCGCACGCGTCATCGGTATAGAGTATGACCCGAACCGATCGGCTAATCTTGCGCTTCTGCAGTACGCTGACGGAGAAAAGCGGTATATTATCGCACCCGATGGAATAAAAATCGGACATAAAATTATGACAGGCGATAGTGCTGATATTAAACCGGGCAATGCGCTAACGCTTGGAGCAATACCCGTAGGATCGCCCGTCCATAATATAGAAATCAAGGCGGGCACCGGTGCACAAATGATACGGAGTGCCGGAGGAGTGGCGTCGGTCTTGGCAAAAGACGGAAATACTGTACAGATTAAGCTTCCTTCAGGAGAAATCAGAATATTCAGCGCGGCATGCAAAGCGACAATCGGACAAATAGGGAATGTGGAATGGAAAAATCGCGTAATAGGGAAGGCCGGTCGAAGTCGTCATATGGGAAAACGTCCGGCGGTACGCGGGGTTGCGCAAAATCCCCGTTCCCACCCTCATGGCGGAGGGGAAGGAAGAAGCGGTATCGGTCTGCCGTCGCCGAAAAGTCCCTGGGGCAAAAAAACTCTGGGATTACGTACGAGAAAACGGAGAAAATACAGCGATAAGTATATAATTCAAAAACGACCGTAAAGGATACATATGGCACGATCGAGTAAAAAAGGACCGTATATTGATAAAAAATTGCTTCTCAAGATTATGAAGCAAAAAGCCGGTGGTGATCGCACCGCAATACGGACATGGGCCCGGAATTGTCAAGTTCCTCCGGAGTTTGTCGGACATAAGGTTGCCGTCCATAACGGGCGGATTTTTCATGAAGTATTTATTACAGAATCCATGGTAGGACACCGTTTGGGTGAATTTTCGCCGACACGGACCTTCCGCGGTCATGGACAGGTTACGAAACGCACAATGGACAAAACATAATATATGGAGTATCAGGCTACAGCAAAATATATACGAATGAGCACCAGAAAAATACGACTGGTTGCTGACGCTCTTCGTCAATTGACACCGGAAACGGCCTTAGCACAGCTTGCAAACATGCCCAAGCGTGCTGCAGTGCCGCTGGGAGATGTTATCCGTTCAGCAATGGCAAATGCGAAGCAAAAGAATGCGAATGAAAGCACTCTTCGATTCTTAACCATCGAAGTCATGGGTGGACCCGTAATGAAACGCTGGCGCGCGGTATCGCGCGGTATGGCCCACGGGTATAAAAAGCGCATGACGCACATACGGGTCATACTTACTGACGAAGGCAAGCATAACGAAACGAAAGAGTTACGCAAGGGAGACGTATAATCATGGGACAAAAAATTCATCCGCGCGGTTTTCGCTTGGGGGTAGTATTTACCTGGAGTTCCCGATGGTTTGCTGACGGTAAACGCTATCGGGAGTTATTGTTCGAAGATGTAACATTGCGCAGAGAACTGTTTAAAAAGTTAAAACCCGCCGGACTTTCTCATGTAGAAATTGAGCGATCGATAAATAAAATCAGAGTGACGCTCCACGTCTCACGACCCGGCGTAGTGATAGGGAGAGGCGGGAGCGGTCTGGAGGAGATTAAAAAGTATATAGAAAAATTTTTACTGGCAAATCAACGGTTGAATATGGTGAAAAAAGGATCAGAAACAGGGCGCATGAAAGTTGAGATATCAGTTGAACCGGTGAAAGAACCCAACTTGAATGCATACCTTATTGCCACCAGCATTGCCGATCAGCTCGTAAGACGGCTGCCGCATAAGCGAGTATGTAATCAGACAGTTGAACGCGTGATGAATGCCGGAGCTAAAGGAGTGCGCGTTAAGCTCGCCGGGCGTATCGCGGGCGCTGAAATTGCACGGCGTGAAAAATTTCAATCCGGCACGGTGCCTCTGTCGACGATACGAGAGGAAGTTGATTTTGCGGCCGTACCGGCTCTAACGAAATCAGGATATATAGGCGTAAAAGTATGGATATGTCGAAAAACATGAGCATATGTTAGTTCCGAAGCGAGCAAAATACCGAAAATCATTCCGCGGAAAGCGACGGGGTAAATCCATACGCGGGTCAAATCTTGACTTTGGCGATTATGGACTCAAAGCGGTAACAACGGGATGGGTGAGCAGTCGCCAGATAGAAGCGGCCCGCAAAGCCATAATGCACCATGTTCGACGGGGCGGTCGCGTGTGGATTAGGATATTTCCGGATAAACCAATTACAAAAAAACCTCCGGAAACTCGCATGGGAAGCGGAAAAGGAGACGTATTTGAATATGTGTCGGTGGTAAAACGGGGAAGGATAGTCTTTGAGATGGCGGGCGTTACTCATGATCAGGCATTTGAGGCGTTACGATTAGCCAGCGCAAAATTACCCGTTAGAACTATCATTATCCAGAAACAGTAACTATGAAAAGAAAAGAAAAAACAGGATATAGCGATATGAAAATAGAGGAATTAACAAAAAACCTGACCGAACTGCAAGGTAAGCTGCGGACGTTTCTTCATACACAGAACACGAAGCAGCTGAAGAATACGCGTGAAGGAAGAAATATAAAGCGAAAAATTGCAGTAATCAAAACGATCCTGCACCAAAAGGAGTTTGTGCATGAAGCAAAATAAAAAAACGAAAGAATCGGTACTAAACGGGTTGGAAAAAACCGGTACCGTTAAATCCGTAAAGATGCAAAAGACGGTTGTGGTCGCTGTGATACACACAGTTCGCCACCCTCTGTATAAAAAATCAGTACGCCGTACGAAACGATATGCTGCACACAACGAAAACCTGGAGCTGCGTGTCGGAGATAAAGTCACTATCGTTGAAACAAAACCGTTCAGTAAAACAAAGCACTTTCTGGTGATGAAAAAAATTGCATGACAAACGTATGATACAAAGAAAAACTAAATTAGTTGTGGCGGATAATTCGGGAACACAAGCTATGACAGTTATCCATATTTATGGAGCGTCAAAACGCAGATTCGCATCGCTTGGAGATATCGTTCAGTGTGTCGTACGGAAAGCCGACCCGGCGGGTACGGTAAAGGATGACGAACTTGTGAAAGTAGTGATTGCCCGCGTCCATAAAGAATTTAAAAGAAAAGACGGATCGTACATCCGTTTTGATGATAATGCAGGGGTAGTTATAGACAATCCGAAAGATAAAAATCCGCGGGGAACACGGGTCTTTGGTCCGATTGCCCGCGAACTCAAGGAAAGAGGTTTTGATAAAATTGTGAGCATGGCTCCGGAAGTATATTAGTCATATGAAACTAAAAAAGGGCGATACGGTTATCATAACGATCGGCAAAGACAAGGGGAAAAAAGGAAAAATTGAAAAAATATTCCCTGAAAAAAATGCTGTTCTGGTCGCAGGGGTGAACATATACAAGAAACACGCGAAAAAACGTGATGATAAGCACCCCGGAGGTATCATAGATTATCCGAAACCGCTCTCCACAGCAAAAATAGCACTGATTTGTCCGTCATGCGGTCAGCCTACTCGGATAGGGTACAGTGCCGTAAAAGGCGAAAAAGTACGTGTGTGCAGGAAATGTGAACGTAAAATCTGAACATATGTCTACACTAAGAAATATATACAAGAAAGAAATTATTCCGAAGCTTATGGTCGAATTGGGCATAAAAAATCCAATGGCCGTACCCAAACTTGTAAAAATCGTCATCAATTCAGGAATAGGAGAAGCACTGAAAGAAAAAAAGACTATGGAAAGCATGCAGACTCAGTTGTCCGTGATAACAGGGCAAAGACCGCAAGTTACCCGCGCAAAGAAAGCAATATCGACGTTCAAATTACGGGCCGGTGACGCGATTGGCTTGAAAGCAACACTGCGTGGGAATCGCATGTATAATTTTTTTACCAAATTGGTATCTATGGCATTGCCCCGTGTACGTGATTTTCGGGGTGTGTCACACAAAGGGTTTGATGGAAAAGGTAACTATACCCTCGGGTTAGCGGAACAGACAATTTTTCCTGAACTCGATTACAGCATGGTAGACAAAGTACGCGGATTTGAAGTGACATTCGTAACGGATGCTAAAAACAACGAGAAAGGGAAAGCGCTGCTCAAGGCCCTGGGTATGCCGTTTGAAAAGGAGTGAACATGGCAAAAACATCCGATATCGTCAAATTTCAAAAAAAACAGAAGTATCCGGTAAGACACAAAAACAGATGCTCATTGTGCGGTCGGTCACGCGCGTACATGAGGCGTTTCGGTATTTGTAGAATTTGTTTTCGTCAATTAGCACATAAAGGAGAACTTCCCGGTGTGACAAAAGCATCGTGGTGAAGTAAAAAGGCAATACTATGGTAAACGATCCTATTGCGGACATGCTGATTCAAATAAAGAACGCTGCGATGGCGCGTATACACAGAGTGGATATTCCGTATTCGCGCATGAAGCATGCGGTTGCTGCCATCTTGGAGAAAGAGGGGTATGTTGTTTCCGTAGAAAAAATCGGAGAAAGTACCCAAACCCGTCTTCGCATAGAACTCAAATATGAGGATAGCAAACCGATATTTTCCGATGTGAAACGGATAAGCAAACCGGGTCTGCGTTGGTATGTCAACAAAAAATCCATTCCGCTTGTCGTAGGAGGTATGGGAATCGCAATTTTATCGACCCCTCAGGGAGTCATGACCGGTAAAGAGGCAAAAAAACGGGGAATAGGCGGAGAACTCTTGTGTGAGGTATGGTAAAAGTCGAAAGGACACTATGTCACGTATAGGAAATACACCAATAGAAATACCAAAAGATGTCACCCTCACCATAGAAAAAAGCAGGGTTGTGATAAAAGGACCCAAGGGGGAATTGAACGTATCAACGCCGGTAAGCATCAAAGCGACACAGGAAGGCAACATACTGACGGTACAGAACAAAAAAAGCGATAAAAAAAGTCGTGCTCTTCACGGTTACCTCCGGGCGGAACTGGCAAATGCGATCACGGGAGTGACAAAGGGTTGGACAAAGACTTTGGAATTGTCGGGCGTCGGCTACAGGGCAGTTGTAGACGGACAGAATCTGGTTTTGACGGTTGGTTTTTCCCATGCAGTGACAATAGCCCCGCCGCCCAGGATTCATTTTACAGTCACGGAAGGTAAAATTATCGTCTCCGGGGAAAATAAACAGGTTGTAGGTCAAATCGCGTCGACAATCAGGGATGTTCGGAAACCGGAACCGTATAAAGGGAAGGGCATCAAGTACGCCGGTGAATATATCCGCAAAAAGGCCGGAAAAGCTAAGGCGATTGTCGGTGCTGCCGGAGGAACAAAATAAGTGCGTATGAATAAAAAAAGAATACTCAGGATACGAAGAAAATTCCGTATCAGATCAAAAATAACTGGTACCCAACAGCGTCCCAGACTGGCCATATATCGTTCAAATAAGGCGATGTATGCACAGGTCGTGGACGATGCGAAAGGAATAACGCTCGTTTCGGCAAGGATTGCGGGAATCAATAAAACCGCAGCACAATCTTTGGGGAAAGAAATAGCGCAAAAAGTTGCAAAAAAGGGTATTACCACGCTTGTTTTTGATCGGGGTGGCTATCGCTATCACGGATCCGTCGCGGCATTTGCAGATGCGGTTCGGGAAGGAGGGATCATCATATGAGATATCAAATGAGAAGAGAAGGAGCACAGACGAGTGAATTTGCCGAGAAAATTGTTCAGGTAAATCGCGTATCGAAAAAAACAAAAGGCGGTAATAAAATCGGGTTCTCCGTGCTTGTTGTCGTTGGAGATAAAAAAGGTCGGGTCGGTGTGGGTTTAGGCGGTGCACCGGATGTTTCCTCAGCCGTTCGCAAAGCGGTGAGTTATGCAAAAAAACATTTAGTGAGAGTACCGATGAGAGGAAGAACCATACCGCACGCTGTCTTTATGAAACGAGGTGCTGCTCAAGTTATGCTCAAACCTGCTCCTCCCGGAGCGGGAGTTATCGCCGGGGGTGCGGTTCGTGCGGTTGTAGAAGCAGCGGGTATTCGGGATATATCATCGAAAATCCTGGGAAGTAAAAATCAAGCGTCAAACGTATACGCGACCATTGAAGCTCTCAAGCATTTTAAAGTAGCTCGCAGAATAAAGGAGATTTCATGAAAGCCGTCAGTATTCCGTCCATTGTCGCACGTTCCAAAAAACGACTCGGTCGAGGACACGGGAGCGGTAAAGTCAAAACAGCTGGTCGCGGTACAAAAGGTCAAAAATCGCGCGAAAAAATACAACTTGGTTTTGAGGGAGGACAACTTCCTATTATTAAAAAACTTCCGCTCCTGCGGGGCAAAGGGAAAAACAGCAGTCGGAAAACAAAGGCGGTGGTTATTCCGATTGGGAAGCTTTCCGTATTTCCGAAAGACACCGAAATCACCCTTGACCTTCTTCGCAAACACCATATCATAAGAGAAGACATCTCCAAAGTAAAAATACTGGGAAACGGAGACATTGACAGAGCACTGAAGGTGTCCGTTCCGTGTTCTAAATCAGTACGAAAAGCGATAGAGAAAGCAGGGGGAATCGTCGTTGTGTAACTCTACATGAATACATTGCTGGCACCGATAGTGAACAGCTGGAAAACACCCGAACTGCGGCGTAAAATTCTCATAACAGCGGGACTCTTTATCGTATTTCGTCTCTTCGCACACATACCCATACCTTCTGTTGATACGGAAAAACTGGCGTTGTTATTCCGCCAGAATCAATTTTTAGGACTGTTGGATATTTTTTCCGGCGGAACACTGGTTAATTTTTCTATTACAGCGCTCGGACTTAACCCGTATATTAATGCTTCAATTATTCTGCAACTTCTGACTATCGTGTTCCCAAAGCTTGAAGAGTTACAAAAAGAGGGAGAGTACGGCCGGGAAAAAATCAACCAGTATACGCGATTTCTGACGGTTCCCTTGGCGGCTGTTCAATCAATCGGGATGTATGCTCTGTTGAAAAATCAGGGAATTGTTACGGTAATTGACCCCGTTTCTTTAGTATCGATGATAATGACTATGACCGCGGGAACGGTTTTTGTTATGTGGCTTGGAGAACTGATTACAGAGTATGGACTGGGCAACGGCATATCACTGCTGATTTTTGCAGGAATTGTCGGTCGGATGCCGGTTGTTTTTGCCCAAACCGCAACAACTATCACTGCGGAGACACTTTCCAATGTATTTCTTTTTAGCGCTCTTGCAGTCATCGTTATCGGTGCGACCGTATTCGTCAACGAAGCAGTGCGTCGTGTGACTGTTCATTACGCACGGCGGATTCGGGGAAACAAAATATCTGGCGGCAATACGTCATATTTACCTCTGCGTGTTAATCAGGCCGGCGTCATTCCGATAATTTTCGCCGTCTCTCTCGTGCTTCTTCCGTCGCTTGTCGGAGGATTTCTTCAGCAACTACGAAGCCCATTTGCCGCTGGATTCGGGAAAGTACTGACGTCACTTTTTAATCCGAACGGAATTTCGTATAATCTGATATATTTTTTACTCGTCATCGGTTTTACCTATTTTTATACAGCCATAACATTTAATCCCGTGAAAATTGCAGCGGAGATCCAAAAATACGGCGGATTTATCCCGGGTATCCGTCCCGGCGCTCCGACAGCCTCGTATCTTAATTATATTCTGACAAGAATTACGTTGGCCGGTGCTATATTTCTGGGTCTTATTGCAGTTCTTCCGTCTTTTGCACGGGGAGCATCCGGTGTTTCGACAATGCTCATTGGCGGTACGGGCGTACTTATCGTCGTATCGGTCGTTTTGGAAACAGTAAAGGCATTGGAAGCGCAATTGGTTATGCGCAATTATGAAGGTTTTCTGAAGGAGTGACCTGATAGTCGGAAAATTAAGTGTTCATGTTGACGCATGACACTTGGATTTTCCGCTTATGGGTTGATCGAGTATGCACATCGTATTCTTTGGTCCTGAAGGTTCTGGGAAAGGCACTCAAGCAAAAATACTCAGCGATAAGCTTAAGCTTTCGATACTCACATCCGGTGACCTTGTGCGTGACGCAGCAACCAACGACAAGGGTATTATTGGAGAAGTTTGTCGGGAATCGCTTGCACAGGGGAAATACGTGGCCGATAGTGAAATGTTCGTCTTGTGGAAGTGGAGACTTAAAGAGGAAGATGCAAAAGGCGGATGGATTATGGACGGATTTCCCCGCAATGTCGAACAGGCGAAGTTTCTGGATGACAAAATAGATAAATACGGCTACCAGGTTGAAAAGGTTATTTATCTGAATCTTCCCGAAGAAGAGTCGTATAAACGGCTTTTTGCCCGCAAGCGTCCGCTTCATGCGGGTTCAAATGAACTTCATGATTCGCCGGAGCGCATAAAAAGCAGATTGGAAATATACAAACAGAGCGAAAAAGAAGTTCTTGACTATTATCGCTCACGGGGTATTTTGATTGAGGTGGAGGCAGATCAACCGATCGAGAAAGTTCATGATTCTATCATGAGCAAACTGGATTTCAAGACGGGCAAATAACTTAGTATTCATGAAACCTCTCCAGATCGCTATCGACGGACCAGTTGCTGCAGGCAAAGGAGATATCGCTGCCCGAATAGCTAAGAAATTCGGTCTTCTGTATGTCTATACAGGCGCAATGTACAGAGCGCTTGCACTCGCATGCATACGAAAGGGTATTCCGACAAAAGATACACAAGGTGTGTTGGATGTATTGGACAAGAGCACCATAGAGCTTGTGGATCCCGGCAGGGCAAACAGGTTACCGTATAAGGTTCTGCTCAACGGTGAAGACGTAACGGAGGAAATCTTCCAACAACGTGTGGCAATGGGTGCCTCCGACGTGAGCACGATTCCACAGGTGCGAGTATTTATGGTTGAGCGTCAAAAAGAGCTCGCCCGAGGAAAGGCAGTTGTTATGGAGGGTCGTGACATTGGTCTCCGGGTGCTGCCGAAAGCACAGCTGAAAATATATCTTACCGCCAGCGTTGAAGAACGGGCGCATCGACGATGGCTTCAGTGGAAGGAAAAGAGTATTGAGAAATCACTTGAGGAAGTAATCGATGATACAAAAAAACGTGATGTCCAAGATACGATGCGCAGGGCAGATCCGTTACAAAGGCTTCCTGATGCATGGGAACTTGATACAACCGCCATGGACCAACAACGGGTTGTCGATGCGATAGAAAAAGAACTCACGAAGCGCAATCTTCTATGATACTGCCTAAAACACAAACGGAGATTGCCTCCATGCACGAAGGCGGCAGGAAATTAGGACGAATACTTGAGCATGTGACAGAACACGCAACGTGCGGCATCTCACTGCTTGCCCTGGAGCGGCTTGCCGACGATCTCATACGTAAAGAAGGAGGACAAGCGTCATTCAAAACAGTGAAAGGGTACAAATGGGCGACCTGTTTATGCGTAAACGAAGCTGTTGTGCACGGTATACCGGTTGAGTACACGCTCCGTGACGGTGACATTCTCACGGTTGACATCGGTTTGCTTTACCAAGGGTTACATACCGATACTGCTTGGACTATTGAAGTTGGTCATAAAGAAAAACACCCGAATAATCCGAAAAGCTGTAGAGAGAAACAAGATTTTCTTGCTGTCGGGCAAAAAGCCCTCTGGCATGCGATATCTCAGGCAACAGCAGGAAATAGGATAGGACACATATCCAAGGCCATCCAGGACACAATTGAACAAGCCGGTTACAACGTTGTGCGGACATTGGTGGGTCATGGGGTAGGAAAGGAACTTCATGAAGAACCTCAAATTCCGGGAATACTGAAAGGAGCGCTTGAAAGCACACCGATGCTCGAAAACGGTATGACGCTCGCTATCGAGGTAATCTATGCGATGGGAAGCGGATCTATCGTATACGAAAATGACGACGGGTGGACGCTTTCAACCCGTGACCGATCCATATCAGCGGTTTTTGAACACACGATTTGCATATCTGAGGATAAGCCTGCAATATTGACCAGAGCTGAGGCTTAGTGTACAATTACATCTTGAAGATCGGGGATCCCGAGAATATCGGGATTATTCCCCGTCCTTTTTTACGTGGATTTTTATGACTCATCAAGGGAATATTGAAGTAGAGGGGGAAGTAGCTGAATGTCTGCCAAATACACTATTTCGTGTGAAGCTGCCCAATAACCGAATTGTACTGTGTCACCTTTCAGGAAAGATGCGATTGAATTTCATCCGTATTATGCCTGGAGACAAAGTACGTTTGGAGATGACCCCATATGACGCAACAAAAGGAAGGATTATCTATAGGGTGAAATAGTATGAAGGTTCGTGCAAGTGTTAAGCCGATGTGTAATAAATGCAAGATAGTACGCAGACGCGGTCGCGTATACGTCATTTGTTCAAATCCGAAACATAAACAACGACAGGGGTAATATGGCAAGAATAGCAGGTGTTGATATACCAAGCGAAAAGAGATTGGACATAGCTCTGACCTATTTATACGGGATTGGGCGTTCCAATGTCATTCCTCTGCTGAAAGATGTCAATATTGAAGGCAATCGTCGAGTCAAAACATTGACGGATGAAGAGGTTAATAGGATAGGAAAAGCAATAGAGAAACGATTTCTGGTGGAAGGTGATTTGAGACAACAAGTTAATCGCAACGTCAAGCAACTCATAGAAATCCGCGCATACAGAGGAATAAGACATGAACGAAAGCTTCCTGTACGCGGACAGCGGACGAGATCAAACGCGCGCACCAAACGGGGTAAGCGAGTTACAATCGGAGCCATGAAGAAAGATGACAGAGCGAAACTGGACACAGCACCGACGGCGGAACCTGCCAAACAATAGAAGTATGGCGACAAAAAAGACAAAACGAGTAGTAGAAAAAGGGAAAGTATTCATTACGGCGACGTTTAACAATACGCTTGTGACCATAACAGACAGCGAGGGAAATACGCTCTATTGGGGATCAGCCGGGTTGGTGGGATTCAAGGGTGCCAGAAAATCTACGCCGTATGCAGCGACGAGCGCAGTTGAGGCTGTAGCCAGAAAAGCACAGGATGCAGGCATGCGGGAAGTTGAAGTGTATATAAAAGGACCCGGTGCAGGACGCGATGCTGCGCTTCGGGCGTTGAAAGCTGTGGGACTGGCAATTTCATTGATTGCAGACGTAACACCTATCCCGCACAACGGAGTCCGACCCAAAAAGAAACGGAGAGTATAGGGGAGTATGAAAGCGTAGTATTGAGAAAATTTCTACGCTTTCGTTTTTGTTTATTATATGGCTCGATATACCGGTCCAAAAAACAGGATTGCACGCAGAGAAGGTCTTGATTTAGGCCTTAAGACTGTTGGGTCAAAAGCTCATGCTTCACTATTGCGGCGTTTGAACATTCCTCCCGGAGTTCACGGGCCCAAAGGAAGAAGAAGAATTTCGGATTTTGGTTCACAACTGCGCGAAAAACAGAAAGTAAAATATATGTACGGTGTTATGGAGAGACAATTTCGGAAAGCATTTAACCAAGCGAAGAAATGGAAAGGGAATACAGGGGAAAAACTGCTGGAATTTTTGGAACGGCGCCTCGATAACGTCGTCTATCGTATGGGTTTTGCCCCAACACGCGCGCTTTCAAGACAGATCGTAACACACAGACACGTATTCGTTGACGGGAAAAAGGTATCAATTCCGTCGTATACGGTTTCACAGAATCATGTGATAACCCTCACTTCTAAAGCAATGGATATTCCGGCAGTCAAAAAACTGCTTGACGACAAAACCATTGTATTGCCGGAATGGGTCGAACGTAAAGGACCTGCAGGGAGAGTTGCCCGTCTGCCCATGCGCACTGATATTAAGGAAGATATCAACGAACAGTTAATTATTGAACATTATTCTCGATAGAGAATAGAAGGGAGAAGGAATAAAAACTGCGCGAAGTAATGGTGCTTCCGATTTTTATTCTTTATAAAAATATGATTGAACCGAATTTCAGTATTAAAACCGAGAGCGAAAAACCCGGATACGGGAAATTTATTATCGAACCCCTGGAACAGGGATATGGTCAAACACTTGGAAATAGCTTGCGTCGTGTTCTTCTGACATCTTTACCGGGAAGTGCCATCACTTCGGTACAAATTACCGGAGTAAAACACCAATTTTCTACACTATCAGGCTTAAAAGAAGACATAGTTGAGCTCGTATTGAATATTAAAAAAATTCGGTTAGTCATTGAAGGAGATGAAGCAGTCAAGCTTTCTCTGAATAAAAAGGGACCGGGAGAGATTCTGGTCGGTGATATAGAGGTTCCTGCGGGTGTCACAATCGTTAATCCAGATATGGTACTCGGAACATTAGCGGATAAAAAAGCAACAATTGAAATGGAACTCATTGCCGACAAAGGATTCGGATATATTCCTGCAGATGAAAAACACGTTGAAGAAATCGGACGTATTCCGCTTGATGCGCTCTATTCACCCGTAACTCGCGTCAATTATCGAGTAGAAGCAACACGCGTAGGACGCATGACAAACCTGGACAGGTTAGTGATAGAGGTGTGGACGGACGGAACCATTACGCCTCATGACGCGCTAAAACAGACGGCAAAAATACTTATGTCATATTTTTTACAGGTGTATGAACCGAAAGCTCCAAGTGAGCAGGAGACAGTTGCGGTAACACCGGCAATATCAGACGAAATACTAAAAATGCGTATCGAGGAATTGGATATACCCACACGCATTGTCAATGCGCTTGCAAACGGCGGTATCGAAACAGTCGGACAACTGCTGGGAACGCAACGCACTGAGCTTATGAAAGTGAAAAATCTTGGCGTCAAATCATTGGCAATCGTTGAAGAAAAGTTGCGAGAGAAGGGTGTCGCCCTATCGGTCTGATGAGAATTATACAATCTTGATGATAAAGGAATCTGATATATGAGACATGCGTATTACGGCAAAAAATTGTCAAGGACAAAAAACGAGCGGAAACAATTATTTAGAGAACTTGTACGTTCGTTATTGAAGTACGGAAGCATAACAACCACGCGGGCAAAAGCGAAAGCCATAGTACCGATGGTCGAGAAACTTATAACAAAAGCCAAAAGAGCAAAATCTTCAGATATACAAATACTGAGAAAGACGATCTTAGAAAAATCTCTCATAGAGAAATTACTCAAAGATGCAAAACAGAGATTCAATAATCGCACAAGCGGATTTACGCGGACAGTAAAAATAGGATTTCGGGCAGGTGACGGAAGTGAAAAAGTGCTTCTGAGCTTTACCGACGAGGAACAGACAAAAAAACTACAAACAATGGAGTCACCCGATAAACGAAAGACAAAGAATAATGTAAAAAACGGTAAGAATTCAATTGCGGCTAAAAAAGAGACACGAAAAAAGTGAACAGAAGAAATAAACGAGAATTTTAACTATGTATACGACTACCCCAGCAACGAAAGCAAGTGACGTTATTCGAAAGTGGCATATATTCGATGTCAAAGATAAAACACTGGGCAGAATTGTCACACAAATTGCTCATGCGCTTATGGGAAAGAGCAAACCTTATTTTGTGAGAAATATGGATTGCGGAGATTTTATTGTTGTGACGAACGCGTCATACGTTCACCTCACAGGAAAGAAAGAAAGAGATAAATTATACGGAAAATATTCAGGTTATCCCGGCGGACTAAAACAGAAGGCTCTCTGGCAAGTGCGAAAAGAGAGACCGACTGATGTTATTCGTCACGCAGTATGGGGTATGTTACCGAAAAATAAATTACGCAGCCGTCTTATAACACGATTATATATTTTTCCTGAATCAGATCACCCGTACAAAAAACATTTTCTCCCGTAACCTATGGTAAAAGACGTACAAAAAGAAACAAAAGAAGCAAAAGAAAACAACAAGCCAGCCCATACAAATATATCCTATTTTGAGGCCGTCGGAAGACGAAAGGAATCAACCGCACGCATACGGTTGTACGTTGTGGGCGAGTCGGCGATGACTGTCGGCGGAATCGAACTGAAAAAAGGAAGTTTTATCGTAAATAATCGACAGGCAGAGAATTATTTTCCCGGTGAAATATATAAAAAGATGTACCTGGAACCGTTTCGGACTACGAATTCCATGAATCGGTTTGCCACAAGCATAAAAACAACCGGCGGCGGACTTTCGGGACAGCTTACAGCGGTTATACACGGTATTTCAAGAGCGCTTGAAAAGGTCGATAAAGAGAAGTATCGCCTCATCCTTAAAAAACGCGGTTTTCTTACCCGTGATCCCAGGGCAAAACAACGTCGTAAAGCGGGATATGCGGGGAAAGCCCGTGCACGCAAACAATCTCCCAAGAGGTAGGAGACCGGTAAATTTGTCGGGGTAGTCAGGCTCGCACTGACGACCTCTCGCACCCCATGCGAGTGCGCTAGCTAACTGCGCCATACCCCGCAAAAAGAAGTGTCGTAGCTTTTGAGTTATAAGAAAATATTGTACAATTCTATAATCAAAATTACTAAACTTCCAAGCTTCTTCAATCCGCGCTTGTATTCTATCATTTTTTGTGTAAGAATGGGAGCGATTTACTGCCTATAGGGAAAGGAGTTCGTATGCCGGTTGATGCCAAGCTTCAAGCAATAAAACTTGCAATGGAACAAATTGAAAAACAATACGGAAAGGGATCGATAATGCGTTTGGGTGAAAAAACCGCCGGCAAAACCACGGTCGACATTATTTCAACCGGTATACTTCCATTGGATCTGGCGTTGGGAATAGGCGGTTTACCGCGGGGCAGAGTTGCAGAAATTTACGGTCCGGAGGCATCGGGAAAAACCACAGTATGCCTGTCGGTTATCGCGGAAGCGCAAAAAAACGGAGGCATTGCCGCTTTCATTGACGCTGAACATGCGCTGGATCCCCAATGGGCCGAAGTATTAGGCGTAAAACTGGATGATATTCTCATATCTCAACCGGATACCGGTGAACAGGCGCTTGAAATTGCCGAGACACTCATCAGAAGCGGCGGGGTGGATGTCATTGTCATTGATTCCGTAGCAGCTCTTGTTCCGCGGGCTGAACTGGAAGGAGAGATGGGGGATAGTATTATCGGTGTGCAGGCCCGACTTATGTCCCAGGCTCTGCGAAAACTTACTGCGGTTATTTCGAAATCGAAAACAATCGTAATATTCACAAATCAATTACGGCAAAAAATCGGTATCATGTTCGGTAATCCCGAAACCACACCCGGCGGTTTAGCTTTGAAATTCTATGCAAGCGTACGATTGGATTCCCGTAAAATCGAAAGTATCAAAGAGGGCGATAAGGTTATCGGTAGTCGACATAGGGTTCGTGTGGTAAAAAATAAAGTCGCACCTCCGTTCCGGGTCGCGGAATTTGACGTTATGCACGACGGCATATCGAAGGAAGGCGGAATTATTGATGTTGCACTGGAACTTGGAATACTTTCCAAATCCGGAGCATTTATGAAGTTGGGTAATCAGATGCTTGGGCAGGGAAAAGAAGCAACAAAAGCATATCTTAAGGAAAATCATAAGGTTACGAAAGAAATAACTGATGCTATTTGGAAAGCAGTTAAGTCAGGCGGATCACAAGGGAAGGCAGTGCGCGGTACTGACGAGGAAGATTGATTGTGCAACAGAAAATGGATGAGGATTTTTATCAACGGCTTCTCGATGCTTCTTTCCGGTTTGTTTCATATCGTCCGCGCAGCGAAAAAGAAATATCAGATTTCCTCAGTAAAACGCTTCGAAGATGGAAAATCGCGGGACATCTGACTGTGAGCAGTGTCATAAGGAGGTTGCGTGAATTAGATTATATAGATGATACGAAGTTCGTATTGTGGTGGATAGAACAACGGACTCGATTCAAGCCCAAAGGACGACGTCTTATACGATTGGAACTTGTACAGAAAGGCGTAGACAGGAAAATTATCGATCAAGGCCTGGATTCATTTTATCGCCAGAATCATCCGGATTTGTTGTCAGGTAATCCCGGAGACACAACAGAAATCGCAAACGCACGCAGCGCACTTCGTAAAAAATTGCCTGTATGGCAAACGGTGCAAGGCATAAGGAAAAAAAAGAAAATATACGATTTTCTTGCCAGGCGCGGATTTTCTTCCGATATTATCTACCGAATTATTGACGAAGTGATGTTAAACCGTTACAATACGGGCACGCAAAAAGAATAATTGAAGAAACGTTATTTTTTGCGAGACCCGAAGAGAAGCACGGCAACAGTATCTTTGTAGGACTATGATGTATAAACGAATATTTTATTTTCCTACAATTCTAACCGCATAACCTGCGGGTTTGTTGCATCTTCTTTTCTTCGAGTCGTCTCAGATTTTATGAAGTTCCTTTGTAACACCAGGAGGTTCTATTATGGACGTACTCAAAACACTCACCGATTTGGTGAAGGCCAAACGATTTACGGTAAAACCGAAACTGCCGGTTTCAGCAGACAGGTCAGATACTCCTCAGGACCAATCTAAACCGCTTGTTGTTCCGAAACCCGTTGTTCGCAGAGACGATGTTCGTGCTGCTGCACAATCCGTTGATATTGAATCTTCGGTAAGAATTGCGGAAGCAAAATCAAAAGAAATTATTCTGGAGGCGAAAGACGAAGCGTATAAAATCCGTAAAGAAGCGGAGGATGAAACGCGACGGAAATTTGAGGTAATAGATCGGCGCGAAGGGGCAATCGGAGAGCGTGAAAAAAGAGCACAACTTCTGGAAGAAGAAAAGCATAAACAACTTGAGGAAATTGACAAGACAAAACGCGAACAGTTAGAGAAATTAGAACATGTGGCTCACTTGACAAAGGACGAAGCCAGCAAACAGATTATGGATACGGTTCGGGCACAACTCAACGAAGAGATTGCAAAAGAAATAAAGGAAGCTCAAATTCAAGCCCACGAAGAAGCTGATATAAAAGCGAAAGAAATATTAGTGGATTCTATGCGTCATGGGGCAACGGAATACGTGGCAGAATTTAGTGTCTCGGTAGTAAAAATTACGGACGAAGACATGAAAGGACGGATAATCGGCAAAGAAGGACGTAATATCCGTGCGTTCGAAACGGCAACCGGCGTAGATGTTGACTTGGATGAGGAAGGAGTTATACGTTTGTCTTCTTTTGATCCGGTAAGACGGGAAGTAGCGCGTGTTGCTTTGGAGAGACTGCTCAGAGACGGCAGAGTTCAACCGGGACGAATCGAAGAAATAGTTGAGTATGTCCGGAAAGAAATCGAGCGCATTATGTTTGAAGAGGGTCAAAAATTATGTCATGCAGTCGGAGTGTATAACCTTCCGGCTCCGCTCGCTGCTTTACTCGGACGCTTTAAATACCGTTTTTCTTACGGGCAAAACATGGTTGCTCATACCTTGGAAGAGACGAAAATAGGCATTGCGTTGGCTCACGAAGTCGGTGCAGACATAAATGTAGTCCGGCTCGGTTGTTTACTTCATGACATTGGCAAAGTGATATCTGATAAGGAAGGAAGTCACGTGGAATTAGGTGTGGAACTGCTTCGTAAATACGTCATGCCCCAGAAGGTCATTGACTGCGTTGCACAACATCATGAAGATACGCCATTTACGTCGCTGGAATCTGAATTAGTATATATAGCTGATGCGATATCCGGCAGCCGACCGGGTGCCCGGTATGAAAATTACGAAGAATACATCAAGCGGTTGTCCGATTTGGAAACAATTGCGAAAGGGAACGAAGGAGTCAAAGAGGCGTTTGCGTTTCAGGCGGGACGGGAACTTCGCGTTATGGTAGACCCGGGAGAAGTTGATGATGCCAAAGCAACGGTTATGGCACAGCAAATCAAACAGGAAATCGAGAAAAAAGTTACCTACCCGGGTCAAATAAAAATTACCGTAATACGGGAATTGCGTTCAACAGAGATAGCCAAATAATACTAAAATCCGCCAGAGCTAAAAAGAGACGGGATCTTTACGGTATTTCCAATCCCCGGTATCGATACTTCACGTCCATAAGCGCCACGTCTTACATAGTATCCGATTTAGATTGTTATAGAGAGATATTTTTTTTGATATCTTGACAGAACGTGCTAAATTATTTAGATTGCTTCATAGAGATTGTGAGAACAGTCTAAAATTTTTTTTATCGCGTTCTATCCTTCTGCCCAGAAGGAGGTGACTCATCAATATGACGAAAGCAGATCTTGTTGAAGTTGTTGCAAAGAAAGCAAACCTGACCGCAAAAGCTGCACGCGAGGCAGTTGCAGCTGTCTTCGGATCAATTACCGATGCATTAAAAAAGGGAGATAAGGTTGTTGTGACAGGATTCGGAACCTTTATGGTACGGTCCAGGAAATCACGAACAGGCCGTAATCCGCAAACCGGAGCTCCAATCAATATCCCGGCACGCAAGACGCCAGGATTCACTGCGGGCAAGGCTTTGAAAAAAGTTGTCCGATAACAGCTTCGGCTTCACAAAAAGGAGAGCCACTCATGTGCCCAATGAGGCTTTCCTTTTTTGGTATACTACGGCAGATCCATTCTAAATCTTTATGGCGATTAGCGTCAGTCATCTCGTTAAACATTACCGTATACACAAGAAAGAACCCGGTTTTTTGGGATCAGTTTCGTCACTTCTTTCGCCCCATTACGAGCAAGTGTCGGCTGTCGAAGACATATCATTCAGTATCGATGAAGGAGAATTGGTTGGGTTTATCGGCCCCAACGGTGCGGGAAAAACAACAACGCTCAAGTGCCTCACGGGTTTATTGTATCCAACATCTGGCAGCATAGACATTCTCGGCTACATCCCTTATGAAAGGAAAACGCCGTACCTGAAGAGCATTACCCTGGTCATGGGACAAAAGAATCAGCTTTGGTGGGATTTACCTGCGGCAGACACGTTCCTTCTGAACAAAGAAATTTATGAGATACCCGACGTTCAGTATAAAAAAACTTTGGCTGAGTATGTGGAGTTGATGGAGGTAGAGAATCTCATAAACGTACAAGTACGGAAGCTTTCCCTTGGAGAGAGAATGAAAATGGAGCTTATTGCAGCCCTTCTGCATAAACCTAAGATACTATTTTTGGACGAGCCTACCATAGGACTGGATGTTGTTATGCAAAAAAAAATACGGGATTTTATCCGTATCTACAACAAACAAAACAGATCAACAGTGTTACTAACAACACACTATATGGAAGATGTTCGGCAATTGGCTTCACGGATTATCATCATCGATCATGGAAAACTTCTATATGACGGGAAATTGGACAAACTCGTAAAACAATACGCATCATACAAGATACTTTCAATAATTTTGGGATCGTATATCCACCCCGATGCATTCAAAGAAATTGGTGATTTAGTGGATTATAATTTTCCCCGGGCAATTGTACGGGTTCCCCGAGGCGGTTCCAATATGGCAGCCGCACAGCTTCTTCAAAAATTTCCTGTCGAAGATCTCAATATTGAGGAACCGAATATTGAAGATATTGTCCGTGATATTTTTACAAAAATACAAAAATGATAAAAGGCTTACCGATAAAAAAATATTTTCAGATTGTTCAAACAACGTGGGCAGAGTACATGATTTATCGACTCAATTTCATTTTTTGGCGTCTCCGTGTCGTTATGCAGATTCTCGTTGTGTACTTTCTCTGGTTGGCATTATTCTCCGGAAGAAATGAACTTTTCGGTTATAACCAATCACAAATGCTTACCTATGTACTGCTTACATCACTCGCAAGGTCGATTATTCTCAGTACGACAACCATGGAAATCGGCAGCATTATTAACCAGGGGAATCTTTCTAATTATCTTATCCGCCCGATCAATTTTTTTCGTTATTACATAGCCCGTGATATCGCTGATAAAAGTCTGAACGTACTGTTTTCTATCGGGGAGATTGCATTACTCTATGTGCTTCTGCGTCCGGATATATATATCCAATCTGATGTCACAATGATAGCATATGGAACTCTTGCTGTTTGCATAGGTATGACGCTGTATTTTTATTTCAGTCTGCTCTTGGGATTTTTGGGTTTCTGGACTCCGGACGTGTGGGGACCGAGATTTTTGTCATTCGTTATTATGGAGTTTTTTGCCGGGGGTTTATTCCCTCTGGATATTTTGCCGGCACCATTATTTGCTCTCAGTAAAAGTCTTCCGTTTTTCTATTTTATATATTTTCCCATAAAAATATACCTTGGACAGTTGCCGATACAGGAAATTATCAGAGGAATATTTCTGGGTTCCGTGTGGGTCGGAGTTTTGTGGTGCGCAGCACGAATGGTTTGGCAAAAAGGCCTCCGAGTATATACGGCGGAAGGAAAATAATGAAACAGGTGCTGAAATATCTGCATCTTTGGAAAAAACTTACGAGCAATTCGTTTATGAGCGTGTTGACGACCCGTTTCAATGCGCTCATATTTCTCCTCGGGAAATCGTTACGGTTTATATTTTTTCTTGTATTTCTGGGAACGTTATTTTCAAAAACTCAATTGATCGCTCAATACACCGCCCTTCAGGCAATGTTTTTTTATCTTACGTATAATATCGTTGACACAACAACGCAACTTTTTTTCCGTGAAGTTTACCGGTTCAGGCCGATGATTGTATCGGGTGATTTCGATTTGGTACTCGTGAAACCGATAAACCCTCTTTTTCGTGCACTTGCGGGAGGCGCTGATCCTCTCGATTTATTCATGCTTGTTCCGTATATCGGTGCCTTGGCATATACGGCACATCTCTTGCGGATTATCACGATAACCAACGTCAGTGTTTATATGTTGCTTCTTCTCAACGGAATACTGATTGCTGCAGGGTTTCATATTTTAGTTTTAGCATTGGCTATTTTGACGACGGAAATCGATCATGCGATTATGATATACCGCGATCTGACAAGCATGGGTCGGGTACCTGTGGAGATATATCGCGATCCGTTGCGGTCAATTCTGACGTTTGTTGTTCCCGTAGGAATAATGATGACGTTTCCGGCGAAGGCATTTTTGGGTCTGCTGTCTTTTCGCACAATCGCATTTTCGTGCTTTCTGGGCGTAGCTTTTGTCAGCGTGTGCTATAGAGTTTGGAAATATTCTCTTTCCCGTTACTCAAGCGCATCGAGCTGAGAGCGTTGTGTTGTCGGAGAATCTTCACTATACTTAAAAAGGAATCTATGTGTTTCTTAAAACCGTTGAAAGTCAAAAAAGTTATGAAGAAGTATGTTGTTTTGGAAAATAATATTCATGCCTATGTCGATCCGCATCTCGGTTTAATTCAACCCAATGACACCGTTGTTGTATACGGTAATGTTGTACTTCAAAAAACCTATGACGCATAGCACAAATATTCAGAAAGGGTTGTTCTATGCTTTCGTGACTGCCGTGATATCAGGGGTTGCAATCGCATATTCCAAAATTGCCGTACTTAAAATTGATCCGCTCCTTCTCACAACATCACGCAATCTGTATGTTGGTGTTCTTTTTTTCATCCTGTTGCTTGGTCAAAAAAAACTTAGTGAAATTCAAACCCTCCGGCGCAGCGACGTACTCTCTCTTTTTTTCGTTGCCGTTATCGGCGGAACATTGCCATTTTATCTGTTTTTCAGCGGGTTACAGTGGGTGAGTGCACCAGCGGCAAATATACTTCATAAATCACTATTTCTTTGGGTTGCGCTATTATCCGCACTGGTGCTCAAAGAGACCATACGGCCGGTACATTTAGTAATTTACGGAGTTATGATTATTGGAATTTTCTTTTTTTCACCTCTGTCAATCGGATTGGGAAAAGGTGAAATACGGATTGTTTTAGCGACGATCCTGTGGTCGCTTGAGTACATAATCGCAAAAAAAATTCTTCGGAGAGTCTCACCGAATATTATCGGATTATTCAGAATGGGAATTGGAGCTCTCCTGCTTCTTGGTGTTCTGATATCAACCAGGGGTATAGGGGTGTTCCTGACGTATGACAGTGCGCAACTAAGTGTTGTAGGCATCGGCGGAACGTTATTATTCTTCTATGTATTTACTTGGTATCGTGCATTGAAGTATGCTCCTGCACACCTGGTATCGCTGGTATTGTCGTTCTCAATCGTTGTTGGTGCATTAGTAACCACTACAGTTCTTCGGGTACAGCTGTCGGCGGCGGATATTGTGTCTTTATTGCTTGTTGGCCTCGGAACACTTCTTGTCGTCAATCCCCGTATACTAAGATTTGGGGCTGCGGATAACAGTTCATCATGACACAGATACAAGGGCCGCTTGTATGCGCAAGATATGCTGTTGCGCCAAATTATTACGGTTATTGCGGCCCGAATGAAAATTCTGCGCTTGTTGATCATCTGAACGATGAGATTGATGACAGGGAAGTAGTTCACATCCTGACCCGGTTTGAAACCCTGTATCCTTACCTGGAACTTATAGCCCGAATCAATCGCATTGATGATCCGCTGCGCCGAGATGTCGTTGAAGCATATTGGATAGGGAATCATTTGCTTCATCATATAGTTCCCCGGGATATGTATGCATTCCTGCAGGAAAAAATATCCATTGCGAGAGTGATAGAACCGAAAAAACTGCTTCGGCTAAAAACAAAATTATTCAGATTAACATTTTTACCGCACCATACGTTTCATGTTTTTAATATTTTTAAGCGCACCGGGAGAGCCATGGGCATTCATTCCGTAGAAACGATGGATGCATGCCGCATCAATTGGGGAAAAATAATTCATATAATTCCGCGTGTTGGGGGGTCAAATGAGGAGTTGGTCGTCAAAGCACGGCCAATAAGCATACGAAACGGAATAATGGGCATTGATGCTCCAAAACAGCGTATTATTACAAACGGATACAGAAGAAAGACCATACTGAAGAATATTAGCGTTGGAGACACCATCAGTTTTCATTGGAATTTTGCATGCGATATATTGTCGGAAAAACAGGTAAAGCACCTGGATGATATTACCGATCGTGCAATAGCATACTATAACGGCCCGCTTGCATGAAAATCTACGTAATCGGTAATCCGTTGGTACCCAACGACAGAGCGTCTTTAATTCTTATACCGGCGCTTCAGAGCGTATTTCCGCTCATTGATTTTTGTGTTGTCGATCCGAACGAAAATTTTCCTCCGAAAAACGAGAGAAATCTCGTCATCCTGGATACGGTACAGGGTATCAGAAAACCCATGAAATTGCGTCTTGAAGATATGGAGGTTCGTACCAAAACACCCGTGACTCCTCATGACTATGATCTGATGATGCATCTACTGTTACTCCAAAAAATGCGAAGAGTCGATACTGTTATCATTGTGGGAGTTCCCGAAGAAATGAAACGCTCCCAGACAGAGGAACTGACGCGGCTTATTGCAGATATTTCCCGTTCCACTTAACTTTCAGAAAATGCGCTGCGCAGGACATGCAGGGATCAAATGCGCGGATGAATTTTTCAATTTCGTTTATGATAATCTCTTGTGTCGGATGCGAAGGAAGCAATTTCTCAACAAGTTCGTAAATACCCCGTTCCATAACGATTTGGTTTTGACCGGTGGGCACGATAATATCCCCTCGTATTACAACGCCCGAGGCATCGATATCCAGTTTATAGTATAACGTGCCGCGAGGCGCTTCAATGACACCGATCCCGGTTGCTGCTTGCGGTTGAAATCGCACCGGCGACTCATTCTCAACCGTGGTGAGAGAATCAATCGTGTCTATGGACACATCCAGAACATGAAGCACTTCAATGGCTTGGGCAAGATTGTTATGGAATATATTCTGGGAAGGGAATACGGAGAGATAGTTCTGTACGGACTCTCTGGTTTTTTGATGAAGCGCGCTTTGCATAATATTGAGACGTGCCATGGCACCGGTCATAAGAAGGTTTCCTTCAAAAGTAAACCCGCGTGCGTGAGAATAGGGAATGATAACACCGTCAAGATGATCGCCGAGCTTATCGGGTTGGATGACCGCGCCGGTGGAAGTTTGTATAACACCCGTGAGAAAAGAAAAATCATCCGTTTTGAGGCAGCTGTACATAATAGGCTTAGAAAGTGTTTGGGTAAAAGGGGCATGGGCGAAAATATCAATAAGATGAAGAACTTTTGGCCGTGCGGCAGTAAGTTTGGATTTGAGTTGTTTTATTTCATCCAATGCGGGTAATCTGGTAAATCCTCCGATTGTCGGATACGGTGCATGGACCGATCGGCCTCCGATAACAATGGAAAGGAGATTTCCGACTTCTTTCACTTCAAATGCATCATCCAACAGCTCGTGTTGAACGGGATCATTCTCATCAAAATCCAAAAGGGAATTCTTCCCAAACAAATCCGGAAGCGCAAATATATAAAGATGAAGCGCATGGTCACGAAGTATAAGCCCGTTATAGAGCAATTTTCGAAGAAGTACCGTTTGGGGGGAGGGAGTAATGCGATAGGCGTTTTCTATAGCGATGATGCTTGCGAGTAAGTGTGCGTTACTGCAGGTACCGCAAATACGTGCGACGAGTTGCGGAATAGCGATGGCATGTTTCCCTCTGATTGCCTGTGTATAAAACCGTTTCCATTCGGATATGCTGAATTTAAGTTCTTTAATCGTATTGTTACGGACGACAAGAGCGAGCGATGCGGCGCCCTCTATCTTTGATATTTCGGACAGATAAATATCGAATGAATCACTTGCGACGGCTGCATCTATTGAGTGATCATGCATAGAGGTATTTATTCAGGATAGTCAGAAATATTTTTTCGTCCATGGGACACCCGGGAACGACATCGTCAACCGTTACGACATCAGCAAGTTTCAGAACTTTTTCTTTATACTTGAAGTGCTCCAGGATAGGCCGGATTTCGTTAAGATTCTCTCTCGTGAAAAAATTTCTTTGGTTCGACGGCGATCCGATGACTGCACATGAACCTATGGCGACAAGCACACGCGCTTTTTCGCGGATCTTTTTTAGTTTTGCTTCCTGGGTATCCGAACTGATGGCACCCTCCACAAACGCAATGTCCATCGGTTGAATATCAGAGGCTTCGTTTTTTCTCAGTACGCGGGCGTGGACAAACTCGAGCACATTCCGCCACTGTTTGTAGTAGGTATTGAGTAATTCGGTAAAAATGATAGTTGAATCCTCGCAACAGGTAAACGTGAACCAGCCGATACGTTTTTTCATACTCTCATATCTATTGTATCAGACCCAAAGAAAAGGAAATTATATGAGCTGCGCATCATTCTTGTGTTATACTGATATTAATTGAAAACATTCTCCGTATGAGACTGCTCCGAGATCACCGATCTACCGACGGATTTACCTATATAGAGATACTCATAGTTCTGGTCATCATCGGAATTCTGTACATGGCAATAATGTTTTCATCCAAAACTCAGGTCCAGAAAGGCCGGGACAGCAGAAGAAAAGTGGACATGGATTTGACGCGACGCGGTTTGGAAGAATATTACGATTCAAAGAACTGTTTTCCGGAGGAGGCTGCCCTTCCCGGATGTAAACAACCTTTTGCGCTCGGAAGCACCGTCTTTATGAAAGCCATGCCGTGCGATCCCAAGTCGAATCAGCCTTACGTATACGTAACAGACGGGTCCGGCTGCAGCATATGGTTTCAAATCTATACAAAACTTGAATATACGACCGATCCGATCATTGACACGCTCGGATGTCGTCTCCACGGGTGTGGTCCATCATGTGAATACAACTACGGTGTGACGAGCACGAACAAACCCCTCGACGTGTGCAACTAAAGCCCCTTGTATAGGTGACAAAACTCCCTGATTTATTGTACACTAGGATAACCATGCCAACGAAAAGAAAACAGACAAAAGAACACCCAATTAATGAGTCGGACGCACCCTCAGAGGAACAAAAAAAAGACCAGGTGCGGGTAATTACTGAAATCGTTGAAGTTATTGAAGAGAAACCGGATGAATCACTTACTTCGGAAGATGCACTTGAGGAAGAAATGAAGGCAGAAAATTCACATATATCCGATGACGACAATGGGGAAACAAATGAGTCTCCCCAGTCTGACATGAAAGAAGCGGGATTGTCAGCAGATAAAGAAGAAGAAATGTCAAACATATCCGCACAACCCACCGGCGCAGAAACCAAGAAAATAACTGACGAGGAAAAACGGAAAGAGGTTGTAGAGGATCTGTTTAAATCCGATGAAAAACACATGATGCCGGGAATATCCGTTCATACACAGAATTCGTCACGATCGCTCTACTCTTGGGCATTTGCCGTTATTCTCATTGCATTGGTCATAGGTGGAGTACTCTATGTCGTTGTCAAAAGACCGTTTTCACTGCCCCTCCTGTCCGCCAAACCCACACCGACGCCGATGCTGACCGTAACGCCAACACCGCAACCGGTAGATCGTGACATGCTGACGGTTCAGGTTCTCAATGGTGGCGGTACTCCGGGAGCTGCGGGAAAAATGAAAACACTTTTGGAGGAAAAAGGATACAAAGTGAGCGACGTTGGCAATACGGATGAGTACACATATGAAAAAACCGAGATATTGGTCAAGCAGGCAAAACAAGCTGCCCTGACGCTGCTTGAACAGGATTTGGGCGAAGACTACATCCTAGGAACGGTATCTGCAACTCTTTCCGATGACGTGATTTTTGATGCACGTGTCATCGTCGGCAAAGAGTAATTCTTCCCGATGTTATATAAAGCATAGAAAAGTTTATTCTGACGGGATAAAACTGCTTCTGTTTCCCTTTTTTGCCTGGTACAATACGTGCCATGACCTATTATATTCAAACCTTCGGCTGCGCCCACCTACGTTCAAATTCGTCTCGTGGTCTGCGTCCACGAAGCCGAATGTTCACTTCGGCGGACTCCGCTGTATGTCGGCTATATAGTCCTTTTGTTTTGAATAATTGTCTATGAAATATTACATTAAGACTTTCGGCTGCGCAGCCAATGAGGCGGATAGCGAACGAATCGCTTCATCATATCAGTCCAGAGGGTATGGGTCGGCTCACTCAATCAATGATGCGGATGATGTCGTCATCAACACCTGCATGGTACGTCAATCGGCAGTAGACAGGGTCTATGGCTTTATTCATAATCTGGCGTTAGCACGACTGAAGGGGCGGAAGGTTAAAATTATTCTGACCGGTTGTTTGGTCGGCATGGCAATCAGAGACAAAACAGGTGCGATGCTTCGCACTCTGCGGAAAAAAATGCCGGCGGTTGACGAGTATGTGCCCATAGAAGAAATCGGCTTCGATTTTGCGCCGCTTCGAAGCGATCCGAACCACGCATTGGTTCCGATCAGTAACGGATGCAATAACTTCTGTACGTTTTGTGTCGTTCCGTTCACGCGCGGAAGGGAAAAAAGCAGACCGTTTCGCGAGATAATCGGCGAATGCAGGGGATTTGCGAAGCAGGGAATCGGATATGTGACGCTCATCGGACAAAACGTAAATTCCTATGGTGCTGACTTGGTAAAACAATCAGAAAACGGAGAATACAAGTTCGGTAATAAAACAATTCGGCCTGTGTATGTCAAACACCTTGGCAGACTTCGTATTCCGACGCTTTTCCCGTATTTGCTTACCGAAATTTGCAGAATAAAAGGTATCGGAAAAATAGATTTCATTTCCAGTAATCCGTGGGATTTTTCGGACGAACTGATTGGTGCCATTGCCGAAAATCCAGCAATATCCAGACACATTCATTTACCGGTACAGTCAGGCGACACAACAATTCTTCGGAAGATGAATCGTTGGTATACGCGGGAAGAATATTTGGCGCTCGTAAGAAAGATAAGGAAAAAAATACCCGATGTCCGATTGTCAACGGATATTATTGTCGGATTTCCGGGAGAAACAAACGAACAGTTTCGGCGCACTGTCTCGTTGATAAAGAAAATCGGTTTTGTCAAAGCATATATATCGATGTATTCGGATCGGCCGATGACAACTGCACACACAACTATGAAAGACGACATTCCGTACACTGTCAAAAAACAAAGATGGCTTCTGTTGGACACGCTTGTTAACAAACGGTCTGCAACCCAGCGGTCTGACCGGAAAAAAACAAACGTGTCGAAAAAGAACGGAATATGAGAACGACAACAAACAGCGTGCTTATCATATGCGGACCCACTGCGACAGGAAAAACACGACTGGGAATTAATCTGGCGAAAAAGTTCAACGGAGAGATTGTTTCCGCGGATTCAAGACAGGTATATCGGGGGATGAACATCGGAACGGGGAAGGAGCTTCCGACTTATTCTCATGCAGGGAATATTTCGTGTCGTGTGCAATACGAAAAAAAGATTTACCTACTCCGACCGTACCGCGTAGACGGTATTGCGATATGGTTGTATGACGTTATAGAGCCGGATGAAGAATTTAATGTCGCACAATATCAGAAATTGGGGAGGGGAGTAATAGAGGATATCCACGGACGAGGTAAATTACCGATAGTGGTGGGCGGTACAGGTTTCTATATTAAAGCCCTCACAGAGTGCTTCGGGACCCTGGAAATTCCGCCTGATCCCAATCTGCGTAAAAAGTTAGAACAATTGAACCTCGACCAACTTCAGGAAATGTTGCAGTCTATGAATCCCGTGGTGTGGAAAAAACTCAATGATTCCGACCGGGGTAATATCCGCAGACTCATTCGCAAAATCGAAGTAACTTTTCTACACAAAGACACACTGCTGACCAGTCCCCAAAAACCCTATGCCTCTTATGAAACTCGTACGGTCGGACTCACTGGCGCAAATGAATTTCTCTATAGTGCCATAGACGTACGGGTTGCTAAACGCGTTCGTGCGGGTGTTATAGGCGAAATTCGACAACTGCTGCGCAAAGGATATTCGTGGAGTCTGTCGTCCATGCGCACAATGGGATATAAAGAATGGAAAAAATATTTCGAAACGAAAAACGTGAACAGAGAACAGATAAAAAACGATGCGGTACAACAATGGAAATACCATGAGCATGCGTATGCAAGACGTCAAATGACGTGGTTTAGAAAGCAGGCAGATATTCAATGGTTCAATGTGAGCGATCGGCAGTACCTGCGGCAAGTGGAAGAGACAGTACGCTCATGGTATACTGATTGCTGATATGCCCTCAAAGATAGAAATATCGCATAAAACCATTGTGTTTACGGTCGCATTTTTAGCCCTGATATGGTTGATTTTGCAAATTCGTGACATTCTTTTTCTTCTGTTTATTTCTTTCATCCTGACAGCAGCGCTGCGTCCACTTGTGGACAAAATGGAACAATTCCGTGTACCGAGGGTTGTGGGAATAATTTTTCTGTATATGATTGTTTTCGGTTTTTTCGGCATATCGCTTGCAGGCACGATACCGACATTGGTTATACAGACAACAAAACTTGCCCAACAATTACCCGTATTTGCAGCACGATTGTTACCGTACTGGCAGATTGATTTGAATGCGTTGACACAGCAGATAGCGCCAATCGGCGAAAACCTTGTGAAGGTGACCGTCGGGTTATTTTCCAACATTATTACAACGCTCACTGTTCTCGTTTTTACCTTTTATTTATTGCTGGAACGCAAGCACACGGAAGCATTGCTTACCGACGTCATGGGTAATGGAGCGGCCGCAAAAACGATATCGGTTGTTGAAGCGGTTGAGAAACGGTTGGGAGCCTGGGTTCAAGGACAGCTGTTTCTCATGTTTCTCATCGGAGTGTTTGTGTATATCGGACTGCTCCTTCTGCATGTTGAATACGCTCTGCCGCTCGCCCTTATAGCAGGTATTCTGGAAATTGTTCCGATAGTCGGACCCATAATGGCGGCAATCCCGGCAGTATTAGTAGCATTGGCAGTTTCACCTTTTTTAGCCTTGAGTGTCGTTGCGCTCTATTTTATCGTGCAACAAATCGAAAATCATATAGTCATACCGATTGTAATGAGAAAAAGTGTCGGATTGTCACCCGTAATTACCATTACCGCTCTTATGATCGGAGGCAGATTAGCCGGGATGGTCGGTGCTATACTGGCAGTCCCCGTGGTATTGGTGCTCATGGCTATCGTTGGGTCTCTCATTGGGCAATCTGCCAAAACGACAAAAAAACCCTCCGACTGAGAAGGGTTTTTTATGTACACTGGAATCTCGTAAGCCAGATTCTGTTTTTAGATTCTCATTTCTCTAATGCCCGTACTCTTTGTTCCTCCCGAATGTATGGTAATAACGGAACGGTCGCCGGTTGCAGCGGGTGGGATTGTCACGTTTCACCCATTTCCCTTAGTCGTCAGACTGTAGGGATATGATCGTCTCTGTGACTCTCTCATCCTGTCAGTTCAGGAATCGTTCGACGCACCTTTCGGCACGAAGACACCAGCGGTTACCCGTTACCGGTTGCCCGGAATCCCCTTCATTCTGCTGTCTGGACTTTCCTCCCCGCCTTGGGCGGAGCGAGAATCCGGATTCCAATGTACCCTATAATTATATCATAAGAAAGCAACCCGACAGGTCGGCACTGACACGGTTCTGCTACAATAAGCAGAGCGTGAGATAATAGATATATCCTGCCATGGACAATGCACCGTTAGCTTCAATTCCGACCAAACCTACCATAGAGGCGCTTTGGCGGTTAGAAAAAATCATTCTTGATACGTTAGATTTCAATCAGGTAGTTATCAAAATCGTTGACAGCGTGCTTATTGAGTTGGGCAATCTTAAGCGCGGGTACCAGGTCGTTGTATTGTCGCTTATAGACAACGAAGAGAAGGCGCTGAAAAAGACATCTTTATCTCTGACGATAGAAGCGACGAAGGCATTGGAAACGAATCCTGTCTCTTTCGGTGAAATCATATTGCCGTTGAGCGCAAAAGACAACATGTGCGTACAGTCCGCAGTTGATAACAAAATTGTGATGACGCACGATTGGTCTCAAATTCTTGTACCCTACTATACGCCGGAAGACGCAAAAAAAGCGCAAAGAATTCTTGACATAAAAACAACGATAGTCTTTCCGGTTGCATATCACGGCGTTGCGCAAGGAGTGCTTGTTTTCGGTATTTCGGAGGAAGTGGACGATATTTCCCAGGAAGAGAAAGAATTAATTCGCGGATTTGCCGATATTGTCGGGCTTGCGGTTCAAAACGCACGGCTATATACCCAAAGAGAAGAAACAGCAGAGCAGCTTCGCCAGGCAAATCTCAAACTTCAGGAACTGGATAAACTGAAGGATGAATTCGTAACCCTTGCCTCGCACGAACTTCGTACCCCCATGACGGCTATCCGCGGATCGCTTTCAACAATCCTAGACGGATATTCAGGTGAAATCTCGAAGGAAGCCCGGGAATTTTTGACTGCAGCGTACAACGAAAACGACAGGCTTATACGGTTAGTCAATAATTTACTGAATATTTCCCGTATTGAAGCGGGCAGATTTACGTTTAATATTACAAAAGTGGATGTCGGGAAGATTATTGAGGAAGTCATTCGTAATTTGGAAATGGCGACCCGTGAAAAGAATCTGTTTCTCACATATGAACACGTTTCAGGGATGCCACTGGTATTCGCCGACGAAGACAAAATACGGGAAGTTCTGATTAATCTTATCGGTAATGCAATTAAATTTACGCACACCGGAGGAGTAAAGGTAAGTCAGTACAAAAAAGAAGGTATGATAGTCGTCGCGGTGACGGATACGGGTTCGGGTATCGCAAAAGAAGATCAGGAACTGTTGTTTAAGAAATTTTCTCAACTGCAGGGAAGTTACGCGAAGCAATCAGGGGGTACAGGCTTGGGTTTGTATATCTGCAAACAAATAATTGAAGGCCTCAACGGCCAGATCTGGCTTGAATCGGAGTTAAGTAAAGGCAGTACCTTCTTTTTTTCGTTGCCAATTGCCGAATAACTTCCCCCGCATTTCATTGCTCAAGGGTGACAGCTGCCGTATAATGAAGCTGTATGGCAAAAATACTCCTTATAGAGGACGACCCTCTTATTGTAAAAATATATAAAACCCGATTATCAGCGGACGGATATGAGGTCATTTCCGCCGATAACGGAGAGGCGGGTTTGAAGCTGGCGCAGGAAGCCCCTCCGGATCTGATAGTCCTGGATATAATGATGCCGAAAATGGACGGTTTCGGGGTTTTGGAGAAGCTGCGTGCAGGCGAACCAACGAAGGGCATACCCATACTCGTGTATTCCAATCTCGCAGCAGAAGGCGAGGTAGAACGCGCGAAAAAGTTAGGAGCTACCGAATTTATAGTGAAAGCAAACATTTCTCCTACCGAAATGGTAGCAAAAATTAAGCAGTATCTGAGCGGTAATCAGCCGCAAGGATGAATAACCCATCATGATTCTGCCCGACACACTTCGTGAAATAATCCTCAAGTCCGGATTCGTAAAAGTTGAAGACTTTGATGAAGCAATTAAGACGTCCGACGAATTAGGGAAAAACGTTGCTGATATTCTCGTGTACCGGGGCCTTATAAGCGAGGATGCGGTGACACAGCTTATTGCAGAGCACTATAAAGTTCCGTACGTCAAGCTAAGCAACAAAACAGTTCCGGATGACATATTGCACCTTATTCCCGAAGAAGCAGCCACGTCACTCAGAATATTACCCGTTGCGAAAGAAGCAGGTGTTTTGCACCTGGCAATGGAAGACCCTTCAGACCTGGAAGCACGGGAGTTTGTAAAAAGAAAAACCGGACTGCGAATAAAAATATTTTATACTTCTCCGCCTGACCTGGTGAGCGCACTCGGACAGTACAAAAGAAACATCAAGGAAGCATTTACAAAGATAATTGAAGACAATGTTCAAAAAAGTTCAACGAAAGTTCAGGACATAGAAAAATTAGCTACTGATTTGCCCGTTATCAAGATCCTGGATACCATACTCGATTTTGCCGCGGCAGAGAACGCATCCGACATACATTTTGAAGCAATGGAAGGGGAATATCTCGTGCGATTTCGCATCGACGGAGTGCTGCGGGATATTCTGACGCTCCCCAAAACGATACATTCTGCTATCACAGCGCGCATAAAAATTCTCTCACAACTCAAAATAGACGAACATCGCATACCGCAGGACGGTCGCTTCAAATTTAAAATAAAGGGGAATTTTATCGCACTCCGCGTTTCAATACTCCCTGCATTTTTCGGAGAAAACATAGTGCTTCGTATTCTTCCCGAATCTGCACGGCCTCTTGCGCTCGAAGAACTCGGGTTAGTGGGACACAATCTGGATTTGGTAAAAAACAACATCAATAAACCGCACGGAATGATACTTGTTACCGGTCCGACCGGATCAGGAAAAACAACCACGCTCTATAGTATACTCAATATTCTCAATACAACAGAAGTGAATATCTGTACTGTTGAGGATCCCGTTGAATATGGTATACGACGGGTGAATCAAACACAGATAAATCCCTCTGCAGGACTCACTTTTGCCGCCGGGTTACGGTCACTTCTTCGGCACGATCCCAACATTATCATGGTGGGTGAAATTCGCGATAGGGAAACTGCGGAAATGGCTATCCATTCAGCGTTGACGGGACATCTCGTATTGTCGACCCTTCACACAAATGATGCGTCCGGTGCCATTCCCCGATTCTTGGATATGGGAGCAGAAGGATTTTTGGTTGCTTCAACAATTCAGCTGGTTATCGCACAGCGGTTGGTCAGAAAAATCTGTACAAACTGCATCGAGGCATATACGCCAAGCGACGACCTCATCGGATATCTGCGTGCCTATTTGGGAAGTAAACAACCCAGCGGCCAATTCTATAAAGGAAAAGGGTGTACCGAGTGTAATCATAAAGGGTATAAAGGGCGTGTGGGAGCATTTGAGGTGCTCGAAGTTAATGAAGAAATACGGCAACTGATAATCAAACGCGTTTCATCCGAGGAAATTACCAAAGCTGCAATAGCAAACGGTATGGTACCCCTTGTATTGGACGGAATAAACAAGGCAAGCGGTGGGATAACAACCCTTGAGGAAGTCATACGCGTTGTTCGGGAGTGATACGTTCATATGGGTAATTTTACTTACAGCGCGATAGATGCGCAGAAAAAGGTAGTATCCGGTTCGGTATCAGCCAAAACGCGGCAGGAAGCGGCACAAATCCTCACGAAAAAAAATCTGTCCCCCTTAGTCGTAAAAGAAGTGCATGAACAGGTACTCGTCCGGGGCACAATTCCCGCAATCGATAAAATCACTTTTTGCCGGTATTTGAGCATCATGTTGGCAACGGGATTATCGCTGTCGGAGGGAATTGACGTATTGCGGGAAGAAACCAAACATCCGCTGATGCGCAGAATACTGGGGGAAATGAGTTATTCTCTGGAACAGGGTCAGCAACTCTCGTCAATTTTTGAGCGTTATCCGGATATTTTTGAAGAGTATTTTTTGACACTGACAAAAGCCGGGGAGATAAGCGGAAAACTGGTTGAGGTGTTTCGTTATTTGGAAACGGAACTTCGGTCAGAATACAGTTTGAACGCAAAAATAAAAGGAGCTCTTCTGTATCCGACGATCGTATTTACGGCAATGATCGGTATCGGAATTCTTATGTTCTTTTTTGTTCTTCCTCAAATCGGAAAGGTATTTCTCAGTTTGCGGTTGCCGTTGCCGGCATTCACGCAATTCCTTTTCATGTTCAGCATAGCGATGTCCAAACACATGATCCCACTGGTGATTGTCGGGGTATTGGGAGGCATCGGATCTTTTTTTGCCGTACGCAACCATAAAGTTCGAGAAGGATTGTTTCGGCTCATTCGACCGATACCGCTCATCCGGAATCTTATAAAAAAAGTTGATCTGGCACGGTTCAACAGAATATTTTCCACGCTGCTTCGCAGCGCGGTACCGATTACTGAAGCTCTTGAAATATCGCTCAAATCCCTTTCATGGTTCGAATACCGGAATCTCTCATCAGTGTTTCCCCAAGAAATACGGAAAGGAAGATCCCTTGCCTCCATCGTCAAAGAACACAAGGAGTTTCCGCCGCTTATGGTGCAAATGATAGCTGCCGGAGAGAAATCGGCCAGTCTGGATATGACGCTGGGCGATTTGGCAACGTTTTATGAACAGGAAGTTGAAGAAGAGGTCAAGAGTCTGACGCAAATCCTTGAACCCATGCTCATGCTTATCGTCGGTATTGCCGTGGGCGCAATGATTTTGTCAATAATCGCACCGATATATAGCGTCGTTGGAAGTTTTCAACAGGCTGCAACTCCGGGTGTACCGGCTCCCAGATAACACAGGATTTTCAGCGTTCTTCCCAGGAAATAAATTCGTACTCTCCTTGTGTAGGAAAGTAAGGCGGAGGTTCGAAATAGAGGTTTGGATCATAGGTGACGACCCTGGTTATAAAGCCGGAGGTCGGACCGGTGCCGAAATTCCAGTATGATTTTTGATTGCTGATAATAGATCCGTAAATAGTAAGGTTATTTCGTACCGCAGAGGAATATGTACTGCAGTTGGAATAGCGGTAATGATGCCGTATAACCCGTCCTTTTTGGGCCAAAAGGGCGCCGTTGATTTCAAAATTAGTGGGTATGTTGAGTGCATAATAGATATTGTTTTGCGCGAATATTCCCAGTGACGAGTGACCGTCCTTTGCGACATATGTCAGATTATCATAGATCCAAATATTCATATTATTGATATCTATGGGAAATCGGGCGGCAACAAGTGTCGCCCGGCCGTTTACCGTACCGTTGACCCAGAGATGATCCTCGGCAAAAATAATCGGCTTGCTTGCAAGCGAATAGGTCCCGACATCGGTTTCGGTTGAAATCTGTTGGTAGAGGTTTTCACAACCATTTTCTACGCTCCAGCCTCTGCGGTTGGCGGCGGAGGTAACCCGACGGATTGTTACCGTCCCGTCAGCGTTGAATATCATGTGATATCCGTAAGATCCGGACGGCCCCAAGTAGATACCGTTTTGTTGGGCAGCGCTGCGCATGGTGCTGAAATCAACCACCAGCACATTGAAATCAACGACGGGAACGGGAAATTCCCACAAAATCTGCGGACCGCCGCTTCCCCAGACACCGGGTTTTTGCGCTGAAGGACTGCATCCCGTTTCAGAACCGCATGTATATGTCGCTTTCGCGCTTTGTACAAGCGAGTCATTGGTGCCGTCCATGCGGATTCCGCCGTTTGAGAGCACCTTTCCGTGAACCGTAATTCCGGTTCCAAACCAGACATTCGCATTATGTAAGAAAGCAAACTTAGACAGCGAAGGGATACCGTACCGTGCTTTAACTGTCCGTTTCACTTCCGGGTGGCTGTTGAGCCAGCCCTGGGACGTGATGGTAACGATTGATGATCCCGACGCAGGAGGATCAACAGTGAGGCTGAATGTTCCCTCCGTGTTGCCGTACGGATCGGAAATGCTGTGAACGTACGGTCCGGGGTTACCCGTTCCGTCGGTAAAATCGACCGGGTCATGGGCTAAATGCCATCGGTAATATTCTGCACCCGACTGTGCGATGGTCAAAGCACGTTCGAATGATTCCGTACGCGTCGATGACATATACTGTGTTGCGGATACAAGCACAAGTCCGCCGATAGCAGCAGAAAATACCAAACCGAACACCAACACGAGAATTGAAATACTGCCGGCAAATCGTTGTTTCATATCAATATTACAGATTATCTTTCAAGCTTCGAATCTGTACGCCACTGGTAAGTTCAAAAGGACCGGATCCCGTGCCGCTGGCTACATTTATTCTGACATAAACAGAGACATATCGGGTATTCAATATTCGATTTGCCGCAGGCAGCGGATTATTTATCTGATCGGAAGGCCAATTTCCGTCATAATACGTAAATATCGGACTGGCTGCATTATCAACGTAGTCGGCGATAATTCGGATTTGCTCATTGGCGCTCGGGTACGTTACCGGAACCTGCGTCGGTTCTATGACGCCCTTTTTGAGTTGCGTTCCGTCAAGGAAATATCTGACACGGTCTGATCTTCCGTCATTGGTAACGTCACTATAGAATACCAGGGTCATATCTCCAGTTTGCTCAAGCGGCCAGGCGCCGTTATCGGCCATCCTTGCCTCACGGATTTCTCTGATCATGGTGGTTGTGCTCGATTGAGCGTGGCCTATTGCCTGCTGTTCCTCAAATGAAAATGAGTAGTTTTGAAAATAATACACGGAGAATCCCGCGGCCAGTGCAGCAATCAAGGCAAAGATAAACGTTGAAAGAATGAGTTCCAAAAGCGTGAATCCGGACGTAAACGGTTTCATGGTATGTAAGGATTGAGACTGAACAGTTCCTCCTTTATGCCGGAGATTGTCAGCGACGCCGTTGCTTCCTGATAGCCGGGGAGAGAGAGGTTCAAATCATACGCTGATGGTACCAGCCCTCCGAAAAACACCTGTCCAAAATCCGCCGTACCTGTGGCAGGCGTTATTTTTGTCGCATCATACCCCAGTCCGTTGGTTAGAAACGCGCTTACCGATGACTGCAATTCACCGAGGTGGTTGCGTACGGTTACAAGGAGGGAATTATTGGTTTTAGGGACAGCGATGATGGATATTTGCCCAACGGATGCGGGGGTGACAGCAAGCGGCATCGTGGGAGTTGAACCTGCCAGATTATGTGCGGAGTTAGAAAAATCGAGTGTATAAGAATCCCATTCAAGATTCGGAACAGTGACCGTACCGCCTCCGGTATTGGTCGTATACGAGTATTTATATACCGGTTCATCCAGCGTGTCGTGTCCGATGATTTTTGCACCTCTCAGAGTAAAAATTACATTAGATATCGGTGCGTAGGAAGGATCGTACGATTTGACGGTAATCTGCGAGACCCCATCGACGGCAAATGATGCCGGGGTAATTTCGCCTTCTATGACCGTCGCATAGGGTGCAAGCGGGTTTGCCACCTCGGATACATCGTATGTTCTGTCCGTTGAGTATCCGGTTTTCGTAACGGAAATCCGGTAACATGTTATGCACGCCGGAGTACCGGGCAATATTACCAAGCCGTTGTCGTTTGTAAGCGTTTGCATGTGGATCTCGGGAGTTATTGAAGTATTATCAAGCGTGAGCGTGGCATTGGGCACGGGTAATCCGTTTGCATTAAAAACTTGAATGGAGAGCGTACCGCCTCCTGCAACTGTTTCTACTCCTTTGGGAACGATATTCGTTACCAGGACAACCGGAGATCGCGACGGGTATGCTCCACCCCAGGTTATTTCTATTCTTACCCGTTTATAGTCGGTATTAATAAGGTCTGCCGGTGCAACCCCGTCAAACGGGTCATCAACGTAGATGACAGACGTGCGGACGGTTAATGGCAGGCCGTTAATGGTGAGGGTTTCCGTTTGGGGAAAGAATCCCTGCGGAATCCCGCCGGTTGTTCCCACGTCAGCATACGATGCATTGCGAATGAGTTCCATTTTTGACTGCGCGAATTGTAACGCGGTTGCCCGTACGCGGGATTGGCCAACATTTTCCAGAACCTGCTGCAAGATAAGGGCGATAGCCGTGAAGAAAAGTCCGAAAACAGCTAAAGCAACGAGGGTTTCTACCATCGTAAAGCCCGTTGAGAGCATCCGGGACGTGTTACCACGCGGGATCTGTTTGCGCCTGACTCGAAAGGCAGGAGTACGGTGCGTGGTATGGGCATCAAAATCGCAGAGACAGGGCATTAGTTCTATCTTAGGATTTTAGAGCCTAATAGACAAGGTCTGGATGTTTTTCTGGTATGGTACAAATATGCATGGTACAATAAAAAGTACGAAGCGCGGTGTGAACCGCGTTATAGCGGTATTATATGGTTTCACTGCCCGATATTCTTCTGCCGAAACAGCAATATTTCGGTTTATCCATAGACAGAACCGCAATTCGGGCCGTTGAAATCAGCCAGCGAGGTACACTTCGGGCAATTGCAGAGCTCCTGTTCCCGGAAGAGTTGTTTACTGACGGCATTCTGACACATAAGGAATATTTTACCCGTTCAATTCAAAGCCTCTATCAAACAGGGAAATTTACTTCACCGTATGTTATCGTCAGTTTTCCCGAAGCGTATGCGTATACGAGGGCATATACGCTGCCCAAAATTCCTCTTGATGATGTCAACGAGGCTGTTTCATGGCATGTCAAAGATCTCTTTCCGTTTCCCGAAGGAGAAATCTATTATGATTGGAAAATACTCGGAACAACGGAGAAAGATATTACCGTTGCCGTCGTGGCCGTTCCGAAAAAAGTCCTGGATCCTCTGAAAGACGCGCTCATCGACGCGGGGCTTAAGCCCTTACGTTTTGAACCCGACGCGTCGGTTATCGCCCGGCTTCTTCAGCTTGGTAACGATCAGGCTGCTCTGGTGACCGATGTAAGCGAAAAAGGAGCGTATGTTACCCTTGTAGAAGGCCAAAAAGCGACATTTACAACAGTGGTAAATGTGACGGCGGAGGACACACCCGAAGCATATGTCAAAAACATCAATCAAACCCTTACGGAAATCGCTTCATTCTACAAGACAAAAGGCGTCCTCAAGGAAGAGTCGCTTGCAATCGTGCTCACCGGAGAACTGGCCACGGAAGAATGGGCAAAACAGGCAGCCTCAATAATATCGTATCCGATGAAGATATTGCGCACCCAGGTTAAGCCTTCATTCAATAAAGCGTACGCGGTAGCCACAGCGCGCGTAACGCCGCCTCGCGACGAACAGACCATCAATTTATTACCTGAGCAAATGCAAGCGCACTACGATAACCAGCGGACAACTGCCTTTTATAAAACGCTCCTTTTGCGCACGTGCATATTTTTCATAGGTCTTCTTTCGGCATCTATCTTGTGTTTTGTTGCGGTGAGCATCCGACGGCAACAATTGGATAAAGACGTAAAAAATCTTTCAGGCTCCACGAAAGCATTAGGACCGGAACGTCAAAAATTATTGCTTCTCAACAGCCAAGCAAAGCAAATAGTTATGCTCGCACCGTTGCGCAAAACCCCAAAAGAAATAACGGTGGAAATCGGACGCCTCATTCCCGAAGGGATTAGCGTATCTCAATGGGATTACGACGACAGCAAGCTGCGATATACGCTCACAGGCACAGCACAAACGCGCGATGAGCTTATTCGGTTCAAAACGATATTGGAGCAGTCAAGTATATTTGCCGACATAACATTGCCTTTGGAATCGTTAGAAAGGCCGATTGACAGTAAATTTACGTTTACATTTATAGCAAAAAAGTAGTATGGAAACCCAAAAATCCCCAAAAACGGCAATCGGAGCTGTCGGAATATATACGATATGCATGTTTATTCTCGCCGGTTTGAACATTGCGTTTCTTCTGTTTGTCATCAACAGTGCCAGGACCGTCACATTGTTGCAGCAAGAAGCATCAGCCTTACAGGAGGATCAAAAGATGGTTTCCTCATCCCAAGATCTCTACCAGACGTATGTAAAAGAAATAGAAGTCATTACGGACGTATTTCCGGATGAAGAGACAATTCCGAATTTCATACAATCATTTGAGTCACTCATCCGACCGTACACTGACGAGTATAACGTCAGGTTTGTATCTCTTACACCGCTCGTCGAACAGGAGAAACTCTATTTACTTCTCACGGTCATTATGAAAACGGATTTTATCCGATTTACGAATTTTTTGGATGCTCTGGAAAAATTTCCCTACATGACGCACATCACCAGCATGAGTACGAAAACACCTGAAGGATTTACGGGAAAGAGCGAATATGCCTTCGGGCTGAAGATATATGTCAAAAACCCATTTTCTACAGAATAAACAGGTTCATATAGCGATAGCCATAGGCATCGGGGCACTCCTCCTGTTTATTGTCAATGTTGCGGTTCTGACAACCTCGGTTATTGACGTATTTGTCCGGAAACCCGTATCGGTTACGAAACAGCCTATAGAAACAGAAACAGTAGATCAGGCATTAGACGTGCTTAGCGGGAATAGGTAATTCCTGAGTACCCGTAATTGACAACATGAGTGAGCCTTTGTTACGCTGGATTATAGTGGCGTATATCCGGAAACTCGTAAAAACAAAACGCCAGAAAGAATGAGAGAGGAGGTGAGAGAATGAAGAAGGGTTTTACACTTATTGAATTATTGGTTGTTATAGGTATTATCGGTATTCTTGCAGCCGTAGTGTTGGTTGCAGTTAACCCGGCACGACAGTTTGCAAGTGCACGGGACACACAACGACGGGCTGATCTGTACGGCATTACCAATGCTATTTATCAGTACGCGACAGAAAACAACGGGAACCTGCCGACGATCATAACGACGACTCCGACTCATATAGGTACCGCGGGTATTGACATGGCACCGATATTGGTCCCAACGTATATAGCAGCGATGCCGAAAGATCCAGCAAACGGGACAGACGCGGATACGCAGTATACGATATACCGGGATGCAAACGGTCGCGTTGTAGCAACAGCTGCAAGCGAATTGAATCCGGGATCGAGTATTACCGTTATTCGGTAATTGACACGGTAGATATCTTTCGTGATCAGTTGAAGAAACGAGATAAAAACAAGTCCTCCTGCCAAGGGGGATTTGTTTTGGTAAGAAAAAAAAATTGCAATTCAAACGGTCATTGTCTACAGTAAAAGGAGGGGTCTATGTTGCAACTGCCCGGGAGTCGGCCATTGGTATTTTTTGGAATCACGTTCTTCCTCATTATTGCGGGAACAACCGTTTTGGTATCAAAGTTCGGCGGTGCATACAGAACAGAACTCATGAAACTCGCCGGACAGGTCCCGACACAGGAACTGACGCTTCGCCAGAAAAAAAACATACGGAAGATAACGGTGCGTAAGAATGCCGAAGAAGGATGCATAGAAATTACGCCGGATGGCGCGGTTCGAGTCTATACGGCGTGCGGGGGTGAATTGGACAATGCGGCACGGTTGACGGATCTCAAAAATATATCCAAATTATTCAGGCTCGTATCGGAAACAAACCTCGCAGCATACAAAAACAGCAGGGCAGGAGATCTCTATGAAGTAATATTGGAGACCGATACGGGGACGGAAACATATTATCTTATCATCGATGACAATACCCCTTCTCCGGTAAAAGACATCAAAGACGCTATTGATGACATAGAAGAAGACATTCCTCAACCGACTCCGACACCGATACAAACCTCCGGCTATCCGACACCAACGGGATATATAGGTACGGTAACCCCCACATTTCCATGGACATCCGTAACGCCCACTCCCACGGGAGTATCTGAGCAGACGATAAATCCCTTCATCTGCGATTTCACCGAAACAAGCGGGAAAAAGAAACCGCTCAATGTTTCTAATATTATCTGCAGTTCCGGACCTACACCTGCGCCATAGTCAGTACTGTCTGTTTGCAATTTGAGGCAAGAGGCATATCATGGACACATATATGAAGAAGGGATTTACGCTTATTGAGCTACTTGTTGTTATCGGTATTATCGGTATTCTGGCAGCGGTAGTTATCGTTGCGGTAAATCCGGCACGGCAATTCGCGAGCGCCCGGGATACCCAACGGCGGGCAGACCTCTACGGTATGACCAACGCCATCTATCAGTACGCGACGGAAAATAACGGTTTGCTGCCGGCTATAATCACCACAACGCCAACACACATAGGAACAAACGGAGGATTAGTAAATCTTTCGTCACTATTGGTGCCTACGTATATTGCCGCAATTCCTAAGGATCCGGCAAACGGAACGGACGGTGATACGCTCTATTCGATACACCGTGACGTGAACGGTCGGGTTGTCGCAACGGCTGCAAGCGAGCTGATACCGGGAAACGCAATACAAGTGACCCGTTAGTCATTCCTCTTTTTATCACTCTTCGTGCTTCCGGAGGTCGGCAATGCATCCGAAGTGTATTGTGAAAACTTCAGCTTTCTTCTATCGTTAATACAATGCTTGCCAAAATATGTTCCGCAGCGGTTGTCGGCCTGGATGCCGTTGAGATAATCGTAGAAGTTGACATAGCTTCCCAGGGATTACCCTCATTTACCATAGTCGGTTTACCTGATAAGGCTGTCGAGGAAAGCAAAGAACGTGTCCGTGCTGCTATCAAAAATAGCGGTGCAGAGTTTCCCGTCAAGCGTATAACGGTCAACTTGGCACCGGCAGACCTTCCTAAGATCGGTCCCGCTTACGATCTTCCCATAGCGCTAGGACTTCTTGTCGCATCAGGACAACTGCCGTCAACTGTTATTCGTGCACTGTTTCTGGGTGAATTGTCACTGGACGGAACGCTGCGACACACCAACGGCATATTGCCCATAGCAATACTTGCGAAGAATAAAAAATATGACGGAATCTATATTCCGACAGCGGACGCAAAAGAGGCATCCATAGTGAAAGGAATTCATGTGTATCCCGTATCTTCGTTGTTGGCGTTATTTCACCACATAGCCAAGACTCACCTGATTGAACCGCATCCGCATATTCCGTTCTCTGCCATAAGCGTGCTGCAGCGCTGTGATTTTGACATGGCCGACATCCAGGGGCAGGAGCAGGTAAAACGCGCTCTTGAGATAGCTGCCGCCGGCGGACACAACGTGTTCATGCAGGGACCACCCGGAGCCGGGAAAACCATGCTTGCCCGTACGCTCCCGACTATTTTGCCTCATATGACCGAAAGCGAAGCATTGGAGGTAACCAAAATATTTTCCGTGACGGGAAATTTACCCGCAGGAGAATCAGTTATTAAAAGCCGCCCATTTCGCGCCCCGCATCATACGACATCCCGTATCGGACTCATCGGAGGCGGAACGCATCCTATGCCCGGGGAAATCTCCTTAGCGCACAGAGGCGTTTTGTTTCTGGATGAATTTCCGGAATTTCCCCGTCATGTTTTGGAAGCGCTCCGGCAACCGATTGAGGACGGGATTGTATCCATATCGCGGGCAGCGGGAACCGTCTCATATCCGGCGAAGTTCATTCTTGTGGCAGCATCAAATCCGTGTCCGTGCGGAAACTTCGGTTCACAGATAAAACGCTGTGTCTGCATGCCGGGAGCAGTGCAAAGGTACCAGCGCAGGATTTCAGGACCGATTATTGACAGAATAGATCTTCATATCCACGTTCCGGCCGTTCGTGTTGAAAAATTGACGGTCAAACGCGATACGGACACGGAGTCTTCTTCGGTCATACAAAAGCGTGTTCAAAAGGCGCGTGAGCATCAAATCAGACGATTTGCAGGGTCAGACATTGTAGCGAATACGGAAATGAGTTCCCGTATGGTTAAGGAATTCTGTCCGTTATCGGAAGAAGCGGCGGGTTTTCTTCGGCAGGCTGTAGCCCGCATGCAATTATCGGCACGCAGTTTCTACCGGGTGACGAAGGTGAGCCGTACGATTGCGGACCTTGAAGGAGAAAGATTCATCGGGGTACCCCATATTGCAGAAGCCCTGCAGTACAGACCGAAAGAAGACGACTAAAAACCCCGCCACGTGGACGGGGTTTTTGTGGACAGAACCTGTCTGTCCTGACTTCCGTCAGGCAGGCGACAGGCAGGATTTTTTTGCAAAAAAATTAACCACCGATCTTGTACATTCCTGTTCCGCAGACGGGGCATTTTCCTTTCATTGCCGGTTTCCCGTTTTTCATCGTTACTTTCACGGCTTTTGGATCTTCTCTTTTCGCTCGACACTTCACACAATACATGCTTGCCATAGTATTTCTTCACCTCCTCTCTACAATAACACTGTACGTATATTCAGTATTTCAGCCGCCAATATAACAGAAACTCTGCAGTAAACGCAGTAGCAGTGAGTATGAGTGTTTTTACCAAGTCTCTCCGTATATACCGCAATTCGTTTTGGTCGGTTTGGTTGAGGGTTTGGGCGGTACCGGAGGGACCAGAGGGACTAGCGTTTGAAGCGGACCTGGATTGGTATTCGTATGCAGGTAACGACACTTCGCGTATATCTTTTTGGGGTTTCTGTTGAAGGGAACGGGGTACATGCGTCGGTACCGCTTCGTGGATTCGTCTGCGGTACTCTGCAATGATTTTTTCTTTTTTTGTTTTCTTAGGCATATTTCAGCCTCGTGAGCGTGAGCGTAGCACAGCCTGCGTAGCCTTGTCAACCATTGTTAGCCTCAGGAATATTTTCTGTTGACAATGCGCAAGGTAGAATCGTAATATTGTGAATACGTATGGTGTTCAATTCGGATGTACTTGCTATCGCGCTTTGGATTATCGTTATCATCTGGCTGCTCGCAGTTACCGTGACGGTTGCCCGGACGATGCGGCGATACAACAGACTTATTCGCGGAGTGACAAAAACAGGCTTGAGCGAAGTATTGGATCACATAATCAACACGCAGGAAATACTGAAAAAACACACGGCTGCGCTTGAAGAAACAGTAGGAAAACTCGAATTGGATGCGCGGTTTCATATTCAGCGCGTCGGCATTGTTCGATTTAATCCATTTTCGGATACGGGCGGAAGTCAGAGCTTCAGTTTGAGTTTGCTAGACAAGAATGACAATGGTATAGTCATGACATCGCTCTACGCACGCACGGGAAACAGGTGGTATATTAAAAAAATTCGTGCCGGAAAAAGCATAGGGCTTGAACTTTCCAAAGAAGAAGAATCAGCAATCCGAACCGCGCGTCCGGTGAAGGACATTGAGGATGTGTAGGAAGGGAGACTGCGCACAATGGAGATAGCCATGGATAAAAAACAATTATTGACAAAAGGCATGGTAGGACTGGCGCTGTACCTTATCGCAACAGGCCTTTCGTTCGGAATATTTACCTATGTTTTCAAAAGACCGGTACAAAGTTCACCGGCGTCTCCTCTTGTGACGGGACAACAGGCGCATTTCCTCATCGACCCCTCGATTCCGCGCACGGAAGAATGTCCCGTAAACGGTGCGTACTTTACCAAGCAGGAACGCGAAAGTTGGGAGAAAAGGAGACCGCTCGCGGTCATGATAGAAAATCATGCGGAATCAAGGCCTCAATCGGGACTGGCGTATGCGGATGTCGTGTATGAAGCGGTAGCGGAAGGCGGCATATCCCGGTTTCTCTCGGTATTTTACTGTGGTGTGGCAGCAGGAAACGTAAACATTGCTCCCGTTCGAAGCGCACGAACCTATTACCTGCCGTGGGTTTTGGAATATGACGCACTCTATAATCATGTTGGCGGTGCCGGACGGTGCAATGACGATACGGTCGATAATCGTGCGAAAGCGCTGTGCCAGATTGATCAGTACAAAATTAAGGACATGGATCAGTTCGGTATCTCGTTTCCGACATGCTACAGGAACTATGACCGGTTGGATCATCCGGTAGCAACGGAACATACCATGGTGTGCCAGACGGATAAGCTTTATAAACTGGCAACCGAGCGGGGTTGGACGAACGTGGATACGAAAGGAATTTCGTGGGATAAAAATTTCGAGAAGTGGAAATTCAAAGAAGATGAAAAAGAGGCGCAGCGCGGTGCGTCATCCTCAGCAAGTTTTGTCGCCTGGAAGGGGTACGAGAAGGAGTACGGCGTCACATGGGTATATGATCCGCTGACCAATGAGTATAAACGCGAAAACGGGGGAAAACCCCATATGGATTTGGAAACGGGTGAACAGCTGACTGCGAAATCAATCGTTATAGTTTTTGCGAAAGAAATCGGGCCCGTTGATGACCATGCGCACCTCCTGTATACAAACATCGGGTCGGGAGACGGACAACTGCTAGAGGACGGCAAAGCGACGAAAATAACGTGGAAAAAGCCGACCAATGCATCACGATTGAAATTCTATGACAGCACCGGAAAAGAAGTAAGTTTGAATCGCGGACAGATTTGGATTGAAATGTTGCCTATCGGGACACCGATAACAAGCAATTAAGTTGTTCGTAATTTCCTGCCCGGGAAAGGAGACATATGCCGCTTGAAGATATTATTATCTCCAGGGTCCGGGTAAAGATCCTCACACTTTTTTTGACCCACCCTGGGATGATCTTCCACGTGCGTGATATCGTACGACGGGTCGACGAAGAGATCAACGCAGTCCGCCGTGAACTGGCGCACATGGAGAAAGCGGGAATGGTATCCAAGGAACAGAGGGCAAACCGTTTATTCTACTCATTCCGCAAGGATTATCCGCTCTACTATGAACTGATGGAATTAATCGGAAAATCGTCGGGACTGGGGTTGGATATTATCAAAAATAAGGCGAAGCTGGGAAAAATCAAGTTCGCGATGGTTTCCGGACGCTATTTGCGCGGTCTGACTAAACAGTCTCCCAATGATGTGGATTTTTTGGTGGTCGGGAATGTCGTACTTCCGGAACTTTCTCAACTGGTCAAAACCGAAGAGGTGCGCAAAGAGAAGGAACTCAACTATACGGTTATGACAGAAGAAGAATTCATATTCAGAAAACGCCGCCGTGACCCGTTTGTCATAGCGATACTGGAGGGGTCTCGGGTAATGATAGTAGGTGATGAGGAAGAATTGGTATCCTAATATGAAACAAAAAATTTTCCGAAGCGGTCACAGTCTCGCGGTTGTTGTCCCTTCAACCTTCGTGAAGGATATTGCCGTCAAAGCGGGAGACGGTGTTTCGGTTTCTGCTGACCCGCGAAAAGGGAAAGTCACATACACGTTTCAGAATACAACGCAACTTCCTCTTGAATTCCAAAGGTCCTGAAAATACAATGAGACCCATGGTGAAGAAGTCCCGTACTGTGTTCGCACTTTTGTGTTTGCTTGCTGCTGTTTTGGTTATTTTCGACCTTCCGGAGAATTATCGGTTGAAATTCAGGATTGGTTCTTTGGAAATCGACAGGACGATCAATCCTCCGGTTATCGATATAAATACGGGAAGCGTCCGCATATACCGGGAATTCAAAACCCGTCTGGGATTGGATCTGTCCGGCGGAAGCCATTTGGCGCTGGAAGCGGACATGCGCGATATAGCCCCCTCTGACAGAGCTTCGGCCTTGGAATCAGCGCGTCAGGTAATCGAGCGCAGGGTAAATTTTTTCGGCGTTGCCGAACCCGTCGTACAGTCAGCCCAAACATCAGGGAAGTACCGCGTCATTGTAGAGCTGCCGGGAATTACGGACGTGGACCGCGCAGTTGCACTTATCGGGCAAACGGCAAAGCTGGAGTTTCGCGAGTTTACGACACCGCCCACGGCAACTGACGAAGCGATTCCCTATCCGACTCTGGAGAACACCGTGTCGGTGGGTATTACCGGAAAAGACCTTTCGCGGGGTCTCATGCAATTCAGCACCGAGACAGGGGAGCCGGAAGTCGCATTGGAATTCACGTCCGAAGGAGGGTCTAAGTTTGCGGAGGTCACAAAGAGGTTGGTCGGGAAACAGCTCGCAATATTTCTGGACGACGTAGTACTCACATGGCCCCGTGTGAATACGGAGATTACCGACGGGAGGGCAATTATTACCGGCAGTTTTACGCAGGAAGGCGCGAAAACGCTTGCGCTACAGCTCAATGCCGGTGCTTTACCCGTACCGGTCACTATAGTTGAAACGCGCACAGTGGGTGCCACCTTGGGTACGGAGTCGGTTGAAAAGAGCGTACGGGCCGGCGTCATAGGGTTAGTGGTTGTCGCGGTTTTTATGGTGGCGAAGTACGGATCTCTGGGAGTTATCGCGGACATGGCGCTTATTCTCTACGGACTGATGACCTTAGCATTGTTCCGTTTTATCCCCATCGTGCTCACGCTGCCGGGCGTTGCGGGTTTCATACTGTCAATCGGCATGGCTGTTGACAGTAATATTCTCATATTTGAGCGCTACAAAGAAGAGAAACGCCGGGGAAAACCGTGGCACATAGCCATGGAATTGGGGTTCGGCAGGGCATGGGACAGCATCCGGGATGCTAACTTCACGACGCTTATCACCTGCATGATTTTATATAATCCCGGTAATTGGCAGTTTTTACCGAGCTCCGGCATGGTTCGGGGTTTTGCAATAACGTTATTTTTCGGAGTTCTCACGAGTCTATTCACCGGTATTGTCGTTACCCGTACATTTATCCGGGTGTTGTATAAAGGAAAGGACGTCCATGATACGGTTCAGTAAATATATCTGGCTCTACGCATTTCTCTCCGCGCTTGTCCTCGTGCCGGGAATATTCTCGCTTATCCGATGGGGTTTACGTCCGTCCGTGGATTTCACCGGCGGAACGCTTCTTGAAATCCGCTTTTCCCAAGCAGTAGATACGCAAACGGTATCGGCCATAGTGTCCCAACAGTCATTGCCCGTACAAAGCATTCAGAAATCCTCGCAAAATACGTTTTTGTTGCGGTCTAAACCGATCGAAGGGTTCACGATCGGGACTTTTGTTGCGAAGGCAGCGTCAGTAAGCGGGAAGACCGTTGAGGTTATCCGCAATGAGACAGTGGGACCGATACTTGGGAAAGAATTGCTCACAAAGGCGGTGATAGCCGCGCTATGCGCTATCGTCGCAATACTCTTCTATGTGGCATACGCGTTCAAAAATATTAAATACGGCGTGTCAGCGGTTATTGCACTGTTCCATGATCTTCTGGTCGTTCTGGGATGTTTTTCGCTGTTGGGCCATTTCCTGCAGATAGAGGTTGATACGTTATTTGTGACCGCATTTCTCACGACCATGAGCTTTTCCGTGCACGACACAATCGTCGTATTTGACCGTATTCGGGAGCTGGTCGGAAAAGGGGAGCGCATGAGCTTTGAAGAGATGTCGGATCGCGCACTTACCGAAACCATGGGTCGGTCGTTGACGAACTCGTTTACCATACTGTTTATGTTAGTCGCTCTGATTCTTCTGGGAGGAGAAACGATACGGTGGTTTGTGGCGGCTTTACTTATCGGTACCGTTTCCGGAACCTATTCTTCGCCCTTTATAGCGACACCGGTTCTTATTCTTTGGCATCAGTGGGAACGGAAGAAGAAGTGAGACCGGCAGTTCGAAGAGTCTCCAGTCGTGAAAGCAGGACAGTGCGTTCGTTTTTGAGTTTGCCTTCCTCCACTTCGTCAAACAGCGTGCCCAAGGCATTGCCCACGAGTGGCCCTGGTTTGCAGCGGAATGTTTTCATGACGTCATGGCCGTCGACTGCCAGGTCAGAGACGCTGAAAGGCTGTCTTTGCACTTCTTCCAACCGTTTTTTGTAAAGTTCCAACCTCCAGGAGGTTTCTTTCGCTCCTCCGCCCAAACGGTCTCCGATGCGAAGTGCCAGAATATCGCTAAGATTCTCTTTTCCGACCCTCCGGATGAACCGCCGGAGCGCACTGTCCGTTTGCCGCTCGTCGACGCTGAACTGATGCCACCGCACCAGTGTGACGAGACGCTCCGTTTGTTTGTTCGATAATCGAAGCCGCCGCGCAATGTCTTTGGTCATTTTGGTGCCGACGAC
>Ga0214473_10000475_pt1 | contig 56680 bp, 64 predicted proteins | sample RVTome_7_FD_203509 | JGI IMG/M metagenome (GOLD analysis project Ga0214473, IMG submission 203509) | Soil microbial communities from uranium-contaminated site in the Upper Colorado River Basin, Wyoming, United States - RVT98D197 | ecosystem: Environmental > Terrestrial > Soil > Contaminated >... | reverse complement strand
CCGTAAAATAACCGATGAGCAGGTGGCAAGGGTGGAGTTATTAATCAACACAAGGCCCAGAAAATGTCTGGGCTATAAAACGCCCCTTGAAGTTGCTTCTGTTGCACTTCGAGATTGAATGTAGGAATCAAACGTAAATGGTTTTCCATTATTTGTTTGTATTGTAGCTCTGGTATCAAGTTTTATTATTTTACTTACATGCTCTGCGGTTACGAAATAAAGCCATTTATCAGTTATTACAAAAAAACCAGTCCCAGATCCTAAATCTTTTGTCTCCACATAGACAACTATGGGATAATATTGCTCAATATCTACAGCCCCATAGGACACTCCCATAAGAATTAATAAGGAAAAGGATACAATTATAAACACAATTTTTCTCATATTTAGCATGAACTCACCCCCAGAATATCCCCGTCGGCTCGCGGTCTATCTCCCGAGGAGCGATATTGTCCCCCGTCTCTTATAAGGGGCGGCAGAGGCATGGGAGATTGTAACAGGAGGGCCGGGATGCAATCAATAAGAATTTCCCCCCTTAATCTAAGCCCTTAGGGGTATTTGAACAGCACGAAACACAAAAACAAGCCTTTTTCATCGTATTTACAAGGGCTTCCGCGGTATGGGAATGATTGTTCAAACTTTTTTGAACGGCAAAATCTTCCAAGTCTTTGAAATCCAAAGAGAATCCGAACCGGGGTTGAACAGCAAAAAAAAAGAAGAGTTCCCTACCGCCCTCATCCCAAACCCTTCTCCCACGATGTAGGAGAAGGGCTCAAGGAAGAAAAGACCCATTTAAAGGGTACTGATTTTTTAGAGAATCTCCCCTCGCCTACGGAGTGGGAGAGGGGCCGGGGGTGAGGGAAAAATCTCAGCGGAGAAAATCTCAGCAATACGCTATCCCAAGAGCCAGGGAGGCATCATTGAGCTTTTTGTCGAGGGTCCAGAGCGGGATATCGGAGAGCATAGCCGAAGCTAAAAGGTACATATCAATGTATCCCATGCCTTTTCCCCTGAGCTTATGGGTTTCTATGAAGCTCATAATCTCCTCATGCTCCACATGGGCCGCTTTGGGGAGTGCATCGAGGAGGGAGAGGATTTCAGCCCTGTTCGTGAGGTTCCCGCAGGCGAGCTCGCCAATAATGAAATCATGACAGGCGACCTGGGCGTCGTTCAAGAGGGTTTCGAGCCCGATATTGCCGCTCCTCAAATGGTCAACCCATACGGACGTGTCGACAAGGACCATTCAGGAATCCCGGGGCCTTCTGCGGGGTATGCGCACCAATTTCTTTTCGGTCCCGCCGAGTTTGGCGAGTCTCCTCGCGCTTTCTCTCGCTATAAGGGCCTCGAGCCCCATCTTTACAAGGGAAGTCTTTTCCTTGATGCCGGTCAGTTTGGCCGCCTTTTGAAGCAACTTGTCTTCTATATTGAGCGTGGTTTTCATAATTTCTCCCCATGTAAATACATTTTGTATGTATTAGTATGTATGAATTATATGTATTTGTCAAAAGGGCCGTGCGGGGGCAATAAAAAAAGGGGGAGCCTTTCGGCTCCCCCTCAAATGATCATCTTGCTTAAATCTTGAACGGATTGACAAAGAAGACTATGAGCACGACGACAAGGGCGTAAATGCAAAGAGACTCTATCATGGCCAGGCCGATGATGAGTGTCGTCGTGATCTTCCCCGATGCCCCTGGGTTCCTGGCCACACCCTCGCAGGCTTTGCCAAGGCCAAGGCCCTGTGCAATGCCCGTGCCGAAAGCGGCAAGACCGATGCCAAGCGTAGCGCCGAGAACGGCCATCGCGTAGTAGTCGATCTTGTTGCCGCCGGCTGCAGCCGCTTCTGCGGCTTCCTCGGCGAAGGCGAATGGCGCTGCCATAAGGAGCACCAGGGAGGCGAGAAGAATAATCGATGAAAGTTTCTTCATTGCTCTTCCTCCTTTCGTTTTATGATAGCTAAGAATTATTGCCTTATTGCGTTAATGAGCCTCTTCGACGGCGCCCGCAAGATAAAGCGTGGTCAAGAGGGTAAAGACAAAGGCCTGCACAACGCTCACAAGCACGCCAAGCCCGAGTATCGCCATCGGTATTATGGCCGGGGCAAGGATGCCGAGCACGATGAGTATTATGTGCTTTGCCACCATGTTGCCGAAGAGCCTCACGGAAAGCGTAAGCGGCCGCGCCAGGTGCCCGATGAATTCTATGAAGAACATGAGTATCATGAGCGGGAGCGCGTATATGGAGCGTATTGGCCCCACGAAATGCTTTATATAGTGGAACCCGTGCGCCCTCAAGCCGTATATGTGCGTGGCTAGAAATACCGGTATTGCCATGGAGGCCGTCATGTTTATGTTGCTTGTGGGGGAGACGAACCCGGGTACGAGGCCCATGAAGTTGCTGAGAAGTATGTATGTGAAGAGAGTGGCCAGGAGCGGGAAGAAGGTCTTCCCGTAATGGTGCCCGATGTTCTCCTCTGCGAGCTTCAGCATCGCCTCGCCTATTGTCTCGAGCACGTTTTGCGTGCCCCGGGGTATGAGCTTCATCGATGCCCTGAAGATGAGGGCAAGGAGCACCAGTATCAACGAGCCCAGTATCGCAAAGGAGACATAATGCGGGACCACATGGGGATTGACTATTATATCCAGTATGGTTTTCTCTTCATGCATGGGTAAAAGACCTCCGCTTCGTTAAATGGTCAATTTACAATTTCAGGAAAAATCCCGCATATGTTACTTAAGGGCGGCGGGTGTTGTCAAGAAAAAGCCTTATAAATAAAATAAATGGAACGATTCAGGGCCTTTTGGCGACGAATATCCGCTCAAGCCCCGCATAATCCTTGATGACCGGTTCCGGGGCGAGCCCGCCCTCTCTTGCGAGCGCATAAAGGACCTCCGGGTCCGTCCGGCCCGCGATTTCAAGGACAAGAAATCCCCCATTCAGGAGATAATCGGAGGCTTGGGCTATTATTTTCTTAACAATTTCAAGCCCTTCCGGGCCCCCGGCCAGGGCCTCACGGGGCTCCCAGTCCCGAACCTCGGGCTCAAGGATTTCGAGAATTTCGTCCTTTATATAAGGAGGATTGGCGATTATCAGGTGGAATTTTCTCCCCATAACAGGCTCGAAAAGGTCCCCTTTTAAAAGGACAATATTTTTCACCTTATTGAAATCTTTATTTTTTCGGGCATATTCGAGGGCCTTTTCGGAGATGTCCACGGCCATGATCTCGGCCTCCGGGAATTCCTTCGCGAGCGCGATCGAAATTGCCCCCGAGCCGGCGCAGAGTTCAACCATCTTTAACGGCCTCCCCTTTAAAGGGGAAATCCTTTTGACGGCTTCGAGGGTCACAAGCTCCGTCTCGGGACGGGGGATGAGGACGCCGGGGCCCACGAGGATTTTAAGATCAAGGAAATGTACATGGCCGATTATATATTGAAGCGGCTCCCGTTTTTTTCTGCGAAGGAGGGTATCTTTGAGTTTTTCTTTTTGCTTATCGGTAAGGGCGGGGTTGTCACGGAAGATGCTGGCCGGGTCGAGGCCCAGGATTTCCTTGAAGATGACTTCGGCCTCCGTTTCGGCCTCTGGGACTCCGGCCTCTTTTAACTCTTTAATGGAATATTTAAGCGCTTCAAGCGCCTCAGGCGCCTCAGGCGCTTTCAACCGCGGAGATTTCCTTGAGCTTTTCGGTCTGGAAGTGGGCTATGAGGGCGTCTATCATCTCGTCCATCTCGCCCTCAAGGAACCTGTCGAGCTTATACAAGGTGAGCCCTATCCTGTGCTCCGAAACCCTGTTTTGCGGGTAGTTGTAGGTCCTTATGCGCTGGCTCCGGTCGCCTGTGCCGACCTGGGTCTTTCTCTCAAGGGCGCGCTCCCGCTCAAGGCGCTCCTGTTCCAGCTCATAAAGCCTGGCGCGGAGGACTTTCATCGCCTTGTCCTTGTTCTTTATCTGGGAGCGCTCGTCCTGGCACTGGACGACAAGGCCGGTGGGGTTATGCACAATGCGCACCGCCGAATAGGTGGTGTTCACGCCCTGTCCGCCCGGGCCCGAGGCGCAGAAGGTGTCTATCCTCAGGTCTTTTTCTTCAACCTTTATGTCCACGTCCTCGGCCTCGGGGAGGACCGCAACCGTGGCCGCAGACGTATGGATCCTGCCGGATGCCTCCGTGGTCGGGACCCGCTGGACCCTGTGCACTCCGCTCTCGTATTTCAATCGGCTGTACGCACCCTTGCCCTGGATGGCGGCTATGACCTCTTTTATGCCGCCCAGGCCCGTGATGCTCGTATCTATGACATCCACCTTCCAGCGGCGGCTCTCGGCGTATTTCGTGTACATCCTGAAGAGGGAGCTGGCGAAGAGGGCCGCCTCCTCCCCTCCCGTGCCCGCCCGGATCTCGAGTATGACGCTCCTCTCGTCCCGGATGTCCTTGGGGATGAGCATGAGGGTAAGCCCTTTTTCGAGCTCGGGCTTCTGCTTTTTAAGCTCTTCAAGCTCGCTCTCGGCAAGTTTCCTGAGCTCCTCGTCCCCCGCTTCCAGAAGCTCTTCCGTCCCTTCAATGTCCGAGAGGACTTTTTTATATTTCCGTATCTCTTCCACGATGGGGTAAAGCTCTGCCTGTTCGCGCGCAAATTTCTGGTACAGGTCGCGGTTGGCGATCACCTCGGGGCGCGAAAGCTCCTCCGTGAGCTCTTCGTACCGGCCCTCGACCTTCTGAAGCTTATCTACGAGGCTCATCTTGTTTCCTCAAATGCAAGGAGTTCGTTCAGGGCCTTGAGGGCCACTTCCACCTGTTTTTCGTCAGGCTCGCGGGTGGTAAGCCTCTGGAGGGCAAGCCCCGGGGCCACGGCGAATTTCATAATGGGATATTTCTTCTCGATCCTGGCGCTCCCCTTGAGCGTCTCGTACGAGATGCCCGCTATGAGAGGTATTAAGACCACCCGTGAGACGAACTTCGCCCAGAAGGGCCATTCCTGCGGGATGAAGGAGAACACGAGGATGCTTATGACCATCACTATCAAGAGAAAGCTCGTGCCGCAGCGGGGGTGCCGGGGGCTCTCCTTTATTATCCTTTCCGTGGAAAGGTCGCCCGCCTCGTAAGCGTGTATCACCTTGTGCTCCGCCCCGTGGTATTCGAAGATGCGGGCCATCTCCTTCCAGAGCCCTATGCCTCCCACGTATATAAGAAAGAGGAGGACCCTAAAGAGGCCGTCCACGGTATTGAAAAGAATCCCGCTTGCGGAAACGGTGGGGAACACAAAGCCCAGGAGCTTTGTCATATAAAGGGGCAGAAGAAGGAAGATGGCAATGCCCAGCACAAAGGAAAAGGCGAGTGTCGCCCCCATGGCAAGGGGGGTTATGGGCTTCTCCTCCTCGCCCGCCACCCTCGCCGAATATTCAAGCGCCTTTATGCCGAGTATCAGGGTATAAAAGAGAATGAAAAACCCCCTCAGGAGGGGGACCTTTTCTATCTTCCTTGTCTTCAGGGGCTCGCGCTTTACCTGAATCTCCCCCTTCTGGTCGCGCACGGCCACCGTCCATCCCTTCCGGGACTTGAACATCACGCCCTCGATTACCGCCTGTCCGCCTATCGCCTGCATCTTTATAGTTTAATGACCCTGAAACAGAAAAGGCCGCCGGAGGAAAATGTCCCTTCGCGGCGGCCCTTCGGTATCTACTTGGATTCTTTCTTTGCCTCTTCTGCCGCTTTTTTGGCGTATTTTTTCTTGAACTTCTCGACGCGCCCTTCGGCGTCCACTATCTTCTGCTTTCCGGTGAAGAACGGGTGGCACTTGGAGCAGATGTCCACGCGGATTTCCTTCATTGTGGAACGGGTCGTGAACGTCTCCCCGCAGGCGCAGACCACCTTGGTCTCTTTATAGTCCGGATGAATCTTCTCTTTCACCTTCATCACTCCTTGGCTGTTTTCTACTAAACAGCATATTTTAAGGCAAAGGGGGGAGAAGAATCAAGATTCCTGTTCGCCGGCCTGTTCGAAATCTTGAAGGTACTGGACTTTCTTTATGAGCCCCATCATATATTCCTTGAACTTTTCCGGCACGAGCCATTTTACGCCAAGTTTTTCGGCCCATTTGATGACGCCCTGGTCGGCGGTGACGAGTATGGCATCCAGTTCGCGGGCGAGGAGGAGCATGTCCACGTCCTCCTTGCTGTCTATAATGCCCTCCCTTAAGGCCTCCCGGTACTTGCGCCGGAGGTCCTGCACAAGCTCGTCCTGGGGCTTCCCCTCGGGGTTACGCACGGCCCGTTCGGCTATCCTCAGCCCCCGGTTCACGCGGTCCCGGATGTCCTCTACAAGCTCGTAAAGGATATAGGCGGGAACGGAGAGTTCGTATTTTTTAGGAGGTTTTTGATGCAGATAGACGAGCAGCTCGCCGGGAATTTTCTCGGGCTCGATGAAGTTTTCAAGCTCCTTGAAGATGGAGGGGGGCATGTAGAACTCGAATATCGGCACCTGGGCGGCAAGGAAGAGGAAGTTTTCGAGCGCGGCGGTGGGGTTCTCCCCGAAGCTCCTCCTCACGTCCGGGTTTACAAAAAGGCTGGTGTCGAGTACGGCCCTGCCTTTTTTAAGATTTAGCTCTTCCATGGATATTGAAGGTGTAGGTGCCCCAGAGCCCGCACCCGGCGCACCTGCCGGACCAGTCCGTGGAGATTTGGCCGCAGGTGGAGCAGGCATATAGAAGTTTCCAGGGTTTTATCTCAATGGCCTTCCTGAAGGATTTTGCCGCCTTCTCGTAGGCCTCGCGCCTCATGAAGAGCTCGCCCAGGAGGCTGTTCAGCAGGGGATAGGAATCGAGGGCCTCAAGACCGCGCAGCGACTCGAGGGCGTGGTCCACCATCTCGAGCCGGTAGTAGAGTTTGCCGAGCAGAAACTTCAGCGAGGCGCTGTCCTGTTTTTCGGAGATCGCCCCCTCATAGAGCCTTATCACCCTGTCCGGGTCGCCAAGGCTTATGAGGAGGTCCTCGATCCTCGCAAGTATTATATATGACCCCGTCTCCGAGTAACCCCTTTCGAGGAACTCTATGGCCCCTTCGGCGTCGCCCTCCCTGAGCATCGCTTCCCCGGCGCCAAGGTACGCGGGCACAAAAGTTTTGTCGTATTTCAGGACCGAGCGGAAGATCTTGGCGGCCTGGTCCAGCTTTCCGGCCTCCAGGGTTTGCCTTCCGAATTCGTATTTATAGCCGTGTATCTTCGCTTCCTCCGCCTTTAAATTGGAAAGGTGAGGGTGCTTCAGGACCGATTTCTGCACCTCTATAAGCTCCTCCCATTTCTCCATCGCCTCGAGTATCTTGCACTTCCGTTCGAGCGCGGAGAGGTTGTCCGGGTCTATCTTCAGGATTTCCTCTATATAGAAGAGGGCCTCTTGCGAGCGGCCCATCCCCTGCATCTCGGCCTCAAGCAGGAGGAGGGCTTCCATCTTCTTGTTCTTGTCCACAGAGAGGTCCAGGGCCTTTTTAAAACACTCTATGGCCTTCTCCCGCCTTCCGGCCCGCGAGGCAATCTCGCCGGACCTTAAAAGGGAGTTTACGTGCCCGGGCTCTTCGGCGAGTATTTCTTCCAGCGAGGCCCGGGCCTCTTCCGGGTCGTTTGCGAGTATCCCGGCAAGGGCCTTGGAATAAAGGGCTTCTATCCGCTCCTCTTTTTTCTGCCTCTTCTGGAATTGGTAATTATCTATGAACCGGCGCGTATCCCGGAGCGTATAAAGGAGCATTATAAAAAGCCCCCCCGCTATGGAGGAAAAAAGTATTACCGCTATCTTGGGGACCTCGTAAGTCTTGGAGAAAGGCACCCTGAGGACAGTGGCCCCGTGGTTATAGACCCCGAAGAGCGCCATGGCCGCAAAGAAGCCCAAGACCAGTATGAGACTACACCGTGTCATTGGTGATGATAACCTTTACCCTTTAAAATCGTCAAAGCCCTGAATAGCTGCTCAAGAAACATTACCCTGACAAGCTCGTGCGGGAGGGTCATCTTCGAGAGGGAAAGCCTTGCCCGGGCGAGTTTCTTTACCTCCGGAGAGACCCCGTAGGGCCCGCCGAGGACGAAGCGCCACTCAGGCGCTTTTTCCAGCCAGCGGGCAAACTCCTCCGAGCCCATCATTATGCCCTTTTCATCGAGGAGGACAAAGTTTGCGCCCGCCTGCTTCAATATCCTTTCCCCTTCGGCCTTCAGGGCCTGCTCCCAGGGTTTATCCTTCTCCTCCTTTATTTCCGCAATATCGATTGAGGCCATCGTTCGTATGCCCTCTATATACTTTCCGGTCCCCCCTTGTATGAAGGGCTCCTTTGTCTTTCCGGGCCAGATGATTTTCAGGCGCATTTTCATTGAAATATGAATAGTTTAACAGACAGGAATTCGGGGGGCATCGAGCCAGAGTTTTTCCAACTGGTAAAAATCCCGGGTCTCGGGAAGGAAGACGTGGACAACAACGTCGTTGAAGTCAAGGAGCACCCAGCGGGCGTTCCGGAGCCCCTCGACCCCTATCGGCTTTAAGGGGGCTGGCCCCCCCTCCCCGGCAAGCTTTTCCAGTATGTATTCGGCTATCGTCCTTACGTGCGTGGTGCTTTCCCCGGAGCAGATGACGAAGTAATCCGTGAACGAGGTTATCTCGCCCATTTCAAGTATTACGGGACTTACGGCCTTTTTATCGAGGGCGAGACGCGCGATGGCGAGGGCCTTTTCCCTGCCTGCGGTCTCCAATCCGGTCTCTTTTCCCAATAAGCCCTTTCTATGAGCGGTACAGGTTGTTTGTGATTATATACGATATGACCCCGGCGGGCAACAGATAGCGCGCGCTCTTTCCTTCCCTCACGAGCCGCCTTATATAGCTTGCCGATATCTCGAAGGCGCTCGTGCGGAAAAGGAGGAGTTCGCGCCCGCTCTTGAGCGTGAGCTCCAGGCACTCCATTACATCGTGCGAGAGGGCGTAAATCTCGAACTCGCGCTTCTCGGGGTTGTCGGATTCCCTCAGGTAGGGGGAGAGAAAAAAGTCCTTGAACTCGCTGCCGGGCCTCGAGAAGACAACGAAATTTATCAATGAGGCGAGCTTTTCCGGCATGTACCATTTCTCAAGCTCCTTGAACGTATCGAGGCCCATCATGAAATAGAGCCTGTCCGAGGGGTATATCGAGTTCAGCTTCTCCACCGTTTTTACGGTGTATGAGGGCCCTTCCTCCTCTCCCTCAAGGGAAGAGACCTCGAAGGAGGGGTTCCCGGCGATGGCGATACGGGCCATTTCGAGCCTGTGGTCGAGCTTTGCAAGTTCCTGGTTCTTAAGCGGGGGAATGCCCGAGGGGAGGAAGATTATTTTATCCAGGTCGAAATGCTCTCTCGTCTCCTCGGCCGCCCTCAGGTGCCCGAAATGGATGGGGTTGAATGTCCCGCCGAATATCCCTATTCTTGCCAAGAGTGTTTTAGAGGCCCATTTTCTTGAGTATGTCTTCGGCCTTGTTCGCGCCCCCTTCGGGGACGTCCTCGGGAAGGTAGATCATCACGCCGCCCCGGACGGGCTTTATAATGAGTTTCCCTTCGGCGGCAAGCTTGTTTGTGACCTCGACCGGGTCCTTCCCCTCATAGTATTTCTTGAACGCCTCGTTGAACCCCGAGTAGACGGTATGGATGCCCTTGAAAGGCTCTTTCCTCAGGGTATGGACAGCCCGCCTTATGAATTCCTCGTATGGGACCTTTTCACCTTCAGCCATGCAAAAACCCCCCTTAGGATATGGCTTTAACTCCAATAAAGATTAGCATATCCTAAACCGTATTTGCATCAGGTTTTAAGTTGGCTGTTTACGCCGGGGATGGGCTTCCCGTAGACCTCGGCCAATATCCGGCCCGCCCCGAGGCTAATGAGCTTTTCGGCGAGCTTTATTCCCAGGGATTCGGCCTCTCGAGGCCCTCCCTCCATCTTCTCCCTTATGACCTTATCCCCCGCCGGGCTTCCCACAAGCCCGTCCAGGTGCAGTTTCCCATTTATAAGCCTGCCGTAGGCCGCTATCGGCACCTGACAGCCCCCCTCAAGCCTCTTTAACAAAGCCCTTTCCGCGCGGACGGCTACGGCGGTTTCTTCGTGATTTAATTTACCAACTAATTCGTTTATATAAGGGTCGCCCGTCCTGCATTCCACCCCCACAGCGCCCTGCCCGATGGCGGGGAGCATGACCTCGGGCGGGATGACCTCGGTTATCCGGCCCTCAAAACCCAGGCGCTTAAGCCCCGCAACGGCCAGTATTATGGCATCGAAAAGTCCCTCGTCGAGTTTTCTCAGGCGCGTGTCAAGGTTTCCCCTCAAAGAGCTTATTTTGTAGGAAGGGTTTTTCTGCAAAAGCTGTGAAGAGCGCCTGAGACTGCTTGTGCCTATGTGGGCGGTCTTCGGAAGCTGGGCCAGCTTCTTGCCGTCCTTTGATATAAGGGCGTCTCCGGGGTTTTCCCGCTTGCAGACGGCCTTGAGATGCAGCCCCTCGGGGAGTTCCGTGGGGACGTCTTTCATGCTGTGGACCGCGATATCGGCCTCCCCGGCAAGGAGTGCCTCTTCTATTTCCTTAACGAACAGCCCCTTTCCGCCAACCTTGGCGAGGGCCACGTCCGTTATCTTGTCCCCTGTCGTTTTTATGACATTGAGTTCTACCTTGAGGCCGGGCTCAAGCTTCCGAAGCTGCGACTTCACCCATTCGGCCTGCCAGAGGGCGAGCTTGCTCCCCCGCGTGCCGATAACGATTTTTTCTTTTTTCATTTAATCCCCGTTCAGGTCGTAGAGTTTTCTGATTGTGGCTATAAGGAGGTCCCGGTCCTCCATCTCGTCCTTCAGGGCGGCCGTGGGCGGGTGGATGAGCTTGTTCACGATGGCCGAGGCCATGTATTCCACCGCCTTCTGCTCTTTTTCATCGAGATCCAGCTTGTTCATGAGCTTTTGAAGCTCCTGGTTCTTTATGTGCTCGGCTTTATCTCTTAATGAAATAATGGCCGGTATGCTGTCCAGCGAGCTTGCCCAGCGCTCGAAGCTCTCAAGTTCCTCGCTCACGATCTCTTCGGCCTTTTCGGCCTCTTTCTTTCTCTCTCCCATATTGGCGTCCACTACCCCCTGTAAATCGTCAACATCATAGAGATACACGTTTTCAAGCCCGTTAATGGCGGGGTCCAGGTTCCGGGGCACGGAGATGTCTATCATGAACATGGGCCTCTGCTTTCTCTCTTTCATAATGCGATGGGCATCGTCCCTTTTAATGACATAGGTCGGGGCGCCCGTGGAGCAGAGGATTATGTCCGAATGGACCATCTCCTCCTTGAAACTCTCGAAGCGCACGGGCCTGCCGCCAAAGTGCTCCGCAAGCTCCACGCCCCGCTCGTAGGTCCTGTTCGCCACCAATATCTCCTTTACGCCGCTCGATTTCAAATGCATGGCGGCAAGCTCGGCCATTTCGCCCGCGCCGAGGAGCATGACGGACTTGCCCGAGAGGTCCGTAAATATCTTTTTGGCAAGTTCCACGGCGGCAAAGCTTATGGAGACCGCGTTTTCGGCGATCTTTGTCTCCGTGCGCACGCGCTTTGCCACCGATATGGCCTTTTTCAGGAGCTTGTTCAGGACCACGCCCGTGGATTTGCGCTCGAGCCCGAAGGCGAATGCGCCCTTTACCTGCCCCAGGATCTGGGGCTCCCCCACGACCATCGAGTCGAGGCTCGAGGCCACCCGGAATATGTGCCTTATTGCGTCCTTGTCTTCGCGGAAATAGAGGGACCTTTTGAGAGGTTCGGTTTCGAGGCCGTGAAAATCGCTGAGAAAAGCGGTTATGCTCTCAGCGGCCCGGGCGGGGTCGTCCACCGAGGCGTACATCTCCACCCTGTTGCAGGTGGAAATTATGACCGCCTCCTTAACCTCCGGGAGGGCTTTTAGCCTCCTCAGGCCCTCTTCGAGCTTATCCCCGTTAAAGGCGAGTTTTTCCCTCACCTCCACGTCCGCGCTCTTATGGTTAAGGCCGACTACAAGGACTCTCATAGGAATACATGCTGCCCCTTCTGGAGGAGTTTTATCCCCGCGAAGGCGATTATTATGGTTAAAAAGCCCAGTATCGAAAGGAGTGCGGCCTTCCTGCCCCGCCAACCCCTCAGGAGCCTTGCGTGAAGGATAATGGCGAAGATGAACCAGGTTATAAGGGACCATGTCTCGCGGGGGTCCCAGCGCCAATAGCTCCCCCAGGCCGTGTCGGCCCACAGCATCCCCGTGATCATGGCAAGCGTAAAGAGGGGAAACCCGAGGGTTATGAGCCTGTAGTTTATGTCATCGAGGCTCTGGAGCGATGGGAGCCTCTGAAAGAGGTCCCCGAGGCGTTTCGTTTTTACATAATGCTCCTGCACAAGGTACATGACCCCCACGCCCGCCGCGAGCGCGAACGAGGCGTTGGCAAGAAAGGCAAATACCGTGTGGATGCCGAGCCAGTTGCTCCGGAGGATGGGGGAAAGGGGTTTTACCTCCTGGGGAAGGAGCGCCGAGGATACCATCAGGGCAAAGGCTATGGGCATTATGAAGGAGCCCAAAAGGCCTATTTTATAACGGTACTCGAGGACAAAAAAGATGAGCACCACGCACCAGGCGAAAAATGATGTGGCCTCGTGAGGGTTTGTTATCGGCAGATGCCCCGCGACAAAATACCTGTAGAAAATGCTCCCCGTATGGAAGAGAAAACCGGCCCCGGCGGCAAGGAGCATGAGCACCATGACGGGCTTGGATTTCTTTAAGAGCTCGAGGAGGCCAAAGAGCATGGCCGCGAGATACAGGATGAGGCTTGCTTCAAAAGAGAGGGCGGCCACTCCTAAAAACACCCCAGCTCGCAGCTCGTGATCTTAATCTTGAGCTCGTTTGCGGCCTTTCCCACGGCCCCGTAAACCACTTCAAGCCGCTCGGCTATTTCCCTGGCCTCAGGGCAGGTTATCCTGCCCTCTTTCGCCTTCTCCGTCAAGAGCTTTTTTATCTCTTCGTTCATTTACGAGCCCTAAAATATATCGGGCGCATTCCTCCGGGTCGCCGAAATGGGGACGCTTTTTACTCTCGCCCCCCTCGCCCGACTCACCCAAAATTGCATGCGCCATATCGAGCACGCGCAAGGCATTATTTTTTATATATTTTGCGCTTATAAATATTACAATATCGGGCTTTAAAAGCTCAATCGCGCTGTTGCCCTCGATTAAGATTCCCGCAAGATGGGCGAGCCTTCCCAAGGCGAGCGTGAGCGCCTCTTCAAGATCATTCATATCGTCCTTTAGGCCCGCCGGACCCTTGACCCAGACCACCTTCTCCGCCCCCGCCGCGAGATACCGGGCCGTGTCCTTTCCCTCCTCCCGGAGGATTTCCTCGTCATCGATAACGGAGGTGTATATCTCCGTTTTTGTGAACTTTAAGGCCCCCCAGCCCCGGAGGTGTTTAAGCAAGAGTTCCCCGAAGGCGGTCTTCCCCGCCCCGCTCCCCGCGCCTGCTATGCCGATGGTAATAGGCATAGATTTATGATGCTCCATAAGGAGAAGTTTTTCCAACCCAGAAGGGAAGCTGGGGGTGGTGGGGCTCAGAAACGAGCTATTGAATGCTGCATAAGAAATGTCCTTCAGCCGTCATTCCCGCGAAAGCGGGAATGACAAAGGAATGGCATTTGAAGGAGGGGGCGGGGTGCTTGCCGGGAGCGAGGGAAGGCAGAAAGCGGCCGGACAGCAATACAAAAGCAAAGAAGACATCAGGTGAAATGGGCACGGAAAGTTACTCAAGTGAATAAGGTTACTCGGCGCGGTTCCTGAGCGACCCGCGGAGGGCTTGCCCTCCGTTTCATAATTGCGGCAACACCCCGCCCGTCCCGCCTCTTAACCTTTTGTTTTACATTTAGCCTCTCTTTATGCTATTTTTCTAAAAATTTTTCAGATTGGGAGCGCGCTGAATGAAGATAGTCGTGGCATACTCGGGGGGGCTTGACACCTCCGTAATCATAAAATGGCTCAAGGAGACCTATAAAGCCGAGATTATCGCCTTCTGCGCCGATCTGGGGCAGGAGGAGGAGCTGGGCGGGCTCCGCGAGAAGGCCAAAAAGACCGGGGCCTCGAAGGTTTACATAGAGGACCTGCGGGAGGAGTTCGTCCGCGATTATATTTTCCCGATGCTGCGGGGTAACGCCGTCTACGAGGGCTCATATCTTCTCGGGACCTCGATAGCCCGGCCCCTCATAGCAAAAAAACAGATCGAGATAGCCGAAAAGGAAGGGGCCGATGCCGTGGCCCACGGGGCCACCGGGAAGGGGAACGACCAGGTGCGCTTCGAGCTGACCTATTACGCCCTTAAGCCGGATATAAAAGTGATCGCCCCCTGGCGCGTCTGGCCCTTTAAATCGAGGCAGAGCCTTATCGAATATGCGCAAAAAAATAAAATACCCGTAAAAGCCACAAAAGCGAAACCCTACAGCACGGACAGGAACATATTCCATATAAGCTACGAGGGCGGGGTCCTCGAAGACCCCTGGGCCGAGCCCCCAAAATACATGTACACCATGATGGCGCCGCCCGAAAAGGCAAAAGACAAACCGACCTATATCGAGATCGGATACGAAAAGGGAAACCCGGTGGCCCTTAACGGGAAAAAGCTCTCGCCCATGCACCTCCTTAAAAAACTGAACGAACTCGGGGGAGAAAACGGCATAGGCCGGATAGACATAGTGGAAAACCGTTATGTGGGGATGAAGTCCCGCGGGGTATACGAGACCCCGGGCGGGACGATACTCCATATCGCAAAACGGGCGGTGGAATCCATAACGCTTGACCGCGAGGTGATGCATATGAGGGACGGCCTCGTCCCCCGGTACGCGGAGCTTATCTATTACGGGTTCTGGGAGAGCCCCGAAAGGATTTTGCTCCAGACGATGATCGACCATTCCCAACAGAACGTGACCGGAACGGCAAGGCTCAAATTATATAAAGGCAACTGCCTTGTCGTGGGCAGGAAGTCCCCCGTGAGCCTCTATCATCCGGAGCTTGCTACTTTCGAAGAGGAAGCCGTCTACGACCAGAAGGACGCCGAGGGGTTCATAAAGCTCAATGCGCTCAGGCTCAGGGCGGAAAAATATCTCCGGAAGACTTGAAAAAGAAAGCCCCCGTTGACCTGCACCTTTTAGCCCTCTCCTACATAAAGGATATCGGCCCGGTAAGCATAAAAAAATTAACGGGCGTCTTCGGAGGGGCGGAGGCGGTCTTCGGGGCGTCCCTTAAAGGACTGTCCCAGGTAATAGGGGAAAATAAGGCGCAAGCCATAAAAGAATTCAATAATTGGGAAGGGATCAAGCGCGACATGGAGAAGGTCGAGAAAGAGGGAGCAAGAATAATTTCCATAGAGGAGGCCGAATATCCCTCGCTCCTTAAGGAGATCCCGAACCCTCCGGCCCTTCTCTACCTTAAAGGGGGTTTCATCCCCGAGGACCGTTATGCGGTGGCGATCGTGGGCACAAGGAACCCGACCGTGTACGGGTCCACGCAGGCCGAGGAGATCGCGGCGGAGCTTGCGCGGATGGGCTTTACGATCGTGAGCGGGTTTGCGAGAGGCATAGACACGGCCGGGCACAGGGGGGCCGTGCGGGCGGGCGGAAGGACCATCGCCGTGCTTGGCTCCGGCATAGACGTCCCGTACCCGTCCGAGAACAAGCACATAGTGGAAAAGATCGCCCGGTCGGGGGCCGTGATATCGGAATTCCCTCCGGGGACCCCCCCGGACAGGCAGAACTTCCCGAGGAGGAACAGGATCATAAGCGGGCTCTCGCTTGGCGTCCTTGTAGTGGAGGCGGCAAAGGACAGCGGGTCGCTTATCACGGCAGGATTGGCTCTGGAACAAGGGAAAGAGGTTTTTTCCATGCCCGGCAATATTACAAGCGCAAATTCAAAGGGCACCAACGAGCTTATAAAAAACGGGGCCAAGGTCGTAACCGGGGCCGATGACGTATTGGAAGAGCTTGCGCCCGTGCTTAAGGGCTTTTTGAAAAGGCCAAAAGAAAAAAAGGTCATGCCCGAACTCTCCCCCGAAGAGAGGAGGATCGTAGCCGTGCTCGGCCCGGACCCCAGGCATATTGACGAGGTGGCAAGGGAACTCGGCATCGGCGCGGCCGACATGCTTACGCACCTCCTTTCGCTTGAGTTAAAGGGCGTCCTCAAGCAAACCGCTGGAAAAAAATTTTTCCTTTGCTAAAATGGCAATTAGCCGGTTTGCCCTCCCCGGCGAAGCCTCTTTATTGATATATCGCACGGGGCAGGGCTTGACAAAATCGGGGCGTTTGCTGATAGAGTGTAAAAAACGGAAACTGCCCCGCATATCCTGTAGGCGGGGCGAGCATTTTTAACCAGAGAAAAAGGAAATTAAGAGATGGATTCATCGCTTGTTATTGTTGAATCGCCCGCAAAGGCGCGCACGCTTAATAAAATTCTGGGGAAAAACTACAAGGTGCTGGCCTCCGTGGGGCATGTGAAGGACCTCCCCGAAAAAGAACTGGGCGTGGACGTAACGGACCACTTCGCGCCCAAATACGTCGTGATCCCCGGAAAGGAAAAGGTCGTCCGGGAATTGAAGGCCGCCTCCAAGAAGGCCGAGCGCGTATTTCTCGCCCCCGACCCCGATAGAGAAGGCGAGGCCATCGCTTACCATATCGCCACCGAAATAGGCGACAAGAAATCCCTGAACGGGAAAATATACCGCGTCAGCTTCCACGAGATAACCGAGCGCGCCGTGAAAGAGGCCATGGAGCACCCGGGGAAAATCGACCTGAACAAGGTGGACGCCCAGCAGGCCCGCCGCATCCTCGACAGGCTTGTGGGATATAACCTGAGCCCCCTCCTCTGGAGGAAGGTGCGCCGGGGCCTCTCCGCCGGGAGGGTCCAGTCCGTGGCCGTGCGCCTGGTCGTGGACCGCGAGCGCGAGATAGGGAAATTCGAGCCCCAGGAGTACTGGACAATAGAGGCCCTTTTAGAAGGGGAAGAAAAGTCGTCTTTCCTCTCAAAGCTCCATTCCTTTGATGGGAAACCGGTTATCGAGCGGAGTACTCCGAAGGACAAATTCCTTATCGGGAGCCAAGAGGAGGCCAAAAAAATAACCGCCTCCCTTACAGGCAGGCCCTATCTCGTCCAGTCGGTCGAGAGGAAAAAGAGAAAAAAGAGCCCGCCCGCCCCCTTCAGGACGAGCACGCTCCAGCAGGAGGCCTTCAACAGATTTAGCTTCTCGGCGAAAAAGACCATGATGATCGCCCAGCAGCTTTATGAAGGGATAGATCTCGGCCCCGAGGGCTCCGTGGGCCTCATAACTTACATGAGGACCGATTCCGTCCGCGTGGCGCCCGAAGCGCAGGAATGGGCGAGAAACCTCATAACCCAAAAATTCGGGGCGGACTACGTTCCCGAGACCCCGCCCAAATATAAGACCGCGGCCGGCGCCCAGGAGGCCCACGAGTGCATAAGGCCCACATACGCCGAGCGCCCGCCGGAGGCAGTCAAGCAATCCCTCGCAAAAGACCAGCTTAAAATATATACGCTTATCTGGAACCGATTCATAGCGAGCCAGATGGCCCCCGCGGAATTGGAGCAGACCACCATCAATATAAAAGCGGAAGGAGCACCCGAGGCCATCTTCCGCGCGAGCGGCAGCGTTATAAAGTTCGACGGCTTCCTTAAGCTCTACAAGGGCCTTCAGGAAGAGGGCGAAGAGGGCATACTGCCGGAGTTAAAGGAAGGGGAAGCGCTAAAGCTTCTTGAACTGAAGCCAAACCAGCATTTTACGCAGCCCCCGCCCCGCTACTCCGAGGCGAGCCTTGTAAAGGCCCTCGAGGAAAAAGGCATCGGAAGGCCCAGCACCTATGCCGCCATCCTCTCCACCATCCAGGACAGAAAATACGTGGAAAAAGACGTGGGGCGCTTGAAGCCCACCGATTTGGGAATTCTCGTGAACGACCTCCTCGTGGAGCGCTTCCCGGAGCTTATGGACCTGAGTTTCACGGCGCGCATGGAGGACGACCTTGACCTGATCGAGACCGGCGACATGGAATGGGAAGAAGTCGTCCGTGAGTTCTTTGACCCTTTCAACTCCGAACTGGAGAAGGCGATGCAGATAACGGGCAAGGTCCGCCCGCAGGACGTCCCTACGGAGCTTAAATGCGACAAGTGCGGCCTCCCGATGGTCAAGCGCTGGGGCAAAAACGGCTGGTTTCTGGCCTGCACGGGCTACCCGGAATGCAAATTCACCTGCCCGGTGGACGAGCCCAAGTGCGCCGAAACGAACGAAGTATGCGATAAGTGCGGCTCCCCCATGATCATAAAATCCGGCAGGTTCGGGAAATTCCTCGCCTGCTCCAATTACCCGGCCTGCAAGAATACCAAGGGGATTTCACTTGGGATAAAGTGCCCGGTGGACGGCGGAGACGTCGTGGAGAGGCGCTCAAAGAAAGGCAAGCTCTTCTATAGCTGCAACAATTACCCCAATTGCAAATTCATCTCCTGGTACAAGCCCGTGAACAGGGCCTGCCCCCTGTGCGGGAGTGCTTATCTCCTGGAGAAGAAGACGAAAGACGGAACCGTCATCTTCTGCCCGGAGAAGACCTGTAAGTATAAGGAAGAAGTAAAAGAAGAAATTAAAGAGGCATAAAGAGTGGGGAAGATGGGGGTGGCGAGGCCTCGTTTTTCGCCCCATCCACCCCCATCTTCCTTTTCCGGTTCGTATTCTTGTCACTCCGTCTTGCTCCTTATCTGAATACTAAGTACTCAGCCGTGGCGACCGCAAATATCAATACCGCCGCCGGTATCATCCGCTTATACATCCCCCACAGGTCCGCCTTGAAGTATTCCCTCGTGAGAATAAAGCAGATATGGACGGGGCTCATCAGGACGCCTATGAAGCCCGCTGCGAAGGCGAAAGAGAGGGCTGGAAGGGTGGCCCCGCCTGGGAGGCTCATAATGAGGGGGAAGGTGCTCCCCACAAAACCTATTGTGAGTCCCGTAAGGAGGCCTCCCGTAAAGGGCACGAAAAAGAGAAGGAGCATGAGGGGTATCCCGATATCGGTAAGGAACCGGCTTAAATTGGCCACCGCCCCCGAGCCTTCCATGATCTCCTTGAATATCATCACCCCGGCTATAAGCACCAGCACATCGGGCGCAAGCGCGTGTTTCAACACGCGCCCTATGTCCTTCGGCCCATATCGGAAGACGATAAAAAGCCCGATTAAGGCGATAAGGAGCCCCCAGTGAAGCTCTATGCCGAATATGACCACAAGGGAGATTACAAACAGAATCGGGAGGAAACTGAGGAAGCCCTCCTTCGTGATCTTTTCCCCTTTAATGTCCTCCTTTGCCCCGTCTATCCCCCTCATGCTGAAGATAAAGCCCGTAAGGGCAACAGTAAACGCATAAGGGAGGTTGGCCGTAATGAACCCCCTCAGGTGCTGGCCCGAGAGCGCCGCCGCGAGCACTATACCCGGATAAAGGGGCAGGATATATTCCCACGGGTGCCGGAACCAATAGTTAATAAATCCTTTTTCCTCGGGAGATAACCTTAGCCCCTTTGTGGACTCATCCACCATGGGGGCCGAAAAATAGGCCCCGCCCACCGAGGGGAGCATGCCTATGAGCAAGGGCATGGAAACTATGACCGCCCTCCTTTTTTTGAGGAGCCCCCGCGAGGCCGACATCATGCGCTTCATGATCTCTTTTTCGCGGAGCACCATCTCGAAGCCCTTTATCGTGGTAAGCGCGATGGCAAGTTTATAGGTGTCTTTGTTTGTGAGGGCCTCTTTTATGCTTTCCAAAACTTTTACCGGTGGGATCAGATAAAGGAGCACCATGAGCGCCGCGCCGAGGAGGAGGACATACCCCACCTGCACCTTTTTCCTTAAAAGGACCGTAATGAAGATAAGCGTGAGGGTGATCTTAACGAGGTCCGCCATTATTTTCCAGAAACTCCCGCCTGAGCGTTACAAGGTTTTCCAGTTCCTGGACCAGCCGCCTGTACTCCCTCCCCCCGCTCTCCCGCATAAGAGCCAGGAGGGGCTCGCAGAAATACCAGGTACAGCGGAAGGGCCTCTGCCATCTTTGGAGGACGCAGCCCCTTTGGCCCAGAAACTCGCAGGGGTCGTCCCCAGAGCCGGAGGAGCTTCTCCAGTTGTAAGCTATTGATTCAAAAAACAAAATATCCTCTCGCTCGGGCTTTCCGTGCCTTGCCGCGCAACAGACTTTTACACATCCGGGGCAGACGGCGCCCGTGTATTTCTCGATCAGCGGGCTTATCTTTTCAAGCGCCTCTTTAAGGGAAACTCCGGCTTCTCTCTTCCTCATTTACCTGAATTTCAATTATAAAAAATCCGGGAAATAAAAAACTGTATAAAAAAATTATACGTTTTTGGGGCATTTGCCCCTCCTCCCGCGTAAGAATCTCTTAATATTAAAGGATTTATTTTTGGCATAAGGTTTGCTTATAATATGATAACCGATAAAAAGGAGGTGCGAAATGCCCGAAGGCAAGAGGATTCTGGTACTGGATGACGATCCCGTCGTAGGTCTAAGCTGCAAGCGCATTCTTGGGGCGGAAGGCTTTGTGGTAAATACTGTCATGAAGGGGGAAGACGCCCTTAAAAGACTCGCCAATGAGGAAATAGACCTCCTTATTTCCGATATCAGGCTCCCCGATATTTACGGCATAGAGGTCCTTGGGGAGGCAAAAATACTCCAGCCCAAAACCGACGTGGTGATGATAACCGGCTATCCCACACTGGAAGACGCCAAGGAGTCTATCAGGCTGGGCGCGTTCGAATACCTCGAAAAACCCTTCACGCCCGAGTTCATGCGCAATGTGGCCCACAAGGTGTTCGATAAGCAGGGCTGGATTTTGAGGAAGGCCTTCATTGACCAGTTCAAGCAATATATCACCCCGGCAAGCGAACTCGACGACAAGACCATCTACTACAAGGACGGCACCTGGGCCCGGCCCTTGAAAGACGGACGCTGGGAGGTGGGTTTCGACGTGAGGCAGTGGTATCTCTCAGGCCAGCTCCTCTATATCGATATGATCGAGCAGCCGGACACGATATCCGGAAACCCCTTCGCGAGACTACTCCTAGGAGAAGGGAAAATAGTTGAGCTAAAGTCCCCCATAAGCGGCGACATCAAGGAAGTAAACCGGGGGGTGAACGAGACCCTGTGCAGCTTCGTCAGGGACTGCCTCTCGGAAAATTGGCTGGTCTGGCTTATGAGGCTACAGCCTAAAGTCACAGCTTGAGTTTTTAGGGTAGACTAACAAGGGCCTCTGAGTATAAACTAAATTGATATGGCTATTTGACGTATAAATAAGGGATTGGGACGTAGTGAAGGTCCTTGAAAACAGTTTTCCCTTGAAGGGTGGGGATTTCAGCGAGGCGGGGGCCGCATCCAAAGAGATGAGACTGGTGCTCGCGGAGCTGGGGGTTTCCCCGGAAGTCGTAAGGCGCGCGGCCATATCCGCCTTCGAGGCGGAGATAAACGTGATAATCCACGCGGTGGCCGGAACGCTCCATTACCTGATTCAGGGGGACGAGCTGAAGATAACGGTCACGGACATGGGACCCGGCATCCCGGACATAGACCTTGCCATGAAGGAGGGTTACACGACGGCGCCCGAGTGGGCCAGGGAGATGGGATGGGGAAGCGGGATTGGCCTCCCCAATATCCGGAATAATTCCGATGTCCTGAAAATAGATTCCGTGCTCGGGGAGGGCACCACATTGGAAATTATTTTAAGGCTTGCGGTAAATGGGCACAAATGAAGATAGCGGATATCATAAGCGCCCTCGGGCTCGAAATAATGGTGGATAAAAACCTGGACAGGGAGATAAAGGGCTGTTACGTGAGCGACATGCTCTCGGACGTGCTGGCCAACGGCCATGAGGGAAACCTCTGGATTACGCGCCAGACGCACCCCAACATTGTCGCCGTGGCCGCCATAAAGGGGCTTGCCGGGATCGTGATAACCGGGGGCAAGCAGGTCGAGCCGGACACCATAATAAAGGCCGAGGCAGAGGAGGTCCCGCTCATGCTGACCCCGCTCAGCTCTTTCGAGACCGCGGGGATCTGCTATTCGCTCGGCAAAAAGGCGCAGGGGGACCTGGAATAAAAAAGAGCGCATGGGGAAAAGGTATGCGGGAGATTTTAAATTTTAGATTTCGAATCTTAAATTGCCGGAAGGATGAGAGGCTTGCAGGGGCAGATGCGGATCTTTGTCGCGGACCTGCACATACATAGCTGCCTCTCCCCGTGCGCCGAGCTGGATATGACGCCAAAGAGGATCATGGAAAGGGCAAAGGAACTGGGAATAGACATGGTGGCCGTTTCGGACCATAACTCCGCCGAAAACCTTATAACCGCGGCGGAGGCGGCAAGGACGAGGGGCATCGCCTTTCTCCCCGCCATGGAGATAACCTCCTCCGAGGAGGCCCATGTGCTTGCGATATTCGAGACCCCGGCCGATGCCGCCGCCATGCAGGAGAAAGTCTATAGAAACCTCCCCGAGGGGGAAAACAACGAACGCCTCTGGGGCGAACAGGTGATAGTGAACGCCGAGGACGAGGTCCTGGGCTTTAATACAAGGCTCCTTATCGGCTCCACCGGGATGACATTAAAGAAAATAGTTGATGAGGTCCACGCGCTCGGGGGGCTCGCGATTGCGAGCCACATAGACCGCGAGGCCTTTAGCGTATTGGGCCAGTTGGGCTTCATCCCCGATGACCTCGACTTCGATGCCTTTGAGATCATAAACCGCGAAAAGAGGCCGGCGGGACTCCCGGACGGGGTGCCTTTCCTCTGTTCCTCGGACGCCCACAGGCTCCAGGACATCGGAAAAAGGAGCACCCGTTTCCTAATGGAAAGCGCGAGTTTTGGGGAATTAAAGATGGCATTAAAAAAGCAGAACGGCAGGAAATGTTTAGAGGTTTAGGATATTGGAAGATTTATCCCTTCATATCCTTGATATAGCGGAGAACTCGATTGAGGCGGGAGCGACCAGGGTGGAGATAGCGATAACCGAGAGCATCGAAAAAGACCTCCTCATGATAGAGGTCGCGGACAACGGGAAGGGTATGGATAGAGAGGTCCTCTCCCGTGTGGGGGACCCGTTCTTCACGACCCGTACCAAGAAAAAGAGTTTCGGGCTGGGGATACCGCTTTTGAAGCAGGCGGCCGAAGAGTGCGGGGGAGAACTCTCGATAGACTCGAGCCCCGGAAAGGGGACGGTCCTCAGGGCCTCGTTCAGGCTTGGCCACATGGACTTAAAGCCCATGGGGGACCTGGGCTCCACAATGGTTGCGCTCCTGGCGGGCCATCCGGAGCTGGATTATGTGCTCGACTACAAGAAGAACGGCTTTTCATATATCCTTAACACGGGCGAGATAAAAAAGGCCCTGGGCGAAGTCCCCGTGAACATCGCCCCGGTCTTGAAGCTTATAAAGGACGAAGTGAATGAAGCCATGCGGCAAAAGGACCTGCACGGAAATTGAAATGGCAAAAAAGATGGATAAAAATCCTGTTGGCTTAAGGAGGATTTCGGGATGAAAGGGAACATCCTCGTCGTAGATGACGAACAAGTCGTGCTCACAAGCTGTGAGCGGATATTGAAACCAGGGGGCTATGACGTGGATACCGCGCCCTCCGCCGTTGACGCGCTCAAGATGATGGAAAACGGGAAGTCTTACGACCTTATCATCACGGACATCAAGATGCCCGGGATGGACGGCATAGAGTTCATGAGGGCCGTCCGCGGCAAGGACCCGGACATAAATATCGTCCTCATAACGGGCTATCCCTCGCAGGAGAGCATAAAGGAGGCCCTTCAGCTCCGCATTGTGGACTATCTCCCGAAACCCTTTTCCCCGGCCCTCCTTACCGAGGTCACGGAAAAAGCGCTCGAGTTCAGGAAGAAGCGCCAGAAACCCGGGGTGGACGAATACACCGAGGACACGGCGGCGAAACTGGACGGGATAATCGCCAACTATAAGGGAAAGCCCGGGGCCTTGATACCTGTCCTTCAGGAAGCCCAGGAGCTGGTCGGTTACCTTCCCCCGGTAGTCCAGAAGCACATAGCGCGCGGCTTGAACGTGCCCGCAAGCGAAGTCCACGGGGTTGTGTCCTTCTATTCCTTCTTCACCATGAAGCCCAAGGGGAAGCACAATATCAGGGTCTGTCTCGGCACGGCCTGTTATGTGAAGAGGTCCGAGGAGATAATGGCCAAGTTCAAGGACAAGCTCCAGATAGACATAGGCGAGGTCACAAAGGACAAGAAATACTCCCTGGAGTCGGTCCGGTGCCTGGGGGCGTGCGGGCTTGCCCCGGTCGTTGTGGTCAACAAGGACACGCACGGCTCCATTAACCCGGTAAAGGCCCTCGATATACTTCAGGAATACGAGTAGGAGGTATTTATAATGGCAAAACTTACGATAGATGACTTAAAGAAGATCAAAGAGGAATACAAGGCCACGTTCACCCTCCGCGAGGGCGGCTACAGGGCGAAGATCACGGTCCACATGGGCACCTGCGGCATAGCGGCCGGGGCAAGAAACGTGATGAACGCGCTCGTGGACGAGATGGCGAAAACGGATTCCAAGGACGTGATAGTCACCACCTCGGGGTGCGCGGGTTTTTGCAGCAAGGAGCCCATGGCCACGGTGGAACTCCTCGGGCAGGCGCCGGTCAAGTACTGGGCCCTCTCCGACGAGAAGATAAGGAAGATATTCCAGGAGCACGTCCGCGAGGGGAAGGTCGTCGAGGAATACGCGCTTGTCACCGGCAACGAGACCGCATATTAGGAGGACGGGACAAACATGGCAAATTATAGAGCGAACCTGATGATGTGCGGCGGCACAGGCTGCATCGCAAGCGGCTCTCTCAAGGTGAGGGAGGCCCTCCTCGAGGAGCTCCGCAAGCACAAGCTCGAAAACGAGATGAACGTGGTCCTCACGGGGTGCAACGGCTTCTGCGCCGAGGGCCCGATAATGACCGTCTACCCGGACGGCATCTTCTATGAGAAATTGACGGCGGCGGACGTCCCGCTGATAGTCGAAGAGCATCTCCTTAAGGGCAGGCCCGTCGAGAAACTGATGTACAAGGAGCCGGAGAAGAAGAGCGCCGTGCCCGTGATGAAGGACATCCCGTTCTTCAACCTCCAGGTCCTCCGGGCCCTGAGGAACAAGGGGCTTATCGACCCCGAAAAAATAGAGGAATACATTGCGAGGGACGGCTATCAGGCGGCGGCAAAGGCCCTCACCGAGATGGCCCCCGAAGACATTATAAGAGAGGTAAAGGATTCCGGCCTCCGGGGCAGGGGCGGCGCGGGTTTTCCCACGGGCTTAAAGTGGGAGCTATGTTCGCGGGTCCCGGGCCAGCTTAAATATATCCTCTGTAACGGGGACGAGGGCGACCCCGGGGCCTTCATGGACCGGAGCATCATGGAAGCGGACCCGCACGTCGTCCTCGAGGGCATGATAATCGGGGCCAAGGCCATCGGGGCCTCGAAAGGCTACATATATGTTCGCGCCGAGTATCCGCTTGCCGTGCAGAGGCTCAGGCTTGCGATAGAGCAGGCCAAGGCCTACGGCCTCCTGGGCGAAAACATCCTCGGCACGGGCTTCAACCTGGACATAGAGATATACCTTGGAGCCGGGGCCTTTGTCTGCGGCGAGGAGACGGCCCTCATGCGCTCCCTCGAAGGGAAGCGCGGGATGCCCATCCCGAGGCCGCCCTTCCCCGCCGTGCAGGGCTTGTGGAAAAAGCCCACGGTCTTGAACAACGTAGAGACATACGCCAATATCCCGCCCATAATCCTCCACGGCGCCCCGTGGTACAAAAGCCTGGGGACGGAGAAATCCACCGGCACGAAGGTCTTCGCCCTCACAGGGGCCGTGAACAACATCGGCCTCATCGAGGTGCCGATGGGCATCCCCCTGAGGAACGTCATATACGACATCGGAGGCGGCATAAAGAAGGGCAGGAAGTTCAAGGCCGTGCAGCTCGGCGGGCCTTCCGGAGGCTGCATACCCGAGCACCTTCTCGATATCCCGGTCACCTATGAGGACATCGTCCAGACCGGCGCCATCGTGGGCTCGGGCGGCATGGTCGTCATAGACGACTCCAACTGCATGGTGAGCTTGGCCAAGTTCTTCCTGGAGTTCACGACGGACGAGTCCTGCGGCAAGTGCCCCCCCTGCCGCATAGGGACAAAGGTCCTCCACGGCAAGCTCGAAGACATCTGCGCGGGCCGGGGACAGGAAGGGGACATCGAGCTCCTCCAGGACCTCTGCTATGACACCATCAATACTTCGCTCTGCGGTCTGGGGCAGACGGCGCCCAACCCTATCCTCTCCACGATCAAGTATTTCAGGGACGAGTACGAGTCCCACATCAAGGAGGGCTGGTGCAAAGCGGGCGTCTGCAGGCCTCTCTCCACCTTCTACATAGAGACCGAGACCTGCAAGGGCTGCGGCGCGTGCGCCAGGGCCTGCCCCCAGAAGGCGATATCGGGCGAGAAGAAGAAGCCCCATGTGATAAACCAGGAGCTCTGCATCAAATGCCGCTCCTGCTACGAGACCTGCAAGTTCGGGTCCCTGAAGGTCGGCCCCGGCCGCCTGAGAGACGAGCTCATCGCCCGGGCCAAAGAGAATGAGCTGAAAGGAGTTGAACAGGCATGATAGAGCTAACCATAAACGGACAGAAAGTTCAGGCGCAGCCCAAGAGCACCATACTCCAGGTTGCCCTTGCCAATGACATCTATATCCCGCACCTCTGCTGGGACAGAAGGCTTGCCCCGTATGGCGGCTGCCGCCTGTGCCTCGTGGAAGTGGAAGGCCAGAAGAAGCTCCTCGCCTCGTGCTCTACCCCGGCCGAGCCCAACATGGTCATACACACGGAAACCCCAAAACTCGAAAAAGCCAGGAAGACCGTCCTTGAACTCCTGCTTGTTCACCACCCGCTGGATTGCCCGGTCTGCGATAAGGCGGGCGAGTGCGAACTGCAGGAGCTTGCCTTCAAGTACGGCCCCTCCGAGAGCAGGTTCACCGCGGAGAGGAAGCACGAGCCCGAATCCCTTGCCGCCCCGCTCATAGAGCGGAACCCGAACCGCTGCATCCTCTGCGGGAAATGCGTCCGGGTCTGCAAGGAGCACCAGGGCGTGGGCGCGATAAACCTTATCGGGCGCGGCTTTAAGACGAAAGTGAGCCCCGCTTTCGAAGAAACCCTGGACTGCGAGTTCTGCGGCCAGTGCGTGGACTCCTGCCCTGTCGGCGCCTTGGGCACAAAGCCTTATAGATTCCGTTCGAGGGTGTGGTTCATGGACGAGGAGTCAAATATCTGCCCCTACTGCGGCGTGGGCTGCACCACAACCCTCTCTTTGCGCGAGGGCAGGATCATACGCGCCCGTGGCATAGACGGCGTGGGCATAAACGAGGGGGACCTCTGCCCGCGCGGCAGGTTCGGCTTCGACTACATAGAGAGCGAGCACAGGCTCTCCACCCCGCTTGTTAGGAAGGGCGAAAAGCTGGATCCCGTAAGCTGGCAAGAGGCATTGGACTTCATCAGCAAAAGGCTTACTGAAATAAAGGAGAAGGACGGCCCGGAGGCGATAGGCGCTATAGGCTCCGAGAGGTGCTCCATCGAAGACAATTACATGCTGAAAAAGCTCATGAACGCCATGGGCACGAAGAACCTCGATTCTCGTGCCCACTTCGGATACGCCAAACTTGCCTCCGCGGCGAGAAAGGCCTTCGGCCTGAAGGCCATCCCGATAGACCTGAACGCCCCGGTTAAAGCGGACGTACTCTTCGTGGTGGAATCGGACCTCACGGCCACGCACCCGATATACGGCCTCAAGCTCCTCAAGGCAAAGAGGGAGGAAGACGCCGCCCTCATCGTTGCCGACCCCAAGGAGACAAAGCTCTCCCGCTGGAGCTCGAGCTGGCTCCGGATACAACCGGCCACGGGCACGGCCCTCGTAAACGGCATTATGAAAGCCCTCGTGGACAGCAGGCTCTATGCCGATAGCGCCGAGAGGGCGGAGGGGTTCGAGGAGCTTAAGAGACTCCTCGAAGATTACACCCCGGAGAAAGCGGCCGTCATCACCGGTATAAAAGCGGATGAGATAGTGAAGGCCGCAAAGGCCCTTGCCGACGCCAAAAACCCGATGCTCTTTGCCACGATAGGGAGCGCCGAGAACACGAAGGGCGAAGACCTGATACTTGCCCTCACGGACCTCTGCATACTCCTCGGCAAGGGGCCGGAAGCGCTCGGCATGCCGGCGGAGTTCGCGAACTCGCTTGGCCTCTATGAGACCGGCATGAGGCCCGAAAAGGGCGGCCTGGGCATACCCGAGATGATATATGGAGGGAAGGTAAAGGCCCTCTATATAATGGGCGAAAACCCGGTCGTGACGTTCCCGGACGCGGCAAAAGTGGAAAGCAGGCTCAGGGAGATGGACCTCCTTATCGTGCAGGATATAATGATGACCGAGACGGCACAGCTTGCGGACGTAGTGTTCCCGGCCTCGGCCTGGGCCGAAAAGGAGGGCACCTTCATAGGCTCTCACGGACGGGCACAGCGCTTCCGGAAATCCCTTCCCGAAACCGGGCTTTCCATACCGGACTGGAAGATATTCAGGAACCTGGGCAGGGCCATGCACCTGGATATAGGCGCAAAGGACGAGCACGAGCTTCATGAGGAGATGGCGCGGAACCTGCACATCGAATTCGACGAGACACCGAGGCCCAGGCTCAATCCCGTCAGGCACGAGGTATCGGAAGTCCCCGATCCGGCCTACCCGTTTGTCCTCATCACGGGCATCCTGATGCAGCACTCGGGGAGCCTCACCACAATCTCCAAAAATATTACCTCTGCCTCTGCGGACGCCTACATAGCCATAAACCCCAAAGACGCCCGCGCGCAGAAAATAAAGGACGAGAGCTACTCCAAGGTGATGGGAAGGGACGGGGCGGCCATCTATGTTAAGGCCAGGGTGACGGAAGAGGTCCCCGTGGGCGCGCTCTTCGTGCCCGCCCACTTCGCCCACGCGCGTGTGAACCTCCTCACTCACCCGTCCAAAAACGGCGAGGCCCCGACGGTCTCGGTAAGGATAGAACCGGCGTAAAGGGAAAAATAAAACACTTTGACAGAGCCCCCATCCGGGGGCTCTTTTTTTAGAGAAAGGGCTTACCCATATGTAGTTCAAAGGAGGGCGGGGCATCAGGAATCTAAAAGAGCCAGACTGGAGTTGAGGACAAGGCCGAGAAAGGTTTAAATAGCAAAAAGGGAAACTTGCCGCGGTTCTGCACCCCGCGGCTGGGCGGATGCCCTGCCCCCTCATCACATTCAATAAGCTGGGCGGATGCCCCGCCCCCTTCGGTTGCGGGATCTCCGCCCCGCCACCCACAGCTTCTTTGCTGTTATATTAACAAAAAACGGCATACTGATAAAAAAGCTCCAATATAGGAATGGTTTCCTCGAAGAAATAGGGTAAACTTCCTATCCCATCTTGCATAATTCCCGCCTTTTTCTTTAAAATGTCAAAATCTGAGTTTAAGTTTTTATAACCATTTTTGTCCCTGGAGGTGGGGAGGATGCGCAAAATTCTTCTGTTTTTCGTTCCCCTTTTATTTTTTTGGGCCTCCGCTTATGCCGCTGACGATTGCCTGATCTGTCACAGCGTGATGAGCGGAAACGTGAAAACCGCAAAAGGCGAGTCGGTGGAGGTCCGCGTGGACGCGGCGGGCTTCGAGGCCTCCGTCCATGGGTCCTTCGAGTGCACCGAGTGCCACGTGAACTTTATGTCCGGGCCGCATACCCCGCCCGGAGGGAAGCTGGACTCAGAGGTGGCCGCCCTCGTCCCTTTTACCTCCAAAAAGAGCAAGTCCTCTCCCGAGGCGCTTGCCGCCTGCGTTAAATGCCACAAGCCCATTTACTCTGAACTTAAGGCGAGTGTTCACGGCCAGAACATATTCGAGAAGAAGGAGGCCGACGCCCCCCTCTGCCTCGACTGCCACGGGAACCCGCATTACATAGTCCCGAAGACCGACCCCAAATCCAGCGTGAGCCACGACAAGATGCTCGAGGTCTGTGGCCGCTGCCACGAGGACGAGCATATAGTGAACAAGTACGGCATGTCCCATTATGTGATAGAGAAATACAAGGAAAGCTTCCATGGGAAAAAATACATCCTGGGGCATAAGCGCGTCCCCATATGCGACGACTGCCACGGCGCCCACCTTGTCACAAAAATCGACGCCCCAAACTCCCCCGTCTCGGGAGAAGGAAAGGTAAAGACCTGCGGCAAGTGCCACGAAGGGGCCACGGCCAAGTTCGCCGCCGCCCCCGCCCATAAATATATAGGGAAGGACAACCCCATCCCCTATTACGGCGAGAAGGCCCTGATAGTGCTCCTCCTCGGAGTTTTCCTCTTCATATTCTCCCACGTGATACTCGAATCCATAGCCGAGATCAGGGACCGCGTATTCAGAAAGGAGGACCATCATGAGTAATCAAATACCCAAAGAGATAGAGAGGTTCAACGTAACCTTCAGAATACAGCACGTACTTATGCTCGTCACCTTCCTCCTCCTCTCGTTCACGGGCTGGGCCTTGAAATACCCCGAGGTCGAGCACGCGAAGTGGTGGGTGGACATCTGGGGCGGCCCCGACATGGCCGGGAAAATACACCGGGTGGCAGGCGTAGGCATGCTCCTCGATTTCTTCTGGCACGTCATCTACCTGGGATACCTTATCGGCACCGGGAAAATGGGCTTCAGCCTGACGACAACGATAATCCCTCTCCCGCAGGATGTAATTGATGTCGCGAAGAACTTCGCCTATTTCCTGGGGCTCACAAAGGAGAAACCAAAATTCGGCCGGTTCAGCTATATCCATAAGTTCGATTACTGGGCGGTCTTCTGGGGCATGTTCATCATAGGCGCTTCGGGGTTCATACTCGCCTTCCCGGTAATGATGTCCAAATTCCTCCCGGGCTTCACGCTTAACTGGGTATGGCCGCTCCTGAGGATCCTGCACAGCGATGAGGCGCTCCTTGCGATAGTGTTCATCCTGTTCTGGCATTTCTTCAATGAGCACCTGAAGTGGGGCAAGTTCCCGATGAGCTGGACCTGGATAACAGGGAAGATCTCCACCGAGGAGATGAAGCACGAGCACCCGCTCGAGTACGAGATGCGCTTCGGGAAGGAGTCCGATAAATGAAACGGCTCATCTTCTGCCTCGGGTTGCTGGTCCTCGGAATGGCCTCCTGCGAGATTCCCAGGCCCAAGGGCGTGAATGAGAAAAACCCCGGTGCCCGGGTGGAAGTGCAAACTATCTCGGTCGAAGAGGCTCTCAAGCAGCTCCCCTGCTTTAAATGCCATAAGATAGACTCCTTTATAAAGGAAGGCGTGAAGGGGGAGTTCCCCCACAAAAAGCACATGGCCTTCGACGTGCACTGCAACCAGTGCCACAGGGTGCAGGGCCATGAAAAGCCCATGGTCTTCATGGAGACCTGCCGGGGGTGCCACAGTATCCGGAACTTTGCGTATCCAGCCCAAGGGCTTACGGTGACCTTCACGCACGAGCAACACGCGAAAAGGGCGTCCTGCTCCGGGTGCCACCCGGCCCCCTTTGCCATGAAAAAAGGCACGACAGGCATTACGATGGCGAAGCTCTACGCCGGGGAGCTTTGCGGCCAGTGCCATAACGGCAAGAAGGCCTTCTCCCCGAAGGACTGCCGGAAGTGTCATAACATGAAGGCGTTTAAAAAGAGCGTGAAATATCCCGGAGGCGGCATGCCGCCCGTGGTATTCAGCCACGAGTTCCATACGGCCATGTTCGGCTGTGCCGAATGCCATGACAAGCTCTTCAAGATGAAGGCATCACCGGGCAAGATGACCATGGCCGAGATGTACCAGGGCAAGCTCTGCGGGGTCTGCCACAACGGGCAGATGGGCTTCGCCTCCACGGAATGCCAGCGTTGCCATAAGTAAGAGATATAGGGGGGCGCTCCGCCCCCCCGCCCCGAAAACGGGAAGCTGGGGGTGGCGGGTCTCAAAGCGAGCTGAAATGGCTCGTATGGACTTTAAAGATCATTATGATTCGCGGGCTCTCACCCGCTCATGATCTGCTCACCGTCACCTCACTTTTCGCCCCATCCACCCCCATCTTCCTGAAAGACTCAAATATATCGGGTTAGAGAAAACATCTGATTCCGCCCACCATTTACTGGACTCCCCTCCCTTAACTGCCCGAATTTTTCTTGATTGCGAGCAATCCCTCCTGTTACAATCTCCCCAATTATGGGGGGACGGGATTCTAACACGGGAAAAGGTGACAGGGTCAAGGGAAATGATGTCCGAATCGGGATTTGCTGGAGAAGATAGCTGATGCCTATACCGCCCCTTATAAAAGAGCTTGCGGAACAGAAGCTGAAAAAATATTGCGATGAACGGATACCGGTTCATGTCCGGGACAAATTAAGGCTGAGCTACGGATTTAGAGGCAATACGGTTACCCTGTTTGAGGAGAGGGCGCCCTGGAGAGCGGAAATGACTGAATGGACCTCCCATTCCGTTGCCCAGATGAGATTTGATCAAAAGACGAATAAGTGGACTTTGTATTGTGCGGACAGAAACGGGAAGTGGCATAAGTACGAGGGATTAAGCCCCACAGGCGATATCGCTCTCATACTGAAGGAAATAGACCGCGACCCGACGGGGATATTCTGGGGGTGAGATAATGGTGATAAATAGAACCATTATTAAGTATGGTGTCCCCGGAATTGAGTGGTGTCCCCGGAATTAGAGTTTTTGTTGGAATACTAAGCATATTTTATGGGGCGTTAAGGCTCAGAACAGACGTTCTTTTTTCAAGCAAAATTATTTCCCTTAGCTTTATTTTTATGGGGATAGGTTTTGTTCTCTACGCATTTATTCAAAAAAGGAAAGTGGGAAAAAAATGAACAAAAGACAATTTTTTACATTTACACTAATCCTGCTCATCTGGTTTGGTCACCTTGAGAGCAAAAAACAAGTAAAGCAAAAGTAAAGTAAATGGTAAAGAAGAATGCAAGGGACTGGGTGCCCGATTAAGAACCGGGCACCGACGAAAACAAGAAGACTGGATTCCGGAGCCTGCCCCGTACCCGATACGGGGTCAAGCCCCGGAATGACGGCATAGCTCAGAGGGAATGGGGTCGTGAAGGCCTGGATGCGCCCGCTCCCTTCCGTGGAGCGGGAATTTCTCCGGCCGGACGTCCCCGGCAAGTAGAAAAAAGCCTCCCGAGCAAGGCTTCCACCTCGCCCAGCCTGAAGGGCTTAAGGAGCGTCCCCCCGGCCCCATGCTTTCCGCAGAGCCTTTCCGAATCGCATTTATGCGTGATGAGAAAGACGACCTTTGTGCGGGGGCACTGTTGCTTGATCTTCGGGAGGAGGTCAAGGGGGTTCCCGTCCGGCAGGTATTCGTTAATGAATATGAAGTTATAATTTGTTTCCCGTATGGCTTTCAGTGCCCCCCGGGCGGTCCGGACCGACCTGAATTCCCTGAAGACATCGCCCCAAACATTTTGAAAATACTCGTGAATAAAACCGTTCTCTGCGATGAGGAGAGCCGTAATTCCCTTTTGTCCCATAAATCCCCCCTCCAAAATGAAGTATTAAAAAATAAAGGAGAATAGGCTAAGAATACAAGCTGGCCCAGGGAACAGAATGGAAAAACCTGTACGAATGAGCAGATAAAAAATGCAGGCTCCGAATCAATCTATAAGGCCGTGCTCCATCGCAATGGCCACGGCATGGGTGCGGCTTACTGCGTTCAGCTTGAAAAGGATATTGCTCACATGGAACTTGACTGTCCTCTCGCTTATGCCGAGGAGATTGGCTATCTCCCAGCTGCTCTTGCCGGTTTTTAGCAGCCTCAGGACATCCTTCTCTCGCGGCGAGAAGATGCTTTTCTTCGGCTCCCCCTCTTTTGACGTCTGGAGCATATAGATGCGGAGGAAGACGGCGCATAAGTGCGGAAACGCGGCATTAAGGATCCCCGATGCCCTCCTGTAGCATTCGGCCTCCTTCCGGAAAACACAAAAGGTGCTCTCCTCTACGGGGACCGAATTCCTGCAGGAACACTCGCCGGCCGAGAAACAACTCTCCCAGAAACTGATGAAATTTTCCCTCGGCTCCGGTTCTTTCAGGATATCGGCAAGAAAATCAGCGGGGAAGGAATCGGCCAGATTGGAAAAGATGCCTTTCAGGCCCCTGAGGATATAAAGCCCAAGCCAGCGGGGGCCTATTTTTATATCTATATCGCCGTTGAAGGAGGACTTCAGGTCCTCGGGGCTAAGGACGCACGTGGCCGTTTCGCACCCGATAAGGATACTAAGCTCCTCAACAAGCTTTTCAAGACCCGAACAAGTACTGCACTTGAGACTGGACCCGATAAACCGAAGGAGGGCAATAGAGTCCTCCTTCGAAAAATCTCCATATATCAAAGAGTCCCCCTCTCTCAACTGCATCCTGAACTTTCTAATTATATAAGAATTGCGGTTTAATAAATCACCTGTCAAAAAGGACAGGAACATTATTGCCATAAGGATTCAATGAGGGGCCGTGCGTGTGGAGGTCTATGAAGCCCGCATTAGAAGGGCTCTTTGACTTTTAACTTTTTAAGCTTCTCGGGCGTGAGGTCGGGCTTTGTCTCGTATCCGGGAACGGCGTATTCGTCCTTTTCTTTTATCAGGAGCCAATTGTCCGCGCGCCCCTTCCACCTGGTCTTAACGAGGGCGAAGCGGCCTTTGAGCTTCTTCCCCTTGAGGACGAATTCGAGCGTGCCCGCTTTCAAGCTCCCCGCCTTAAGCTCGAAATCCCCCTTGTCCCAGATGAGGACCGCGCCCGCCCCGTACTCGCCCTCGGGGATGACGCCCTCGTACGAGCCGTATTCAATTGTGTGGTCATCCACCATGACGGCAAGCCGCCTTTGAGTTGGGTCCATCGAGGGGCCCTTCGGGACGGCCCAGCTCTTCAGCACGCCTTCCATCTCCAGCCTGAAATCCCAATGGAGACGCGTCGCATGGTGCTCGTGCACGACAAAGAAGGCCATCTATTCCCGCCTTATTTTGAGCATTACAAGGGCCACAGTCCCCGCCGTAAAAAGTATACCACCGATGAGCGCCCACAGCGCCCCGGGCTCGCGCGAGACCTCGATGAGGGCCATCGGAGAGGGCTCGAGGCGCAGGTCTTTTAGATAAAACCCCAGCCCGCCATGAAACGAGGGCTTGTTGGGGCGGAGCACGTCCGCCTTCACCACGTGGCCGCCCACGATGTGCTCTATTTGGGCCTCCCAGTCCGTGATATATCCCTGCGGGCCGGGCGTGGCCTCTATTTTACCAAGCCTGAACCCCTGCCCGTTGGGAAGCCTTACGCCTATCCCCTCCGGCACCCCGCCCGTGAGCTTATAGGAACCCATAGAACTCAGAAGATGCGCAAGCAGCATGAAAAGAAACCCGATATGTATCACCTGCGGGGCAAGCACGAGCAGGAACGCGCTCCGCTTTTTGATAACCGAATCCACACTGCAAAAAATCGTGTTCACAGTGAGAAGCGCCAAGACTAAAATCGCCCCCCAGAGCCACCAGGAATAAATTAGCGGCGCCTTCAGAAGCCACGTAAAAAGCGCCTCCGCGTTCATCGCCGTAAAAATTTCCTCCCTGGGCAGAATAAAAGCCCCATAAGCCAGAAGAAGCAGCACGAGCCCAGTCAGCCATATGGCCACTTTTAAAGATGTGAGGAGTAACCAGAGTTTTTTCATAGATTCTATTAATTTGCTCTTACGAGCATATCTGTCCGGGCGGTGTGTTGCCGCGTCGCTTGCTCACTAACCGCTCCAAGTTTCTCATTGGGTTTGCGGTCTATCTGTGTTGTTTTAGTTTCTCTGGGAAGTCGCTTTCCTAAGCTCGCATCGCTCCCGGCAAGCACCCCGCCCGGAACTTGGCCCGACTTCTTTTCCTCTTTAGAAGAGAATTCTTTAAAAAGCATGGGAACTCTTCATAAGGAGACTCACCCCGAGATATGTGAACATTACAACGAGGAAACCCGCGCTTCCGGCGATGGCGGCGCGCCTTCCGTACCAAAAGGACGAGAACCTCACGTGGAGGTAAAATGTGAAATAGAGCCAGAGGATCGCGGTCCAGAGCTCTTTTGGCGTCCAGAGCCAGTATGTGCCCCAGGCGAGGTATGCCCAGACCCCTCCGAAGATCATGGAGAGGCTGAAGAGGAGATATCCCATGAGTATGGTCTTGTACTGCTTTTTTTCGAGGGCCGGCCGGGCCTCCTTGATGTAGGAGATGCCAAGCATTGCCCCAATCCCGAATAGCGCGTAGGAGAGGAATGACAGGGCCACGTGGAGCTCGAACCAGTAAGTCCTCAAGACGGGCGGAAGGGGTCTTGTATGTGGCGGCATTAGAGCGGATGAAAGGGTAAAGATAACGGCCAGGCCCGCGAGCATCCACTTAAATTCCTTTTTCTCTTTTAAAAGCGAATAGAACGGGATGGAGAAGGCCACAAGCGAGCCCGCAAGGAAAGCGAGCGTGTCATGGACGCCCACAAGCGGAAGCCTGCCCAATGCGATTCCCCTTTCCAGCAAATACCCTGACTGGACGATAAGGCCCAGGTAGAAAAGAAGCGGGTAAAAGGCGCCGGTTAAGTAGAAAGGAATAGGAATGAATGGCATGATTTGGCTCACGGGAATATCTTTCCCGGGTTCAGGATGCCCTTGGGGTCGAATACCCTTTTTATATCGCGCATGAGCCTCATCTCCGCGGGCTTTATCTCCATCCCGATAAAGGGCTTTTTGGCAAGCCCTATGCCGTGCTCGCCGGATATCGTGCCGCCCAATTTAAGTACCGTCTCGAAGAGTTCTCGGAGAACTGGAGTCAAGTCCGTTTTTTGAGCGGGGAGGAGATTTACGTGTATGTTCCCGTCCCCGGCATGGCCAAACGAGGCGATGGGGACCTTGGATTTTTCCGAAAGCTTTTTAAGAAAGGAGAGCATCTCGGGTATTTTGCTTCTCGGCACTACGATGTCCTCGCTCACTTTCCTAGCGGAGACGTGATAGAGGGCCGGGGATATGCCGCGCCTTGCCCTCCAAAGTGCCTCGCGCGCGCGGTCGTCCTCGGCCATGGTCACTTCGGCGCCAAGGGTTTCGCAGATTTCAACGATTTCTTCCGCTTGGGCCCTGATCGCCGCCGGATGGCCGTCAAGCTCGATTAAAAGGAGCGCTCCGGCGTCTCTGGGGAGCCCTATGGGCTTATATGCCTCCACGGCTTTTATCGATTCGTTGTCCATGAACTCAAGCGTGCTCGGGATGATCTTTGAGGCTATAATGCGGCTCACCGCCGCCCCGGAGCTTTCGATATCTTTGAACAAGACGAGAAGCGTGAGCACGTCTTCGGGCAGGGGGAGTACTTTGAGCCTGATCTTTGTGATAACGGCAAGCGTGCCTTCCGAGCCCACAAGGAGCCTTGTCAAATCGTATCCAACAACGCCTTTTTGCGTCTCCACGCCGGTTTTTATGAGGCTGCCGTTTGGGAGGACGGCCTCAAGCTCAAGGACATAGTCCCTTGTGACCCCGTATTTCAGGGCGCGGGGGCCGCCCGCGTTCTCCGCCACGTTCCCGCCAATTGTGCAGAACTCAAGGCTTGCGGGGTCGGGCGGATAGAAAAGGCCCATGCCTTCGAGCTCCCGCTGAAACCTGCCGTTTATGACCCCGGGCTCCACAAGGGCCGTAAGGTTTTCCTCGTCGATTTCCAGTATCTTATTCATGCGCTCGAGGCTTAAAACGAGGGCGCCCTTTGCCGGCACAGAGCCCCCGCTCATCCCGGTTCCCGCCCCCCGGGGGATAATGGCCAGCATCTCCCGGTCCGCAATTTTCATGATGTTAAGGACCTCTTCGACGGACCTGGGCCAGGCCACGGCGGCGGGGATTTCGGCAAGCCCCGAGGCGTCAAACCCGTATGCTATAAGGTCCTCCGGCTCGGTGGAATAGTTCTCTATGTCGAGTTTAAGGGCTTTCATCGGGATTCAATATTTTATATTGAGGAAAGGAGAGAAATCTATTTTTTTACAGGGGCTCCGCCCCTGGACCCCGCGGGGGAACCAGTTCCCCCGGCCCCCATTGTTTAAAAACATGGGTCAAGGGGGCTGGCCCCCTTGCGGGGGCTGGGGGCAGCGCCCCCAATGATGCTATATTTTTTATATGATCGAGATCGACGGCAGTTACGGGGAGGGGGGCGGGCAGATACTGAGGACATCGCTCTCGCTCTCCGCGCTTCTTAAAGAGCCCTTCAGGATATATAGCATCCGGAAAAACAGGAAGAAACCCGGCCTCCAGCCTCAGCATCTCATGGCTGTTAAAGCCTGCGCCGAGATATCCGGGGCAAAGGTGGAGGGGGCTTTTAAGGGCTCCAGCGAGCTCCTGTTCGAGCCGGGCCCCACGCGGTTTGGCCGGTTCGAGTTCGACATAGGCACGGCGGGCTCGACAAGCCTCCTCTTTCAGGCGCTCCTTTTGCCGCTTGCCCTCTCGGGCGGAGGCTCTGAGCTGACTCTTAAAGGCGGAACGCATGTGCCCATGAGCCCTCCTTTTGACTACATCGAGAGGGTAATCCTTCCCACTGTCAATAGATTGGGTGTGAGGTGCCGGGCGGAAATAGAAGGCTGGGGTTTTTATCCCCAGGGGGGAGGGCATGTAAAATTTTTTATCGAGCCCTCCGATTGTCTGATCCACGCGGATTTCCCGAGCCGGGGAAAGCTCAACAAGATAAAAATCACATCGGCCGTCTGCGGGCTTCCGCCCTCGATCGCGGAGAGGCAAAGGGATTCGGCGCTCGGAGTGCTCAAGGGATTTAATGCGGAAACCGAAATAAAAGAGGTGCACTCATTTGCCGGGGCGAAGGGGACCTTTCTTTTTATTCTCTCCATATATGAAAACTCTTTGGCCGGGTTTTCCGCCATCGGGGAGCGCGGGAAGAGGGCGGAGCTTGTCGGGGCGGAAGCGGCTTATGAGTTCTTAAGGCATGAAAAAGCGGGGGACTATGCCCTGGACCCCCACCTTGCCGACCAGATAGCGCCCTATCTGGCCCTCTCCCAGACGCCCTGCTCTTTTACGACCTCGATGATAACGGAGCATCTTCTGACGAACCTCTGGGTGCTCGAGAAATTTTTAAAGCTCTCTTATAAAGTGGAAGGGGAAAAAGGCGGCCCCGGAAGCGTGAGGCTCCATACCCTCACCCCCTGACCCCCTCTCCCGCTCTGCAGGCGAGGGGGGTTAAAGTGGGAGAAGGGTCCCCGGGATGAGGGCGCACCCATCTGCCGGCCTTTTGCGTGTTATATTCTTATATGATGAACAAGGTCCTCATACTCCTCGGTCCCACATCGGTGGGGAAGACCAAGGCCTCCATCCTCCTCGCACAAGAGCTTAAGACCGAGATTATAAGCGCCGATTCCATGCAGGTCTATAAAAATATGGACATAGGCACGGCAAAGCCTTCAATAGATGAGATGAATGAGGTCCGCCATCATATGATAGATATCGTCCAGCCATGGGAGGAGTTCAGCGCGGGGCGGTTTATCGAAGAGGCCGTCCCGATAATAGAAGTGCTCCATTCCCGTGGCAGGGTCCCGCTTGTCGTGGGCGGCACGGGGCTATACATAAAATCCATGACACGGGGCCTTTTTCAGGCCCCTTCCGCCCACTCGATCTTAAGAGAAGAGCTTATAGGGCTGGAGGATGAGGAGCCGGGCTCCCTTTATGCGCTCCTTCAAAATCTGGATCCGGAGACCGCAAAGACGCTCCCCCCGAACGATAAGAGGAGGATAATCCGCGCCCTCGAGGTCTCGGTGCAGTCCTCCTGCCCTGCCTCGGAGCTTAAAAGGTCGCTTACAAGCCCGCTCCCCTATGACTTTATTAAAATCGGGATAACAAGGGAGAGAGAGGAGCTTTACGACCTTATCGAGAAGCGTGTTGACGAGATGATGGAGGCCGGGCTCCTCGAAGAGGCGAAAAAAGTCCTCTCCATGAACCCCTCGAAGACCGCCATGCAGGCCATCGGATATAAGGAGCTGGCCGGTTTTTTAAACGGGGAATACGACATTGAAGAAGCCGTTATATTAATAAAACGGAATACAAAACGGTATGCCAAGAGGCAGTTCACCTGGTTTAAAAAAGAGGAAGGGATAAGCTGGGTGGACGTAACGGGCATCCATGAGCCCCGGGAAACCCATCTCAAGCTCAGGGACAAACTTGTTGAGCTCGATCCGGCCCTTTTACGGCAAAACTTTTAATTGACAGCGCCTATAAAAGATATGATAATCGTGCAGAGGAAAATAGAATTTTCTAAATAACTCGGGAGAAAAAAGTTGAATTTTGACCTGCAAATCCAGTATCTTATTAACAATAAAAAAATAAACCCATTCATTTAAAAACTGAGGGGGGGAGTATGACCGTAAACAAATCTCAATCGCTGCAAGACGCATACCTTAACAGGCTGAGGAAAGACAAGGTCCCCGTGGTCGTATATCTCACGAACGGCATCAGGCTGAGGGGCATTATAAAGGGGTTCGACAGCTTTGTTGTGCTCCTTAAAGGCTCCAGCCCGCAGCTCATTTACAAACATGCCATATCGACCATCCTCCCGGAAAAAGAGGTGGAAACAGACCCTAATATAGAATGAGCTATAAGAACCCGCTCCCTACCGTGGATATAATAATAGAGTACGAGGGAGGGGTGGTTTTGATAGAAAGAAAAAACCCGCCTTACGGATGGGCAATCCCGGGCGGTTTTGTGGATTACGGCGAAAGCCTTGAGGCGGCCGCGCTGAGGGAGGCCAGAGAGGAGACGAGCCTCGATGTGGAACTGGCAAGACAGTTCCATACCTACTCCGACCCCAAACGGGACCCCCGGCACCATACGATAGCCACGGTCTATATCGCAAAGGGCAAGGGGACCCTCAGGGCGGATGACGACGCCAGGAATGCCGGGGTCTTTACTAAAGAAAAACTCCCGGAGACCATGGCTTTCGACCACAGGCAGATACTGGAAGACTATTTTTCTAGGAGGTATTGAGAATAGATGCTTAAGTCCATGCGAAGGCACGCCAGGTATTTTTATGTGCTTTTTGTGCTCGTAATCGTCTCATTCATATTCTGGGGTGTGGGCGGGGTGGACAACGACTCGGCGCGCCCCGCCCTCGTCAGCATCGGGGAGGACAGGATCTACCCCGACGAGTACTGGAGGACATACGAGCGGAACGAGCAGATGATGCGGGAGCTTTATCCGGACAAGTTTGACGAGAAGATGAGGGAAGAGCTTAAGAAAAGAGTCCTGGAGGAGATGGTAGACCAGAGGGTCCTCCTCCATGCCGCCCTCCAGGCCGGGATAACGGTCTCAGACAAGGAACTGGAGGAGTCGATCGTGAACGACCCCTCTTTCACCAGGCAGGGTGGTTTCGACAAGAACATCTACCTGCGCACCCTCGAGCTGAACAGGCTCACCCCCAAGATGTTCGAAGAGATGAAGCGCAACTCGCTCCTTTCCGAGAAAATGGCGAGGCTTGTGACCGAATCGGTGGACGCCACGCCCGCGGACCTTTCGGGCTTGAAAGCGGATGACGCCACAGGCGATATCCTTGCCCAGCTCCGCGCGGGCCAGAAGAAGGAGCAGGCCCTTAAGTCCTATATCGAAGGGGTGAAGAAGAGAATGAATATCGAGGTGAACCAGGACCTTATCTCGTAGATTAAAGGGGGGATGAAACCCGCTTTTCAGAAACTCTGGAACTATCTGGAGGAAGCCCTCTTCCCCATCCCCTCAAGGCCGGGGGTTTTTAACCAGTACAGGGATCGGATAGAGGGGATCGACCTCCCCAACGGCCCGGAAATAAGAAGGAATAATCTCAAGAATTATCTCGCGGGCTTTCCCAAACGGCCCCCGGTCGTACTCGTGGGAGAGGCGGCCGGCCCCTGGGGCGCCCGCTTTTCGGGGATAGCATTTACGAGCGAGCGCCAGCTTGCAAAAGGGGTCCTGCCTTTTAAAGGCGAGAAATCAAGTACCCATGAGCCGCCTTACTTGGAACTCTCGGGAAACATCGTCTGGAAGGCCCTCCTGCCCCACTACCCGAAATTCCTCCTCTGGAACGCGGTGCCCCTCCTCGCTCATAAGCCCGAAGAGCCCCTTTCGATAAGAAATCCGGAGGAAGAGGAGCTCCTCGAATTCTCCCCCATCTTGAAACAGGTGCTTGCGGTCATAAAACCCCAAACCGTGGTGGCAGTGGGCAAAAGCGCCCAATTTGCCTTGAATTTTCTCAAAATAAAATCTCTGTATGTCCGCCACCCCGCCCAGCACGGGGCAACCGAGTTCAGGGAGGGCATAATCAAAATATTTAGAAATATATTAGGGGATATGGGGGTGGATGGGGCTCAGAAGTGAGCTAAATGGCTCGCAAGGACAAAGAACATTATGATGCGCGGGCTCTCACCCGCGCATGATCTGCTCGCCGCACCTCACTTTTCGCCCCATCCACCCCCATCTTCCCTTCAATTAAAAGGTTTTCGAAAAAGAAATTTGAAGGGGGGCGGAAGCCCCCCTTCTCTTATGGTTTAGTGCCCGGACTCGTGCTCTTCCTCGTACCCCGTTATCATGGCCTTTATATGCGCCGTTGCCGTATGGCCCAGCGTGGCCAGATAGATATGCACGATCATAAAGGAGCTGAAGAAGAGGAAGAGGAACACATGCACGGTGTCCACTATTTTCACCCCGCCCGCAAGGTCTATCCACCTTGCAAAGAGCTTCATATCCCAGAGGAAAAAGCCCGTGAGCAGCTGCACCGGTATCAGGAGGGCCATTATCTGGAGATATGCCGTCTGCTGCAGGGGGTTGAACTTGTTTTCGGGGGTGCTCTTGTGCGGGTTCTCCTCGCCCACAAATATCCCGTATCCGTAGTACTTCGCCTGGTTTATCGCCTTTTTTATGAACTCCCCCAACTTTGCCGGGGGAAGGTAGATTTTAATCTTCCCCGTAAGGAGGTAATAGAGGAGCCAGATGGCGTAATTGCCGAGCAGGACGAACCCGAAGATATTATGGATATCCACGGCCTGCTCGAAGCTCATAAGCGAGATGGCCCCGCGGTAACGGACCTGAAGGCCCGTCACGATGAGCGCGATGAAGCTCCCCGCGTTCACCCAATGCCAGAGCCTTATCGGGGCCGGATGAAGGTATATCCGTTTCATCGGTGTCCTCCTTTCTTCCTCCGGCGAATGCCTCTTGTAAGTATCCGCACGGTGATGTGGGCGGCCGGGACTGAGACCCCTCCAAGGACGAAGAGTATCCCCAGGTAATCGAGGACCCTAACCCTGGTGCTCCCGATGGCGTAAAACTTCCCGAGCGGGAGTATCGCCATATACGAACTCAGCACACTGGGGTCCACATTATACACCTGGACCCTTCCGTCCGTTTTCATTATGGCCATTTTCACATCGCTGAAGAAATCCGAACCCGCGCTGTGGCATTGTTCGCACTTCCTTACGGCGTTCTTTTTGAGAGAGAGCCGGTGCGCGTCGAGCCCGCTTTGGAGTTTCATCCGTCCGGTGAATTGAACGGGCGTATCCTTGCCGAGCTTCCTGTAGATGGTCCGGAACTCGTCGGGGCTTATGCAGTTGCCGCTCTCTTCGCAAGTCTGGAGGCTTGTTTCCTTGCCGAGGATTTTTTCCACCTGGGCCTCTCCCAGATTGACCCCGGTCTCTTTATCTGAGACATAGAGGTATATGCTCCGGTGCCCGCCCTCACTGGTTTCGGGTACATGGCATGCGGCGCATGTGATGGCCTCCAGGTGCGCCCCCGCGTTGGGGAGCCACTTGGAGTGGATCCGGAGGGCCTCGGTATGGCAGCCGAGGCAAGCCTCCTTCATCTTCTCCGTTGCGGCCGCCGCCTTTACCTCGTGCGCGAAATGGCAGGAAGAGCAGATGGGGACCTGGTTGTTACCGCCCGCCTTGGCTATGCCGTGCACGCTTTCGCGGTACATCTTGAAAACATCCTCATGGCACCTCTTGCAGGGGATCCCGGCCAGGGTCTCGGCGAGGGCCGTCTTGCCCACGGTATGCGAGCTGTGGCAATCGGTGCAGACCGGGGCGGCGAGGTTTCCATTGCTGAGCATCTTTGCGTGGATGCTCCCTTCCATCTGTTTCATCTTATCCGGATGACACTTCCCGCAGGCCCCGGAGAGGGCTATCGAGAGTTCCCTCTTAGAGCCGAATTTTTTTACCGGGTGCTCTTTCGTGGAAAAGCCTGCATGGCAATCCGTGCAGGCGTGTTTTGAATGGACGGAGTTCCTGATCGCGTCCGCTTTCACCGAAAGGGACACCTTCTCTCCATTAATGCTTGTACTAAGGTCTTTTCCGTGGCAGGTGAGGCAGTACTCCGAGATGTTCTTTTTCGCCTTGAGGACGGCTACTTTGCGGATGGCGTGAGTGCCGTGGCAGTCCGAGCAAGGCGGCGCGTTTGCCCAGTTCACTATGTTCTTGTGGACGGGGCTGGCGAGCAACTGGCGGTCGTCGTGGCACATCCTGCAGGACTTGGCCACGGTGAGCAGGAAGTCGCGCTTCGAGGCGTACTTGGCCGATGGGTGCTTATCGAGATGGACGTCCGAATGGCAGTTCGTGCAGGCGGCGAAGCTGTGCACCGAGCCGGCAAAGTCTTTGTCCTGGAGATGCACGGAGAGCTTTTCGCCGTTGACGAAGGTCTTCGTCATCGGGGCCGAATGGCATCCCATGCACATCCGGGCCTCGTCGGACTCGAGCGCGGCCGAGCCCAACGCTATCCTCGGGATGAGCGCCAGGACGAATATGACCGGGATGAGCGGAAGGAGCACGATAAAGGAAAGGCCTATAAAGGGCCCGAAAAGGACCACAAGGCCGTTCCTGAGCCTCGGCCCAATGTTCTGGTCTTCCGTCCCGGCTGGCGCCTTCCCGTCCCGGGCAAGATATGCCTGTCCGAGGTTACGCATGCCGTTTAACATCGCCTTTTCCTCCTTTTTTTTAGAATTTACGCCTTTAAAAAAGGCGTTTTGAGGCAAAACCGCTGTATTTTCAAGCTAAATTTGGCCGCTTTTCCCCTTTATCCTATCGCTTTGCCCCGCTCTTCGGCTAAATTTACAATTTCAGGCTTTCCCAACCTTATCATAAGCATTGGCGGGAATTAATCAATAGGGAATTCGCACTATTTAGGGATAGGAAGATGTCCTAAAACGCCGGGATTTTTTCTATTACTCTTCCGCCGCCCCCTGGGCCAGGTGCCCCAGGCGAGATTCGAATGGCAAAAGCTCTTATAAGTGAAAAGGATTGCAGTAAGCCCCAGGACGGCGGGAAAGACCTCGAGCACCCAGGTCAGGTAATCATAAGGGTTTATGAGGGACCAGATGAAAAAGGTAAGGAAGATTAGGAGGAGCATTATAGTGAACTCTCTTATCTTTCAAGACGGATGATTATAACAGAAAGGAGGGGAGCATAAAATTATAAATGGATTTAAAAAGTTTTTAAAAATTGCACTAAGTTTTACAGTGTAGGCGGGCCCTATTGGCTAACTCTAATGCTAACAATTTAATTTTTGATTCCTCTGTTTCGGGCAAAATTATATTTGCATGCCTAAATGGGTAGTCATCCCGGGCTATACTTAAACTAAGGTTAAAAACTTCTAAAGCTTGGAGATCCGCTCTGGCAAGAATAGGTTTTCGACCACTCTCAATTGGTTCTCCTAATTTCCAAATTTCTTCTTCTGAGATTCCCGAGATGCAAAAAACAGAAATTTCCGATCTATTTTTAGGAGGGATAAAAGCACCAAATTTAACCCTGGCGTTCTGTTTGGAAAAAAGGCTTCTTGAAAGAATGAAGCGAGTTAATTCTTCTGTAGCCGAAACCTCGCTCATATCTATATGCTTTGAAAAATACGTCTAAAAGTTCTTTCAATTAAGGGGGGTAAGGAATCTCCGAAATATTCTTTGCCATGGATTCTATTTACACCAAGTAAACCGGCATAGACTATCTCATCTTTTCCTTTAAGACTTAGCACAAAATCATATTTATTGTTATTTAAAATCCATTCAAATCCAATTGACCCAGTTGGTTCAGCAAGGATTTCAGGAATAGAAACGTATTCTGGCAAAAGCTCAATCAATTTTTCCGCTTCTAAATAAGTTTCTGACGAGACCGGCAAAGCTCCATAACCATCCCAGTTCTCTTGGGATGCCTCTTCATAGACATCATCCAATAAATCGATTGCCTCCTCCCGCCTTCTCGAAAGGGCAACGGGTTTAGAAAGATGTTTCTTTGCGTCTGAATATAAATTCCCTAGTATATTTGAATCAGTACTAGCTCCAGAACTTCTATAGGTTTTAAGGGGTGGACAATGATCACAAACAGCAATATTCATAAGAGCATCTCCTTTGTTTTTTCTGTAATACTCTCAAAGAAAATTTTATTTTTAAAATCTCTTAATCTTTCAAGAATAGGCCAGATTTGATTTATATTAAATCCATCTCTCGCCTCTTTAAAAACGTCAATATCCAAGAAAATGGGGAATGAATCAGCTTCTGCGCCTTCAAGCACTTGGCTAATTATCGCAATAAATTCATTAGATGGTTCATGCAGAACAATACGGGATAAAAAACTACTCACATATTGAGGTAAAGATTGGGGCGCTTTTGGAGAAACAGTAAAGTACTCATCCAAGTCATTTTCAGTTAAGGGTAAATTTATTTTATTTATGTATCTTAATGCCAGTTTTGTAATAAGCTCAGGCTTAGAAATGGTATGATAAATATCCCAAAGTCGGCGCGCCTCATCTCGTAAACGTTCCCAATCCTGGTATGGTTTTAGTCTGCTAAAAGTAAAACCATCCAATCTAAACTGAACAACTTGTCTTCCATCATTTGAACTATATTTGAACCCAATTGGATACGTTTCCTTTTCAGTCGGAAGTTTATCCGTTCCCAGGACTACTTTTACTTCCTTACCAATCTTTTTATCAGGATAAGACTTGGCAATTAGGTCATAGGCAGAATCTAAATCGTCTAATTTTATTTTAGGATTCTGTTTGACTCTAATATCGACTAAGGCTTCTAATATAGGTGCATTTCGAAGCCAAGTATATGAGGCCATTAGCAAATAGCTCCCGGCATTTCTTTGAATTCAGAATAACTTTTTTTCCTTACAAAATCAATAGATTCTATCAAATAGCCCTCTTTGAGGAAAGGAAAGCGTTGAACCCGCTGAAGAATAAATACCGCAAGCGTCTAAAAATTCCGCAGATCCAAACTCCACATTCAGGACATCAAACATTCTGACTAAATCTGGAAGGAGCATCTCTGAGTGGACAAGCAAGAGAATGTAACCCGGGGCACAAGGGGCTGGAAGCCCCGTTTAGGACAATTTGGGCGGGAAGCCCCCCGACCGGAGAGCGTTTGGGACGAAGGTGACCTGAAAATAGTGAACCGCGGCACCTTGACCATATCACCTTATCTTATTGTATGCTTGTCTCGGCTATGGGACTTTTCCATATAAAATCGGCCTCCGCGCAACCCCGGAAAAAAGGAGCTTCCGCCCTCTTGAACGCCTTGAAGAGCATGAACGGAATGAAACTGAAAGAACGGGGAAACGCCTTGAAAATACAGGGGAAAAGGGACATGGAGCCCGGATTTCGTGAACGCCTAAAAAACGCGCGCGCGGTAGCGTATGTATATATGTCGCTCTCGCGCGCGCCTGTTTCTGCTAAAATAATCCGCTTATGGGAATTCTCGTCGTAGGCTCGGTGGCGCTGGATTCGGTGAAGACCCCCTTCGGAGAGGTGGAGGAGGCACTGGGGGGCTCGGCCACTTACTTCTCCGTGGCCGCAAGCTATTTTACCGAGGTGAGCGTTGTGGCCGTCGTGGGGGAGGACTTCCCCGATAAGCACGTATCTTTTTTAAGGACAAAGAAGATAGATTTAACGGGGCTCAAAAAATCCCCCGGAAAGACCTTCCGCTGGGCCGGCCACTACAGCTATGACCTGAACACGGCAAACACGCTCAGGACCGAACTCAATGTTTTCGAGACCTTTAACCCCGAGCTTCCGGTCGAATACAGGGACGCGGAGCTTGTCTTCCTTGCCAATATAGACCCTGTGCTCCAGAAACGGGTCGTGGAGCAAATAAAGGCCCCGAAGGTCATCGCCGCCGACACGATGAATTTCTGGATAGAGGGAAAAAGGCCCGAGCTTATCGAGACCTTAAAACTCGTGAACATTCTCACGATAAACGAGGCCGAGGTTAGACAGCTCGCAGGCGAGGCGAACCTCGTGAAGGGCGCCCGGAAGATAATCTCCATGGGGCCAAAGATATTGATAGTGAAACGGGGCGAGTACGGGGTCTTGATGTTCAACGGGGGCTCCACTTTCGCCGCCCCGGCCTATCCCCTCGAAGACGTCTTCGACCCCACGGGCGCGGGGGACACCTTCGCCGGGGGTTTTATGGGTTATCTGGCCAGCATCCGGGATTTTTCGGACGAGAACCTGCGGAAAGCCCTTGTGATGGGGAGCGTTATGGCCTCTTTTACGGTGGAGGACTTCAGCCTCGGGGGCATCAGGAGCCTCTCTTATCCGGAGATAGAGAGGCGTTTCAGGGAGTTTAAAAAGTTATCACACTTTGAAGACCTGTAAGCTCGTCTTCGAGGGCCCTTTTCTCCTCAAGGAGCCTTCTTTTTTCCGTTAAGGCCGCCTCGAATTCGGGGTCTTCTTCCTTCTCTTTTGTCTCGGCTTCGAGTTTGCGCTTCTTCATGAAATTCATCTGGACCGTTTGGCGCTCCTCGGGGGTAAGGTATTGAAGATATTGCTGCTGGCATCTTATATTGGTGAGCGCCCGCTGAGCCGGATCCACTGGTTCATTGGGCGGGTTTGCCTCTTTCCTGGCGCAGTTCTCCCGGCCCTTCTTATAGAGGTTCTCAATCCGCAGCCTCACGCGGTTAAGCTCGTCGTTCAGGTCACCGAGTTCCTTCTCTTTCCCCTCTATTTCTTCTATTTCCCTGTTGACGCGGTTTAGCCTGTTTTGCAAGGTCACCACGCGCCCGGCAGAGGGCTCTTTCGGGGCCTCCTTCATCTGGGGAGATGGGGGAGGAGTCTTCTCTTCAGGTTTCGTGGGTATTTCTTCCTTAAGTACCTCGCCCTTTTCGGGCTTGTACTCTTCTATTCGTATGACGTCGTTTTCGGGGACCCCGATCTCACCGGCCCCCAGCTTGAAGCGTATCTCTCCCTTCTCCCGCTCATATGAGGAGATGCCCTCTATCACGGAGCCGTTCCGGAGATGGAGCCTGTAGGCCGCCTCCGATACGGAATAGAGGGCAAGGAGGATGAGAGAGGCAAGGACGAGGAACTTTCCCTTCATGTGCTAATTCTATCAGATTCGGCGGCCGTTAGGAATTCCTTTATCCTGTGGGCAAGTTTTGGGCCTATGCCCTCCGCCTTTATAATTTCCTCCACGGGGGCTTCCCTGATCGCGGCAAGGCCTCCAAAGTGCTTAAGGAGCGCGTAGCGTTTCTTCCGGCTCATGCCCTTAACGCCCATAAGAGGGGATTCGAACATCCCCTTCTCGCGGAGTTTTTTATGATAGGTTATGGCGAACCTGTGCGCCTCGTCGCGGACCCTTTTTAAGAGGAGAGACGAAGGGCCCCCGTCTTCTATATCTATCGGCGCGCCCGAGTGCGGGGTGAAGACCCTGTCCGGCCCTTTGGCAAGGGAGACCATCTCCGGTGGGTCCGGAATTTCTTCAATTGCCTTTCGGGCGGCCTCCAACTGTCCCTTCCCGCCGTCTATCACAATAAGCTCCGGCCGGTCCTCGCCCAGGTCCTTCATGGTGCGACGCACGATCTCCTCCATCATCGCGTAATCGTCTATGGCGCGCTCGGGAAGGCCCTTAATTTTCAAGTGCCTGTAGAAATTCTTTTTAAACCCGTCCTCGGCCCAGTAGATGAAGGCGCCCACGGAGTAGGCCCCGTGAATGGTCGAGACATCGAATGCCCCGATGCTCTCCGGGGCTTTTTTGAGGGATAGCCTCTCCCTAAGCTCTTCCAATGTCTTCCGTTCCGGAGAGGCCTTCCGCGCCCTCATGCGCTCCTCGGCGTTCTTTTCGGCAAGGAGGAGAAGCTCGCGCTTTTTTCCTTTTCCTATCACGATGAATTTGACCCTGCCCTTTTTCCTCCGTGAGAGCCATTTTTCAAGCTGGGGGGAATCGCTGGGCCTTGCCCTGAGCACTATCTCTCCCGGAGGGATTATCTCTTTTGCGTAGAAGGTCTCGACAAATTCCTTCATGAGTTCTGCGGGAGGTATGCCGTCCATGCTTTTCAGGTAAAAATCCTTTGCCCCGATCATAAGCCCGTTCCTTATGAAGAAGACCTGAAACGCGAAATTCCCGTCTTCCTTCACATAACCGATCACGTCGATGTCGCCCAGCTCGGGCGAGATGACCTTCTGGTTCGCCCAGGCGGTTTTAACGGCCTCAATCCTGTCACGCGCCTTCGCGGCCTCCTCGTACATCATTTGCCCGGAGAGCCTCTCCATCCTGCGCTCCAGCTCCTCTATCAAGCCCTCCTTCCGCCCCTCGAGGAAGAGCTTTACCTCGTTTACGGCCTTCATGTACTCTTCCCTCTTGACAAGCCCGTCACAGGGCCCGGGACACCTCCCCATCTGGTGCTGGATGCAGGGACGCACGGGCTTATCGAGCTTGTAACGGCAGGGCCTTATGCCGAAGTGCCTTCGGATGAAGGCAAGGGTTTCGTACATGGCCCCCGTGGGCACGAAGGGGCCGAAATATATCGAGCCGTCATGGACGATGCGGCGCACGACCTCAAGCCTCGGCCACTCCTCGTTCATCGTGAGCTTCAAATACGGGTAGTTCTTATCATCCCTGAGGATCACGTTATAGCGGGGCTTGTGCTGCTTTATCAGGTTGGCCTCGAGCGCCAGGGCCTCTATCTCGCTGTCCGTCACAACATAGGAGAAATCCTCTACCCGGCGCACCATCGCCGTTTTCCGCCCGTCGAGATTTGCGCTCTTTACGAAATAGCTCCTCAGGCGCGAGCGCAGGCTCTTCGCCTTCCCCACATAAAGCACCTTCTCCCTGGCAGTCTTGAAAAGATACACGCCGGGCTTTGTGGGTACTGTCTTGAGTTTCTCCTGAATGGTCATAATTTATTTCAATGGGGGCTCTGCCCCCAGCCCCCGGAAGGGGGCCAACCCCCTTCACCCAAGTTTTAAAATTATATAAGGGCAGGGCGGGGTGGATGCATCCACTCCGCCCTCGCCCTTTTCCAAATTGGAATCCTTTTATTTTTCTTTAATCCTCTCTGCCTGGGCTCCCAGGGCGCGGAGTTTTATCTCCATCTGCTCGTAGCCTCTATCGAGGTGGTAGAGGCGGTTTATGAGTGTTGTGCCCCGGGCCGCGAGGGCCGCAAGCACAAGGGAGGCGCTCGCCCTCAAGTCCGTCGCCATGACCTCGGCCCCTTTCAGGCCTTCCACTCCTTTAACCGTAGCGATGCCCCCCTGGAGGGTAATATCGGCCCCCATCCTTTTCAGTTCCGGAACGTGCATGAACCGGTTTTCGAAGATGGTCTCGCTTATAACGCTTGTGCCGCTCGCCAGGGACATAAGGCTCATGAACTGGGCCTGCATGTCCGTGGGGAAGCCCGGGTAGGGCATGGTCGTGATATTCACGGACTTGGGCCTGCCGTTCCCTTTAACGCGCACGTTGTCAAACGGGGGGCTGGGGGTTTCGATGATCTCCGCTCCGGCTTCTTTTAATTTTATAATGACCGCGTCCAGGTGGTCTCTTCGCATATTTTTTATGAGCACGTCTCCCCCGGTGAGCACCGCGGCGACCACGAACGTGGCGGCCTCGATGCGGTCGGGGATGACCTTGTAATCGTAGGGCTTAAGCTCGTCCACGCCCTCGATTTTAATGACGCTCTCGCCTGCGCCCTCGATCTTTGCGCCCATCGTGATCAATAGATTCGCGAGGTCCACTACTTCGGGCTCGCGTGCCGCGTTCTCCAATAGGGTTGTGCCTTCTGCCAAGGCCGCGGCCATCATCAGGTTTTCCGTGCCCGTTACGGTCGGGATATCGAAGTATATGGAGGCCCCGCGGAGCCTTCCCGCCCTGGCGATAACATAGCCTTCTTCGAGCTTTATCTCCGCGCCCATTTTCTCCAGCCCCATAAGATGAAGGTTAATGGGCCTTGCGCCTATTGCGCAGCCCCCGGGAAGCGAGACCCGCGCCGCCCCGTACCTTGCCACGAGAGGGCAGAGGACGAGGACCGAGGCCCTCATCGTTTTTACAAGCTCGTAGGGCGCTTCGGGCTTGGACAGGCCCGAAGGATCCGCCTCGAAAGTGGAATTCCGGAAGGTCGTTTTTACGCCCATGTTTTCCAAGAGGGCGGCAAATGTCTTCACGTCCCTCAGGCTCGGCACGCCTTTAAGACGAGAGGGCCCGCCCGCAAGGAGGCCTGCGGCCATAATGGGCAGCGAGGCGTTTTTGGAGCCGCCTATGACTATTTCTCCAGAAAGCGGCACCCCGCCTCTTATGCGCAATTTATCCATGATTTTTAGAATAACACAGGAGATATGGATTAATATTGCCCCCCAAATTGACATATCCTAAAAACCTACTAACATTAGGATAGGAAATATCTTCTCCGGTTTCCCGGGTATTTTTTTTCATCCTTTTAGAATCCTGAAGGAGGGTAAAAGAATGCGCAGATGGCTATTTCTTTTGGTCTATTTCTTTTTTCTCCTCTCAATTACCGCTTACGCCGGGAATTTCGAGATATCCCCGTTCATAGGGGGATATTTTTTCGAAGACGACGAGAACCTGAAGGACAAGCCCGTTTACGGGGTGAGGCTCGGGTACGGGCTTTCGGAGAGGTTCGGGATCGAGGGGGTTTTCGAGTACGTCAATACGAGGGTTGACGACCGGAGCGAGCCCACTACGGACAGGCCGCCCTTCGGGAGCCCGGACGGGAGCGTAAAGAATTACCTCTATCACCTGGACGCGCTCTATAACTTCCTTCCCTACAAAAGTTTTAGCCCGTATGTGGCGGCCGGTGTAGGAGGGGCCCGTTTCGACCCGAGCGACTCGGACAGTTCGAACCGCTTTCTCGCGGATTTCGGCGGCGGGGTGAAGTACTGGGTAAGCGATTCCCTGGCCATAAGGGCCGATCTCCGGGATAAAATGACCTTCAATGACACGTTCCACAATATCGAGGCCACGATCGGGGTAGTGATCGGCAAGAGGCCAAAGCCCAAGGTCGTTCCGGTTGAGGCCGAAGCGCCTCCAACTCCGCCTCCGCCGGCAATAGAGGAAAAGGCCGCGCCGCCTCCACCGCCCCCTCCTCCTCCGGTTGAGAAACCCCCGGTGACCTCCCTCGAAAAGGTCCATTTCGATTTCGACAAGTCCGATATCAGCCCCGAAGCGAAAGGGATTCTCGACGGGCATATAGAGGCGATGAAAAACGAACCCGATATTATGCTTATAATCGAGGGCCATGCCTGCGCCCACGGCCCGGATGAGTATAACCTCGGACTAAGCAAGAGGCGGGCCGATAATGTGCGGGACTATTTTGCGGCAAACGGGATTACTCCCGAGAGGCTCAAGACCGAATACTATGGCGAATCGCGCCTTGCCATGCCGGAAATACCAACGGCTGAAAACAAGTATTCCCTCGAGGCCGTGGCCAATAGAAGAGTGGAGTTTGTGATTATTAAATAAAACAGCGGAGGACGAGAAGAGGGCGGGGTATCCGCACAGAGCGGGAGCAGGAGGAAAGCGGCGCATCAGGAATATAAAAGAGCAGACAAAACAAACTTGCCGCGGTTCTGCACCCTCATCACATTTCATGAGGTGGGCGGATGCCCCGCCCTCTCGAAATGCGTTAAATAAAAAGGGCGTCCGAGCGGACGCCCTTAGTTTTTTGATTTAAGTCTCTTACAGAAGCGGCACGATGAGGAGCGCCACGATATTGATGACCTTGATCATCGGGTTGATGGCCGGGCCCGCGGTGTCCTTATAGGGGTCGCCGACCGTGTCGCCCGTGACGGAGGCTTTATGTCCATCGCTCCCCTTCTTATGCATCACGCCTTTCTCGTCGGTGACGCCGTCTTCAAAGGACTTCTTGGCGTTGTCCCACGCGCCGCCGCCGGAGGTCATCGCGATGGCCTGAAAGAGGCCCGTGAGGATGCTTCCGATGAGGAGGCCGCCCAGGGCCTTGGGGCCTAAGATGAAGCCCACGAGGACCGGGGCCGCAACCGGGATAAGGGCCGGGATCATCATCTCCCTGATGGCGGATTTCGTCACGATATCGACGCACTTGCCGTATTCGGGCTTCCCTGTGCCTTCCATAATGCCTTTGATCTCGCGGAACTGCCTGCGGACTTCGTTGACGACGCCGCCCGCGGCCTTGCCGACCGCAAGCATGAGCCTGCCGGCAAAGTAGTACGAGATGACTCCGCCGATGAAGAGGCCGGCTATTACGTAGGGGTCCGAGAGCTGGAAGGTAATGTCCGCCATTTTCCCCGCAAGTTCCCTTGAGTACTCCGCGAAGAGGACAAGGGCCGCAAGAGCCGCCGACCCGATGGCGTAGCCCTTCGTGACGGCTTTGGTGGTGTTGCCGACCGCATCAAGAGGATCCGTGATGTCCCTGATCTCGGAGGGCAGTTCGGCCATCTCGGCTATGCCGCCCGCGTTGTCCGTGATCGGGCCGTAAGAGTCGATGGCGACCACTATGCCCGTCATCGAGAGCATCGAGACGGCGGAAAGCGCTATCGCGAAAAGGCCGTAGCCCTCATTCCCCGCGATGAAGCCGCCGCCCAGCGCGTATGCGCCAAGTATTGCCCCGACGATAACAAGCGCGGGAAGGGCCGTGGCCTCCATGCTCATGGCAAGCCCGGCGATCACGTTAGTGCCATGGCCCGTAAGGCTGGCCTTGGCGATTACCTTAACCGGCCTGTACTCTTTGGCCGTGTAGTACTCCGTTATCCAGACGATTAGGCCCGTGAGCGCCAGGCCGATAAAGGCCATGCCGAAAACACCCATCTGGCTGAATACCTGCTGGTCTTCCGGAAGAAGGCCGATGAACCAGCCGGAGACAAAATAGAACGCAATGGCCGCCAGTATGCCGGCGACCGCAAGCCCCTTATAGAGGGCGCCCATGATGTAATTGCTCTTTCCCAAACGGACAAAGTATGTGCCTATGATGGAGGCTATTATCGAGACGCCGCCCAGGACGAGCGGGAACTCGACCCAGAGGCTGTCCGGCCCGAAGACGGACTTGGCAAGGAGCATTGCCGCAACCAGTGTCACGGTATAGGTCTCGTAAAGGTCGGCGGCCATACCGGCGCAGTCGCCCACGTTGTCGCCCACATTGTCCGCGATAACAGCCGGGTTGCGCGGGTCGTCCTCGGGGATGCCCGCCTCGACCTTGCCCACGAGGTCCGCGCCGACGTCGGCGGCCTTCGTGTAGATGCCGCCCGCGATTCGGGCAAAGACGCTCATGAGGGAGCAACCGAAGCCCAAGCCGACCAAAGCATGAAACGCCTGGTCACCCGCGTACTTCTGCGTAATGGCGAAATACCCCGCCAGGCCCAGGATGCCCAGGCCCACAACCATGATGCCGGTAACCGAGCCGCCCTTAAAGGAAAGCGTGAGGGCGGACTGGAGCCCCTTGGAGGCGGCCTGCGCCGTGCGCACGTTGGCGCGCACCGAGACCATCATGCCGATATAGCCGGCCAGGGCCGAACCCACCGTGCCGATGGCAAAGCCGATTGCCGTCCACGGGCCCAGTAAGGCGAAAAGGATTATGAAGAGTACGACGGCAACCATTGCGACGGTTTTGTACTCGCGCGCAAGGAACGCCGTCGCGCCCTCTTTGACTGCGCCCGAGATCTCCTGCATCCTCGCGCTCCCCGCATCCTGTTTGCTGACCCATGCTGCGGTAATCAGCGCGTACAGAACACCGGCGGCCCCGCAAAGCAAGGCAAATAAGATAATGCTCATAAGGAAACCTCCTCCTCAAGAAAATTTGATAAAGCGCTAATAACTTTCAGCATCCCTCATTCCCCGCATCCCCAAAAAGCAATTCAAAGTACACTCTCGGGCTTTTCAAAGTCAAGCCCTTAGAGCTTTGAGGCTTACCTGACAAAGACCTTCTCAAAGACCATCGCCGTGGCGCGATAGAACATATGGGCCATCTTCGAAAATGGCGCGTACGCGAAAAGGAAGAACACGAGCACGAGATGGCTGAAATATGTCGGATAGGCAAGTATGCCCAGGTCGGCCTGGGCCTCCGCGTCCGCGAGCCTCAGGATCTCCGAGAAAAACCCCGTGAAGGCCACCCCCGCTATAACGAGTATCAGGAGCCAGTCGAAATAGCCGCCGTTGCCGGCCTTCTCCGCGTTCTTTATCCTGTTTGAGATCACAAGCAGGATGCCAAGTATAAGGCCGATCGCGCTTATGTTGCCGATCCATTTCACCGGGTCCGAGAGCGGATACGGCGCCTCGCCGAAATTGAACATTGAAAACTTCTCTATCCCGAAGAGTTCGT